>Ga0209678_1000315_pt1 | contig 17714 bp, 13 predicted proteins | sample WorMetilvaeELBA1_FD_187404 | JGI IMG/M metagenome (GOLD analysis project Ga0209678, IMG submission 187404) | Marine gutless worms symbiont microbial communities from Max Planck institute for Marine Microbiology, Germany - Olavius ilvae ELBA.1... ...
AAGAAATGGAATATAGGTTTGTAGCACAACAAATACCTCCTAATCTGTTGCACTCCAATTTACGCTATATTTATGCTCCTGTCAAGTAAAATCAACAGGTTATTCACCAGAGATCAAGAGTTCTGAAATTTGGCGCAAATAGACATAGTTAGTGTCCAAAAAATTTGACTCATTTTAAAAGTAAGTTACGAGATCTGAACTTTAGACATTTCTTGGGGTAATTTAATTATTTCACAAAAAATCTTACCGCAGGCTACAAAAAATAAACTCGATGATACTAGTTGATATCCCGCGTCTTATAAAATTCCACTTCCGGCCACTCTTCCATGCAGTAATTGAGCTGGAATTCACTGGTTGTCAGAAATGACAGGCAGCCTTGAGAATCTTTGGCCAGATTGGCCGTATTTTTCTTTTCAAATTCGGCCAGTTTTTGGCGGTCATCACATTCGATCCAGCGGGCCACGGCCAGGTCCACCGGTTCATAGACCGCATCCACGCCATATTCAGCCTTGAGTCGCGCCATGGTGACGTCAAATTGCAGAATCCCGACGGCCCCCAGGATATAGTCACTGCCAGCAATCGGCCTGAAAACCTGGACCGCGCCCTCTTCCGCCAGCTGGGTCAAACCCTTCTGGAGGTGCTTGGCCTTGAGCGGGTTTTTCAGCCGGACTCGCCTGAAATGCTCAGGGGCAAAATTCGGTATGCCGGTAAATTTTAGCCGCTCCTTCTCGCTGAAGGTGTCGCCGATCTTGATGGTTCCATGGTTGTGAATACCGATAATGTCGCCGGGAAAAGCCTCCGCCACATTGTCCCGGCCCTGGGCCATGAAGATCGTCGCGTTGGCCAGGGCGACTTCCTTGCCGAGGCGGTGGTGCACCACCTTCATCCCCCTTTTGAATTTACCGGAGCAAATCCTGACGAATGCGATGCGGTCGCGATGGGCCGGGTTCATGTTGGCCTGGATTTTAAACGCAAAACCCGAAAAGGATTTTTCGAAGGGCGATACTTCCCGGGAGACGGTGGCACGGGATCCGGGCGAGGGCGCCATTTCGACAAATGCATCCAGCATCTCTTTAACACCGAAATTGTTAATGGCGCTGCCGAAAAAAACCGGTGTCTGGCTGCCATTTAAAAAGTGTTTCATCTCAAAGGGATTAACCGCCCCTTCGATCAGTTCGACTTCCTGCCGCAACTCTTCCGCCTGGCTGCCCAGCAGTTCATCCAGGAGCGGATCCGCCAAATCATCGATCACGACCCCGTCCCGGGTGCGGGTGTCACTGCCGGGCGTAAACAGGTGCAGCTGTTTGTGATAGAGGTTGTAAACCCCTTTAAAGCGTTTGCCCATCCCGATCGGCCAGGAAAGCGGCGTGCATTCAATTTGCAGCTTGTCTTCGATGTCATCCAGAATATCCAGCGGGACCAGGCCCTCGCGGTCCAGCTTGTTGATGAAGGTAATAATGGGGGTGTTGCGCATCCGGCAGACTTCCATCAGCTTCTCGGTCTGGGCTTCAACCCCCTTGGCATTGTCGATCACCATCAAAGTGCTGTCGACGGCCGTCAGCACCCGGTAAGTGTCCTCGGAAAAATCCTGGTGGCCGGGCGTGTCGAGAAGGTTGATCTCAAAATCCCGGTAATTGAATTTCATCACCGAAGTCGAAACTGAAATCCCCCTTTCCTTCTCGATCGACATCCAGTCACTGGTTGCATGGCGGGCGGCATTCTTGGCCTTGACCGCCCCGGCCTGCTGGATGGCGCCGCCGAAAAGGAGCAGCTTTTCCGTCAGGGTGGTCTTGCCGGCATCCGGATGGCTGATGATCCCAAATGTCCGCCGGCGGCTGATTTCTTTTTCAGTATTGTTTTCCATTGGTTTCAATTTTCGAATTTGCTAGCACTTGATGGACATCTGCCTATTCCGGATCCGCCGGAGGCGGCGAAAATATATTGTTTAAAAGATCCTTCGCACTCATGATGAGATTTGAATAACCAGGCACTGATGACGCGCTATCGGTCATGTGCGCTTGCTGTCATGTACGCTTGCTCCCCTAAAAAAAATCCCCGGCTGCCTTGACAGTCCACAGGGATTTGGTCGAACAACGATTCAAACTTTACCTGTAATTATAAATTCTCGGGCTGCTTTTGTCAATTGTGAGGCGCTCAAGCCCGTTGAACCGAGACCGCCCGGTTGCCGATGCGATAATCGGCACTGTTGCCCAGCACCCGCCCCACCAGTTTTTCAGGCACATCCACCAGGGTGTGCTGCTTCTGTATGCTGATTTTACCCAGCAAACGGCCGGGGATATCGGCATAGTGGGATAACGTGCCCACGATGTGATTGACGCGGACGCCGTCAGATCGGCCGGAACTCAACAATAGGCGCACCATCCCTTTCTCATGGGATTCCCGCTCCCGGCCGCGACCTTTACGTCGGTTGGGTCGCTTGGCCGCCGGTCCGCTCTCCGGGGCGCTAAAGTCCGTCACAGGCTTTAGGGGTGCAATCGGTCGTTGTTTTTCCGCGGCACGCGCCAGTTTCAGGGCCACGGCGGCAACCTCGGTCAGGTCGTGTCCTTCCGCCAGCAGCTGGGTCACAATTTCCCGTTCCCGGTGGCAGCGCCCGCGCCGCAGCCAGACCATCACTTTTTCAACCAGCTGCTGCTCGCGGTGCTGTTCGATATCATCGGCGCTGGGCAGCGTCATGGGCGTGATTTTTTGCCTGGTAAACCGTTCAATCCGTTGCAGGGCCCAGCGTTCTTTCGGTGTTAAGAATGTGATGGCAATGCCCGTCTTCCCGGCCCGCCCGGTTCGTCCGACACGGTGCACATAGATTTCCGGATCCTGGGGCAGGTCATAGTTGAAGACATGGGATATATCGTCGATGTCGAGCCCGCGGGCGGCGACATCGGTCGCCACCAGCACTTTGAGCCGGTTGGCCCGGAAGCGGTTGAGCACCTGCCCCCGGGCTTCCTGGCTCAGGTCCCCGTTCAGGGCCTCAGCCGGAAATCCCCGCAGCGCCAGTTCATTGACCAATTCGGTAGTGCCGAGACGCGTGCGGGCAAATATCAAGGCACTGGCGATGGGTTCGATTTCAAACAGGCGCGTCAGGGCCGCCAGTTTATCGGTTTCATTAACCAGGTAATAGCGCTGCTGGACGGTAGCCACCGTCAGCTGTCTGCAGCCGACTTTAAATGATTGGGGGTCATGCATGTATTTTGCGGCAAGGCGGCGAATGCGCCCGGGCAACGTGGCCGAAAAAAGGGCGGTCTGGCGGGTGGGGGCCGTTTGATCCATTATCGCTTCGACATCCGCAATAAAGCCCATACTCAACATTTCATCGGCCTCATCGAGCACGACGGTTGCCGCCCGATCGAGCATGAGCACGTTTTTGCCGATCAGGTCCAGCAGACGGCCCGGGGTTCCGACCACAACGTCCACGCCTTTTTTAAGATGGCTGATCTGGTGATTATAGGGCTGGCCGCCGTAAACGGATAGAACCCGAACGCCGGTCTGCCGTCCATAGGTGGAAATGGCATCCGCCACCTGGATGGCAAGCTCCCGGGTGGGGGTCACCACCAGGCTTTGCACATGGCGCTGACCGTTTTGAAGGTTGTGCAGGATGGGCAGGGAAAACGCCGCGGTTTTACCGGAACCGGTCTGGGATTGGCCAATCACATCCTGCCCGGCCAGCATGGCCGGAATGACAGCGGACTGGATCGGCGTCGGTGCGGTCCAGCCGATGGTTTCGATGGTTTGCAGCAGCTGCGACTGCAGCTCGAACTCATTAAATAAATCGATCATCATGAAGCTCCTGTTTACGTTTTGAAAAATACGCCGGGCGGCATACCCCTCGCGGATCATATGCCTGTTGCCTGTCAACAGTCGACCCACCCGGTAAAAAAGAGCCTCTCTGTTGCAACAAAAATGCCCGGCCAAAAACAGCCGGGCGACCATTGGTAATCGTCAAAACAAGGTTATTTTGATGTTTGCGACCCGAAACGAATTGCGGCAGCAATATAAGGCAGGTCGCATTAAATTGCAAGGAAAAATCTGCGGCGGCGATAGGGGTTGATGCGACCGGTAGATGTAACACGGTCGGACATTCCTGCCCGGGCCATAGTCGACGGCTGATCGAGGTAGCTAGCGCAAAGGGATTGATATGGCTTAGAAGATGACAAGCCCATTCAAAGTATGCTAATGTCGCAGGGTGGAATCTCGGGACGGTAAAACCGAATATGAATATATGCAATTAAATTTTAAAAGACAGAGCGAAGCGATACTACAAATCTTCAATCTTCAATCTTCAATTCCGGCTTGCCCGGGTTGGGTTCTTTATAGGGGAGCGGATAATCATGTGCGGCAAGTTTGCCGGAGATCGCAATATGGAAAGACTGAGGACCTTGTTTTCCATCGATAAAGTGGCATGCGACCTGACACTCAACCTTGATATAGCACCCGGCCGGGAGCTACTGGCCATTATCCGGCAAGGCGGCAAAAACCGGCTGGATAAATTTCACTGGGGTCTGATTCCTTTTTGGGCCAGGGATGTCTCGATTGGAAACAAGCTGATAAATGCCCGGGCAGAGACAGTCGCTGAAAAACCAAGCTTCCGCGAGGCCTTCAAATACCGCAGGTGTTTGATACCCGCCGATGGTTTTTATGAATGGCAAGGGTCCAAGAATAGAAAACAGCCCCTGTTCATTGCGCAGCCGGATCGCAAACCGTTTGCCTTCGCCGGACTGTGGGAAACCTGGCACAGCAAGCATGGGTCACATGCCAACTACCAATCCTGCACGATTATCACCACCCGGGCCAGTCAATCCTTCAGCGCGATTCACCACCGCATGCCGGTCATCCTCAAGCCTCAGGTTTATCACCAATGGCTCGATACTACGAATCAGGATCTGGTCGAATTGGTAGCGCTTTTGCAAAATCAGATCATCACCGAATTGGTGAGCTCACCCGTGCCGCAGCCGAAAGGCTCTTCACAGGACCTTGATCCTTCACGTCCGGCAGCCATCGGCCGGCCGCAGCAAATGACTTTTGACTGGCCTAAACCCAACGAGCCACAGCAAAAGCAGTGAACTGCCGCCGATTTCATCAGAGTCTGCTTCACTAACTGGTTTATTTGGTTGGCATATCGGGTAAAAAAGATTAAAATAAATCTGCACTGTCAAATTGAAACCGACTGATGACAAGGCATATAAGCCGCAGTCTTGGAGTGTTCTGCAGTGCAAACCCTGAGCAATATACGGAGGTTTTAATGGCGCATATAAAGACGATTCCCCCCCGTAAAGCTACCGGAGAAACCCGGGAGGCATATAACTATATGGCGGAGGTTGCGGGCAGCGGTATGGTAGCGAAGATCGTTCAAATCTTCAGCCAGCGCCCTGCATCCATGACACGCATGATCCGGCAGTGGGAGCTTACGATGTGGAAGGGAGACGTGCCACGCCAAACACGCGAGCTGGTTGCAGCAGCAGTTTCGCGTCTCAATAACTGTCACTACTGAATTGACGGCCACGAGGCATTCCTGCAGGCTGCAGGAGGAAAAGCCGACTACGTGGCGGAGCTGATCGGCGGCCTGCCCGCCAACATCACGCCCCTGGAACGTGAACTGATCTCGCTGATCAAGAAAAACTTCGCAACCCCGGCCAGACTCAAGCCGGCGGACCTGGATCCATTGCGCGAAATTGTCGGCGATGATGTTTACGACTACCTGCTCGTCATCGTCGGTTTCCACTTCGTCAACCGCATTGCGGATCTACTGGATGTGCCGTTGGAAGGCCTGCCCAAACGATTGCGCCGCATCAAAATATTGAGGCGTCTCACCCAGCGCACGGCCGGCTTTCTGCTGTCCAAAATGGACCTGGCCAATCGGGAGTATCAGCTGACCTATGAGCACGCAATGATAAATTTGAAATCCAGCATGCCGGGCACATCAGGCGAGGGGTTGGAGAGCACCTTGGCCATGTTCGAGTCAAGGCCCAAGCTGGTTGAGGTATATCAATTACTTTTAGCGGAACGCGACGACCGATCCAGGCTCGACCGCAGGGTCCTGGCGAAAATCCACAGTGTTGTTGAAAAAGCGCTGCCGGCTACGGTCCTTGATTCCCAGGGTGTCCACGCGGTCCCCGAAAGTCCGATTGGGGCTTTTGCTTTCGTGGGAACCCGCTACGCTTTCCGGACGACAAAGCAGATGATCGACGAGCTTCGGCAAAAAGGCTATGACGACCTGGGCATCTTGGATCTGGCGATCGCCGTAGCCGACGCCAATCTGTGGGCCCGTCTGCATCGTCTGGCAGGTTTGGCGCCTGAACTGTATTACCTGCATCTCAAGCGAGACGACTAACGCCTCGCATCGCTTTGCGCCTTTCTATTGGATTTTGCCTGTTATTGGCCGCTGCGAAATTCAACTCGGCTTAAGCGGCCAAGCACTTACGGTTCTATAGTACAATGGAAGGTAATTCATCGTGGATCTTTAAATTGTTATATTTTTCGGAGTATTGGAGTACTGGAGTGCTGGAGTATTGGCTGAAGGTTTGATATCTTCTTTTAATACCCCAGCACTCCAGCACTCCAATACTCCAAGATCGAAACTTTTCAATAATTGCTCGCAATCTTAACATTGCCTTATTATTGGGTAGAGGTACTAACAGTTATACCAGCCGGGCAACGTCCCGGGCCACCGCCGGATAATTTTCCAGCAGGCGCCGATCATGCCCGGGAAACAGCAAATCCGGCGAAGACGCCTTTTCACGCAGTTTGTCATAGCTTTTCATCCAGCCGACCAGATCGACGATCAAAGCGCTGGGCCAATCCTCCCGGTAGTTGCGAAAGACATGCGCACAGTCGGAGCCGACGATGGCCGTTCCCTTGGCGGTCTGTACGGCAACGGTTTGCAGTGCCACCGTATGCCCCGGTGAGAGGAGACATTGGATGCCGGGCAGAATCTGTTGATCGCCCTCGAGCAGGACCAGGCGCCGGGTGCCTTCCAACGCGGCCAGGTAGTCGGTGGCAGCGACATCTGCAACTAACTTAAACGGCGGGCGGGCGGCGATCGGATCCTGCCGCCAGAACCGGTACTCTTTCTGCTGAATGTAAAACGTCGCCTGGGGAAAAAGGCTGACGCCGCCGGCATGGTCAAAATGCATGTGGCTGAGGACCACATGACGAACTTCATCGGCCTTGATATTGATGCGGGCCAGAACGTTAATCGGATTCACATAACCCTCGAGTTCTCTAACCGCGGCCATTTGCGGGGTGACACCGGCATCCACCACTACGGTAGCATTGTCCCCCTTGATGCACCAGATATAGTAATTTACCGTTTCAATCTTGTCCCAATCCTGGTACCACATCAGGTGGGCGCCGGTTCTGGTAAACGGACCGGCATATTTCAAGGCATAGATTTCATACTGCGGCATTGCATTCTCCTGTTGTGAGGGGAATTATAAACAATAGGCTTTACTGCAAAAGCCAAGTTACATCCAAAAATGCCCCTGTATTAGATATTTATCAATTCAGTTCTGAAAATCGCAATGGATACCAGAAAAAACATACTTTTGGCTTTGGCCAGCGGACTTTTGCTGGGATTGCCCTGGTCGGTTACGCCGATGTTCTTCCTGGTCTTTATCGGCTGGCTTCCCCTTTTGCTGCTGGAAGAAAAAATTCGGCATCACCCAAATCCCTACGCCGTTTTCAATTACGCCCTGGCCGGCTTTTTGCTGTGGAACATTCTGGGAACCTGGTGGGTGGCCCGGGCCCAATTGGTGGGCGCAATTTTCATTATTCTAGCAAATTCACTGGTGCAGGCCCTTGTTTTCTGGCTGGCAAGCCGAACCCGAACGAATCTGAAAATACCCCTGCTGCTGCCCTTGTTGGTGATTTGGATGGGATACGAGCATTTTCATCTGAACTGGGATCTGGCCTGGCCCTGGCTGAACCTGGGCAACGCCCTGGCCACCGCTCCCGTGATCATCCAATGGTACGAATTTACCGGGGTTCGGGGCGGAACGCTCTGGATCTTGCCGGTCAACTTTGCAGCCCTCCGGATGTACAATGCCTATCGTGCAAAAGGCCTTGCAGCCATTGGGCCGGCGGGCGCCTTGCTGATGGCGCTGCTCATTGTCCCCGCTGCCGGCTCCTATGTTATATTCAACAGCATTGAAGAAGATGGATTAGAGGCCGTCAACATCGCCCTGATTCAACCCAACCTGGATCCTTACGCCGAAAAATTCGATCCCAAGAATTATGACAGACACCTGGCCGAATTCTTTAAAACCGCCGATGCCATCGTCGACGGCGAAACCCAGTACCTGCTGGGTCCCGAAACCCTCATTGTCGAGCAGATTGACGAAAAAAATCCGGCGGCCTCGATTTACTACCGTGACCTGTTGGAATTCAGAAAAAAGTATCCCAAACTGACAATTCTGCTGGGTGTGCACAGCTATCAGAAAGTGACCGGCGGCAATATTCCCCCCGGTAGCCGATTCAACCAAGTCGAGGGCCATTACTACGAGGCGTTTAACACGGCATTGTTTCTGCCGCCCGGCCCGTCAGCCGTGCCCCGTTTTTATCACAAAACCAAATTGGTGCCCCTGTTCGAGCGCATGCCTTTCGTTCAATACCTGCGCTTTCTGGGGTCGTATTCCCTGGAGCTTGGCGGATACACCGGAACCTACAGCAATCGACAGGAAAGCACAACGTTTATATGGCCTGAGGCCTCGATCACCATTGTGCCGATTGTCTGCTACGAGTCTATATTCGGCCCGTACTGCGCCCGCAACCTGCCGCTTGATAAGGGTTTTATCTGCATGATCACCAACGACGGATGGTGGAAAGATACGCCCGGCTATCGGCACCACTTCAATTTCAGCCCGGTACGCGCCATCGAAAACCGGCGGGATTTCGTTCGCGTCGCCAATACCGGCATCTCAGCCCTGATTAATGCCAAAGGCATAGTGACGGCTAAAACGCCCTGGTGGGAAAAGGCAATCCTCCAAGGCAAGATTCACCTGCGCGGTGGGCAAACCTTTTTTGCGCGGCATGGTGACTATATAGGCCGTCTAAGTTTGATGTTCGGGGTATTGCTGGGATTGTACGGCTGGATTCGAAAGCGGATGAAAAGTTGGGCTCAATAGAATCCGGTTTTGTTCCGCCTTAGCGTAAAGTTGTGGGTGAAGGCCGTTTTATGGTGTCAGGTTTCGGGTGTCAGGTGTCAGCAACTGTAGTCGAACCGCTGAGGAGTGCCTCATGAACTGGACTTTATTTCACCGCTGGTGACTTTCAGCCTCAACCCAAGCAGGGTTCAGGGCTTCGAATTGGTTTTTTACTGACACCTGAAACCTGACACCTGAAACCACAAATAGCTTGGACAGATGGCATAGCCGATTGTCTGTGACCTGGCCCAAAGAACCAGGTTTTCTGCGACAAAATAAAGCACCGCGACTTACTTTCTCAACGGATTATTGGGGTGAGTGGTCCAGTCGGCGTGCTCAGGATTCACCGTCTCGCCGGTGCGGGGGTCTTCGCCTTCGGTAAGCTGCTTCATGGTGATGCAGTCTTCAATGGGACAGACACCGACACACAGGTTGCAGCCGACGCACTCTTCGTCCTTTACAACGAACTTGCGCTCGCCATCGACGGTGCAAGTGATCGCCTGATGGGACGTGTCTTCGCAGACGATATGGCACTTGCCGCACTTAATGCATAAATCCTGGTCGATATAGGCTTTTTCGATGTAGTTTAAGTTCAGGTACTTCCAATCTGTCACCGACGGCACGGCACGGCCCACCAGATCATGAACCGATGTCATCCCTTTTTCATCGAGAAAATCGCTCAACCCGTCGATCAAACCAGCCACGATCTTGAAGCCATAGACCATGGCAGCCGTGCAAACCTGCACGGTCGTGGCCCCCAGGGCGATAAAATCGACTGCATCACGCCAAGTGGTGACGCCGCCGATGCCGGATATCGGCATATCTTGGGTGTCCGCTGTGCGGGCTATCTCGGCCACCATATTCAGCGCGATAGGCTTGACAGCCTCACCGCAATAGCCGCCGTGGGTCCCCATGCCGTCCGTGGTGGGATACATCGTCAGCGAATCGTAGTCTACGCGCATAATCGAATTGATGGTATTGATTAGCGAAACGGCATCGGCTCCGCCTACTTTGGCGGCCCGGGCCGGATGAAGGATGTTAGTGATATTGGGGGTTAATTTTACAATCACCGGAATCGATGCGTATTTCTTGCACCATTCGGCCGCCATCTGAACATACTCCGGCACTTGTCCCACAGCCGAACCCATACCCCTTTCGGACATACCGTGAGGACATCCGAAGTTAAGTTCAAAAGCATCCGCCCCGGTGTCTTCGATCATCGGAACATATTCGGACCAGGAAGCCTCGTTCATCGGGAGCATGACCGAGGCGATTATCGGCCGGTCAGGCCAATCCCGTTTAACCTGCCGCATCTCCTTCAGGTTGGTCTGCAGCGGCCGGTCGGTAATCAGCTCGATATTATTAAAGCCGATCACCTGCCGGTCATTGCCGTGCAGCACGGCATACCTGGGTCCGTTTACATTGACGATATGCGGATCTTCGCCCAGGGTTTTCCAGACAACACCGCCCCAACCCGCTTCAAAAGCGCGGTTGACGTTGTAGTCTTTATCCGAAGGCGGCCCGGATGCAATCCAAAATGGGTTGGGCGATGTGATCCCGATAAAATTGGTTTCTAAACTAGCCATTGTTTTTCCTCACCACTGTCATGTTTCATAGAGATATGAATGATCCAGGCCCCGAAGACCCGGCCTTGATTTCGCCCCAGCTTCCGTCTCGCAGAGCCTAAAGCTCGGATAGAGGGGCGGCGTTTTCCTTAAACTCCGGATGGAATCATGTAATGGTGGAATCGTGGAATATTGGGAATCGAAAACGGATGTTGGTCTGATTTCAAATTGTAATCCGCCCCATCATCATTGGATCAGATCTCCTTCCTTTGAACCCATCATTCCAACACTCCAGTATTCCATCATTCCTGTCACGCTTGCAATGGGATCCCGGGCAACGTGTTCAATTCAGAGCTTAGCGTTTTTGCAAATATGCGTCGATCGACTCGGCCGCCAGTTTCCCGTCCTGCACGGCGCTGACGGTTAAATCTTCGCCCCCGGCGATGCAGTCACCACCGGCCCAAACGTTGTCCAGGGAGGTCTTGCGATCATCATTGACGGCAACCCGCCCGTTTTCAAAGGCGAGGCTGCCCGCCGAATCCCCCAGGTCATCGGCAGACAGGGTCTGGCCAATGGCTTTGAACAGCACATCAGCTTCCAGCTGGTAAGATTGCCCGGTTTCCGAAATGTTGCCGTCCGCACCTACTTGGGTGACGCCGAATTCAATACCTGTCACACGGCCGTTCCGGCTTAGCACTTTCTTGGGGCTGGCGCAAAAGCGCAGCTTGACGTCATTGATCTGGGCATAATGCTGTTCATGCTCACTGGCTTTCATACTGGCATGGTCGCGCCGATAGACGATGGTGACTTCGGAGGCCCCCAGCTTTTTCGATTGTACCGCAATATCGATGGCCGTCATCCCGCCGCCAATGACCACGACCTTATCGCCCACCGGCAGTTGCGACATCAGCTCCGCCTGGCGCAGGTCATGGATATAGTCGACCGCGTCGATCACCCCTTCGACGTCTTCACCAGCTATTTTAAACGGATTGACACCGGTCAGACCGACTGCCATAAAAACCGCGTCATAATCGTCACGCAGTTTTTCAAGGGTGAAATCCACCCCTAACTCAACGTCGTGTTTAACTGCGATCCCCCCGATTTCGAGTATATATTCGACTTCTTTTTGGGCAATATCATGCAGCACTTTATACGCCGCAATGCCGTATTCGTTCAGCCCGCCGGCTTTCTCATTTTTGTCAAACACTGTCACGCCGTGGCCGCAAACCGCCAGCCGATGGGCGCAAGACATCCCGGCGGGTCCGGCCCCCACCACGGCCACCTTTTTATCCGTCGGCGTAATGCGCTCGAAAAGCGGTACTTTTTTTTCGATCACCTCATCGGTGGCATAGCGCTGCAGCAGGCCGATCGCGACCGGTTTGCTTTCATGGGTATTGCGAACGCAGGCCTCTTCACACAACACTTCCGTAGGACAGACCCGGGCACACATTCCGCCCATAATGTTTTGCTCTAAGATTGTACGGGCAGAGCCTTTGGTATTGCCGGTCTGAATCCGTTTAATAAATTCGGGGATATCAATGCCGGTCGGACAGGCCGTGGTGCAGGGCGCGTCATAGCAAAAATAGCAGCGACCGGCCTCGATGTATGCCTGGGAGGCAGTCAACGGCGGATGCATATCCGAAAAGTTGGCTTTTATCTGATCCTCTGAGAGTTTGCCGACACCCGCGGCGTCGGAAATGGTTTGTGACGCTTTCTTGGAATTTGACATAGAAGCTTCCTCGCACGCCCGGTTGAGCGTATACCGCTCAACCAGGTGTTGAATGTTATTCGTTTACCGAATACCCAATACCAAATACCCAATACCGAATACCCAATACCGAGTACCCAACACCCAATACCCAATGCCCAATAACAAATAACCAATAACTATTTGTTCATCGTTTCACCGCCCTTGGTTCATTGGCCCGCACCTGCTTTTTGACCGCATCATAGAAGGGCGCATACGGCGGGCGATCGACATAGCGGCCGGCGCCCCTTTCCACCATCAGTTCGCCGTCGGCGTACACCAGGTTGCCCTGGCTGATGGTATGGGATGCACAGCCATTAACGGTCATCCCTTCAAAAATGTTGAAGTCGACGTTCTGGTGATGCGTTTTGGCGGAGATCGTTTTGGTGGCTGCCGGATCCCACACGACCAAATCCGCATCCGCTCCGACACTGATGCTGCCCTTGCGGGGGTAGACATTAAAAATCTGAGCGGCATTGGTCGAGGTCACCCGGACAAATTCGTTCATGGTCAAGCGTCCCGTGTTAACCCCGTGGTGCCATAATACTTCCATGCGGTTTTCGACACCGGCCGTGCCGTTGGGGATTTTGCGAAAATCTTCACGTCCCATGGCTTTTTGATCATGGCAGAAGCAGCAATGGTCGGTAGCTGTTGTCTGAAGATTTCCCGCCTGCAGGCCCTTCCACAAGGCCGCCTGATGCTCTTTGGGCCGAAACGGCGGGCTCATGACATGTGCTGCGGCACGGCCCCATTCCGTGTCGCGGTAGACCGAATCGTCGATCAGCAGGTGCCCGGCCAATACTTCGCCAAAAACCCGCTGCCCTTCGTTGCGGGCCCGCGTAACGGCCTCCAGCGCCTGCCTGGCGGAAACATGGACGATGTAAACCGGCTCGCCCAGTACTTCGGCCACCCGGATGGCGCGGTTGGCCGCTTCGCCCTCGACCTCCGGCGGTCGCGAAAGCGGGTGCCCTTCGGGTCCGGTAATCCCCCGGGCAAACAGATCATTTTGCAGGCGATAAACCAGTTCGCCGTTTTCGGCATGGACGGTCGGCACCGCCCCCAACTCGAGGGCCCGTGTAAAACTGTTGACTAGGGTCTCGTCATCGACCATGATTGCCCCTTTATAGGCCATAAAATGCTTGAAGCTGTTGACGCCATGTTCCTGCACCAGGGTCCCCATATCGCGGTAAACCGTGTCGTCCCACCAGGTAACCGCCACGTGAAAGCTGTAATCCGAGACTGATTTTTCAGCCCATTCGCGCCACTGGCGATAGGCCTCCATTAAACTTTGCTGCGGGCTGGGAATCACAAAATCGATAATCATCGTCGTGCCGCCGGCCAGCCCGGCGGACGTTCCGGTAAAAAAATCCTCGCTCGCGATGGTTCCCATAAACGGCAGCTGCATGTGGGTGTGGGGATCTATGCCCCCCGGCATGACATACTGCCCGCCGGCATCGACTTCTTTGAATCCGCCGGGCTGGCCAATATTATCAGCGATTTCCACAATTTTTCCGTCAGCGCACAAAATGTCGGCCCGCAACGTTTGGTCAGCGGTAACAACCGTTCCGCCTTTTATCAAAACACTCATTTTTATCTCCTTTTGCAAGCATTGTATACATTGCTAAATCGACCCTGGAAAATACTTCTCCAGTTGGCACTTATGCGGGAGTAATCAGGATCAAACTTTGGGAAACGGCCAAGAACAAAACATTGATCGCGCTGAATCTGTTATGATCCGGCGCACTGATCCGGATCTTTTCAGAAACTCCCCGGCAGCAGCCAGGACACCCTAAGGATATGTGGACGGTTTGGCAACGAATGTCCCGTCACCCGGAATGGGTGATTTGGACTATGGACAATATCATACTTAATAAGTATAGTATTAGGCTGTCAGATCCAAAAGTCAATATAGGGGTATCGAGTTTTTGGGCCAGGCGATATCGTTTAAAAAGCGCGGGAACACATGCTGACAGACAGGAAAAAAAGTCCGGATTTGGCCGGATCATTTCAAAAAATCATCGGGATCCTGCTGGCCTTGATCTTGGCCGGCAGCGGCGTCCATGCTCTGGCTGAGTCGGATTTCATTGCTGTCGGCCGATTTTCCAGCGCCGCCCCGGGGGATGCTTTACCCCATAGCTGGGATCCGCTTGAGTTCAAAAAAATCCAAAGGCATACCCGCTATACACTTGTGCAGGATGACGGACGGGTGGTTCTCAAGGCAGTCAGTGAACAAAGTGCTTCCGGCCTTGCGAAACGGGTAAGGATCGACCCGCGAGAATTCCAGAAAATCGATTGGCAATGGAAGCCAACGAATATTTCCGGTGTTGTCATCATGACCGATTCCGATAATACCGGGCAATCGGCCACCGCGTTTTTCGGTGACATTACCTTTCGAAAGAATTAAACCCGGATATCTGCCAAGTACAGGTTACAGTGAGTATGGGAGCTTGAGCTTGACAGAGTTGTTTAACGTTAAATATATGCGGTATCGCTTCGCGCAAACCATTTTTAGACCAGATTTAACTCCTTAAATCCAAAATCCGCAATCCAAATTCTAAAATCCATCCATTGTTCACACCTGAAAAATACGCTGCTTTGCAGGGCACTTGACTACTCCGTCATTGTGGCCTGGAATTCATAAAATTGGGCTGCCGATTCCATAAATGTCAAAGGTGCATTTCAAGGCGATATATCACATATAATTGTTATCATTGAATATTAACTGACCAATGAAACCGCGGCATATTATTTGCGATGCTTGCTGTGTTATGGCAGCAAAAGCAAAATTCAAGGAGGCGGTCACTTGCAGAAAATCATATTGATTCTCCTGATCGGTCTTTCAACGGCACCCAGGGTTTACTCATACTCGATTATCACAGAGCCCGATGTCTTCTATTCTTTTTACAGCAGCCCCATGACAATTATCGAATTCAGGCAACTCAAGGATGGAACGTCGTATGAAAATATTCGCTATCGGATCAAGCCGGACACCTTTAATACGGCTGAGCCGCAATGTTCCATAGTCGGCAGGGGCGACCTGCATTTTACCGGCAGCGATAATAGTATCCCGGTCCGCTCCGATGCATTTTCAGATGACTGGTCTTTCAGTGCCGTCGATATTACAAAACCGGAAGTCTCCTGTGAGGCGGTGATCTGGTTTAATCAGGGGATCTCAGCGGGAGTCGCAAAAATGTCGGTGGCTGCTGCAAACGGCAAGTCAGAGCCCTTTGCATTGTACACCAACAAGGGATTTATCGGTGTCGTGCCGGACAATCCCCGGGAAACGGTTTTTATTTTCGACAATTTTTCGGCTGTATTCAGTTTTGAAACTAGGTTTTTAAGGCCGCCCACCCAATTGAGCACTACTGATTCACTGATGGCCCGCGTGAACCTCAAGTAAAGATCCAATCATATATCGCTCGGCTATGATCTCCCCGCAAGAGCATAGACCAACTTAAACTCCGAATGGAATTATGGAATGTCCATTCCTAAGCGATTCATTCCCGGATTAATTTGCTCCCACCCGATTGCAGGTTGAAAAACAGTATTTAGTGTCTATTTTTTAAAATCACATCATGTTTGCGCAGGATTTTTGTCATAACCAGATTGAATATTTAATTAATACTATCGAATTATTTCAATATGACAGAGCGACCTGTCGGGTCGTAGCCGAAGGCGAAGCCTGAAGCGAAACCATAAATCTTCAATTTTCAATCTTCAATATTCATTTCCGGCTTCGCCGGGTTGGGTATTAGGCCCTTAGCAGGATTTTTCTGACAACATGTTGTAAGTTACTCAAGGTTTCAGGTTTCAGTGTTCAGGTGTCAGGATTTAGCAACTCGGTTCCCTGACACCCGAAACCCGACACCTGACACCTAAATTCTTTGAATTGCGCTGTAGCTGCGCCGCAGGAGCCCCTTTTTCCGAGCGCGTAGTCTTGGAAAAAGCTTAGTATCTTTGCTGTTGGAATAAATAGGAAACTTCAGGTGATTTTATCAGCATGAATCCATCCAATACAAACAACGGTCAACCGACCATGCTGGTCGTGCACGCCCATCCGGATGACGAGTCAATCAGCACCGGCGGGGTGCTCGCAAAATATTCTGCAAACGGTGTGCGGACGGTTTTGACTTACTGCACTAGAGGTGAGGCCGGCGACATTTTGAATCCCGATTTTGTTGCTCCCGAAGCCGGGATGAGCATAACGGCGATCCGGGCCATCGAATTGGAAAAGGCCGTCGACGTACTCGATGTGGAATCCGTCTTTTTTTTGGGCTACCGCGATTCCGGAATGGCCGGCACACCGGAAAATGATCATCCCCAGGCCTTTGCCCAGGCCGACAGGCAGGAAGCGACTGCCCGATTGGTCGATATAATCAGGCGTATCCGACCGCATGTCATCATAACCTACAATGAAAAAGGCACCTATCTGCACCCGGATCATATAATGGCCAACCGGATCACCCGGCTGGCGTTTGAAGCTTCAGGAGACGGAGAATATACCACACCAGCGAATCTGGCGCCCTGGCAGCCGGCCCGGCTTTTTTACACGGCCATACCCATGCAAAGAATACGCCGGATGCACCGCATAATTGTCGAGCAGGGCCAGGAACCCGGCTTTGATCCTGAAGTGTTGGGGACTGATGAAGAAAGGATTTCAGCCGTCATAGACGTACGGGAATATATGGCCCGCAAGTGGAAAGCCCTCAATTGCCACCAGAGCCAAATGAATCCGAACGGTATTTTCAGGCGCATGCCGGAAAAAATTAGAGAGGAAGCAATGGGGTATGAGCACTTTGAATGCGTTAACGGATGCAACCGGGTCAACGGCCAAGAAAACGATCTGTTTGCCGGGCTCTACTAATATCTCAATGGAGTAAAAACCAATTGAGCGTTTTTGGCTCATTTCAGGTAATATCATGTCCTATTTGCAAAATACCAAACTCATCATAAAGATCTTAACCTGTGCGATTCTGGTCGCCGTCTTCGCCCTGCCGGCCAGCAGCCTGGCACAGAAAAAAACGCTGCAAGGCGATGCCAATCGAATAGAGCTGACCCGGGAGAACGAATTCGTCGTCAGGATGATGGATGTTGTCAACAAATCCGGCAACAGTATCAAGGGACTAGTGCGATGTCTCACAAGTTTTGTCGCTAAATTTGGCAATTTAAAATTCACAAACAAAGCATGGCAGCTATGCTGCTATTGGCAACGGCAGATCTCGGCTGATAACAGTTTCCGTAAAGCGTCTA
>Ga0209678_1000316_pt1 | contig 17674 bp, 17 predicted proteins | sample WorMetilvaeELBA1_FD_187404 | JGI IMG/M metagenome (GOLD analysis project Ga0209678, IMG submission 187404) | Marine gutless worms symbiont microbial communities from Max Planck institute for Marine Microbiology, Germany - Olavius ilvae ELBA.1... ...
AGATCGTTCGACAGAGGTCGTGCCATGCATGCTGGCCTCCTCATCCAGCACACATCTTGAATCAGAACCTCGCCCGCGCGGAAACCCCAAAATGATTCCGCCTACGGGAATCCCGCTCTAGTATCGTCATACGAAATTCCGCGGCACAGCGGAACGTGGCGGTCGGCAGGGTGGCGACCGGGGGAGGGGTGTTTTTCGTGCACGACCGGTCGAAGTACGTGTTCATCTGGCCTGCCGCGCTGGTGGTGCTGCTGGTGACGCTGTTTCCGCTGGTCTACTCGCTGACCATCAGCTTCCAGTCGATCCGCCTGATCCCGCCCTCGCCGGCGCGCTTCGTCGGCTTCGACAACTACGGCAACGCGCTGTCGCAGCTGCGCTTCTGGACCGTGGTCGGCAACACCGCGACGATCGCCTTCATCGCCGTGGCGCTGCAATACGTGGTCGGCTTCGCCGTGGCGCTGGCGCTGCACGGCAAGGTGCCGGGCGAGCGGCTGCTCCGCGTCATTTTCCTGCTGCCGATGCTGATGGCGCCGGTCGCCGTGGCGCAGATCTGGCGCATGCTGTTCCACTCGACCCTGGGGCCGCTCAACGACATCCTCGGCGGCATGGGATTCGACTTCGTGCCGTTCCTCACGGACAGCAACATGGCAATCGCCTCGCTGATCACGATCGAGCTGTGGCAGTGGACGCCGTTCGTGGTGCTCTTGATGCTGGCCGGCCTGCAGTCGCTGCCGGACGACGTCTACGAGGCGGCGCGGCTGGAGGACGCGACCCCGTGGCAGCAGTTCTGGGGCATCACCTTCCCGATGTTGCTGCCGATCTCCGCCGCCGTCGTCTTCATCCGCCTGGTCGAGAGCTTCAAGATCATCGACACGGTGTTCGTGCTGACCGGCGGCGGGCCGGGCCTGGCGACCGAGACGCTGACGCTCTACGCCTACCAGGAGGGCCTGAAGAAGTTCAATCTGGGCTACACCTCGTCGATCAGCTTCCTGTTCCTGATCGCGATCATCCTGTTCGGGGTGGTCTATCTGGCGTTGCTGCGGCCGCAGCTGGAGAAGCGCTCGTGAACGGCTCGGCGCGCACGAGGTGGATCGTCTTCGGCCTGCTGCTGATCTGGCTGATCTTCACGCTGTTTCCGCTGTGGTGGACCTACACCACCGCGTTCAAGCCGCCGCTCGCGGTGATGGACGGGCCGGCCTATGTGCCGTGGATCGACTATTCGCCGACGCTCGCGCCACTGGGCGAGATCTTCCGCGAGGAGCGCGGCGAGATCTTTCGCCCGATCATCGCCTCGACGATGATCGGCGGCATCTCGACGTTTTTCGCGATCGCCCTGGGGGCGATGGCGGCCTATGCCCTGGTCCGCTTCGAGTACCGCGTGCGGCTGCTGAGCGGCGTCATCTTCGCGCTCGGCGGCGTCGGCGGTTATCTGCTGTTCAAGGCGGTGCTGGGCTTCAGCGACATGCAGGCCTTCGGCCTGGCTTTCGTCGTCGCGCTGGCGCTCGCGATCTACGCCAACCGGCTGCCGCTGCCCGGGCCGGTCTTGGGCAACAACGACGTCGTGTTCTGGTTCGTCTCCCAGCGCATGTTCCCGCCCATCGTCAGCGCCTTCGCGCTGTACCTCCTGTACAGCCGCCTGGGCCGCGAGGGCATCCAGGCGATCGACACGCTGTGGGGCATGGTCTTGTGCTACACGGCGTTCAGTCTGCCGATCGTCGTCTGGCTCTTGCGCGACTTCTTCCAGGCCCTGCCGGTCGAGGTCGAGGAGGCGGCGCTGGTCGACAACGTGCCGCGCTGGCGCATCTTTCTCGAAATCGTCGTGCCGATGGCGCGGCCGGGGCTGATCGCCGTCTCGCTGATCGCCTTCGGCTTCGTCTGGAACGAGTTCCTGTTCGCCCTGATCCTGACCTCGGGCGACTGGCCGACCCTGCCGATCACGATCTCGGGCCAGGCGTCGGTGCGCGGCACGGAGTGGTGGTCGATGGCGGGCACCAACGTCATCGCCATCACGCCCATGATCGTGGTCACCATCTTCCTGGCCCGCATGATGCGTTCGGGCCTGATGCTCGGATCAATTCGCTAGTGAAGCTCTAAAAGGAGGGAGGACGTTATGCGTAGCAGTAACTTGGGCGCGGCCGGGGCCGCCGTCGTCGGCCTGATGTGGGCCGGCACCGCGGCGGCACAGTGCAGCCCGGACTTCAGCGGTGTCGAGATCACCATCGGCGCCATGGAGCCGCCGTTCATCGGCGGTCCCGCGGTGGCGCACGCCAAGACCTGGGAGAAGCAGACCTGCGGCACGGCCAACGTCGTGACCTTTCCGTTCGGCGAGCTCTACACAAAGTTCGTCACGCCGATGGTGACCAACGAGGACGCCTTCGACGTGATCCTGCATGCCCCGGCCTGGCACGGCGACTTCGCGCCGTACCTGTCGGAGATGCCGGCCAGCTTCCAGCAGGGCAGCGAGTGGGAGGACATCCACCCGACCTATCGCGACCGCCTGATGAAGTGGGACGGCAAGCAGATCTCCGTCACCATCGACGGCGACGTGCACACCGGCACCTACCGCAAGGACCTGTTCGCCGACCCGAAGAACGCGGCGGACTTCAAGGCCAAGTACGGCTACGACCTGGCGCCGCCCCGGACGTGGACCGACTACTACAATATCTGCGAGTTCTTCAATCGGCCGGACGAGGGCCTCTACGGCACCGCCGAGGCGTTCGTGCGCGGCGGCCAGCAGTTCTGGTTCTTCTTCAGCCACGCCGCGTCCTATACCAACCATCCGGACCATCCGGGCTCGATGTTCTTCGATCCGGAGACGATGGACGCCCAGGTCAACAATCCGGGCTGGGCGCGGGCGCTGGAGGACTACATCCGCAGCGTCAGCTGTGCCCCGCCGGGTGCCTTGAACTGGAACTCGGGCGACATCCGCACCGCCTTCGCCGGCGGCCAGGTATCGATGAACTTCGACTGGGGCGACACCGGCACGATCTCCGCCGATCCGGCGCAGAGCAAGGTCGCCGGCAATGTCGGCTTCATGCTGGTGCCGGGCTCGAAGGAGATCTGGAACTACAAGACCAACCAGTGGGACACCTTCCCGGACGTCGTGCACTCGCCGTTCATGGCCTATGGCGGCTGGGTCGCCAGCGTGCCGGCGACGACCAAGGCGCTGGAGGCCGCGTGGCACTACGTCACCTGGTACACCTCGATCCAGAACTCCGGCAGCGACGTCGTCACCGGCGGCACGGGCATCAACCCGTACCGCTTCACCCACTTCGAGAACATCGACCGGTGGACCAAGACGTTCTCCGTGCCGGAGGCCGAGAACTACCTGGCCGTCCAGCTGGGCGCCATCGACCACCCGAACGTGGCGCTCGACTTCCGCCTGCCGGGTTATTTCCAGTACACCGAGGTGCTGGAGATCGAACTCTCGCGGGCGCTCAACAAGGAAGTCTCGCCGCAGGAGGCGCTCGATACCATCGCCGCTGAGTGGGACCGGCTGACCGACGAGTTCGGCCGCGACAAGCAGCTCGCGATCTATCGTTCGTCGATGGGCATCAACTAGGCCGTCCGGTTCGGACCCCGGTGCCGCGTACGTGGCGCCGGGGTCCGGCCCTTTTCATTCGTCCCTTTGAACGACCGCGGTGGAGCCGGCCGATGGCGCGCGTGCAACTGATCGACGTGAACAAGGCGTTCGGCGACGTCGTCGTCATCCCGTCGATCGACCTCGACATCGCCGACCGGGAGTTCGTCGTGCTGGTCGGGCCGTCCGGCTGTGGCAAGACGACGACTCTGCGCATGGTGGCGGGCCTCGAGGCCGCATCGGGCGGCACCATCCGCATCGGCGAGCGCGAGGTCACCGACCTGCGCCCGGGCCTGCGCAACTGCGCCATGGTGTTCCAGAACTACGCGCTCTACCCGCACATGTCGGTGGCGCAGAACATCTCCTACGGCATGAAGGTGCGCGGCGAGGACCGTGGCGAGATCGAGCGCAAGGTGGACAACGCGGCCCGCATTCTGGGCCTCGAAGATTTTCTGCACCGGCGCCCGAAGCACTTGAGCGGCGGCCAACGCCAGCGCGTCGCCATCGGCCGCGCCATCGTGCGCGATCCGGACGTGTTCCTGTTCGACGAGCCGCTGTCGAACCTGGACGCTAAGCTGCGCATCGAGATGCGCACCGAGATTAAGACGCTGCACCGGCGCCTGGAAAACACCGTGATCTACGTCACCCACGACCAGGTCGAGGCCATGACCCTGGCCAACCGCGTCGTGGTGATGAACGAGGGCCGCATCGAGCAGTACGGCCGGCCGATCGAGGTCTACGAGCGGCCGGCCAACACCTTCGTCGCCAGCTTCATCGGCGCGCCGTCGATGAACTTTCTGCCCGGCCGCGTCGTCGCCCACGGCAGCGGCCTGGGCGTCGCGCTGTCGGCGGACGCGGTGCTGCCGGTGCCGGGCGGCGACGAAGCGCGTTACCGCGGCCACCTGGACCGCGAGGTCACCTTCGGCCTGCGCCCCGAGCACTTCGTGCCGGAGGGCGAGGTCGTCGGCACGCTACCGGTAACGCCGCTGACGACCGAGCCCCTGGGGCCGCACACGCTGCTGTTCGGCGATTTCGGCGAGGCCCGCGTCGTCGCCCAGATCGGCGCCCACGAACCCGTCGACCTCGACCGGCCCTACGACCTCAGCTGCGACATGCAGAAGATGCACCTGTTCGACCGCGCGAGCGGCGTCGCGTTGTAGGCGGTTCGGTTGCCGCGGTAGAGGCGTGGCTCGCGCGCCGACCGTGGGATACGGCACGCCGGTGCTGCCTTGCCTCTGGCGGAAATCACCCCCACCCCGACCCTCCCCCGTCAAGGGGGAGGGGGAAGTAAGGCTCTGAGCGATATAAGAAATCCCCTCCCCCCTTGCGGGGGAGGGTTAGGGTGGGGGGGTGTTGCTGAGCCGCGTGCGAGACGGTGCGGCAGCGGTGTCGCGCTGCCTGCCCTACCCCTCAACCACCAAACGGTAATTCGGCGTCGGGTTCAGCGGGCAGGAGTACAGGTACTCGCCGGGCTCGAGCTCGACCTCGTAGTCCTGGGTCTTGCCCAGGGTCATGCCGCCGCCGGAGATGCTGGTCTTGGTCAGTTTGTGGACCGGGTTCTTCCAGTTGTAGTCCTTCTCGCGCAGCCAGAAGCCCAGCTCGTAGGGCACGTCGGTGTTGGTGACGCGGAAGACGTAGGTGCCCGGCTTCAGCCGCAGCGTCTCGCCGGCCGCCAGCCGGTCCGCGCCGGACTGATTGTTGATCGTCTTGCAGTCGGCCGGCTTGGTCGGCATGTAGCCGTGATCGACGCCCCTCTCGGACTCCAGGAACTGGCAGCCGGTCTGGGTGATCTCGACCACCGCCGGCTCGGCGCTCAGCACTGGCGCCGTCTGCGCCAGCAGGAACACGCCGGTGGCGCCCAGGACCCCCAGGGCAAGTCGTGCAAAGCTCATCGCAGGTCTCTCCTCAGTGGCGCGCGGCGCCAGTGCCAAGGAACGGAGCGGACGATGCCGCGACACGCGCCACACGCGCAAAACACGATTGCGCAAGCGCGGCGCGATCACCGCCACAGCTCAAGCAGCCGCCGCTCCTGGGCGGCGTCCAGCGGCATCAGCGGCGGGCGCGCCACGCGCCAGGACGGCTCGCCGGTCGCCAGCGCGGTCAGCATGCGGATCGCCGGGATCACCGGCAGCGCGGCGACCAGTTCGATCAGCGGTTCTAGCTTGGCCAGCGCCTCCGGGTCGTCCAGCGCCGCGGCCAGCGCCTGCGGGATGGCGTTGGCCATGCCGGAGACGGTTCCCCGGCAGCCCAGCCCGCGCAGCGCCGGCACGTGCAGCTCCCACCCGGTGTAGACGGCGAGATCCGGGCAGCGGTCGAGGAACGCGGCGGTGCCGGCCAGGTCGCCGGCGCTGTCCTTGATGCCGGCGATGGCTTGCGGGAATGCCTCGGCGAGGCGGGCCAGCAGAGCCGGCGTGATCGCGGCGCCGGCCAGGGCCGGGAAGTTGTAGAGATAGAAGGCTCCGGCGGCGGGACCGAGGGCCTCGAGCACGCGGGCATAGGCCGCGAACAGGCGTCCTCGCCGGGCTCGCGGAAGAAGAACGGGGGCATCATGAACACGCCGGCGCAGTGGTGGCCATGGGCATGGCGCCCCAGCTCGACGGCGTCGCCGAGGGCCGGGCACAGCAACCCGACCAGGATGCGGTCCGCGGGCACGCCCGCCGACAGCACGGCGTCGAGGCCCTGCCGCCGCTCGGCGACGGAGAACGAGGGGCCCTCGCCGGTCGTGCCGAACAGCGCCACGGCGGCGCAGCCCGCGTCGAGCAACGCCGCGCAGTGCGCCGCCAGCCGCGCGCCGTCGCAGGCGCCGTCGCGATCGAGCGGCGTGAGCGCCGCCGCGATGACCCCGTCGAACTCCGCCAAGGTTTCCTCCCCGCCAGGTGCTGCCGAAGGGCCCGCCATCGTCGCGGCATTGCGCCCCGGCGGCAACATCGCCCGGTGTCGCTTGTCGCGCCGTCGAGGCAGGTGCATCATCGCGCTCGACGGTCCGGCCAACGGGACCGCAATACATGTCACTAGGGGAGGACGGACAATGGAACTGCGGATGAAGAGCGTCGCGCGCGGCGCGGCGGCGCTGACGCTTGCCGGTACGCTCGCGGCCGGGACGATCGGCGCGGCGGCGGCAGCGGACCCGATCAAGCTGCGCTTCTCGTCGCCGGCGGTCGAGAGCGATTGGCACGCGCAGATGATGTACGTGTTCAAGGACTGGCTCGAGCGCTCGGCGCCGGGTCAGTTCGACGTCGAGGTCCACCTGGGCGCCACGCTGTTCAAGCAGGGCACCGAGCCCACGGCGATGCAGCGCGGCAATCTGGATCTGGCGACGATCTCGATGCAGGACATCTCCAAGCAGATCCCGGAATACTCGATCTTCACGGCCGGCTATCTGATCCGCAGCCCGGAGCACCAGCAGAACGTGTTCAAGGGCGAGATCGGCGACGAGGTGTTCGGCAACGTGATGGACAAGATGGACGTCAAGGTCCTCTCCGTCGCCTATCTGGGCACCCGCCAGCTCAACCTGCGCAGTGACGACAAGATCACCACGCCGGCCGACCTGGACGGCGTCAAGCTGCGCATGCCCGGCTCCAAGACCTGGCAGTTCCTCGGCAAGGCGCTGGGCGCCAACCCGACGCCCATGGCCTTCACCGAGGTCTACACGGCGCTGCAGTCCGGCGCCGTCGACGGCCAGGACAACCCGCTGCCGACCGACAAGGCGGCCAAGTTCTACGAGGTCACCAAGCAGATCGTGCTGACCAGCCACCTGGTCGACGGCGTCTTCCTGTCGATCGCCGGCAAGACCTGGAACGGCCTATCGGCCGAGCAGCAGGAGATGGTCCAGGCGGCGGCCGACGCGGCGGCGCGCTTCAACAACGAGAACCGCGTGCGCGACGAGGCGCGGCTGGTCGCGTTCTTCAAGGACCAGGGCCTCATGGTCTATGCGCCGGACGTCGACGCCTTCCGCAGCCAGGTGCAGAAGATGTACCTGGAGTCGGAGTTCTCGAAAGAGTGGCCGGACGGACTGCTCGAGCGGGTGAACGCCGTATCGGGCTGACGCGGCACGCGGCGTGAGCCGCCTCCGGCCCCACTTGCAGCGGGGCGCCGAACTGGTCGCGGCGGCGATCTTCGCCGCCATGTTCGGCGCCTTCCTGCTGCAGGTCTTCATGCGCTACGTCGTCAATCAGCCGCCGACGTGGACGCTGGAGGTCTGCGTCATCGCCTATGTCTGGATCGCGTTCTGGGGCTGCGCCTTCCTCGTGAACGAGCGCGACCACATCGCCTTCAACCTGTTCTATGTCGGCGCGCCGGCGCACGTGCGGCGCGTGCTCGCGGTGCTGGCGACGCTCGCCATCGGCGCCGCGTTCGTGGTCGCGCTGGGGCCGACATACGACTTCGTCAGCTTCATGGCGATCGACGTCACCTGGGTGCTGGAAATCCGCTTCGACCTCGTGTTCTCGATCTTCCTGGCCTTCATGGTCATGGTGATCGCGCGCGCGCTCTGGCGTCTCCTGAGGCTGCTCGGCCCAGGCTGGCGCGACGCGCTCTGACAATCCGACACGCCGGGCGGGGGAACGGGTGAGCGCGGCCTTCCTGCTGCTGGTGGCGATCTTCCTCGCCGCCGCCGCCATCGGCACGCCGATCGCCTTCTCGAAGTTCGTTGCCGGCATCGGCTACCTGGCGTTCACCGGCCAGGACATCGGCCTGGCGGCGGAGGTCGCGCTCAACGGCCTGTACGACAGCTTCGTGCTGCTGGCCGTGCCGCTGTTCATCTTCGCCGCCAACGTGATGAACGCCGGCACGATCAGCGACCGGCTGCTCGCTTTCTGCCTCGCGGTCGTCGGCCGCCTGCGCGGCGGCCTCGCGCACGTCAACATCGTCGCCAGCCTGATCTTCTCCGGCATGAGCGGCAGCGCCATCGCCGACGCCGCCGGCATCGGCCGCGTGCTGATCGAGATTATGACCCGGGGCGGGCGCTACTCCCCCGGCTTCGCCGCCGCCATCACCGCGGCTTCGGCCACCATCGGCCCGATCATCCCGCCGTCGATCCCGATGGTGCTCTACGCGCTCGTCTCCGGCGCCTCGGTCGGCTACCTGTTCCTCGGCGGCGTGGTCCCCGGTTTCTTCATGGCGGCGGCGCTGATGTTCGTCGTCTGGCTGGTGGCGCGCCGCCGCGACTTCCCGGTCGAGGAGCGCATCGCGTTGCGCGAGATGCCGGGGATCACAATTCGCGCCTTCCCGGCGCTGATGCTGCCGGTGATCCTGTTGGGCGGCATCTACGGCGGCGCCACGACGCCGACCGAGGCCGCGTCGATCGCCGCTGGCTATGCGCTGATCCTGGCGCTCGCCTTCTATCGCGCGCTCAAGCTCTCCGGCCTCGTCGACATCCTGGTGGAGTCGACCAAGGCGACGGCGACGGTGGCGCTGATCATCGGCGGCGCCTTCGTCTTCAACTACGCCGTGGCGACGGAGCAGGTGCCGGCGGCGCTGGCCGCCTGGCTGAGCGGCACAGAGATCTCGCCGCTGGTCTTTCTGCTGACGATCAACGTGATCTTCCTCCTGGTCGGCTGCCTGTTCGACGCGACGACGATGCTCCTGATCCTGGTGCCGCTGATCCTGCCGACGGTACGCCAGCTGGAGATCGACCTGGTGCACTTCGGCGTCGTCATCGTCGTCAACGTGATGATCGGCCTAATCACGCCGCCCTACGGGGTGCTGCTGTTCGTCATCAACGGCCTGACCTGGATTCCGCTGAAGGACATGATCCGCGAGATCTGGCCGTTTCTCGGCATCCTGATCGCGGCGCTGTTGGTCATGGTGCTGGTGCCCGACATCGTGCTGTGGCTGCCCCGCCAATTCGGCTATCAGGGATGAGCGATCCGTGCCCGGTCGGCCTGCGTGGCATCGTCACCAGCCTCAATACGCCGTTCGATGCGCGGAACCGGGTCGACGCGGCGGGGCTGCGGGCCGAGGTCGACCACGTGCACGCGGCGGGCTGCGTCGGCATGCTGGTCGCGGCCGTCGCCGGCGAGGCGGCGAGCCTGGAGGAGGACGAAGTCCGCGCCGTGGTCGCGACGGTGGTCGGGCACGCGGCGGGGCGCCTGCCGGCGATCGTCAGCGTCACCCACGACGACCAGGCGACGCGGGTCGCGCGCGCGGCGTTCGCCCGCGAGGTCGGCGCCGCGGGCATCCTGTGCCAGCCGCCGGCGGGCATCGACGCGGACCAGCGCCGGGCCCTGCTGACCGAGGTCGCCGCCGCGGGCCCCGAGCTGTTCATGCTGCAGGACCTGGACTGGGCCGGACCCGGCCTGCCGCTCGACGAGATCGTCGCGCTGTTCGAGACCATCCCCACGTTCACCTGCCTCAAGCTCGAGACCGTGCCGGCGGGCCCGAAGTACACACAGGTACTGGAAGCGACCGGCGGGCGGCTGCATGTCTCCGGCGGCTGGGCGGTGATGCAGATGCTGGAGGCGCTCGCCCGCGGCGTGCACGCCTTCATGCCGACGGAACTGGAGGCGCTGCGCGTGGCGATCACCCGGCGCTACGTGGCCGGCGACGTGGCCGGCGCCCGCGCGCTGTTCGACGCGCATCTGCCCATCGCGGCCTTTTCCAACCAGCACATTGCTGTCAGCATTCGCTTCCACAAACAGCTCAGGCGCGCGCGCGGCCTGTTCGCGACCGACGCCTGCCGACCGCCGGTGCCCGCGTTCGATGCCGTGCAGCAGGCGGAGGCCGACCGGCTGATCGCGCTGGCGCTGAGGCTGGAAGAAGAAATCGAGGTGGGGGAGGCGACGTGAACCCGTTCGACAAACGCAAGCTGGGCAGCGCGCCCTTGCACGCCACGCAGCTCGGCTTCGGCGGCGCGCCCCTGGGCGATCTCTACGCCAAGCTCGACGAGGGCACCGCACTGGGCGCCGTGCGCGCGGCCCACGAAGCCGGCTGCAACCTGTTCGACACGGCGCCGCTCTACGGCTACGGACTCTCCGAGCGCCGCATCGGCCACGTGCTGCGCCAGGTGCCGCGCGACAGCTTCGTGCTGTCGACCAAGGTCGGCCGCTGGCTGAAGCCCATGGACCCGGCGAAGATCGACCGCGGCCAGTGGAGCGGCGACCTCAATTTCCAGCCCATGTACGACTACTCCTACGACGGCGTCATGCGCGAGGTGGAGCAGTCGCTGCAGCGCCTCGGCCTCCACCGCGTCGACGTGCTGCTGATCCACGACGTCGACGTCTGGACCCACGGCAGCCGCGAGGCCTGCGACGAGCGCTACCGGGAGGTCATGGACGGCGGCTACAAGGCGCTGGAGGCGCTGCGCGCCGACGGCACGGTCCAGGCCATCGGCGTCGGCGTCAACGAGGCCGACATGTGCGCCCGCTTCGCCCGCGACGGCGACTTCGACTGCATGCTGCTGGCCGGGCGCTACACGTTGTTGGAACAGGGCGCGCTGGACGAGTTCCTGCCCCTGTGCGTCGAGAAGGACATCGGCATCCTGCTCGGCGGGCCGTTCAACTCCGGCATCCTGGCGACCGGCCCGGTGCCCGGCGCCAAGTACAACTACCAGGACGCGCCGCCGGAGATCCTGGAGCGCGTCGGGGAGATCGAGGCGGTGTGCCAGCGCCACGACGTGCCCTTGGCGATGGCGGCGATCCAGTTCCCGCTGGGCCACGCCAAGGTCAGCTCCATCGTGCCGGGCGCGGTCAGCTCCGACGAGGTGGCGCGCAACGTCGCCACCATGGCGCACCCGATCCCGGCCGACCTGTGGGCCGAGCTGAAGCACGAGCGGCTGGTGCGCGACGACGCGCCGGTGCCGGCGTGACGCGATGCGCGATGAGGCCTATGTAAGCTATGGGGCGGTTGGCGCCCCAGGGAGAGAAGTATGTCCACCGAGACCCTGAGCATCCGCCTGAACAAATCCGACAACGTCGTTGTGGCGCGCGCCGACATCCTGGCCGGCACCGAGCTGCCGGGCGAGGGCGTCGCCGCCGCCGGCACGATCCCGGCCGGCCACAAGATCGCCACGGCCCCGATCGCCGCGGGCGAGGCGGTGCGCAAGTACGACCAGATCATCGGCTTCGCCAGCGCCGACATCGCGCTGGGCGAGCACGTGCACGTGCACAACTGCGAAATGCGCAACTTCGCCCGCGACTACGCCCATGGCACCGCGGCCAAGGCGACCGACATGGTGACGGAGAGCGGGCGCGCGACATTCCAGGGCTACCGGCGCGCCGGCGGGCGCTGGGGCACGCGCAACTACGTCGGCATCCTGACCAGCGTCAACTGCTCGGCGACCGTCGCGCGCTACGTCGCCGACGCCTTCAACCGCACCGGCCGGCTCGACGACTTCCCCAACGTCGACGGCGTCACCAGCTTCGTGCACTCGACCGGCTGCGGCATGGCCGACACCGGCGACGGCTACGACAACCTGCAGCGGACCCTGTGGGGCTACGCGCGGCACCCCAACTTCGCCGGCGTGCTGATGATCGGCCTCGGCTGCGAGGTCAACCAGATCCCGTTCCTCATGGAGGCCTACGGGATGGAGATCGGCGACGCCTTCCAGACACTGACCATCCAGGAGACCGGCGGCACGCGGAAGACCGTCGACGCGGCGGTCGAGCGCATCACGGCGATGCTGCCGGCGGCGAACGCCGCGACCCGCGAGACCGCGCCCGCCAGCGCCCTCACGCTGGCCCTGCAGTGCGGCGGCTCCGACGCCTATTCGGGCAACACCGCCAACCCGGCGCTGGGCGCCGCGGCCGACGAACTGGTGCGCCACGGCGGCACGGCGATCCTCTCCGAGACCCCCGAGATCTACGGCGCCGAGCACCTCTTGACCCGCCGCGCGATCGACCCCGCGGTCGGCGAGAAGCTGATCGAGCGCATCCGCTGGTGGGAGGACTACACGAAGCGCAACGGCGGCGAGATGAACAACAACCCCTCGCCCGGCAACAAGGCCGGGGGTTTGACCACGATCCTGGAAAAGTCGCTCGGCGCCGCGGCCAAGGGCGGCACCACCAACCTCTGCGGCGTCTACAAGTACGGCGAGCCGGTCGACACCCACGGCTTCGTCTTCATGGACAGCCCCGGGTACGACCCGTGCAGCGTGACGGGGCAGGTGGCCTCGGGCGCCAACGTGGTCTGCTTCACCACGGGCCGCGGCAGCGTCTTCGGTTTCAAGCCGGCGCCGTCGATCAAGCTGGCCACCAACAGCGCCATGTACCGGCGCCTCGAGGAGGACATGGACGTCAACGCCGGGCGGATCGCCGACAGCGACGCCACGGTGGCGGAGGTCGGCCGGGAGGTCTTCGACCTGGTGCTGCGCGTGGCCTCGGGCGAGCCGTCCAAGTCCGAGGCCCAGGGCTTCGGCGACAACGAGTTCATCCCCTGGCAGGTCGGCGCGGTGATGTAGGGAAGGCGGGGCCTTCCGGAGGCGCGCCCCAACAGGCCCCGGTCTTGGCGGGGACTTGGCCACCTAAGGCGCTGGCCGCGGGAGCGGCCGGGTCGACAGGACCGGCGCAGTAATCGGCCGCATCGATCAGTCGTCGCGACGGGGTGCCGGGGACGCCTCGCAGACACGGGCTTGGGCGATCAAGGAATCGCCCGCGGCGCGGCCTCGGACCCGGAATGGATTCGTCTCGCCCCCGATCGTGACGTTTGACGCGACGCGTGAGCGTCTAAAACCCGTGCCACCCGATCCTGCAAACTCACTTTTTGTTAACCCACACGGGCTACCCGTGGCGTCGGTTCATTGCTGCAGCCTTTGTCAGAAGGCTGTTCTGGACTTGAACGACATGAGGAGCCAACCGATGGCTGCCAGCACTGCTACGAAGAGAAAGCCCGCGGCCAAAAAGCCGCGCGCTAAGACGACGGCCCGGCGCAAGCCGGTCGCCCGTAAGAAGCCCGCCGCCCGTAAGACGACGGCGCGCAAGACGGTCGCGCGCAAGACGGTCGCGCGCAAGCCGGCCCGCAAGACCGCGGCCCGCAAGACCACGGCGCGGAAGACCACCGCCCGCAAGACGGTCGCGCGCAAGCCGGCCCGTAAGACCACGGCCCGCCGCACCACGGCTCGCAAGACCACGGCCCGCAAGACCACCGCTCGCCGCACCACGGCGCGCAAGACGGTCGCGCGGCGTCCGGTGCGCAAGATGACCGCGCGCAAGACCATCGCGCGGAAGCCCGCCCGCAAGACCGCGGCGCGCAAGCCGGCGAAGAAGATGGTCGCGGCGAATCCGGTGCATCGTCAGATCACGATGCTGCGGAAGGAGCTGAAGGCCAGCTTCGCCAAGCTGCAGGCCGAGATGAAGAAGAAGCCGAACAAGACGGCGAAGAAGGCCACAGCGAAAAAGACGGCCAAGAAGAAGGTCGTCAAGCGCAAGGTCGCCAAGAAGTCCGTGGCCCGCAAGCCGGCGCGCAAGATCGTCGCGCGCAGGAAGGTCGCCCGCAAGCCGATCCGCAAGACGGCCCGGAAGACCATCGCCCGCAAGCCCGCGCGCAAGATCGTCGCGCGCAAGAAGGTGATGCGGAAGCCGGCGCGCAAGACCATGGCGCGCAAGCCGGCCAAGAAGGTCATGCGGAAGTCGAACGTCCGCAAGTTCCCGGTCCGCAAGGTGATGCGCAAGCCGGCCCGGCGCACCATGCGCAAGGCCGCCTAAGCGACCGGTTTTCAGTACCGTTGACGTGAGGACGGCGGCCCCCCGGGCCGCCGTTCTTCTTTTGGGGGCCGGCCGCCGTCGCGGACCGCTCAGGCGAGCGTCCAGACCGTCATCCTGTCGTCGAGCCCCCGGATCGCCTGCTCCTCGTGCCGGACCAGATCGGCGACCGCGCCCTCGTCCGCGCCGGCTTCGCGGCGCACGCGCGCGATTAGGTCGTCGGTGGCCGCGAGATCGACGGCGAGGGGGCGCGTCAGCGCCTCGACGCGGCTGGCGACATCGACGGTGTTGCCGATCACCGCGAATTCCAGGCGGTTCGCGCCGATGTCACCCAGGACCGCGGGCCCGTAGTGCAGGCCGAAGCCGGCGCGGATCGGCGGCTCGCCCGCGGCCGTACGCTCGGCGTTCCACGCCGCCACCGAGGCGATCATGGCGCGCGCGCAGGCGAGCGCATTCAGCGCGTCCGTGTCGCTGGCGACCGGCGTGCCGAAAGTCGCCATCAAGCCGTCGCCCAGGTACTTGTCCAGCGTGCCGCCGTGGCGAAACACCTCGGCCTCCATGCGCTGGTGGAACGCCCGCAGGGTCTTGATGACCTCCTGCGGGCTCCTGTCCGCCGCGTAGCGGGTGAAGCCGACGATGTCGACGAACAGCACCGCGACGTCCTGGGTACGGATCTGCTTCAGGGGCTCGTCGTTGGTGGACAGTTCCTCGACCACGTTCGGCGAGAAGTAGCGCGCCAGGTTGGCCCGCTCGCGCTCCAGCGCGGCGTGGCCCATCAAGAGGTGGCCGTAGCGGCGCACGGTGATCGACAGCGTCCCGGCGACCAGCACGAAGACCACGGCCTCCTGGATGCGGATGAAGAACAGCAGGTTGTTGGGGTCCATCATCTCGGCCAGGTCGGCGTCGGGGCTGAACGCGGCGAGCGCGGCGTCCGTCAGTGTCGGATCGCCGCCGAGGACCCAGACGACCGCCAGCACCACGAACCACAGCACGGCGGTGGTCGAGCCGATGCCGCGCAGCGTGCGCCAGTGGTAGGCCAGCGTGCTGGTCGCCAGCAGCACGTAGAAGTACTGGAAGCCGTGGAAACGGTACTGCATCGCCAGCGGCCAATCGTTCTCAGACAGCGGGTTCGGCACGACGACGACGGCGGTCATCAGCGCCAGGTCGGCGAGGATCAGCAGCACCTCGGCGCGCGACTGGCCGACGCGGGCGACGCGCAGCTGGGCCCAGGCGTTCAGCGCGAAGCCCGCCAGCAGCGCCTCGTAGTAGACGATTTCGAAGCGGGGGTTGATAAGGGGGATCATGACCGCGATGACGGCCAGCGCGACCCAGCGCGCGCGCACCGCCAGCACCATGCCCTCGCGCTATTGCCGCTCCAGCGCCGCCTCGGTGAACTTGGTGTCTACAGTCTCGGCGTCCTCTTGGCTGGCGCGCCAGCGGTCGAGGGCGCGCCGCCACAGCGGGGTCTGGGTCATCGGGGCCAAGCTCCGTCGGGTTCGCAAGCGGGCGCCCAGCATAGCCGGCTCCCGGCCGCGCCGCGCCTGGAGGTGGCTGGCCCGCACGGCCGACACGAAACGTCGGCCGCCTGAACAACACTGCTCTGACGGCGCCGGCGCGGCCCATTGGTGTCAGGTGCCGGCCGCGGCGACCTTGACTGTCGCCGCAACCTGTTGAAACGCATAAAGAATCCGCCGGCCGTGGCCCAGGTTCACGGCGCAGTGATCGCCGCCATCCGCCCGACCGGCGTCAATTCCCCTCGTCGCACCGCACCGCGTACATCTGCAGCCGCGGCGGCGCGTCCTGAGCCCGCGCGGCCCAGGTGCGGGCGATGGCGGCGATTTCGTGGAAGCGCGCGCCGGCGGTGTCGGGGTCGACGAAGACGGAGAGGTAGCCGTCGCGGTTGCGTTGCGGGCGCGTTTCGCCAGCGCTGGCCGACACCCAGGCGAAGCCGTGCAGCAGGCCGATGGTGATCTGCCGGGCGTGGCGGTCGGCGATGAGTATGCCCTTCTCAGGGCACGAGTGCGCGCGGCAGCCCATGCCGACGACGTAACGGCCGGCGGGGTTCGGCGGCGTGTCCTCGCCGATCGTGGCGTAGACGTCACGCGTCAGGGGGCGGCCGAAGTCTGGGTGCCGCAGCTGCCGCCAGCCGTACCCGCCGTCGCCGATCATCTCGTAGAGCTCGCTGGTGATGTTCCAGCCGTCGTCGCCGTTGCCCGAGGCGTCGCTGGCGAGGCAGCTGAAGCGCCGCCGTACCAGGTAGCGGTAGGGCGGGTCCCAGGCCAGGTCGGTCATGTCGTCGTACACGACCCGTTCGCCGTCCAGTAGTCGATCGAAGAAGATGCGTTCGAGTTCGCGACTGCTCAGCGCTGCGTAGTCCGGCGTCTCGGCGGCGGCCGCGTCGGCGGGAACAACGCTGAGTATCAGTGCAACAAATAGCCCTCGGCCGACTACTCTACCGCCGCCTTTCCGTCGATCATCGGCATGGTTCGTAGCCGCCAAATGCGGCGAGACTGTGCGGATGCGTGTGCAACCGACGTTTGCGCGACGTCCAGGCCGGCGTGAAGCGCTGGAGGTGAGACCGATGGTGGCCGTCCGTGCGGTCCTGATCGTCGTATTGCTGCTGGCGCCGGTGCCGGCCGGCGCCCAGGTGCCGCAGGAGGCGCGCGACGCCGTGAGCGAAGCGCGTCGGCTGGAGAGGGCCGGCGACTTCGAGGCGGTGATCGAGGCGTACGAGCGCGCCTTCGCGATCCATCAGGGCGTCGGCAAGCGGGAGTATCTAACCAAGAGCGCGCGGCGCAAACTGGCCTATCGCGACAACCGGGCGCTGGTGGCGGAACACTGTGAGGGCGAGCGCGACTGTTTCCTGAAGTTCGGGGTCTTCGGCGGCGTGCCGCTGCACCCGGTCATCGTGCACGACATGATCGGCCAGGTCGTCGACTACGACGTCCCCCTCGTCGTCGCGATCAACGTCGAGGACGCCATCGACAGCAACAAGTACTGCTGCGAGACCAGCTACGACTGGACCATCAACGACCGGCTCGTCAGCAAGGTCTCGACTAACTATGCGGACGACTTCTCGTCGCGGTCCCGTCCGCGCGAGGAGTGTGTCATGAGCGGTTGTTGGCTGAGCTATTCGGTCGCCGGCGCGACCGACAACGGCGTGCTGGTGCTCGACGTCTACGAACGCGGCGGTGGCTCGATGATCTCCCGCTTCGCCCTGCTGCTCGAGCTCGCGCGGGAGACGGTCTACTTCCGCGGCTGGAAATACACCGCGGTCGTCAAGTCGCGCGCGGCGCTTCAGCTCGGCCGCTTCGAGTTCCTGGAAACGCACGGGACGGTCGTCGAGGCCGGTCCCGTGACCATCGACACCGCCGTGCTCGACTAGGGTCAATGCCCCGCCGTGCGCGGCGCCGCCGGAGCCGGCACCTCCCCCCCCCCCCCCCCCCCCCCCCCCCCCCCC
>Ga0209678_1000317_pt1 | contig 17612 bp, 14 predicted proteins | sample WorMetilvaeELBA1_FD_187404 | JGI IMG/M metagenome (GOLD analysis project Ga0209678, IMG submission 187404) | Marine gutless worms symbiont microbial communities from Max Planck institute for Marine Microbiology, Germany - Olavius ilvae ELBA.1... ...
TTTAGAGAAAACGCTGCTAAATATTGATTTGCTATTGTTCGCCATCGTTTTGAACGGCAGTAATTTAATGAGTGATAATTAGCGGCCGGGCTAACTGGAAAAACGGCCACTTTTCGTTCAGGCACTAATTAGAGTATTGCGCCAATTCTCGGGTGAAATCGACGAGGGCGCCGATCAGGTTACCAATGCGTCGGCCCAGGTGGCTTCAGCCAGTCAAATTCTGGCCGAAGGGGCCTCCCAGCAGGCATCGTCTCTGGAAGAGACGTCGGCGTCGATCGAAGATATCGTCACCAAAACCCGGCAAAGCGCCGACCACTCCGATGACGCCAACCAGGTCATGCAGACAACAAAAACCATCGTCCGTGAGGCTAATGAATCCATGGATCAGCTGGAGGCGTCCATGGCGCAGATATCCGGGGCCAGCGATGAAATGTCTAAAATCATTAAAACCATCGATGAAATCGCCTTTCAAACGAATTTACTGGCGCTCAATGCCGCCGTGGAAGCCGCCCGCGCAGGAGAAGTGGGTGCCGGATTTGCGGTAGTGGCCGAAGAGGTCCGCAATTTGGCGCTGCGCTCGGCCGCGGCGGCCGCAGATACATCCGAATTGATTGTCAACACAACCAAACGGATTGCAGACGGTGCTGTTTTAATGAAAAATACCAACCAGGATTTCGACAAAGTTGAAGAAAGCGTCCTGCAAGTCAGCGAACTGATCAATGCTATTTCGCAGGCCTCAAACGAACAAACCCAGGGGCTTAATCAGATCAAGGGCGCGGTTTCCGATATGGATGCGGTGACCCAACATAATGCTGCCAGTGCCGAAGAATCGGCTTCGGCCGCCGAGGAATTGTATGCCCAGGCCGAACAATTAAAAGAATCGGTTATCCATCTCAAAAAGGTGGTTGATGGAAACGAATCTGAGCGTCAACCGGTCGATGGTTCGGATCCGGTCCGGAAATGGTCGTCACCTTTGCATCAAACCAAGAATGGTGAAAGTGCGGGAACTGATATGGTATCGTTTTGATTTTTATGGCAAATCCGCCCCGAATGAGGCCGTTCAATTGCTTCGTCTCACCAAGACGCTTCGGTGCCTCAACCGGGGATTGGGATTCTTAGGCGAACTTTAAGATTACCAGCGTAATATCATCCTCCTGGGGCTCGGCTCCCCGGAACTCGGTGACTGCTTCGAACACGGCCTTGCGCAGGCCTTCGGCCTCCAGGCCCGCGTTTTCACGCACCACCGCTTTAAAACGGTCTTTACCGAACATTTCTCCGGCTGGATTGTGGGCCTCAAAAATACCATCGGTGGTCAGCAGCACGATCTGCCCCGGCCTGACGGTACGGTTGAAGTCCTCGTATTCCCAGTCTTCATCCACCCCCAGGGCCAGCCCGGCGCCGCCAAGCTCTTCGAATCGATCGGTTTGCGGGCAGTAAATCAATCCCGGATCATGCCCGGCCCGCACCCAGGTGATGCGATTAATTTTATGCTCCAGCACCAGGTAAAGCAGGGTCATGAATTGCCCGGTTTCGGCCGTGTCCACTGAGGTCAGTCGGTTGACCCCGCTGATAATCTCCGCGGCGGATTCGGAAACCGCCGCCCGGGCCCGCAGAAAGCCCCTGACGCTGGCCATCAGCAGGGCAGCCGAAACGCCGTGCCCGGTGACATCCCCGATCACGACCCCCAAGCGGTCGTCGGAAAGCTCTAGATAATCGTAATAATCTCCGCCAGTCTCATCACAATAAAGGCTGCGGCCCGTCACATCGATCGATTCCAGGCGCGGCGGCCGCTGGGGCAGCAAATTCTGCTGAACTTCCTGAGCCAGGTTCAAGGCGGCGATAATTTCTTCCAGCGAGTGGGAGTAGTCCGCCAATTTTTCATACAGACGGGCATTTTCAAGCGAAATTGCAGCCTGGGTGCTGAGCACTTTCAACACCTCCATGTGCCCGGGGGTAAAGACACCTGTCGCCAAATTGTTTTCCAGGTACAAAAGGCCGACCAGCTTGTCCTGGGTCGTCAACGGCATGCATAAAATTGATTTGGGCTGGTTTCTGACAACATAGGGTGTGGTGGTGAACTTGCCCTGACGGGCAGCATCATCCAGCACGACCGGTTCGCCGGTACGGGCGACATAATTCACGATGGACTGTGAAAGCGCATTGCTGCTGCTCAAAGGCGTCGCCTGACGAATCGTCGCATCCGGGCGGTCCACCGACATTTCAGCTTCCACTGAAAGCTGTCCTTCGTTTTCCAGTATCAGTATCCCCCTTTGAGCTCCGGCATTTTCCATTGTGAGATTTAAAAGCTTGTCCAACAAATTGGCCAAAACAATTTCACTGGACATGGCCTGGGTGGACTTGAGCACCGACACCAGGTCAAGGGCCTCGGCGGCATCACTCGAGGTCGTCGTCACTTCGGTTAAGCCGTCAAGAATTCCAGGTTGGACGGAAGTCGAAACATCCAACAACAATTCAGGAAAGTTTTCCTCCAGATCCTTAACTTTGGCACCGGCCCCCCAGCGCAGATAGGCGTAACGCGCTTCGGTCATATAGGCGCGGGCAATCGGAATCCGATCCCTTTCCTGGTAAAATCGAGCCGCCATTTCATTGGCCAGGGCCAGGTCGTAGAGATATTCATTTTCGCGGGCCTGCTGGATAACCCGGTCATATAGGCCAGCTGCCTCCGAATCCTGGCCCAGTACCCGGTTACGTTCGGCATTGACCAGATCATATTTATGCCGGTAGTTGACGGGGCACTGCCGCGCAAGTAGTTTCAGCTGTTCCTGAGAGTCGGCCACCTGTTTCAAAATCCGTTTCTGCCTGTCGGCATTCGACTGGGAATAGCAACCCAGCCGCGCCAGCGCACTCCAGCAATAAAAGGGCGGCGCGCCTGATCCCAAAAAAGTTGCCCCTTCCAAAACCTGCTGCACCCGGTCGGCATTCTCGACGGCCCGCTCATATTGACGGTTGAGCAGACACAGGAACAATTTGCAGCTATACAAACCGAAGTCACGGCCTTTATTGTCCGCCTCGGTGTCCACCGCCAGCATGGTTTCTTCATCGTAATATTCACCGGCCAGAATACCGGGATCAGGGGTTGGCTGGATGAGATTCGAAACGGCCTGGCGGTACAATCGCATGAAGTGGTAGCCAGCATCCACCCCAGTGGCCTTGATAATCGCATCATGCTCGGACGCGGCCTGCTCGATAGCCGGCAGTTCCAGACCAGCATAAAGCATCAAAACGATATAGTAGGCACTGGAATAAGCGATATAGAACGGATCCCCCATCTCCCGGGCCGATTGATTGGCCTCCAAAATGGGGGCCAGTGTCTCCCGCAAGTGTTCTTTCCAGGGCCTCATGATCCAATTAAAAGCAAACTGGGAAGATATTCGACTTGGGTCGGCCGGATATCGATCCAAATGCCGCATCGCCAGCTGGCCGAATTGATAACCGGATTCCCGATCACCCCGGTTCCCCAGCAGCATGCCCCAATTCAAATAGGCCGTCGCTGAAACCGGACCGCTCCCGTGCTGTACGGTCAACCGGATCATCTCGGCGGTCAGGATGGGGTATAGATCGGGATAAATTGTTGCCAGTGGGGCGTTGGCTTTGTGAGCTATTTGCATGATGGCCTTTTTATAAGGATCTGTCATGGGGGGAAGCTCGGCCAGATCGTCAAATGATTTGCCGGACAGTATATCTTTGGTTTTCAGCAGGCTCGACTCAACCTGCTGTTTGCCGGGGCCGGTCGGCAATTCCAGCCCCAGGATCCGCAGGGTTTCCACAGCCTCTTCGGCCGCCTCAGCCCAGCGGTTCTGCGCGGTCGCAGCTTGAATCCTGACGGCATGGGCCGGTGCATTATCCTGGGCATTGCGTGCATGATCCAATACCTCCTGAACCAGATTCTCCATCTCATCGTCATCGGAGGACAAATAAGCCATTTCAGCGGCTTCGAGGTGCAGCGTCAGGGTCAGATCGTAGGATGTTTGCCAGCAATTATCGCCGAGCAAATCCAGGCCGTTTTTGAAATAGCGCCAGGCTGTTTTAAACACGGCTGAGGCCTTTGCCCTTCTTCCGGCCGACAAATTCAATTCAGCCAGTTCCATCCGTTCCGGATCGCTGTTTAAAAGGCTGTATCCTGCATTAAGCTGGTCGGCAACGACAAAAACCCGCTCCGTCAAGATATCCGGCGACAGATTTTCCTGCAGCCGTTTGCCGATCTGAAAGTGCACCCTCGGACGTTCGTCAACGTCGATCAGAGCATAGGCCGCCTCACGAATCCGATCGTGAGCAAACTTGAATTCACAATGAAGCAGGCAGTCAGCGGATTCATTCTCAAGCAGGCTGGGTAAGCCGGCGTCCCAGAACTGATTCACGTCAGTATCGCCGATCGGAAGGATCAGTCCCTCCCCCAAAACCGGCTGCAATGCCGCTGCGGCTTGCTCGCACGTTATCTCACAAGCGACCGAAAGGGTCTGCAGATCAAACAGGCTGTCAATCGCCGCCGCCCAGGCAGTCACTTTTCGCGATGCTGCATCCAGACGCTGCAATTTGTCGAACATCAGATCAACAACATTTTCCATAATCACGCGGTTGCGAATACCGCCAATGTCCCATTGCCAACTGCGCTGGGCGACATCAAAATACAACAATTTTTCAGCATTCAGCAGATTTAAAAACTCGATTAAAAAAAAAGGATTGCCACGGGTTTTTTCCATCAGAATCCGCGCCAGGGGCTCGGCTCTCCGGTGGTCAATTTTCAATGTCGCTGCACAAACCCGGGCTACGTGTTCGTCGGTCAGGCTTGCCAGACTTAGCTGTTCAATTTTATGGCCCTGTTGAGCAAGCGTTTCCCGGCATTGAAGAAGGGGGTGGCCGGTCTCAACCTCTTCATCCCGATAAGCACCGATCAGTAAAAGAAAATCAACCCCTTCATCGGACATCAGGGATTTGATCAAATCCAGTGAATCGACGGCCTGGCTTAGGTCATCCAGGAACAGGACCAGCGGATGCTCCGGCCGGCAAAATGTGCGAATAAAATTCAACATTACCGCCTCGATACGTTTCTGGGCTGCAGCCGGCTCCAGCTCGGTCACTGACGGTTGAGGCCCGATGACGGACTCCGCTTCAGGTATGAGGTCAATCAGAATCTGACCGTTTTTTCCCAGGGCCGCCAGGATGCGATCACGCCATACCGCGAGACGCTCCGGGTTTCCGGTTAAGAGTTGGCGAATCAGGTCATGAAAAGCGGAGACAAACGCGGCAAACGGCACATTGCGCTCAGGAAGGTCAAAATGTCCCTTCAGAAAAATTGCCTCCCGCCGGGCAAACTCTTCGCCGGCCTCCATAACCAGCGCGGTTTTGCCGATGCCGGACGGCCCGTCAATCAGCATCAATTCCTTGCCGCCCCGGCTGATCCGTTCGTATGCCGCCGTCAGGGCAGCGAGTTCCTTGCGCCGGCCGACCAGCTCCCGGGATATTTGAAATTTGTCCGAAACATCCTGACGGGCCAGGGGAAACGATTTGATTCGCCCGGTGCCCTCCAGGCGCAGCAGGCATTCTGCCAGATCCGCGTCCAGGCCGGCAGCACTCTGGTAGCGGGCGTCAGGGTTTTTGGCGAGCAATTTGACGATGATGTCCGACACCCCATCGGGTACTTCTTGGTTCACTTCGGCCGGTTTGGGAGGCCGTCGGGCAATGTGGGCGTGGACCAGTTCCAGGGCATCGGTGGTTTCAAAGGGAAGTCTGCCGGTAAACAATTCAAATAACGATACTCCCAGAGAATAAAGATCCGTGCGCCAGTCGACCTGCCGGTTCATGCGACCGGTTTGCTCCGGTGACATATAGGACAGCGTTCCGACCAAGCCCCGGGCTTCTCCGACGGAACCGGCACTGGACAACGACCGCACCGAGCCAAAGTCAATCACCTGAAGGCGGTCGGTTTGGGGATTCAGGATGACATTGGATGACTTGATGTCGTAGCGAACCAAATTTGCTGTGTGAATTTGTCCAAGAATGCGGGCCAATGAACTGGCAATTTTTAAAAGCTGCTGAAGGGTAAAAGTACGGCTGGTCAGAAGATGTTTCAAATCCCGGCCGCCGATGTCCTCGGTAATCAGCGCCAGCCGGTTGTTTAGTTTCTCAAGTCCGACAGCCCGCGGAATCCCTTCAACATCAAAACTTCGGATAATCTCGTATTCACGCCGGTAGCGCATAATTTCAGCCGGCAGTGGATATTCCTCCTTTAACGTTTTTATGATGACCGGCTGACCGTTTTTTAACTGTTGAGCCCGGTACACAATGGAACGACTGCTTTCATAGATTTTTTCATCGACCTGATATCCGGCAATTTCAATCATAAAATGCTCCATGTAGAATTTCGATGGGATATGCAATGCTTGTCTTGAAAATAAGACACTTGATGGGAGGTTGGCAATGTTTCTGACGATTTTTATATTTTCTGATGCCCCCACTGCATTATGAACGGCACACGGAGAACTGGTTTGCCTGATTGGTTAGTGCCCGATCGCAACGGCTTTTCCGAATTCTTGACAGTAGACATCAATGCCATTATGTTTGCCATAGCCACAGCCGACTGATAAATTTCCACCGCCGAATTTCGCTGGGAAAACCAATACTCCGGACATTTCAAGGCCTTCTGCATCTCCATGGAATCAAGGGTTGTCGACATGAGAAAACTAAATCTTACCGTAATGCTATGTGCAGCGCTGATCCTTGCCTGCGCCACCAGTCCGACCGGCAGACGCCAATTGATGATCGTCTCCGAAGACCGGGCCATCGCCGCCTCCAAGCAGGCCTATGTCGAGATGATCAAGCCCTATGAACAGGAGGGCAAAGTCGACAACGACCCGGCTTTGAAAGATCGTGTTTACCGGATAACCGGCCCCTGATTGCCCAGGCTATCAAAATGCGGCCCGAGACCGAAAATTGGGACTGGAGCATCAAGGCTATCGATGATCCCAAAACGGTCAATGCCTGGGCCATGGCCGGCGGCAAGATGGCAATTTACAGCGGCCTGCCGATTCAGCTCAAAGCAAGTGATGATGAATTGGCCCAGGTCCTGGGTCACGAGATCGCCCATGCGCTGGCCAACCATTCCGCCGAGAAAATGTCGGTCGCCATGGCCAGTTCGATTGGTGTCGTGGCGGTGGGCATCGCTTCAGAACGCAAGGGCCTGGCCCTGACGGGTGCCGCCCTGGCAGCGGCCCTGGCCGTCCAAAGGCCCAACAGCCGCACGGCGGAATCTGAAGCGGATCGGATCGGTATCGAACTGGCGGCCAAGGCCGGTTATGATCCGCGGGCTGCGATCACGCTGTGGCAAAAGATGGCCCAGGTCGGGGGCAAAGGCCCCCCTGAATTTTTCAGCACCCATCCATCCCCTGAAAATCGCGAAAAAAAACTCGCCGAATACGTCCCTGAGATGATGCCTTACTATGAGCAAAAGGGGGATCGTCCGTATTATAAACTGTAGTCGAAAAGGAAGATAGCAATGGGAATTCCAAAGCCCCTTACCAAAGAGCAAGCCCCGGTTGAGTTGCATAAAATTTATGATGCCATACAGGCGGACCTCGGTATGGTTCCCAATATTTTCGGGGTCGTCGCCCGATTTCCGGCCGCCCTGAAAACATTTATTCAATTTTACGATACGGTCATGAGCCAGGGCAATATAGAGGCCAAATACAAAGAGCTGGCTTATCTGAAAACATCCAGCATCAACGACTGCCGGTACTGAACGAACCATCACACTGCTTCGGCGAAGCAGACCGGCGTGACCGACGAACAAATAAAGGCCCTTAAATTTTACCAGCGCAGCGAGGCTTTCGATGAGAAAGAAAAAATCACCATCCGTTTTGCGGATATCGTAACCCGGGGTGCGGCCGCCGTCGATGACAGTGTCTTGGAATATATCGGAAAATATTATTCCGAGGATGAAATTGTTGAACTGACCACGGTAATTGCCCTGGCCAATATGGTCAACCGCATCAATGATGCCCTGAATATCGAGCCGGATGTGGGTGAGCAATGATCCAGTTACAATAATCTGGCATGCAAGACCAGGCCATGATTAACACCGGAGTGATGGAGTAGTGGAGTCGTGGAGTGATGGGTTAAAAACCCAAGGCGAATAAACGTTATTCAAATAAAGATCGATGACCATTCGCTCAGTGAAATTGATCGACTAAAAACAAAATTAGGGTGATGCAAGCAGCTCATCTTAGCGATCTCCCAATGCTTATTCGTTACTCCAGTACTCCAACACTCCATTACTCCATCACTCCTGTTGCCCTTTTGGGCAGCAAAGCAATGCGGAAATCTCCGGTGTCGGAATTTTTCCTATTCGTTGGGCTATTTACACCTTAAAATTGGGCGGACGCTTCTCTTTGAAGGCCAGCATCCCCTCGCGGGCCTCGTCGGTTCCCCAGAAAAAAGTCAGCAACTCCACCCCGGCCTCCACACTGGGGGAGAGCATATCGTAATAGACATTGTGCATCTTTTTGGCCAGGGCAATGGCGGTGGGGCTTTTGCTCAATATTTCCTGCGCCCAATCGTCGACTTCCTGCTCCAGCACATCCGGGGACACGACTTTGTTGATCCAGCCCAGGGATTCGGCTTCCCGGGCCGAGTACATCCGGCAAAGATAGGTAATTTCCCGGGAGCGCTTTTCTCCCACGAGGAAAGGCAGATTCTGGGGCACACCGTACATCGGGACCGAACCCACCCGGGGACCGGCCTGGGCGAATCGGGCTTTTTCGGATGCGATGGTCAGGTCACAGGCAATATTGATTTCATTGCCGCCCCCCACGCAGACCCCGTGTACCGCTGCAATGACCGGTTTGGAGATTCTTCTGACGGTATCGATCATGGTTTTAAAATCGGTGAGATAAGCCCGCCGCTCGGCCGCTCCGGCCCGGGTCAGCTGCAGCAATTCTTCCAGATCGCCGCCGGCACACCAGGCTTTCCCGGCTCCCTTTAATACAACGACTCGAACATCAGTCTCTGACTCGGCCTGTTTTAAGGCTGCGGTAAGATCCAGGACGAGTTGCCGATTCAGTGCGTTAAACACATCCGGACGGTAAAGGGTCAGGTAACACTTGCCGTTTTGCGATTGATAGATGACGGTTGAATCCATACTATCTCCTTTCATCATTTTCTTGCGTTACTGCGCTCGGGAAAAGTTACGCTTTGTCGGTCATCAATAGCTAAATTATAGGTTTCTGGTGTCAGGTGTCGGCGCCGCTTCTGGCCGCGGAGCGTCCAGTCTGATCCTGGAAGGAACTTTGACAATGTTTCATACGAGAGATCTAATTAAAAATGAACGTCGAACATCGAATAATGTATTCTGCCTGTCGTGAGCTTTTGTGTCGAACGGTCTATTTTATAAAGACTGAGCGAAGCGAAACCACCCTTCGACATTCGATATTCGATATTCTGCGGTTCTGCGGTTCGCTGTTTTAACTATTGTTTCATATGAGGATTTAAAACCCCGGTACCCTGACACCCGAAACCTGACACCTGAAACCTAAAACCAATGAACTGCGCTATAGCTGCCCCGCTGGGCCACTTATCCAAGCGCAATATGGGAAAACGCCTAGACCTTATCACCGGGTTCCGGCAAATAACGGATCAAAAGGACTACTGCCAGGGGGATGAAGGCGACCAAGTTTAAAACCGTTCGGATACCGAAGACATCGGCCACCTTACCGGTAAGCGGCATCAAAAGCCCAGAGATACCAAGGGCTAAACCCATAACGATGCTGGACACCAAAGATCGCCCCTCGGGGGCAACCTTCTGGGCCAGGGCCACTGCCGGAAACAAGGTGGCTAAAAGCAGGAATCCGGACATAAAAGCCAGCGGATACAACTGCCAGCCGGCAGCTTGGATGAACAGCAACAGGCTGGGGGATGAAAGGGCAAACGAAAAAAAATAGATGGGCTTAAAGCCGATCCGATCCACGAGATGACCGCACACGAGGGCACTGACCGACCCGCCGACGGTAAACAGGGAAAGAATGCTGCCGACCGACACCAGCGAGTGCCCTTCGGCGGCCGTCAGCACCGGTATGAAAGTCAGAAGGGCCTGTTCCACAAAGGCTCTTGAACAGGCGATGGACCAGATCAACACAACCGGCTTCCATACCTTACCGATGCTTTCTTTAAGGGAGCCGAAAAAATCCTTTTGCGCGTGACCGGAGCCGTTCGAAGCCGGAATCATAATGAAAAGAACCGCAAAAACCAGCACCCCCAAAAGGGTTAAAAACGGCAAACGATCCATTCCCATAAGGGTCACATAGCCCGTACAAACCAGGGGTCCAAGAGTAAATCCCAGCGTCCCCCCCAGGCCGAACAGGGACATGGCCAGTCCGGTGCGCCGGCCGGCGTAAAGCGACACCATCCCGGCTGCAGTGGGATGATATATAGCCGAGCTGACCGACCCCAGACCGATCAGCAGCAGAACCATCCAGAAATAGGGCACAACACCAACCATGGGGATGCAGATCGCCCCGGCAAACGAACCGACCAAAAGAACTACCCGCGTTTTATAGCGATCGGCCAGATAACCGAAGATCGGCTGAATTAAAAATGCCATAAATGTTGCGATGCCGGTTATCATACCCACCTGGGCCAGGCTCAAGTCAAATTTGTCCGCCATTACCGGCAGCAGCGGCCGGATAAAAGACTGAAAAAAATCACCGATAAAATGAATTAGAAATATAGCAAATATCGCTTTTTTATTGATTTGGCTGGTATCGGTCACGGGCTTTCTCACATCCGGATTTTTTGACTGCGCTCCTTTAGCATTTTAATAGGCTACAGTAAAGATGATTCGATACTTATATTCATCTATCAATCGGAGGCCTTATAAATGCGTTTGACATCCTGAAAACTTTATAATATGTGTGACAGGGTGGCATTTATAAGCAAACCGAATTTTTCTTCCCCAGAGTGTGTCCAATTTATTGCCTCGGCTTAGGGCGTACAGGTCCAAAATTCGTTGATGTAAAAAGCCCCTAAAGAGAGTTCGCGTTATGGTTTATGTCTACCCAACATGCCATCATACCACAGTTCTCATTGCCCCATGCCTTTCAAATATTGGACACGCACGATGAAATCGTTAAAGAGGAATGCGCCTAAGCGGCAATTACAAATTAGGGAAACCTAGCAAGCTATGTACCAATATTGACCTAAATGCGGATGGGGATGAACCTCGGCCCTCCGAAGTGCGGGTAAGAAAATAGAATAGATACAATAAACTGTAAACTGTTTAACATAATTTCGAAATCTAAAACCATTTCTTTTGATTTCAACAAGTTGGCACATTAAAAAAATGGAATCGACCCGGCGAAGCGCTATCGAAAGATGAATGGCTCAAAGCCGGTCGGGCATCGCCGTTTACTGCAGTTGATTCCGAATACACAAAATCTGATTTGCCCCCCAAACTTATCCGAAATGGATTTACATGAGGAGGCCGGTTCAGACTGAGTTTAAAAATGCTTCATGGTTAACAGATAAACCACCCTTCCAACCCGAAAAATTTTCTCCACCCTTCGGCCGGTAGCCGAAAAATACGGAGGGCGTCAAAAGGGCTGTGGATTCCGCTAAACCTGCAATCGAAGCCAATAATTTAACGAAATTCTATGGCGCGTCAAGAGGCGTTATAGACCTAAACCTGTCTGTACAGCAGGGAGAAATTTTTGGATTTCTAGGCCCCAACGGTTCCGGGAAAACCACAACCATCCGTCTTTTTCTCAGCTTGATAACACCTTCAAAAGGCAACATATTTTTGCTGGAAATACCGTGCAAAAAGGGCGATAAAGCGCTGTTACAAATGATAGGCTATCTGGCGGGAGAGATTGGCCTTTATCATGATCTTACGGGGATGGAATATTTGCATCATCTGATGAAGCTCAGGGGCGGCAACCCAAAGGGGATTTCCTCCCAGAAAATGGACCGTCTCATCGAAAGGTTCAAAATAGACTTACACCGAAAAATCAAAGGTTACTCCAGCGGGATGAAACAGATGGTGGCAATCATCCAGGCCTTCATGCATGATCCCCTTCTGTTGATTCTCGATGAGCCTACAAGGGGCCTTGACCCGCTCATGCAGGAGCAATTCCATGATCTTCTGCGTGAGGAGAAAAGTAGAGGCAGAACCATTTTCTTATCTTCCCACAATCTGAGGGAAGTGGAGAAAATGTGTGACCGGGTGGGCGTCATTAAAGAAGGCCGGCTCATCTTGGTCGAGGAAATTGAAGAATACCGGACGCTAGTCGGTAAAAAAATCAGCGTGGTGACAAAAGGGCAAACCACCGGGGTGTCAGAGACACTCAATGAGCTGGGCGGCGTAGAGGATCTGAATAGGAGAGGCGCACAAGTGGAGTTTTTCTACAAAGGGAGTATGCCGAAACTTATTGAGCACGTCGCCGGCCTTGACCTAGTGGACTTAACCTGTGAGACGCCAAGTCTGGAGGACGTTTTCATCAGGCTCTATGAGGATTGAGAAAATGATTAACAAAGAGCTTGTGCGGATGTTTATACGCCGACATCTTACCATCTCCCTGGTCGTTTCCATCGGTTCCGGGATCCTTGCCTTCTGCCTTGCCCTATTATTCCCTGATACACAGCTTGAAGATGCTGCAAAAATATCCCTGGGCTGGCCGCAGATCATGAAGGACCTCTTTGGTGATCCAATCCATGCCTTTACCGACATATATGGGTGGCTCAACCTGCAGGTCTTCCACATCACTTTTTGGGCAATATTTGGTGTTTTCGCATCATTTTTGGCCTCATATATCGTTGCAACGGAGGTGGAGCGAAAAACCATCGACACCTTGCTTGCGTGCTCCATTACGAGATCCGAGGTGATCGTCAGCAGACTCGCCGGCCTTGCTGTGATCTTATCTTTTTCCATCATTCCCTTTTTCGTCGGCTGCCTCCTGGGCATTTTGATCCTCGACCAACCCCTTCAGGTTGAGGCCATCGGTGCCGCTTGCCTGGCGGGTTTCTTCCTGTTTCTAGTCGTTGCCGCAACAACACTGCTTGTTTCGGTTTACCTTCCCTATCAAACGCCCTGCCTGATCATCACCTGGGGAGTTTTTGGTTTTCTGTTTCTCTTTAAAGAGGCCATTACCAAACTGGTGCCTGTTTTGGCTAATTTGGCTTTCTTGAGTCCCTATCACTATTACCGCACCGCCGACATTCTCCTGCGCAAAACCTTTTTTTGGTCTGATTGGGCCGTACTCCTGGGTGTTTTCATATCCTTCTCATCCCTGGCCGCCCTCTATTTTTCACGCAGGGATATTCTTTTGTGACATCGGGAAAAACAATTGAGAATTCTTCTAATCAATCCTGATCTGGCGGATGGACGTGGCTATCTCAGCTACAACGACGGCCGGTTCAAACGCCTGCTGGTCAACCCTTCCTTGACCATGCCGTATATCGCATCCCTTACGCCCAAGGACCATGAGATCGTCATCTGTGATGAGATGCTGGGCGACACAATTGATTACGATCTGGATATTGACCTCGTCGGCATCACGGTTGTGACGCAGCTGGCCAGCAGGGCATATCATATCGCATCCGCCTTCAAACTAAGGGGAAAAAAAGTGGTGCTGGGCGGCGCTCACATCACCCTCATGCCCGAGGAAGCGCTAGAATTTGCAGATGCGGTGGTGGTGGGCGAAGCAGAGGATATGTGGCAACAACTGCTTTTTGACCTTCAGGCCGACCAACTGAGGCCGATATACCACCGCAAGAACCTGCATCACCTCAGAGGTCTTCCTGCCCCGCGGATGGACCTTCTCAACAAGCAATACCGGTATCTCGGCGTATCCATGGGTCAGGTCAAAATTTCAAGGGGATGCCCCTATGCCTGTGTGACATGCTGTGTCCCGGAGCTTTACGGTTCGCGATACAGGTTAAGGCCCCTTGACGAAGTCCTTGGCGAGATAGAAGGCATCGCAGAGGATATCATATACTTTTGTGAAGATAATATCGTTGGAAATCCCCGGTACGCGAAAGAGTTGTTCAAACGGATGATCTCCCTCGACAAACAGTGGACAAGCATCTCTTCGATTGCCATCGCCGATGACCCGGAGCTGCTTCGCCTGGCAGCCCAATCCGGCTGCAAAGGAATCTATATCGGCTTTGAAACCCTGTCGCAGGCAGGCCTCAAGGACATGGGCAAGTTTCACAATCTTAAAAAGGACTACAGAGAGATCGTGAAAAGGGTCCGGGATGAAGGGATCCTCTTGACCGGAGGCTTTCTGGTTGGTTTTGACAGCGATACACCGGATACCTTTGAAAGGATTATTGATTTCGTCCTAGAGACGGATCTGGAGATCTGCCAGTACTACCTGGTCGTACCCTGGCCCAGAACGCCTTTCTATGAAAAACTCAAAAGTGAGGGCCGGTTGTTTCACGAACGGTGGTGGCTGCAGGATTTTTACTCCCAACAGGTTCTCTACAAACCGGCGAACATGAGCGAAGAAGAAATGGTGCGGGGATTCCTCTATTTGATTGATCAAACTTACGGCCTGGATCGGATCGCCTCAAGGCTGTGGGGTGGATGGGCCGGCAAGGGATCTCCGCGGAGACAATCTCAAAATGGGTGGCAAAACAGAAAAAATCGAATCCTGCAAAAATTTTCCGCACTGGCCTTTAACCTGGCATACCGTGAAGTGTACATGGGTCAAAAAGAGCTATTCAAGGAGAGGACAGGTATCGGGTGAAAGGCGGCTTGTTTTTTAAAAGAACGACTCAGGGAGTGGGTCTTCTTCTCTATGTCCTTATCATCTCACCCTTTTTAATGGTCGCGCTGGTTCACTTCCTAATCAAAAGGCGCCAAGATACATCGCTTTACGTGCGGGCAACTTCCCGGGTACCGTTGCTGTACGAGCTTCACAACCGGATATTCACCTTCCCCATATGGGAGCAAAACTTTCTCAATCTTCCCGCACTCCCGGGACGAACCCTGCACCTGGGCTGTGGGACCGGCTTTGGCGCCGGAATTATAGAAAGCAAAGCCCGCGTAACGATCCATTTAGACATAAAAGCACGCTTTGTTCGTTACGGCGTGAGAAGAGACAAGATGAAATGCGCCGTGGCAGGCGATGCATATTACCTTCCCTTTAAAGAAAAAAGCTTCGATAGAATCGTCATCCCGGTCGCTTTTCATCATTTCCTGGATCACGGCAGCCTCTTTAGAGAGTTAAAAAGGGTCATGAACGCTGAAGGTTTGACGTTGATATTTGATCCCGTGAGCATAAGGCCCAGGGAAAACAAGGTTGCCAACACATTTCACGATGGGCCCATATGGATCTTTGACGACAAGGGAATATTGAAGCGGGCGGCTTCCATTCTCGCGAAAAACGGACTCGAGGTGAGAGGCGTCACCTGTTTTAGACCGCGCTCACTACAGAACTACAATCTCGTATATCCCATGCGGGATATGATTCTGGAGTTGGGAGAAAAAACCCAACGCTCATAGAGTGGCCGACATGAAAAGGCTCCGTCTTGCCAAATACATCGACACTATAAAATACGCCTTCCTCAATGCGGTTACAGGCGAACACAAATATCCGCTTTATGCGTCCTTCAAAGTCACAAGTCGGTGCAAGTCGCAATGTCCGTACTGTGACATGTGGCGGAAGAGGGCAAACAGGGGCCTTGAAACCCATGAGATTTTGACCGTCGTTGATAATCTCGCCGCCTCTAGTATTTTGGTCCTTAGCATCGAAGGCGGAGAGCCGTTTCTAAGGGAGGATATCGGGGACATCCTGGAGTATATAAGGCACAAGCCTTTTTACACAGAGCTTACCACGAGCGCAGTGGGCATCGATTGGGATAAAGCCAAAGACTGCGCGAAACTTTTGGACTTTTTGCATATAAGCATCGATGAGGCGCACGACAACCTGTATCTTTTGGACAACCTGGCAAAGTTTAAGCGGTGGATCCGAGATCTCGGGGTTCAGATCGTTGTCAGAAAAAATGACCTTCCAGCCCTTGAGGATAAGGTAAGAAAAATCCATCGCGCCGGAGCCAAAGCCGTCATTATTCCGGCAACCTGCCTGGATGGGATATCGAATGCCTACCCTGATCCAGGGAAATTCAGCCAAGAGGTCAGGCGGCTTATTAAATCATTTCCCGCCACGATCGTAACGGCTAAAGGCTATCTGGATGCCATTAACAAAGATCATGGATGCGATACGGCCTCCATCATCATCGATTCAGATGGGTCCCTTTATTATCCCTGCCGGACATTGAAAACCAGAGCGACGAATTTACTGCATGAGAATCTTATGGATTTTGTGTCGACCCCAAATGCCGCTTCCCTCAGAAATAGGGGTAAGCAGTGCCGCAGAAGTTGTGGCTGGTATCAATATTTTGCGGTGTCCTCCTATTATAGGCCGCGTACCCTTATGTATTCCATGCGCCCCTATTTCAATGACATTTTAAGGATAGTCAGCGACGGAAAATGAAATACCTCTCCAACCTGCCGGTACTGGCGCGATTTTTCAAGAATTTGCTCAAAACCCAGGCGGCGGTGAAGACCGGCTTCAGAATAGATCCGAAACCATTGATCCTCATATGGGAGTCAACCAACCGCTGCAACGCCAGGTGCATATACTGTGATTTCTGGCGGACACGCCCGGCGGACCAGGGTCTCCTTGACGAAACGGAGGTCAGGGATTTGATCGACCAGGCCGCTGCCTTGGGCGTGTGTTGTTTTTCCATATCGGGTGGCGGTGAACCCCTTTTAAGGGAAGATCTGGCGAGGAACATCGAGTACTGTAAAAGCAAAGGTCTGGTGGTAGCCGTTACCACAAACGGCCTTCTCATCGATTCGAAGCGGTCGCAAGATCTTCTCAAGGCCGATGTGGTGACCGTTTCCCTGGACAGTCTGGATGAGAAGAAAAGCGCCAAGCGCCGGGGAACCCCGGACTATTTCAAAAGAGCGCTGGCCGGGATCGAGACCCTGACCAGAAACAATAAAAATACCTATCTTTGCGTCCAATCTGTGCTCGATGAGGAGAATTGGCGGGAAATCAACGAAATTAATAATTTTTTTTACCGTATGGGAGTGGATACCCTGTTTCAGCCCCGCTATAATCATGCTTTTCGTATACCGGCCGGTGAATGGCAGCATCGGATACGCAAGCTCAAATTCAAAAATATTTTAACCCGCAAACTTTTAAAAGATTTTATGGCGGCATTTCCCCGGATTGCGGATGGAAGCTGGCAAGGAAGTTGTCTGGCAGGAAGCGTCTCGCTCGTGGTCTCCGCAACCGGAGAACTTTCCGTGTGTCATCTAAACAAAGATTTTTCAGCAGACCTCAAAAAAATATCCCTTAATGCCGCGTGGACGGATATGAGACAAATTCGAACTAAACTTTTGCTGTCCGACAGAAACTGTGTCTGCGGCGACACAGCCATCGTGCCCTATTCCATGCTCGTGGTATGAAGTAGAGCACCAAGAAGAAGTCAAGCAAAAAATTTCAATTTTTTTTAGGCAACACTCCACGGGTCCGATCCGAGCCGGTTCTTTGAAAATTCAATTAACCAGAGTCAATCATTGCAATCTCAGATTT
>Ga0209678_1000319_pt1 | contig 17498 bp, 16 predicted proteins | sample WorMetilvaeELBA1_FD_187404 | JGI IMG/M metagenome (GOLD analysis project Ga0209678, IMG submission 187404) | Marine gutless worms symbiont microbial communities from Max Planck institute for Marine Microbiology, Germany - Olavius ilvae ELBA.1... ...
CAGGCCCGCTCCAGCGACGAGCTCCACGCCGCCATAGCCCGCATCATCGACCGCTTCCCGCCAACCCAATGCGCCGCCTTCTTCGCAAACGCCGGCTACGCTTCCGCCTAATGCGATCCCGCTCTAGGTGTTGAGCCCGGCGACTCCGTTTTCTTGACCCGCCTGCCCGATGGCGCGTTTCGGCTGACCCGCTACGATCCGGAATTCGCGGCAACGATCGAAAACGCCCGCGACTTCATGCGCCGGCACCACGAGGCGTTCAAGAAACTGGCGGAGTAGGCCGCTACACGCCGAATCGGGACGGTCCGCTGGCTTGTGGCGGCTGCGTTACGTTGTCGCTTGCACGTTGCCAAGCAACACCCCCCACCCTAACCCTCCCCCTCAAGGGGGGAGGGAATAAGTTAGCGAATTCAGTCTCTTCGCCCACCAAGTCTCCCTCCCCCTCGAAGGGGGAGGGCCGGGGTGGGGGTGACAGGTTTCGCGAAAGAGGGGTTCGTCTGCGAACTAGGTCCGATCCCGTTCACGCCGCCGCGGCGACCTCCTCGGCCAGGTGGCAGGCGACGTTGCGGCCCTCGAATTCGCGCAGCGCCGGGCGCTCGATGGTGCAGCGCTCCGTTGCGAACGGACAGCGCGTGTGGAAGGCGCAGCCGCCGGGCGGGTTGATCGGTGACGGCAGCTCGCCCGTAAGCGGGATGCGCGTGGCGCGGTGCTCCGGGTCGACCATCGGCGTGCTGGCCAGCAGCGCCCGGGTGTAGGGGTGCGCCGGCCGGGCGAAGATGGCGTCGCGCGTGCCCTGCTCCACCGGCCGGCCGAGATACATCACCATGACCTCGTCGGCGATATGACGCACGACGGCCAGGTCGTGGCTGATGAACAAATACGCGAGGTCGAACTCCTCCTGCAGGTCCATCAACAGGTTCAGTACCTGCGCCTGGATCGAGACGTCGAGCGCGGAGACCGGCTCGTCGGCGACCAGGATGCGCGGCCGCAGCATCAGGGCGCGGCCGACGGCGATGCGCTGGCGCTGGCCGCCTGAGAACATGTGCGGGTAGCGGCTGTAGTGCTCGGGCCTGAGCCCGACCTTGTCGAGCATCTCGCGCGCCAGGCCCTCGCGTTCGGCAGCCGGCATGTCGGTGTTGATGACCAGCGGCTCCTCGAGGATCGTGCCGACCTTCTTGCGCGGATTGAGCGAGCCGTAGGGGTCCTGGAAGACGATCTGGACCTCCTGGCGCAGGCGCCGGCGGGTCTCGCGGTCGGCGTCCAAGACATCGTTGCCGTCGATCTTCAGGACCCCGGCGGTCGGCGGCTCGATCAGCGTCACCAGGCGCGCCAGGGTCGACTTGCCACAGCCGGACTCGCCGACGACGGCCAGGGTGCGGCCGGTCGCCAGCGCGAAGCTGACGCCGGCGACGGCGTGCACGACGGCCTGGTCGAAGAGGCCGCGGCGCACGTCGTAGTCGCGCTCCAGCCCCTCTGCTTCGAGGACGGTCGCGCCGCTCATGCCGCGCTCTCGCGTTCTTTCGGCACGCCGTCCTCGAGCGGCGTGTAGCAGCGCACCTGGCCGGCGTGGAACGGCTCCAGCGGCGGCGGCGCGGCGCGGCAACGGGCGTTGGCGAAGAGGCAGCGCGGGCTGAACAGGCAGCCCGGCGGCCGGTCGCCGGCCCCCGGCACGACGCCGGCGATGGTCGGCAGCCGGTTCTTGCCGACGCCGCGTTCCGGCAGCGCGTTCAACAGTGCCGCGGTGTAGGGGTGGCGCGGCTCGCCGGACAGGCGCGCGGCGTCGCGCACCTCCATCTGCTGGCCGGCGTACATCACCGTCACCCGCTGGGCCATCTCCGCGATCACGCCCATGTCGTGGGTGATCAGCACCAGCGCCATGCCGCGCTCGCGCTGGAGGTCGCGCAAGAGGTCCAGGATCTGCGCCTCGATCGTCACGTCCAGCGCCGTCGTCGGCTCGTCGGCGATCAGCAGGCGCGGGTTGCAGGCGATCGCCATGGCGATCATGACGCGCTGGTTCATGCCGCCGGACAGCTGGTGCGGGAAGGCGGTGAGGCGCGGCTCGGGATCGGGGATGCCGACCTGGTCGAGCAGCTCGACGGCGCGGCGCCGGCGCGACGCCCGGTCGCCGCCGAGGTGGACCTTCAGCGCCTCGGTGATCTGGAAGCCAACGGTGAAGCACGGGTTCAGGCTGGTCATCGGCCCCTGGAAGATCATCGCCATGTCGCGGCCGATCAGCTTGCGGCGCTGGCGCGGGCCGACCTTGAGGAGCTCGCGGTCGCCGAAGTCGACGCGGTCGGCGGTGATCTTGGCGGTCCAGGGCAGCAGGCCCATCAGCGCCAGCATGGTGACGCTCTTGCCCGAGCCCGACTCCCCGACGACGCCCAGCACCTCGCCCTCGTCGATGTCGAGGTCGATGCTGTCGACGGCGCGGAACAGGCCGCCGGCGGTCTGGAACTCGACGGTGAGGTTGCGGATCTCGAGCAGCGCCACGGCCGGCCTCAGCTGCGCTTAAGCTTGGGGTCGAGGGCGTCGCGCAGCCCGTCGCCAAACAGGTTGAGGGCCAAGACGGTGATCAGGATGGCGAGGCCCGGGAAGGTGACGACCCACCAGGCGCGCAGCACGAACTCGCGCGCCTCCGCCAGCATGGTGCCCCACTCCGGCGTCGGCGGCTGCGCGCCCATGCCCAGGAAGCCCAGTGCGGCGGCGTCGAGGATCGCCGTCGAGAAGCTGAGCGTCGCCTGCACGATCAGCGGCGCCATGCAGTTGGGCAGGATGGTGATGAACATCAGGCGCAGGCGTCCGGCGCCGGCGACGCGACTGGCGGTGACGTAGTCCTTGGTTCGCTCCGTGATCACCGAGGCGCGGGTGAGGCGCACGTAGTGCGGCAAGAGCGTCACCGAGATGGCGATCATCGCGTTCGACAGCTTCGGCCCCAGGATCGCCACCAGCACCAGCGCCAGCAGCAGGCTGGGGATCGACAGGATGATGTCCATCAGCCGCATGACGATCATGTCGAAGGCGCCGCGGAAGAAGCCGGCGCTCAAGCCGATGGCAATGCCGAAGCTTAGCGACAGCGTGACGACGATGACGCCGACGGCGAGCGAGTAGCGCGAGCCGTGGATGATGCGGGACAACAGGTCGCGGCCGACGGCGTCGGTGCCGAGGATGAACTGCCACGTTCCGCCCGCGTCCCAGGCCGGGGGCACCAACAGGAAATCGCGGTACTGCTCGTGCGGCTCGTGCGGCGCGATGACGTCGGCGCTCAGCGCCAGGAAGACGACGAAGAGGACGACGAACATGCCGATGACGCCGCCGCGGTTCTCGCTGAAATAGAACCAGAACTCACGCAGGCGCTGGGCCCGGGGGCTGAGTTGCCGGCTTTCGGCGTCGAGGGTATCGCGGGTCACTTCGGCCATGACGTCAGCGGGTATGCCGGATGCGCGGGTTGATCAGGCCGTACAGGAAGTCGACGAACAGGTTGACGACCATCACCGTGCTGGCGATCAGCACCAGGCCGCCCTGTACCGCCTGATAGTCGTGGCGGAAGATCGAATCGACCATCCACTTGCCGATGCCCGGCCAGGAGAAGATGGTTTCGGTCAGGATCGCGCCCGCCAGCAGCACGCCGACCTGCAGACCGATCACGGTGACGACGGTAATGAGCGCGTTGCGCAGGGCGTGCAGGCCGATGACGCGGAACGGACCCAGGCCCTTGGCGCGCGCCGTGCGCACATAGTCCTCGCCCAGCACCTCCAGCATCGCCGAGCGCGTCTGGCGCGCGATCACCGCCATCGGGATCGTGCCCAGCACGATGGTCGGCAGCACCAGGTGCGCGGCAGCCGAGCGGAACGCCCCCGGTTGCCCGCTGAGCGCCGAATCGATCAGCATGAAGCCGGTCGGCGCGTCGAAGTAGAAGAGCAGCGAGATGCGGCCCGAGACCGGCGTGAGCTGCAGGATGCCGGAGAACAGGATGATCAGCAGCAGGCCCCACCAGAAGATCGGCATGGAATAGCCGGTCAGCGAGACGCCCATCAGGCCCTGGTCGAAGATCGAGCCGCGCCGCACCGCGGCGATCACGCCGGCCGGCAGGCCCAGGAAGACAGCGAACAGGATGGCGCAGGTGGCCAGCTCGATGGTCGCCGGGAACAGCGTCAGGAACTCGGTCAGCACCGGCTTCTTGGTGATGAACGACTGGCCGAGATCGCCTTGCAGCACGTTGCCGACGAAGTCGAGGTACTGCTTCCAGATCGGCTGATCGAAGCCGAAGCGGGCCATCAGCTCGGCGTGGCGCTCGGGCGAAATGCCGCGCTCGCCCGCCATCACCTCGACCGGGTCGCCGGGGATCGCCCGGATGAAGCTGAACGCGACCAGCGTGACCCCCAGGAAGGTGGGGATCAGCATGCCGAAGCGGATGGCGGTGAAGCGGAACATGTCACGACAGTAGCAAAAAGAAAGAGCGGGAGGGGCGACTATGCCCGCTCCCGCTCCCAGCCTCGCGCCAGGCGACGCCTGCTACTTGAGGTCGACCCCGTAGAATACGTGGCCGCCGAACGGATCGATGCGGAAGTCGACGACTTCCTGCCGCACGGGCTTGTAGACCACCGAATGCGCGATGGTGATCCAGGGCGCCTCTTCCTTGAAGATCTTCTGCGCCTGGCGGTACAGCTCGGTGCGCGCCTCGACGTCGGAGATCTGCTTGGCCTGACGCAACAGCCCGTCGAACTCGTTGTCGCACCAGCGCGCCCGGTTGCCGCCCGTGGCCGCGGCGTCGCAGCCCAAGAGCACGTACATGAAGTTGTCCGGGTCGCCGTTGTCGCCGGTCCAGCCCAAGAGCGTGGTCTGGTGGGCGCCCTCCTTGGTGCGGGTCAGGTACTCGCCCCACTCCATGCTGACGATCTCGGCCTCGACGCCGACCTTGGCCCAGTCGGCCTGGATCAGCTCGGCCATGCGGCGGGCGTTCGGGTTGTACGGCCGCTGCACGGGCATCGCCCAGATGTCGGTCTTGAGGCCCGAAACGCCGGCCTCGGCGAGCAGCGCCTTGGCCTTCTCAGGGTCGTAGGGGTAGTCGTTGACGTCGTCGTTGTACGACCAGATCGTCGGCGGGATCGGGTTCTTGGCGATGCTGCCGGCGCCCTGGAACACGGCGTCCAGGATGGCCTGCTTGTTGACCGCCATGTTGAGCGCTTGGCGCACCCGCTTGTCGCCGAACGGGGCCTTCTCTGTGTTGAAGGCCAGATAGCCGACGTTGAGACCTTCCTGGTTGAGCAGGTTGATCGAATCGTCGTTGGCCATCGATTCCAGGTCGGCCGGGTTCGGGTACGGGATCAGGTGGCACTCGCCGGCCTTCAGCTTCTGGTAGGCGACGTTGTTATCCGGCGTGATGGCGAAGATCAGGTCGTCGATCATGGCCTTGCCGCGCCAGTAGCCGGGATGCGCCTTGTAGCGGATCACGGCGTCCTTCTGGTAGGCGACCAGCTGGAACGGTCCGGTGCCGACGGGCTCGAGGTCCATGTTCTCCATGGCGCCCGCGGTTGCCAGCTGATCGGCGTACTCCGCCGAGTGCAGCGAGGCGAAGTCCATCGCCATGTTGGCGATGAACGGCGACTCCGGCTTGGTCAGCGTGAACTTGACCGTCATGTCGTCCAGCTAGTCGATGCTGGCGATCAGGTCGGTCATGCTCATATAGCCCCAGTAGCGATAGTCGCCGCCGGAGACCTTGTTGTAGGGGTGATCTTCGAAACGCTGGCGGCCGAAGCTGAACAGCACGTCGTCGGCGTTGAAGTCGCGGGTCGGAGTGAAGTTGTCGGTCGCGTGGAACTTGACGCCCGGGCGCAGCTTGAAGGTGTACTCCAGGCCGTCGGACGAGACCTCCCAGCTCTCGGCCAGTGCCGGCTCGATGACCGTCGTGCCGCGCTGGAACTCGACCAGCCGGTTGTAGAACTGGCGCGAGCCGGCATCGAACGACGTGCCCGAGGTGTAGAGCGCCGGATTGAAGCCCTCCGGGCTGCCTTCCGAGCAGTAGACGAACGTCTTGGCCTGGGCCGTAGCCGACAAGCCGAGACCGACCGCGGCGCCAATGGCGACCGCAAGCATCCCTGTTTTCACGGAACCTCTCCTGTAGCGTTATCGTTGGCATTGCCCCTTTATCGGGGGCCATCGACGCCGATCCGGGCGCGACGTTGCGCGGTACCGTAGGACCGCGCCGACAGCCCGTCAACTCACGTACTGCAAAGGGTTAACGCGACTCAGCCGGCGCCTGGAAGGGCCGCCAGGAAGGCGTCGACTTCGCTCCAGAGGCGCGCGCGGACGGCGTCCGTCTCGATCAGCGGCTCGTGCCGCGCGTCGTCGAGCCGCACCAGCCGTCCGTGGGGCAGCCAGGCGCCGAAGGCGGCGATCGCCTGCTTGTCCACGATCGTGTCGTCGGCCGCCAGCAACAGCAGCACCGGCAGGTCGATCGCCGCCGCCACCTCCGAACGGTTGAGCGCCGCCGACGACCGGTGCGCCGCGTCGAGCCAGCCCCAGGTGACGCCGCCCAGCCGCAGCGCCGGCTCGGCCCCCATGTACTCGACGGTGCGTTGGAAGCGCACGGCGTCGCCGGTCAGCGGGTTGCCGTCGAAGCGGCACCGGTGCGGGCCGTAGTCGCGCTCGCCGTAGGCATAGCGCCGGCCGAGGCCCAGCAGTGTCGCGAGCCGGGCCAGGACCGGCACGACCACCGCCTTGGCCGGCGTGTGCGCGATGCGCAGCATCGGTGCCGAGAGGATCGCGGCGGCGGGCTGCAGGCGCTTTTCCGCGAGCGCTCGGGCGGCCAGATGGCCACCCATGGAGTGCGCCAGCACGATGCGCAGCTCGGGCGCTTCGGAAGGCAGGGTCTGCGCGAGCGCCGTCTCCAGGTCTTCGAGGTAGGTCGCGAAGTCGTCGATGTAGCCGGCCTGGGGCCGGCCGGCGAGGCGCTCGGACAGCCCCTGCCCGCGCCAGTCGAGCGTCCAGACCGCGAAGCCGCGGGCGCGAAGCTCGCCGACCACCTCGGCGTACTTCTCGATGAACTCGGTGCGCCCGTGCAGCAGCAGGACCGTACCGCGCGCGTCCGTGGCGGGCCATCAGGCGGTGCGCAGCACGGCGCCGTCGCCGGCCGTGGCGAAGCGGATCTGGCCGTCCGACGGCAGCTCCATGGGCGTCGCCTCAGCCGGCCAGCGCCTGTTCGATCGCCGCCAGCGCGCCGTCCGCCTTGTCGCCCTCCGGACCGCCGCCCTGCGCCATGTCGGGCCGGCCGCCGCCGCCCTTGCCGCCGATCTCGGCGACGCCGCGGCGCACCAGGTCGACGGCGCTGAAGCGGTCGGTCAGGTCGTCGGTGACGCCGACGACCAGGCTGGCCTTGCCGTTGTCGACGGCGGCGATGGCGACGACGCCGGAGCCGACCTGGCGCTTGAGCTGATCGACGACGCCCTTCAGCTCCTTGGCCGGCACGCCCTCGAGGCGACGGCCGTCGTACTTGACGCCGGCAATGTCCTTGACCGTCGTGGCGGCCTCGTCGGGCGCGGCGCCGCCGCCGAGCGCCAACTTGCGCTTGGCGTCGCCCAACTCGCGCTCCAGCCGGCGGCGCTCCTCGACGAGGCCGGCGACGCGCGCCGGCACCTCCTCGGGGCTCGCCTTCAGGGCCGCCGCGGTCTCGCCCAACAGGCGGTCCTGGCGGTCCAGGTGCGCCAGCGCCGCGGCACCGGTCAGCGCCTCGATGCGGCGCACGCCGGCGGCCAGCGCCTCCTCGGCAACGACCTTCAGCAGGCCGATGTCGCCGGTGCGCGCGACGTGCGTGCCGCCGCACAGCTCGGTGGAGTAGTGGCCCTGGGCGCCGTCCGTGCCCATGGACACCACGCGCACCTCCTCGCCGTACTTCTCGCCGAACAGCGCCAGGGCGCCGGCATCGACGGCCGCGTCCGGCGACATCAGGCGGGTACTCACGGCGCTGTTGTCGCGGATGCGGGCGTTGACCTGGGTCTCGACCTCGGTCAGTTCGTCCGCTGCGATCGGCTTCGGGTGGCTGATGTCGAAACGCAGTCGGTCGGGCGCGACCAGCGAACCCTTCTGCGTCACGTGGTCGCCCAGCGTGCGGCGCAGCGCCTCGTGCAGCAGGTGCGTCGCCGAGTGGGCGTGGCGCAGGCGGCCACGGCGCTGGCCGTCGACGCGCAGCTCGACCGCGTCGCCGAGCGCCAGCGCGCCCTTGCGCACCTCGCCCAGATGGACGTGCAGGTCGCCGACCTGCTTCTGCGTGTCGCTGACCGCGATCTCCGCACCCGCGGCGGTGAACATGACGCCGGTGTCGCCGATCTGGCCGCCGGATTCGCCGTAGAACGGCGTCTGGTTGACGACGATGGCGACGCTGTCGCCCGTAGCGACGCTGTCCACGCGGGCGCCGTCGCGCACCAGGGCCAGGACCTGGCCCTCGGCGGCCTCGGTGTCGTGGCCCAGGAACTCGGTGGCGCCGGTCGCCTCGCGGATGTCGAACCAGACCTGTGCGGTCGCCGCGTCGCCGGAGCCGGCCCAGGCCTTGCGCGCGGCGGCGCGCTGGCGCTCCATCGCCGCGTCGTAGCCGGCCTGCTCGACGATGCGGCCCTGGCCGCGCAGGATGTCCTGCGTCAGGTCGAGCGGAAAACCGAAGGTGTCGTAGAGCTTGAAGGCGACTTCGCCGTCGAGCGCCGCGCCGGCGGCGAGCTTGTCGGTCTCCTCCTCGAGCAAGCGCAGGCCGCGGCCCAGCGTCTGCTTGAAGCGCTCCTCCTCCAGCCGGAAGGTCTCGGATATGAGGGCCTCGGCGCGGCCGAGTTCCGCGTACGCCGCGCCCATCTCGCGTACCAGCGCCGGCACCAGGAGGTGCATCAGCGGCTCGCGGCAGCCCAACAGGTGGGCGTGGCGCATGGCGCGACGCAGGATGCGGCGCAGCACGTAGCCGCGGCCCTCGTTCGACGGCAAGACGCCGTCGGCGATGAGGAACGAGCCGGCGCGCAAGTGGTCGGCGATGACCCGGTGGCTGACCGCGTGGTCGCCTTCCGGCGCCGTCTTCGAGGCGACGGCCGAGGCCTCGATCAGCGCGCGCATGGTGTCGACGTCGTAGTTGTCGTGCTTGCCCTGCAGCACCGCGGCAATGCGCTCGAGCCCCATGCCGGTGTCGATCGACGGCTTCGGCAGCTCGACGCGCTCGCCGGGCGCCAGCTGCTCGAACTGCATGAACACCAGGTTCCAGATCTCGATGAAGCGGTCGCCGTCCTCGTCCGGGCTGCCCGGCGGGCCGCCGGGGATGCCCTCCCCGTGATCGAAGAAGATCTCCGAGCACGGGCCGCAGGGGCCGGTGTCGCCCATGGCCCAGAAGTTGTCGGAGGTGGCGATGCGCAGGATACGGTCCTCGGGCAGCCCGGCGATCTTCTTCCACAGGTCGAAGGCGACGTCGTCATCGGCGTAGACCGTCGCCAGCAGGCGCTCGCCGGGCAGGCCGAAGTCCTTGGTGAGCAGGTTCCAGGCGAGCTCGATGGCGACGTCCTTGAAGTAGTCGCCGAACGAGAAGTTGCCGAGCATCTCGAAGAAGGTGTGGTGGCGCGCCGTGTAGCCGACGTTCTCGAGATCGTTGTGCTTGCCGCCGGCGCGCACGCACTTCTGCGACGTCACGGCGCGGTCGTAGGGCCGCGTCTCGGCACCCGTGAAGACGTTCTTGAACTGCACCATGCCGGCGTTGGTGAACAAGAGCGTCGGGTCGTTGCGCGGCACCAGCGGCGACGACGCCACGATCTCGTGGCCGTGTCCCCCGAAATAGTCGAGAAACGCCGTGCGGATGTCGTTCATCGAAGCCATGGTGTCGCTCGCTCAAACTGGGGCGCCGGCGCCGGCATGCCCCGGCCTCCTTCCCCCGCATATGTGGTCGCGCCCAACGCCACCGCCAAGCGGCGGGGCGCTATGGCGCGGCGCCACGTTGTACTGTGCGGCCCGGCCGCGTGTCGAGCGATGGGCGTCAACGGCACGCTCGCCACGAGCTCTCGCCAAACGACGAAGGGCCGCCCGGCAGGCGGCCCCGTCTCCGTTGCGCCGGCAGCGCCGGCCAGTCGTCGCCGGTCAGTCGTCGCCGGCGGCGAGCCCGGTCTCCTCCGCGTCGTCGTCGGGCTCCGGGCCGGCCATCATGGCGTCCGAAATGAGCCCGGCATGGGTGCGCACCTGGCGCTCGATCTCGGCCGAGGTCTCGGCGTGCTCCTTCAGGAACTGCTTGGCGTTCTCGCGGCCCTGGCCGATGCGCTCGCTGGCGAAGGAGAACCAGGCGCCGGACTTCTCGACCACGCCGGCCTGGACGCCCAGGTCGAGCAATTCGCCGGTCTTGGAAATGCCCTCGCCGTACATGATGTCGAACTCGACGACCTTGAACGGCGGCGCCATCTTGTTCTTCACCACCTTGACGCGGGTCTGGTTGCCGACCACCTCGTCGCGCGCCTTGATGGCACCGATGCGGCGGATGTCGAGGCGCACCGAGGCGTAGAACTTGAGCGCGTTGCCGCCGGTCGTGGTCTCCGGGCTGCCGAACATGACGCCGATCTTGTGGCGGATCTGGTTGATGAACACGACCATGGTGTTCGAGCGCGAGATCGAGCCGGTCAGCTTGCGCAGCGCCTGGCTCATGAGGCGCGCGTGCAGGCCGGGCAGCGAGTCCCCCATCTCACCCTCGAGCTCGGCGCGCGGCACCAGCGCCGCGACGGAGTCGATGACCAGCACGTCGACGGCGCCCGAGCGGACCAGGGTGTCGGCGATCTCGAGCGCCTGCTCGCCGGCGTCGGGCTGGGAAATCAGCAGTTCGTCGAGGTCGACGCCCAGCTTCTTGGCATAGGCAGGGTCGAGCGCGTGCTCGGCGTCGACGAAGGCGCAGGTGCCACCGCCGCCCTGGGCCTGGGCGATGACGTGCAGCGCCAGCGTCGTCTTGCCGGAGCTCTCGGGGCCGTAGATCTCGACGACGCGGCCGCGCGGCAAGCCGCCGATGCCGAGCGCGATGTCGAGGCCGAGCGAGCCGGTCGAGACCACTGGCACCTCGGCGATCTGCTGATCGCCGCCCAGCTTCATGATCGAGCCCTTGCCGAAGGCCCGCTCGATCTGGCTCAGGGCGGCGTCGAGCGCCTTCTGCTTGTCTTCCATCCCGTCCCTGTCGATCAGACGCAGCGCGGCGGTGCTCATGGCGGCTTCCCCGTTATTCCACACGCCCCTTCGGCGTGCAACGAGGGGTCAGTGTACCGCTTTTGTTCTCCGCCGCAAGTTCTTTTTTCGTTCCGCGTATTGTCCAGCGGTTTCGGGAGCTTACACCCCCGGCCGGCGCAGCACGTCCTTCACCTTGCCGGCGAGCTGGGTGAGGCTGAAGGGCTTGGGCAGGAAGTCGATGTCGCCGGACTCGCCGAGGCGCTTCCTGAACGCGTCCTCGGCGTAGCCGGAGATGCAGATCACCTTGAGGTCGGGCCGCTGGCCGCGAATCTCCTTGATCAGCGTCGGGCCATCCATCTCCGGCATCACCGCGTCGGTGATCAGGAGGTCGACCGGCTCGCCGACCGCCTCGAGCATCCCCAGCGCGTTCTCGCCGGTGCGCGCCTCCATCACCTTGTAGCCCTTGGCGCGCAGGGCGCGGGCGCTGAACAGGCGCACCGCGTCCTCGTCCTCGACGAGCAGGATAGTGCCGACGCCGGTGAGGTCCGGCCCCTCCGCATCGTCGGGCATCTCCGTTGCCGCCGCCGCGGTCTCGGTCTCGACGTGCTCCGGCAGGTAGATGGTGAAGGCGGCGCCGTGGCCCATATTGGAGTCGACGAAGACGAAACCGCCTGTCTGCTTGACGATGCCGTAGACCGTCGACAGCCCGAGGCCGGTGCCCGAGCCGACCTCCTTGGTGGTGTAGAACGGCTCGAAGATGCGCTCCAGGTTCTCTGGCGCGATGCCGCTACCGGTGTCGGCGGCCTCGATCACCACGTAGTCCCCGGCGGGCACCTCCTCCATGCCACGCCGCATCGGCTGGCGCACGGTCAGGTTGCGGGTGGCGATCGACAGCTTGCCGCCTTCCGGCATGGCATCGCGGGCGTTGACCGCCAGGTTGATGATGACCTGCTCCAGCTGGCTCTGGTCGACGCGCACCTTGCCGAGCTCGCGGCCGTGCACCATGGCGAGCTGGATGTTGGCGCCGATCAGCCGGCGCAGCAGATTGGAGAGGTCGGCCAGCACGTCGGTGACGTTCAGCACGCGCGGCTGCAGCGTCTGCTGGCGCGAGAAGGCCAGCAGCTGGCGCACCAGGTTGGCGGCGCGGTTGGCGTTCTGCTTGATCTGCATGATGTCGGCGAAGGACTCGTCGCCGGGGCTGTGGCGCAGCAACAAGAGGTCGCAGAAGCCGATCATCGCCGTCAGCAGGTTGTTGAAGTCGTGGGCGATGCCGCCGGCCAGCTGGCCCACGGCCTGCATCTTCTGGCTCTGGGCGAACTGCTGCTCCAGGTTCTTCTGCTCGGTCGTGTCCAGGAAATGCAGGATCAGGCCGAAGGCGCTGCCCTGGGTGTGCTCCAGGCGGCTGGCGAAGACCGCGAAGACGCGGTTGGGCGTGCCGCCCTCGCCCTTCATGGTGACGTCCATGGCGGCACCGTCGTCGCCGCCGCCCAGGGTGCGGGCCAGCCAGGTCGAGACCTTGCCGACCTCCTCGGCGACGACGAAGTCGGCCAGCGGCCGCCCCGCCGTGCGCGCCTGCCCCTGCGGCACCAACAGGCGCCAGGCCCGGTTGCACTCGGTGATGCGGCCCTCGCCGTCGACCAGCACGATGCCCACCGGGGCGTTCTCGAAGAAGCGCTGGAAGCGCTGTTCCGAGCGCCTGAGCGCCTGCTCCCAGGCATGCTCCGGCGTCAGGTCGCGCACCACCGAGCGGGTGCGCAGCTCCTGGGGCGCCTCGCCGACGACGGTCTGGGTGACGAAGGCCTGGATGATGCGGCCGTCGGTCGCCTTCAGCGCGATCTCGCCGCGGTCGGCCGTCGGGTCGGCGAACGGCACATGGGGCGGCAGGCCGGCCGTCGAGGGGTCGGCCAGGAAGTCGTGCAGGCGCAGGCCCTTGAGGCGGATCTCCTCGTAGGAGGTGCCGAGCCAGTCGGCCAGCGTCTCGTTGATCAGCTCGAACTCGCCATCGCCGTCGACCGAGTAGAAGCCGACCGGCGCGTGCTCCAACAGGTCGGCCAGACGCGCCTGCTCGTCGTGCACGATGTGTTCCATCTCGCGCTGGGCGGAGATGTCCTGCAGCGTCCACAGCACGTGGCGGCCGGCGTCCTTGAACGGATAGGCGGCGAGCTGCAGCCAGCGCACGCCGCCGTCCTCGGTCACCACCGCGGCCTCGTCGGTGGCGCCGGCGCCGCGCTCGGCGGCATCGGTCAGCGCCGCCACCTTGGCGCCGGTGGTGCGCGCGTCGCCCAGGCCCGCGATCGCCGCCAGCGGCGCGTGGTCGCAGTCGGGCAGCATCCGGCGGAAGCCCGCGTTCGCGTAGACGGCGCGGCCGGTAGCGTCGACGACGCAGCACGGGAACGGGATGGCGTCGCCCATGTCGCGCGCCAGGTCGGCGCGGGCGTCGCCCGCCGCGGCGCGCCCGAGCGCCACCATGACGGCCCCCAGGCCCAGCGCGGTCACCGCGACCAGCGCCCCGAACACCACGACCACGATGACCGCCGGCGCCCCCAACAGCGTCAGCGCCGCCAGCGAGACCACCGCGACGAGGGCCGCGCAGGCCACCAGGATCTGCAGCAACGGCTCACGCCAGGCCGGGCGACTTGCCGCTTCGGCCGCAAGCAGGGCCTCGGCGGCCTTGACCGCCGTCGCCGGCGACGGCGGCCGCAATTTCGGCAACGAGCCCGTATCGACGCTCATGCCTGCCTCAGCGAGTTCCGAGTCGCGCGCATCTTGCCATAGCGCTGCCGCGCCTCTACAGCGCGTTCTTCGGCATGACCCGCCGCTTCATTTTCATGACGAAGGAGATGATCTCGGCCACCGCCTTGTAGTGCTCGGGCGGGATCGACTCCTCCAGCTCGACACCGGCGTGCAGCGCGCGCGCCAAGGGCGGGTTCTCGACGATCGGTATCTCGTGCTCGTCGGCGACGGCGCGGATGCGCTGGGCGACCTGGTCGATGCCCTTGGCGATCAGGATCGGCGCGCGCATCTTGGTCGGCTCGTACTTCAGCGCCACGGCGTAGTGCGTCGGGTTGGTGATCACCACGTCGGCCTCGGGCACCGCCTGGATCATGCGCTGGCGGGCGCGCTCGGTGCGGATCTGGCGCAGGCGCGCCTTGACGTGGGGGTCGCCCTCGAGCTGTTTGTGCTCGTCGCGCACCTCCTGCATCGTCATGCGCAGCTTCTTGACGTGCTCGTGCTTCTGGTAGAGGAAGTCGGCGAGGGCGACGAACGCCAGCACCGCGACGACGCCGCCCATGACCTGGGCGGCGATGCCGTGCAGCACCCCCAGCGAGGCCTTGAGCGGCAGCGCCGGCAGCACCAGGAGGTCGCCGACCGAGCCGACGATCACCACCCAGGCAACGGCGGCGACCATCGCCATCTTCAGGAGGCCCTTGATCAGCTCGGCGACGGAGCGCAGGGAGAACAGCTTCTTGGTGCCCTGGATCAGCGAGATCTTGGAGAGCGACGGCTTGATCTTTTCCGGCGCGAACAAGAGGCCGTGCTGCACGAAGGAACTGGCAAAAGCGGCGACGGCGAAGGCCAGCACCGGCAGGCCCAGCGCCAGCCCGATCTGGCTGAGCGTCGAGATCGCGAGACCGCGCAGGCCGTCGTCGTCGAGCGACATCAGGTGCGGCTGCTCGAAGAAGCGCTCCAGCACGCGCAGGATGTCGCCGGCGACGCCCGGCACCATGAGGCCGACCATCAACAGGCCGGCGAACAGCATGAAGAAGTTGGCGACCTCGCGCGAGTTGGCGACGTCGCCCTTCTTGCGCGCGTCGTCCAGCCGTTTCGGTGTCGGCTCTTCGGTTTTTTGACTTTGATCTTGATCGTCGGCCATGACGTTCCCCGGCGCCTCACCCGGCGCGGAACAGGGAGACGACGCTGGCCTCGAAGTCCTCGAGGAACACCAGCATCGCCGCCGGCAGGGTCACCGACAGGATCAGCAGGCCGACCGCGATCTGCAGCGGCAGGGCGATGAAGAAGACCTGCATCTGCGGCATCAGCCGCGCCATCAGACCCATCGACAGGTAGATCAGGATGCCGATGACGACGACCGGCATGGCGATCTGCAGGCCCAGGCGGAAGGCCTTGGCGAGCAGCAAGGCGGCGCTGTCGGCGATATCGCCGACCGGCAGGACGCCGCCGGCCGGGAACACCGTGTAGCTGTCGGCCAGTGCCATCAGCATCAGGTGGTGCAGGTTGGTGACGAACAGCAGCGTGACGCCCATGGTGGTCAGGAAGGCGCCGGTGATGGCGCCCTGCTGGCCTTGCGTCGGGTCGAACAGCATCGCCGCGCCCATGCCCGTGTGATAGGCGATGATGGTGCCGGCGATCTGCAGGCCGGAGATCATCATCCGGATGATCATGCCGATCACCACGCCGATGAAGACCTCGGTGCCCAGGAAGACGACGAGGGCGATGACGCTGCTCGGCGGCGGCGGCAGCACCGGTGCCACCAGCGGCGTCAGGATGATCGACAGCAACAGCGCGAAGGCCAGGCGCACGCGCGGCGACACGGCGACCTCACCGATGCCCGGCAGAAACGACGCGGCGGCGCCCAGGCGCGCGAAGATCAGGAGGACGACGAAGACGCCCGTCGTCAGCAGCTGGGGAAGCATCAGCCTCAGCCGATCGTGACGATGCGGTCGATCAGGCTCTGCGCAAAAGCCGTCAACGTCGCCAGCATGAACGGCGCGAACAGCATCAGGCTGAGGAAGATCGCCAGGATCTTCGGCACGAAAGCCAGCGTCATTTCCTGGATCTGGGCCAGCGCCTGGAACAGCGACACGGCCAAGCCAACGATCAGCGCCACCGCCATGACGGGCGAGGCGACCTTGAGGATCGTGACCAGTGCCGAGGTGGTGACGTCGAGGACGTCAGCGGATTCCATGGCGCTCCCGCCTCTCGCGAGCGTTGGGAGGCGGCGCCTGCCTAGATCGGCATACGCATGATCGTCTGGTAGGCCTCGACGACCTTGTCGCGCACGGCGACGACGGTCTGCAGCGTCATTTCCGCGTTGGCAACGGCGGCGACAACCTCGTTGACATCCGCCTTGCCCTCGATCGCGGCGACGGACATGCGCTCGGCCTGCTGGCCGGCCGCGAGCGCGTCCCCGGCGACGGACTTCACCATGTCGGCGAACGAGGCGCCGGGCGCCTCTTCGCGCGGCGCCATGCCTGGCGCGGCACTGCCGGCGGCGGTGTTGGCGTAGGCGGCAACGGCGGAAGACAGCGGCACGGTCATCGCGAGGTTCTCCCGTCAGGCGGCGCTTAGCGCAGCAGCTCGAGGGTGCGCGAGACCATGTTCTTGGCCGTCTCGATCACCTTCAGGTTGGCGTCGTAGCTGCGCTGCGCCTCGCGCAGGTCCATCATTTCCAAGAGGCTGTTGACGTTCGGCGTCTGCACGTAGCCGTTCTCGTCGGCGGCCGGATGGTTGGGGTCGTGGCGGCTGCCGAACTCCGAGCGGTCGACGCCGATGCGGTCGATCGAGACGAGTTCGGCGCCGGTGGCGCAATCCAGCTCGCTGGCGAACGATACGGTCTTGCGCCGATAGGGCTCGTCGCCCGGCGCCGTACCCAGCGAGTTGGCGTTGGCGATGTTCTCCGCGATCACCCGTACGCGTACGCTTTGCGCGCCCATGCCGGAGGCCGCGATGTGCAGCGTCTTTTTCATGCTCATGGCGCCGCCCTCCCTCTAGTCATTTGCCGATCACGGTGCGGAACATGGACATCTGCTTGCGGTAGAGGTCGACCATCGTCTGGTACGACATCTGCGTCCGCGCGACCATGATCATCTACTCGTCAAGGTTGACATTGTTGCCGTTGGGCGTAACTTCCAGGTTGGAGTCGTCGCGCTGGTCGCGGAAGCCCGAGAGCTCCATGCCCGGCGGCGTCAGATGCGCCGCATGCGTCAGCGTCATGCGGGTCGAGTCGCTGTGAGCGCCGTTCGCGCGCCGCATCATGCGGGCGAAATCGACTTCCTCGAGATCGCGCGCGACGTAGCCCGGGGTGTCCGCATTGGCGATATTCTCGGCCAGGACCTCGGCGCGCTGGGACAGCCAGGACATCTTCCCGGTCAGCATCCCGATCAGCGGAAGTTTATTAAAATCCATGCATTCCAGCCGCTTGTTTGGCGACGTGCCGCCACCGGTCCAGTATCATGGGCCCCTGTTAAAAAGGCCTTAGGGTCCGGACCCATAAAGGGGATTCCCTTTTCGGGCGAAGCATGATTCAAGCTCCCAACTGTTTGGGGGTTTGCCATGTCTGAGCACTGTTTCTGGCTTTCGGACGCTCAGTTCGCGCGGCTGCG
>Ga0209678_1000320_pt1 | contig 17493 bp, 13 predicted proteins | sample WorMetilvaeELBA1_FD_187404 | JGI IMG/M metagenome (GOLD analysis project Ga0209678, IMG submission 187404) | Marine gutless worms symbiont microbial communities from Max Planck institute for Marine Microbiology, Germany - Olavius ilvae ELBA.1... ...
AAAATTCATGCGAATTGTAGAACAAGTCGCTTCATCAGCTAAAATAACCTGTAGACAAATTAAAAATGGAATCCAGGCTGATTTACTTCTACGAAATTAATTCACTTGGGCTTTCTATATAACCAGATTAAATTATAAAACTATGGTCAAAAAGGATCTTCGGCTTTTGAAGATATAATTTTCAACCTGGATTTTCTAATATTCAAGGTGAATTAATCATACCACTAAACTATCAACTTAACTGCTGACCAGCTTATCAACTAACTCTATGGAAATCATCCGCAAACGCGCCTATGCCCGGGCCGGGCTGCTCGGCAACCCGTCAGACGGGTATAACGGCAAAACCATATCGATTATCGTGCGCAACTTCTGGGCCGAGGTGGTGATGTACGAATGGGATTCCGTCGATATAGTTCAGTCCCGGGACGACCGCGCGCGCTTTCGATCCATCCGGGACCTGGCCCAGGACGTTCGGCTGCACGGTTACTACGGTGGAATTCGGCTGATCAAAGCCACCATCAAACGCTTTGTCGATTATTGCAGCGAGTACAATCTTAGACTACACGAGCGAAATTTTTCGGTCCGCTATGAAACGAATATCCCGCGCCAGGTCGGATTGGCCGGCTCCAGTTCGATTATCGTGGCGACATTGCGGTGCTTGATGGAATTTTACGAGGTGGAAATTCCGCTGGAGCTGCAGCCTTCATTCGTGCTGTCCATTGAAACGGAAGAACTCGGAATATCAGCCGGTCTGCAGGATCGCGTTATTCAATGTTATGAAGGCCTGGTGTATATGGATTTCGACAAGCTTGTCGAATGTGAGGCCCACGGGATAAAATACTACGGCTATGAAAGGCTCAACCCGGCGTTGCTGCCGTCCCTTTACATAGCCTATCACAATGCCCTCAGTGAACCCACGGAAACCTTTCACAATGATATCAAGGGTCGTTTTGAATGCGGTGAAGCCCTGGTAGTCGATGCCATGCAGCATTTTGCCGGTTTGGCGGCCCGGGGACGTAAAGCCCTGCTCACCGGGGATAAGACGAAACTGTCAGACTTAATCGATGAAAACTTCGATACCCGGCGCAGTCTTTACCGGCTGCCTTCCTGGCAGGTCAAGATGGTCGATACGGCCCGCCGCTGCGGCGCCAGTGCCAAATTCGCCGGTTCCGGCGGAGCCATTATCGGTATATATGACGGGGAGGCCATGTTTAATGAACTGCGCGACCGTATGGCCGAGATCGGCTCCGATACCATCAAACCCGTTGTTTCTGATGACTCGTATAATAGAGACTAAATCATGCTCATCTCTTGAATTTGTGCATGATGATGACACAGAAAGACTGAAAATGACTAAAATTGAAAATGACTAAAATGACTAAAATTAAGGTATTCTATCGATTAAAAAAAAGATGGAGCGCAGCGACTCCATAATTTTAGTCATTTTAGATCAATTTATTGGTTATCAGAATCTCAGCTACGACAATAGTGACGCGGCCGCCTCATCGAGATATACATACGCCTGGGCATGTTCGCGCAAAACGGAAGCCGGATGCATGGGCGAGACTTCGCCCTCGAAACATTGTTTCACTGCCCGGGCTTTGCGCTCATCCGGGACCGTGCAAATTATCGTTTCCGACTTCATAATTTGTTTAATCGACATGGAAATCGCTGTGGCCGGCACATCCTCGAGGGAGGCAAACCAGCCCTCACCGAACTGCTGCTGCCGGCAGGCTTTATCCAGCTCTACGACAATAAACGGCTGCTCGGTCGCAAAATCCGCCGGTGGATCATTGAAGGCCAGGTGTCCGTTCTCACCGATCCCGACAAAGGCCACGTCGATTTTATCTTTGGAAATGACAGCATTCATTCTGCGGCACTCAGCTGCCGGATCCTCCGCCTCGCCCCGGATAAAATGAACCGCACCCGGCTGCACCACGTCAACCAGGCGTTCTTTAAGGTAGCGCCGAAAACTGGCCGGATGTTTTTCGGTGATACCGATATACTCATCCAGATGGTACATAACGGTTTTGTGCCAGGCGATACCATCTTTGCGGGTCAGGGCTTCCATAAAATCAAACTGAGAAGCACCGGTGGCCACGATGAAGCTGGCCCGGCCCTTGGCGGCAATAACTTCTTTCAATATCTCCGCCCCCCGGTCGGCCGCCGCCGCTCCGCATTCCGCCTTTGTTTGATACACCTCAATTTTCACATCTTCCTCCATTCATCTATCTTTCTTGAGTTTCTTCTTCGGCCGTATATACCCGACGTCCGGCCAGATAAACCTGGTGAATCTTAATTTTTTTTCTGTGCGAGTTGAAAAGCACCAAGTCGGCCCGTTGGCCTGTTTCCAGCTTGCCGCTGATTCCTCCAAACAGCCGGGCCGGATTCACGGTCGCCATTTTTATGGCCGATGTCAGGGGAATTCCGGCAAAATCCGCACAATTGCCGATCGCCTTTTCCATGGTGAGGGTCGAGCCGCTCAGAAACGGCGTTCCCGCAAGCCTGAGGGCACCCTCATCATCCGCTTCGACGGCCAGGTCTCCCAGGCCATAGCGTCCGGGGGGTGCCGCTGTAGCTGCCGTTGCATCGGTGATCAAAATGACATTCGCCCGGCCCTTGGCCCGTACGGCATTTTTAACAAAATAATCCGGTAGATGAATTCCGTCGCAAATAAGGCTGGCCATCAGCCCGTCATGGGCCATCTGCTTCTGCAGGTAATTTTGATTTCGATCCAGCAACTGATGGGCGGCGTTGCCCAGATGGGTTGAAATTCCGGCGCCGGCACGCACTGCCTGATCCACGACCTCCGGCTGCGGGCTGCAATGTCCGATTCCTACCGCCAGCCCCCTTTGGGCGGCCTTTTTGATAAACGCCAAGCCACCGGGCAGCTCGGGCGCCAGGGTGACCATCCGCACCAGTCCCTGCCCCAGTTCAAGGAGGTTCTCGAATTGCTGCCAGTCTGGGTGGACAACGTGGGCCTTCGGATGGGCGCCCCGGGGACCGTCTTCGGCACTGATGTAGGGCCCCTCCAGGTGAATTCCCAAAACCATTGAACGAACCAGAGGGTGTTTGTTGCAGGCTTCACGGATCTCTTTGATATTGCGGGCAAGGTGCTTAAAGGAAGCGGTGATCAGGGTCGGACAAAATACGGTTACCCCGGTCTCGACGAGCCTTCGGCAGGCTTCGACCAGATCATCTCCCTGAAATTCCGGTGAATTGAAGTCAATCCCGGCGAAACCATTCACTTGAACGTCGATGAATCCCGGGGCGATTCGCAATTCATCATGGGGTCCCCGCTGTTCGCTGCGGCTGGGTTGATGCGTCAGAACTTCAGCGATTCGTCCACCGTCCAGGTGAACTTCAGTGACACGTTCCCCGGAAATTCGTCCTTCGATAACCGTCATTGACATAACTCTTGACAAATGGTGCACGTCCCATTTATCGTGCTTGGACTTGGGTTTGGTTTCCAGTTGAAAAATTTGTGCTTTTTGGAAATTCAGCCAAAGTATTAATGGATATCTGAATCCCGGCGATGCAGAAATTTCTTATCGTAGGGTGGGCTGTGCCCACCAAATAGCGCTGAATCTATATGTCGAAGGTGGGCGCAGCCCACCCTACAATTTGTACTTTTGGAAAATTCAGCCAAAAGTTTAACGTATATCTGAATTTTTGCCGGCAAATTTCGCTTCGGATATAAATCCGATATCCATTTCAGCCCACTGTCGGGAGGAAGCTGGTGCAAAATTCAGATATCAACACTACAAAAAGAAAAGGGGGAAATGCAATGAAAAAAGTTGGAATCTTGATCGTCATCGTGGCAATGGTATTTGCGGCCGGCATCGCAGCGGCCGACTGGCAGCCCAAAAGACCCGTTACGTTGATCGTTCCCTGGTCGGCCGGCGGCGCCACCGATCAGACCTGCCGCACCCTGGCCGGTGAAATGGAAAAAGTTCTGGGCCAGAAAATTGCGGTGATCAACCAGCCCGGCGGCTCCGGCTCCATCGGCATGAAAAACGCATTCGAAGCCAAACACGACGGTTATACCTGGACCGGCAACGCCGACGGCAGCGTGATCACCTACCAGGTGCTGGACCTGCTGCCCAACATTTCGCATCGCGACTGGATTCATTACTATGCCATGCTGACGGCGCCGGTTATCGCTGTGCCGTATGACTCGAAAATTAAAACCATCGATGATCTCGTGGCCGACTTCAAAGCCCGGCCGGGTCAGGTAAAGGTCGCCTCCGCCGGGGTTGGCGCCGGCGGACACCTGGCAGCCGAAACCTTCCGCAAGGCCACTGGAATCGAATACCGCCACATTCCTTACCCGGGCGGACGTCCGGCGGTGGTGTCGACCGTGAAAGGCGAAACCGAAGTGGTCATGCAGCTGTCCATGGAAGTTGCGGATATGCTGCGGGCCAAGAAACTGCGGGCTCTGGCCAACATGTCCACCCAATCCCTCGTAATCGACGGCTACGGGGAAGTTCCGCCGGTGATGCAGTTCCTCCCGAACCATGCACCCCTGCAGTACCTTTTCGGTCTCTACATCGCCAAAGACACCCCTAAGGAAGCTGTCGCGGTCATCAACAAGGCCTTCGATGCTGCCGCTGCCTCCGATGCCATCAAACGTCTGGCCAAAGAGAAGGCATCCGCCGTGGTCAACTACAAAGGGGATGAAGCCCTCAAGCTGTCTGAAACCACCGGCAATAACGTCAACTGCATTCTGCAGGAGATCGGAATTGCCAAAAAAGACCCCGCAGCCTTTGGCTTTATGTGTAAGTAAAAAGGGTTGATGGAACCATGAAAAATCAAGGAATGCCCAAGGCCGACTTTATCATGGGCCTGATTTTGATGGCGATCAGTCTTTTGATTATCGTTGAATCGCTTAGAATTCCAAGCTTCGAAAAAGACTGGGGCGGCTACTATGCCGCCCCGGGCTTTGTGCCCTTGATTCTGGGGATTACCCTGTTTGTCATGAGCCTGGTGTTGTTTGTACGGGCCGTTAAAAAACAGGGATACAAGATAATCCCCGGCCGGGAAGCGCTCAAGAATTTTGTGCGATCCGGACGTGTCCATCGCTGGTGCCTGGCCATGATTTACGTCTTTAGTTTCTTTTTTCTGCTGGGCCAGATTTATTTCTACCTGGCGGCGTTTTTGGTCCTTTTTGCCTATATGGCCACCTTTGGAGAGCAAAAGCTGTATATTTCCCTGATCATTTCAGTCGTTGCTTCCGCGTTGATATACCTGGTGTTCACTAGAATTTTCCTGGTTCCGTTGCCGTAAAGGGTGCCGTCATACAAAAACGGGGGGCTCGGGTTAAAATAGTATTGAATTGATTTTACGAATTTAACTAAAAAGCCACGAATTAACACGAGTGATCACGAATTATTTCAATTAGCATTGGTTGTGGTACTGACAAGGAAAATAAGCTTCGTGAAAACTCGTGTTAATTCGTGGCTTCAAACATCAGAGTTTTTATAATAAACAAGGAGGATCTCGTTGGGTGTTGTAGAACTGGTTAATGCACTTCTGGGTCTGATGACACCCGAAATCCTGTTTTCCGTATTCTGGGCAACATTTCTCGGCATTATCGTGGGAATGCTGCCCGGATTGACCGCCACCATGGGCATTGCCCTTCTGACCGGCCTGACTTACCAGTGGGAATCCTCCAATGCCATCGTTATCCTGATCGCCATGTATGTCGGCGCCATATATGGCGGCAGCCGCTCCGCGATCCTGGTCAATATTCCGGGCACCCCGGCCAATGCCGCCACCTGCATCGACGGCCACCCGCTGGCGCTGCAGGGCAAGGCCGGCGAGGCCATCGGCATAGCGACCACTTCATCCTTTCTGGGATCCACCATCGCCTTGTTTTTCATGGCGTTTTTTACACCTTATCTGGGACTGGTCGCACTGCGCTTCCAGTCCTTCGAGTTTTTCTGGCTGACCCTTTTCGGTGTTCTGATTTGCGGCAACCTGACAGCCCCGGAAGATCCGCTCAAAGGATGGATCTCCGGCTTCCTGGGTATTTTTCTGGCCATGATCGGCATGGAAGCCATCCAGGCCCACCCGCGCTTTGCTTACGGGATTGTGGACCTGTACGGCGGGATTTCCATGATTCCGGCGCTGGTGGGCATTTACGGAATGACGGAAGTCATTCAGACCACGGTGGAGGCCCACCGTCGCGGCAATATTTCTCAGGTTGGAAGGGTGCTGCCCCGTATCCGGGATCTGCTCCGCAACTGGAAGAATATTATCCGGTCCGGCTTGATCGGTGTATTTGTTGGCACTATTCCGGGGGTTGGGGAAAATATTGCATCTTTTGTTGCTTATGATTTTGCCCGTCGCGGCAGCAAGACGCCTGAAAAATTCGGCAAAGGCTCCGTCGAGGGGCTGACGGCGGCCGAGACCGGTGACAATGCCTGCGTGGGCGGCGCCATCATACCGGTGCTGGTGCTGGCGGTACCGGGCAGTCCGCCGGCCGCCGTTTTGCTGGCGGCCATGTGGCTGCACGGCATGCGGCCGGGTCCGTTGCTGGTGATTGAAGCGCCCCACCACATTTTTGAGGTTTCGGCCATGTTTCTGCTGGCCAGCGTGGCGATGCTGGTTCTGGGCCTTTCAATGGTCAGAGTCGTGGTTAAAATTCTGAAAGTCCCGACTTCAATATTGATGCCGATCATCCTGGTTTTATGCACGGTAGGTTCGTTCGCCATCGCCGGCAGGGTCTTTGACATCCTGATTATGCTCTTGTTCGGTGTCATCGGATACCCGCTGCGCAAAATGAAATTTCCGGACGCGCCCTTAATCCTGGGATTGATTTTAGGTGCCATGTTAGATGAGAATCTGCGCCGTGGACTGATACTCAACGACGGCTCCCTGGTGCCGTTTTTCACCCGCCCGATCAGTGTCATTCTCATTATCATGATTTTGATGACCGTCTTCAGCCGCAACCGCTATTTGAAGCAGGGTCTTGGACAGGTGAAGGATTTTTTGTTTACTCCATTCAGAAAAATGAAAGGACGACGTTGAGAAGACATAGATGAGCGCTGCGCTTTATGAGCGTTTCACTTGAGGAGCGCTGCGCTGAAGGTAGCATTTAGGACTGAGGACTGGGGTCAGGATGAGACGCTGGGAAGGTAAGAAGGTAGGACTGAAGTGGGAAACCTGAAGTGGGAAGGGACAGAAGGTGAGAAGTAAAATGGAAGTGGGAAGTCGGAATGCGGAAGGGGGAAAGAACAGAAGGAGAGAAGGTGAGAAGTTAAGATTGGAGAGCTGTTAAGCTCATTAGCTCATAAGTTCGTTAGCAATACACGGATTAACATCGATTTTATCGCTTGCTCCAATAATCTAATCATCTAGTCAACTAATAACTATGAGCTATCAGCTTATCAGCTTATCAGCTATGAGCTACGAGCTATGAGCTATCAGCTATGAGCTACGAGCTAAATTACGGAGTAATTTATGAAACTATCTATCTGTAACGAGCTCTTTGAAGGCTGGGATATCGCGAAAATTTTCGATTATGCCGCTCAGTTAGGCTATGACGCGGTTGAGCTGGCGCCCTTTACCCTGGGCGAGGCCGCCTCGGATATTTCGGCCGCTGAAAGAAGCAGAATCCGCCGGGCGGCCGAAAAAGCCGGCATTGAAATCGCAGGACTCCACTGGCTGCTGGTCAAGCCGGCGGGCCTGTACATCAATCATCCGGATGAACATGTTCGCAAAAAGACCCAGAATTATCTGAAAGAACTCATCGATTTGTGCGGCGATTTGGGCGGCAAGGTGCTGGTTCACGGATCGCCCCAGCAGCGTAATATAAAGGAAGAATGGGATGCGGACGAAACTAGGAAGTATGCCCTGGAGACTTTTCAGGTATGTGCCGCAGCAGCGCAGTCACGGGATGTGTTCTACTGCCTGGAGGCCCTGACCACGGCGGACACCAATTTCATCAATACCATTGACGACGCCATGCAGATGGTGGATGAAATCGGTCATCCGCATTTTCAGACCATGTTCGACTGCCGCAGCATTCACGCCAGCGCCGGGACCGAGCTTCCGCAGGTCCTCAAAGCCGCTCTGGGCACCGGCAAATTAAAGCATGTGCACGTCAATGATCCCAACGGACGCGGGCCCGGTTTTGGGGAATTGCAGTTTACCCCACTGCTCAAGTTGCTACACGAAGCCGGCTATCAGGGGTATATTTCAGTCGAAGTCTTCGATTTCAAACCCGACCCGCAAACCATTGCCGGCCGCAGCATCGGATACCTGAAGGGCATTTGTGAAGCGCTCGGCATTAATAAATAGCTGGGAAGCGAGAAGGCTGGGAGGCGGGGAAGCTGGGAAGCGAGAAGGCTGGAAAGCTGGAAAGCGAGAAGGCAGGAAAGCTGGGAGGCTAAAGCAAACCCTTCAAGCCTTCCAGCTTTCAAGCAATTTTTGCCTTCCAGCCTCCAAGCATTCAAGCCTCCAAGCTTCCCAGCCTTCGGGCTTCCCAGCCTCCCAGCCTCCTGAAAGGAACAATCCATGCATACTCTGTTAATTCTGAATCCCGGTCACTTCCACGCCGCCCTGGTGTTGCGGGAACGTCACCCGCGCCTGGCCGATGAAATCCACGTGTATTCAGAACCGGGACCGGAGCTGGATCGATTTCTGGAAATCGTCGAGTCTTTCAACAACCGGGAAGTCGATCCCACGTGCTGGGAGATAAATGTCTACCGGGGCCAAGACAGTCTCGACAGGTTAATTGCCGAGAAAAAGGGCGACATCGCCGTTCTGGCCGGACGCAATAATACCAAAATGGCGAACATCGAAACGTTAAACCGGTCAGGGATCGCGATTCTGGCCGACAAACCGTGGGTTACCGACCGGGATGCGTTATCCTTTTTGCGTGCAACCATGGCGCCGCATCGTCCCCTGGCAGCGGATATTATGACCGAGCGCTACGAAATCGCCACCCTGCTTCAAAAAGAATTCCTGGCGGAAGAAAACGTTTTCGGCCAGGTGCGGATCGATCCCGATGGCAGCCCGGCAGTTTTCAAGGAATGCGTTCATCACCTCTACAAAATCGTCAATGACCGGCCCCTGGTGCGGCCGGCCTGGTATTTCGACATCGATGTCCAGGGCGAAGGTATTGTCGACACCACCATCCACCTGGTGGACATGGTCCAATGGATGCTCTTTCCCGGCAGCGCCATTGATTATGAGAAAGATATCGATTTGATGGAAGCCCGGCGTTGGGCAACCCCGGTACCGCTGGACAAGTTTGCCAAAATCACCGGCAACGACCGCTTTCCCCGGGCAATTGAGGAATATGTAAACGATGATATCCTGGACTATTTTTGCAACGGCGAATTGATTTATCGCATCAAAGGCGTCCCGGTCCATTTGAGGGAGATCTGGTATCTGGAGGAGCCGCCGGGCGGCAAAGACACCCACCGGTCACTCATCAAAGGCACCTGTTCCGACCTGATGATCCGGCAGTTGCCGGAAACTGGATTCCAAACTGAGCTGTTGATCATACCGCGCGCCAACAAAGCACAGGTAGAAAAAAGCATTCATGACTGCCTGGCGCGGTGGTCGGACCGGTTTCCCGGACTGTCTGCCGTCCCCCAAAAAAATGCCCTGATGATTGATATCCCCGATAGCCTGAGAACAACCCATGAGCAGCATTTTTACCGGGTGCGCGATGCCTTTATCGAAAACCTGGACCAGGGCAGCGCACCGCCCGGGCATCGTGCCTGCACGTTGGCCAAGTATACCTTGTTGGCCGAAGCCAGAACCATGGCCCTGGCTTCGCCGTTTGAGATGCTGCGATAACAAAAAGACAGAAGATGAGAAAATCAGAAGGTAAGAAGTTGGGAAGTGAAAGGTATTAGACAGTTACCAAGTCAGTTTTGCGAAAATTGTGCAAAACTATTGGCGGCATCTTTGTAAAGCATTAACAAACAAGCATTTGCAAAGATTGGAATTGATTTCAACTTTCTGAATTTTGTGAAACCAGCTTGTCCCGGCGGGGTAACTGTCAATCTGATTTTAGCTGCTTTGACGGTGGCAGCAGAATAAAATAGATCCGCCGAAGGCGAACCACAAATATTCAATCTTCAATCTTCAATTTTCAATTCCGGCTTGTCCGGGTTAGTTATTGGTATCTATCATTGAAGTCCTATCATGTTTGCGAAGACTTTTTGTCATATCCAAATTGAGTAATTAATCAATTCTATCGATTTGAATTGATAAGACAGAGCGAAGCGAAACCATAAATCTTCAATATTCAATTTTCATTTTCGGCTTCGCCGGTTAGGGAGGACATCATGTCGAAAAAAGGTGGTTACGGCATCGGGATTGTCGGTTGCGGGATGATTGCGGATTTTCATGCGCGGGCCATCGCGGCCATGCGCGGCGGGCATCTGGCCTGTGTGTTTTCCCGCAGCAAGACCAATGCGGCTCGTGTAGCCGACGTTTATAACTGCGCCGCTTACCAGGATTACAAGGCATTTCTGGCCCATCCGGGACTGGATATCGTGGCCATAGCCACGCCCAGCGGGGCCCACCTGGAACCGTGTGTTCAAGCCGCCGCCGCCGGCAAACATGTCATCTGTGAAAAACCCCTGGAAGTCACCCTGGAGCGCGTGGATCGCATGATTCACGCGTGCGAATCGAATAAGGTGATGCTGGCCGGCATCTTCCCCCGCCGCTTCAGCGAAGCCACTGCTGTTTTCAAAAAAGCGGTCGACGCCGGCCGACTCGGCAAAGTCACCCTGGCCGATGCCTACATCAAGTGGTACCGCACCCAGGAATACTACGACAGCGGCGATTGGCGCGGAACCTGGCTGCTGGACGGCGGCGGGGCCCTGATGAACCAGTCCATCCACACCATCGACCTGCTGTATCACCTGGCGGGAGAGGTTGAATCGGTTTGTGCCTACGCGGACCTCGCCATCCACAAAAATATCGAAACCGAAGACAACGCGGTGGCCATCGTTAGATTTAAAAGCGGCGCCCTGGGGGTTATCGAAGGCTCGACCTCCTGCTATTCACCGACCGGCCACCCGGCCGAGGTCCACCTCTGCGGATCCGGGGGATCTATCTTCATGCGGGATAACTCCTTCACGGTCTGGGACTTCAAAAAGAAGTGGCCGTCGGACAAAAAAACAAGGCAAAAGTTCCGGACCGAATTAGGCGAAGTCGGCGCCGGAGCGGCCGACCCAAGTGCCATTGATTTCAGCGGACACCAGAAATGTTTCGAAGACGCCGTCCGGTCGCTGAGATCAAATAAAAAGCCATTTATAGATGGTCCCGAGGCCCGCAAGTCCATTGAGATTATCCTGGCCATTTACCGCTCGGCGCTCAAGGGTGGCAAACCCGTTCAGTTGCCGCTTAAGCGGACACCGGTGCGAAAAAGCTTTCGGTGAAAAAAAGATGAGCGCTGCGCTTGAGGAGCGTTTCACTTGAAGAGCGCTTCGCTTGAAGCAATACGTAGGACTGAGTGCTGAGGACTGAGGATCAAGCTGAGAAGCTGGTCAGTTCGTGAGTTCTTGAGTTCGTTAGCACTCCAGCTAATCTGCTATATCAGCTCAAGAAGCTCAGGAAACCCAGTGAACACAATAAACCTGGTCCGATCGTTGCGAAATTTTCTTATCGTAGGGTGGGCTGTGCCCACCAAATGTCGCTGATTTCATCTGTTAAGGTAGGCAAAGCCCAACCTATGCTAGCAACACAGGGCTCAACTACAGGTGAGTTCCAACGATGACATTCCAATTTCGGTTTATCCTCTTATTTATCGAGGTACAATAAGCATTTCCAGCAGAATTAAGGCAACTACCGGGTCGATGCACCAATCAGCCTGTCAGCCTGTCATCTAATCAACAATCCAGTGAAGGCTTTTCCTTAAGATGCCAAAAACAATTATGACAAAGGTGGTTGTCGATGAAGCGATTTCAGAAGAACTGGCCAGACAGTTTCTAACATTCTTGCGCAAGAAAGGCCAAGATGGTCTTGATATTCTATTTATTAGCAAGGAACATGCGGGGATGCCGGATAGTCACATCGTGCATCATCTGCTTGACTACGCAACATTTTTTCTGACAACTGATCGACCATTGCATAACGCCATCCTCTCGCAAGGGTTTAAATCCTATTACTGCGGTCATGGAACGTTCTCCTCCAAAAAAATCAAAGGGATCAAAAACAAAATACTTAAACGAAAATTTCTCTGACATGAAATTTGTTCCTTCGACCAAAGGTCGGTTTATTGAACGTCTGCGGGCAAAATTAGAGGATTTGTCAGCTGGCCGCAGCAATGAAATTGTCCCCGGGTATGTGTCAGAAGTAATCAAAAATATTAAGAATTATCCTGGATAATAATTCTGCGATACGATATTCCAATGCATATAATAATATGCTAAATTCGATACTTTGAGGTGATTAAATGACATTTAGCATAACAAAAGATATACGATCGATTACAGATTTAGAAAGAAATACCAATTCAATTTTGGATCAGATTCATGAAACCAAACGCCCGGTTGTTCTCATAAAAGATGGTAAAGCAGCAGCGGTCATTCTTGATGTAAAAGAGTATGAAAAAATCACCCAGGCTTTTAATTTTCTCAAACTTTTGATTCCCGCAGAGAATGACATAAGCTCCGGCAAATATGAAGAGGCAAAAGATTTTTTCAAAGAGTTTAAGCGTGGCAAAAAGATATAAGGTGGGAAAGCAAGAAGTTGAGAAGGTGGGAGGTTGAGAAGCTCGGAAGACAGGAAGCTGATAAGTTCTTGAGTTCTTAAGCTCGTTGGCAACAAAGGTTATAGAACGAATTTATCCGCTCACGAATTAACCAATTATCCAATCAACTTAACTTCCAAATAACCAAATTACTAGTCAACTATTCAACTACTGCTTCATTCAACTTCGAGCTATCAGCTATGAGCTATGAGCTAACTGCTATGAACTCCCGCGAAAGAATATTGACAGCTTTGGATCATCGGGAGCCCGACCGGGTCCCGTTTGACCTGGGCAGCTGCCAGGTCACCGGCATCCACGTGGTTGCCTATCGAAATTTACGTCAGGCATTGGGGCTGCCGGAGATTGAAATAGAAATGTGCGACGCCGTCCAACAGCTGGCGGCCATCGACGACGAGCTTGGCTGTCGGCTCAAGGTCGATACGCGCGGTCTCTATCCCCTGAATAGCCACAACTGGCAGGTTGTCGAAAAAGACGCCGGAGAGTACTGGGCCTACCACGACGAGTGGGGCATCACCCATCACCGGCCCAAGGAAAACGGGCTTTATTTCAGCGTCGTGAAAGTCCCTCTGCCCCGCAGCGACCTGACCGTTAATGACATTTCTGATTTTTCCTGGCCGGATGTCGGCCATCCCCAACGCATGGCAGGACTGCGTGATCTGGCCGAAAACTACCGGACCGCCGGCTATGCGGTGGTGCTCAAGGATGCCTTTGCCGGCATATTCGAGTTCGCCCAGCGCATCGTGGGCATGGAAAGCCTGCTCATGATGATGATTACCGACGAGAAGGTCTGCTGTGCCCTGTTCGACAAGCTGCTGGAGCTTAAGCTGGAGTACTGGCAGACCGTACTGACAGAACTGGGCGACCTGGTGGACGTCGTGACCTATGCCGACGACTACGGCACCCAGACTTCCCAGATCATATCCCCCGACATGTTTCGCCGGCTCATCAAACCGCGGGTTAAATCATTGTTTGAAGCGTTTGCAAAGTTAGCCCCCCATGCCAAGCGCTTTTTTCACTCCGACGGCAACGTGCGTCCCCTGATACCGGATTTCCTGGAGTTGGGCGTGGACATCCTCAACCCGATTCATATCCGGGCCACAGACATGGAACCGGCCGCCCTCAAACGCGACTTCGGCAATGACCTGGTGTTCTGGGGCGGTGGTGTAGACACCCAGGGCGTGCTGCCCAACTGTACACCCGAAGAAGTCAAGGACGACGTGCGCCGCAATATCGAAGCACTGGCGCCCGGCGGCGGCTATGTCTTCAACACCATTCACAACATCCTGGCCGATGTGCCCCCGGACAATATCATTGCCATGTGGGAGGCGCTTCAGCAATACGGAGTGTATTAAATGACAGCTGAAATCAGTCACGAGGAATATGAATCCCGGCAGAACAAAGCCCGGAATTTAATGACGCAAGGGGGCCTTCAGGCCCTTCTGATTACGGATCCCACCAATCTGAATTATTTTAGCGGCGCCTCCTATTTTGGCGAAATGTCTTACCCCCGGCCGGCAGCATTGCTCATACCCCGGGACGCAGAAGCCAGGCTCCTGACCCATGCTTTTCATCTGGCCATCCCGTGGCAGGGCGATGTCCGCGAATATCAGAAAGTCGGTGAACTGCCGGTCGAGATTCTGAAAGACCTTATGGCGCAAGCGGCTTGTGAAAGCGGCCGGATCGGTATGGAACTGGGGCGTGAACAGCGGCTGGGTATGTCGTATCGGGATTTTGTCAAAGTTCAGGATGCCCTGCCCCGCGCAGCCTTTGTCGATTCCGCCGACCTGATCTGGCAAATCAGAATGCAGAAATCCGCTACCGAAATTGCTGTTATTCAGCGGACCTGTGAAATCCATGATGCTATTTTCAAAAAGGTTTTCGGCTCAGTCAAAGCCGGGATGACCACCTATGAAATCGATCGGCTTTTCCGGGTGGCAATTGCTGAGAGTGAAGCCGATTCCGGCTGGACGGTGGTCTGCGTCGGTGATTTCGATGAAAGCCAGGCTTCCGGGTCAACTCATCCCGCCAAGGTTCTGGAGGCGGAGGATCTGCTCTGGGTGGATTTGGGTGTCGTTCTGCAAGGCTATCATTCGGACTATTGCCGCGGCCTGGTGTTAGGTGCGCTGACCGAAGCCCGCGAAAAGCTGTGGAATCAGGTCCAGGAGGTCCTAGTGGCCGGCATGGAGACGGTAGAGCCCGGCGTCCCTGTATCCATGTATATCAGGCCCAGGTCAGGAAAGCCGAAGCACTGGGTCTCGATATGCAAACCTGGCAGGCGCGCCGATTCGGGCACGGCAGCGGTCTGCACACCACGGAACCGCCGTACATCAGCGGGGATGATCATACTATTTTAAAGCCTGGCATGATTCTGCACATCGAACCCGGCTGCATTAAAAAGCACGGCATCTATGTGCGGGAAGAACAGGTTCTTGTAACAGAAACCGACTGTAAAGTGCTTTCGCGGGCCCCCTGGCAACTGTCATAAGGCAAAATTATCATTATGTGCACTCGATTTCAGGTCAGACTAGATTGATCCGAGACTGTCAACTTCATTGAAAAACGTGCCAGACGATACAGCATCCGTACTAGTCAAATTGGGGCCAGACCATGGTAGAACGCCGCTCCTATGGCATGGGCTTTTAAAAGCGGTATTTTTAGCATAGATCTTTTGCTTACCACGTCTTTAAATCCTATCTGATATCGATCCATCCAAGTAACCGTCCAGGACCGTTCAGGCCCTGCTCAATTGTTTTCGAAACGACCAAAATTGTCACAATTTGTGACAATTATTGGCAAAAAGTAAAGTAAAACGGTCCCGGCCATTTCTGAAGACATCAGTTAATCAATTGAAATTCTTGATGTTGCGGCCTGCATCAATGATTAGGCATAATTATTGCTCGATTCTGATCGGTTTATACGGGCGGTTCAAAGCCAACCAGAAAGGGGGAACTTTCCGACTGGCATACGTCTTAGCCGCATCAACCGTGCCGTAAAATCAATTGATGATTTAAAACCGGAATGACTATATCGCCAGGCACATCACCAGTGCCGCAGGCGATTTTCCGCCGGGCAGGTTCACCGCTTTCAAGCCAGGGAGGGGGAAGGACTGAAAGAGGCATGAACGAACAACCACTGTTCTGGGCAACATAGTCTTCCTGTTTCGGTGGTGTTTTGAAGATTTCCCCTTCCTGTAGTTTGCAGATCCCAAATAAGAAAAATTAAAATCGGAGGCGCTTTCATGATTAGAAACGTATCTCTTACGTTATCATTTCTGTTATTGCTAGGCATGTTTATCCCACTTGATAGTCATTTTACAGGTGGAATTCTGCAACCGGGCGCAGCGTTTGCTCAAGACGGGCCGCTGCTGGAAGAATTTGCCCTCTACTCCCAAAAGAAAATCAAACTCGATAAAATTGGGGAGTCCGCAGGCAATGTCGGTTCCAATGGCAGCATCGAAATCAAGAAGGGCACCTCCGGCTCCCTGACCGGCTCTATTCAGGCCCGGGATCGTCTGAAAAACGAAGCGGAGATCGAAATCTATGGCGATGTCACCGCCCGGGTTATCGAAGACCAAGGGAGAATGTCGGTTTCCGGCCAAACACTTGAAAGTGGGGATCTGACCCCTCTGAGCCTGCCGACCTTGTCATATTCTGCCTCCGGTCGGGATCTGAAAGTACCCGAAAAGAAGTCCAAGACCCTCGCGCCGGGTTCTTACGGATGCCTCAAGTTGAAAAAAGGCGCCATCCTTAATTTGTCCGGCGGTCAATATCATTTTGTCAAATTTGAAATAGAAGAATCCGCTGCAGTCATTGTCGATGCCGGCGGCAGTGCGATCGACATCAATGTTGTCAAAAAATTAAAGTTCAAAAAGGATGCCGAACTGCAGATCGTCGGCGGCAGCCCGGGAGACATCCATCTGAATTACAAGGGCAGCGACAAAGTCGAAGTGGGGGATCGTGCGGTTGTGCGCGGCATTCTGACGGCCCCCTCGGCCAGGATTGAATTTAAAAAAGGCAGCCGCCTGGAGGGTGCGGCCTATGCCGCCGGCATTCACCTGGCCAGGGGCGCCAGCTTCAGGCATTATACGGCCAGCCCGGGCGGACGGCCGCCCAAGGCCGATGCCGGCGGCTATCAGACGGCTGTGGCCGGCGCCCAGGTGGTGCTGGACGGCAGCGTCTCTTCCGATCCGGACGGCGATGCCATTACCTACCAATGGTCGTTCGTGACATATCCTGAGGGCAGCAGTCCCGTACTTTCCGATCCGACCGACCCGATGCCTTCGTTTACGGCGGACCTGGTGGGTGTTTATGTCGTCGAACTGTCTGTCCATGATGGCATCCGGGCCAGCCTGCGAGACACCGCCGTCGTCACCGTCGTCTCCGAGGTGCTGGACGTCACCGATTTTGTGCTGTACGCCGACGACAAGATAAAGCTGGACCAAATTGCCGGCGGTACCGGCCACCTGGGCGCGAACCGGCACCTGCACGTCAAAAAAGGACCGTCCGGCTCGATTGCCGGTGATTTGCGGGTGCTGGACCACATTAAAAGCCACGGTCAGATCACCATTGAAGGTGATGTCATCACCCGGGCCCTGGACACCGACCGCGGTGTCTTAACCGTAACTGGAACCATCATCGACAAGGCCCGGCTGGCGCCGCAGGCACTCCCGGCCCTATCCTTTACTGCCAAAGGCCCGGATCGCAAGGTGCCCGAAGCTGCATCGCAAACCCTGGCCCCGGGGTCCTACGGCC
>Ga0209678_1000321_pt1 | contig 17432 bp, 6 predicted proteins | sample WorMetilvaeELBA1_FD_187404 | JGI IMG/M metagenome (GOLD analysis project Ga0209678, IMG submission 187404) | Marine gutless worms symbiont microbial communities from Max Planck institute for Marine Microbiology, Germany - Olavius ilvae ELBA.1... ...
TGGAACGGAAACCTGGTTATCGCCATCAACAGACGCGACAGAAGCATGCCAGAAAACGTGTGTCGCAGCTGCTTTTCAGTATGCAACATTGCATATATGTACACCACCGTTACCAAGACGCTCTGCTGCAACCGTTTCATGTGTTTACGGTGTATCGACTATTTTGCCATCACGCAGGTCGAGCGATGTGTTCGCAGCAGAGTTAAAGGATTAATGGAGATGTCGCGATACCCCCCTCTGCAATTTCAAGCCGATGTATGATCAAAGCAAGATGATCCCGTTGAAGAAAAACAACCCGGCTGCAGACACTAACGTAACAAATGTGATATCGGGGGTGGACAACTATGTGGCATTTGAAGAGGGAAAAGGTACCTCTCTGTTCACAGACGAGAACGTGCGGTTTGCCAGACATTTCTATTGAAGTTGCCAGTGATTGGTGCCAGAAATGAAAAGTTGGATGAGTGTCTATTTTAACGAAGGAACAGTGACTGTCATTGCTTAGTTTAGAATTCATGTTTTGGCGCTTTGATCGCTCTTAATAGCCTTAGCTGCGCTACGGGTATTGGGTAGTGTTTCTCTTGACTGAGTCCGTGCTTAGCTACACGCAAGGACGACTTGTAGAATATGCGACGTTATAAGAGACTATTTTTTCGTATAGATTGCTAGAGTTCACATGCATGTATATGATGCCTTGTATACCGTATTTGAATAATACTACAATTATTGTCACATATGTTCACATAAAACAAAAAAAACGGATAAAACGATAAACTTGTGACACGATCAAAAGTCAACCTGGGCCTATATATCGTTTTGCATAGGCCTACATATATTGATGAAACGACATGTAGAAGTCTTTACAGTTTTAAGCGGATTTCAACTACACGTATAGGCCTACGAGAAATTGACGTTCGCAATACACAGGCCACAGTTCACGAACAAAAAACAGTTGTAGTATGCAGTCTGGAGGATAAATAAATGACCTAATTATTGCAACATAACGACACTCGATTGTCGACAGACTACTTTATCTGTTTCATAGCGAACAAAAACGTAAACTCTTCTTTCGACAGTTGCACAGAAGCATACGGAAAATGTTCCTTTATTGTAATTTTCTTCACAACGTCAGGTGTAATCGTCGACAGAGTGTTGTTTAGTGTCAACTGGTCGAAATAGTTTATGCTAAATCGTTTACCGATGACGGACGTAGGCAGCAGCCTGTAACGCAGTAAAGTCATACTGTGCCAAGACAGCACATCTGCCACATCTTTAGCAGACAAATTTTGACCTGCGGTGATCCATCGCAACAACTTTCGATATATATCGGAATGATGAATTTGCGGTCGGTCTTTGACCACGGCTCCATACCATGTTTTCGGTTCAACTAGAGGAACGGCAAAGAGGTCAGAGGTATAAACTAAAGTCAGATAGTGCGGGAGAATGTCGACATCGTCGTCTAAATCCATCCGAGACTCCGATTCGCATTCTACCGGTAGCATCAGAAAACCGGTAGTTCCGGAATCTGAAGCCACCCACATGTCGAACAAAGTAGAATACAATTCATCGCTGCTAGAGTCCACACACTTATTGTAAAGATATAGAACTGGCGACAACATCGTGTCCTTGACGAATAGGGCACTACCGCAGCTCCCAACCGAAATCTTCTGCACGCCGATGTTCCATTTATTGGCGATCTCCTCCATCGCACTAGTTGCGTTTATCGCCGTCCGAACGACATACGGTTTCGTCAACGAGAAGAAAGTTTCCTCCACGAAAAACGTGACCATCTTTTCACCGTCGCCGTAACGATCGCCGTCAAAGATACCAAAACTTACAGCGCTGACAAAGTCAATGTTATACGTTGCGGCCGATAAGATGTGCACCTCTCTTTTGAATCGAGCTAACAAATCGCCGTAGCTGGCAGCATATTCTTTTTTGAATTTGTATCCGAGATGTAGCATGAACACGATAAATGAGTTGTCTCGAGCTAATGGTGTGTCCAAGAGTTTCGCCCCGTCATATTGATTACACAATTCCGTGAGACGTTCATGTCGCTCGATGACGTCGACGTTTATCTCATACACTGTAAATGTATAGTCTTTCGAGTAGCTAACCAATAGACGCGAGTCGCTGTTTTGCACCACATAAAGCGGTACAGTATCCATGTTTTCTTCGCTTTCCCAGAATCGTTCAAATTCTGTCCAGTAAGTGCCTACATTTTCAAATGCGGCGAAAAGTGTTGCTGCGACATTGGAAGCGACAATTGTCTGTTTCCAGGGTCCATTTGTAAATGCGTCTCGCAAGACTGTTTTCAGTGGAAAGCCCACCTTTTCTCGCAACATTTCTGCCTGTTGTAGCGGTGAAGCGAGTTTGCCTTTAGATGCGATAACGAAGTATTCTGCAAAATCGAGATCAATTGTAAACAAGTCACTCGCTAAGAGTACGTATTCGCAATTATTCAGCAGCTGCAGGTGCTCTTTTCTGTTCAACGTCGTCAGCAGATCCGATGTTTCGCCACGGCACGTCGGGTGTACCTCGTGAAATTTACCTGCAGCATATACGATGCCGATGTCTGGCTTCACCATGACGTAATCGTCATTAAGTTCTTCCAACTGCAGTCGATGTGTTATCGCTTTCAAGATCTTGAGGTTCAGTCGCTCGCCGCGCACAAGATTTTCATGTTCTCGATATGTTTCTCGTAGCTTTTCTTCATTTATACTGCAAGTACAGTCGCTAAACAGAAACATCACACGGTCAAGTGTCAGACTTGCTTCAGCGGCCAACGCCTTCAGCGCAGACACGTCGACTTCGTCGGAGGACAACGTCAATGCTTCACGCACGTTTCTGTCTGCTGCGAAGTTCCGGGCGGGAGCATTTGCCGTCAAGTTCGTCCACCTGCACACTGCAGAGTCGGCTAATTTAATGACCCTACGCGATTCCGGTTGAACGTAAACAGTGGGAATGTCGAACTTAAGTTCTGCAGCGTCAACAATGAGATGTTGCGCCATTTCTTCTACCGTACGGAATTGATTTAGAATTTGTTGATGCGTCCGTCCTCCAGTGATTTCACTCAAAACGTGTTTGTAGTCAGAAAGAGTCTGTTGGCGATCTATTTCGGCCATCAGAGGTTTTACGACCGGATCGAGCAAACAAAATGTCAACTGACTCGGTTCAGTCACGTGCAACTCGTCCATCTTGCCGCCGGCGTATAGATAGAAAAAGAAAGCTGTCAGGAAGGCTTCGGGACAATCTGTCACAGGCCTTGGTTCGTTCAGAAACACTAGAGGAGGGGCACCGTCTCGTTTAGCCACGATAAATTTTTTGTTCCGGTAAAGCACGTGGTCAAACAGGAATTCGTCGTAGCTACGCATCGCTAATGCCATCGATGACACATCCGTTGCTGTCAGTACGCTGTTTAACCATTCTGCTGCCGTGTTGCCGTATACCATCAACGGAGTTCTGCGAAAAGGGTCGCGTGTACGTTCCAGGCACTGTTCTACTACACCCCATGCTAGAACGGCGTACTTTTGAATATTAGGAATAAACTTTTCAATCCACCGTTTATCCGTTGCCAGAAACGTTGCAATGCGGTCTCTGTCTACGCGGAGACGGTAGTTTTGTTCAGTTCCGAGCTTTGCTCGTTTGGTTTCCGTCCTTTGTTTTTCTTCATCTTGCGAAGAGATTCGCTTAAATTTCGATTTAGATGCTTTCTGCCATGCCGGCCAAATGTCCGAATGCATGAGCGAGTCGAAATTATTCGGCAGTTGTGTCGGAAGGCATAGATAGCCGAAAACCAACTCGCACGATCTTTTGTAAGCGGCCAGAATGGATGAATGCGATAACGGAAACACGGCATTGCTTTTTCGTATTACTACTACGTGCGTTATCAGTTCGTTTTGTGAATCGCGCAGCAGCAATTCTCCACCGGGTAAGAGAAATCCGGTATTATAAAGTTCGATTGCGCGTGCACAGTATCCGGCAAAGTCTTTGTGCAGAATCATCATTAAACCTACAGCAGGTCAGCTGTCTCCTCTATATAAGCAAGCACACGTCGCAGTATTAGACTACGTATATTTGAAGCTCGAGGGAAATGGCGCAATCGGAGGCAAGCACCAAGAGACTTACGGCTGAACTGAAATGTATACAGCAGCTCGTTTCTAGGCTGGAGACGAAGCATGCGAAAGAATTTGCTGTTGTTCCGTACGATGGGTTAATCATTGCAATGCATAAGACGGCCTTTGCTAAAACAACGGCGACCGACAGTCTGATATACGAGTTGACAAGTTTCGGCGGAACTTCGGGGACGGGACTGCTTCAGTACATGACACCGGGATCTATCATTCCGCTTTTTCCGTCAGAGATGAAGGCAACCGACGACGTGGACGTCGACGTCGAGATAACTGCTGGACACCGTTTTCTGGATAGAGTGTTCATCTTGAGCGGAGCGGAGCACGTCGACAAAACAGAACAGCTTATACCAAATGTTCATAAGTACGACACGGTTATCGCCTCCATGGCTAGAGCAGTCAGAAATACCGAACGTGACCGACAGTTTAGCTCATTTTCCAATAACGTGGGTGCAGACGTGCTGGATGCGACGTCGGACGACGCGCTAACTGCGGACTACATCACCGGCTTATTCGTCGAATTCTTCCCGCACATAGGCGAAGACGAGAGACAGGATTACGTCGTGTACGTAGCATGTCACGCAAAGGCTGCAGTGGACTACGTATTATCGAATCTGAATGTGTTGGATAGCAGCAGAATGAAAGGGAAATGTGGTGGCTTATTCGTGAGTCCAAAAACGATGCGCGTTGCCGTCGATAACGAACGGCTGTGCGTTCAGGCACCGACCTACTGCAGAATGCTCGTTTGCAACGACAACGAAGTGATGCTGAAACCCGACGACGTCGAGAAATTCTTCGGGAGTACGATGCGCGTGCGCGATCCCGTGCTGATGCAGCTCAACAAGACCTTGAAAGACGGCATGGTTTTCGATAAAGAGGTATGCGCGAAATTGCCGTCTTGTAAGTTTCTGGTGTCGATGATGGCGTCTTCAATACTGTACGATCATCCAACGCCGGTACAGCTGCTTCCGCTTGAAGTTGCCACACCATCTGTGGATATGCTGGCCGAACGAATAAATGTCATCAAGAACATTTACGTGAAGAACAATCACGTGAAGAGTAAGATGAAGATCGCCGACCAGCTGGCATGCATGTCTTTGGGAATCCTGAAGCGTGCAGGAATATCGCCGGAAAGCCTCCGCGTATACAGGACAGACAACGGAGACGTCGAGAAAGAAGAAAACCGGTCTCCGTGGCCAGCTGCGTACCACCAGTACATAAAACGCGCGATGACCAATCTGGGAACGGATGCTGACGAAACGGAAAAGTTCAAGGAAGCGATGGCAACATCGGTATTTCATCTTCTGACTGTCATAAACTATCGTGACCACATCTTCAACGCCGACGTTTTCAAGAATGCGTTAGAGTTATACGACGACTTCGTGCAGCAACATCCAGAGAAACGTATGGGAAAACCGGACACTAACCTCAACCATATGCGAATCAAGCCGTTATGTAGCCAGTCTATCTTTCGAGGTCAGCTTTTTGTCGTGCAAAGCCTGTTTGCAAGATTTCACTACGACCCGGTCGCGTTTAAGCGGTTTTTCGTGGCCAACGCTCTTTTCTATATGGGCGACCAAGCTCTGCAGATGGACGACAGTGTAGCGAAAGCTACCGTACCAGAGAGCATAGAGATAATCAACGGCAAAGGCTGTAACGCAGCCGAACCGCAGGCTGAGTATACATGTGCAGCATGCGGAGGAGCGCCTTTCTACGAACGAAGCGGCGCTCACTGTCTATGCTTCTTGCTGCTGAATGTGGTTGCCACATTGAATGACGAAGAAATAGACTCGCTGGCCAAACTCAAACGCACGTATGACGATTACATCACAAACATATCAGGCAATCGGAACTTTAACGGACCGATGACCAGCTACAAAACGGTGCACAATATCACCGTCAACGAAGCGCAAAGTTCTTCCGGTCATTTCGGAAAAATTCAACTGAAACATGCCGGAAAGGCAAATGCATTCGGTGCCAGAAACAAACCGATCAACGAAGTTGAAGGACAACAACAGCAGGCGAACGGAAACGACGTCAAATCGGATCACGAGAATGACATTTCTTCGTACTTGGAGACGAGGAAAATGGAATGGGTAACGAAGAGGGTGAAGACCGAAATGAAAAGACTCGCTACGATAGGCGATTCCAGTCTGTCGGAAAAGGACGATGTCAGTATGAGAAACAACCCATTATGGTCGCTTCAAAAGTTGTGGTTACCCGAAAGTGACAATACCGAGCTAGAAGATTTGCGGTGTTTCGTTACGGGGACAAAGGACAATCCCGTGCAAGCATGTCATAATGCGGTATTGTCAGGTCTAGTGTGTCCGCTGCTGGTGAATGATCCTCTGCCGACCACAGAGCAGCAACAGCTACAAGAACAACAACGACAGCATCAGCAGCAACAGCATTCTGCGAGAAGTCAGAATGACGACGAAGGTTGGGAGTGCAACAACGACGGCGACGACGACAACGACTGCGATCAGGTCAAGGCGAAGAAACCGAAACTCAGTTACCGAGCTATAGCCGCGCAGAAGATGGAATCGTTGATGTATTCTGTCTTGTACAAGTTGACGAGTGTCGAATACAGCAATGAGCCGATCAGTGTCAAGCAGATACATCCTCGACATCGTGAGCTGATCAAGAAATGGAACGAGAAGCCGAAGAAATACAACGCACTGTTCCGCGAAACTCTGGTGAAGATCGTGTTGGGTGCAAATCGCAGTACGTACGACTCCATAGATGTCAATGACGATAGGTCTGTGATCGCGCGAGTCGTGAAAGGCTACCTGGACAGACTGCCAGCGTTCATTTCGAATGTGCATCAGGCAGTGGCGAAAACATTGCAATTGAATCCGCAAGAACTGGACGACGATTTTTCGAAGATCGTTCATTATACGGAGAAGACGAAAAGAGAGCTAGTGTCGTGGTTGGACATCGGTAGCGCGGACACACTGAACAAGAGATCCACCATGCTGACTCTGTTCGAAGTGGTGAGACACGAAGTTGAAGCGAGAGCTACGAATATGGCAGCAGAAGCACAAACTGTGTCGAAAGCGAATGCCGAAACCATTCTTCACAGCAATTCGGGTCCATATTGTAGAAATGTCGCAGGAGACGTAAAGCTGCACGTGCCGAAGGTAAGTGAGGAAGACATGCCGGTGCTGTCAATTAACGAAACAGCGGCCAAAAGTTCAACTGTAGCATTCGAGATGTATCTGCCCGTCAAAATGAAAGTGTCTCTGAACATAACGCAAATGGACGACGGTCAAAAGGAAAGCTGTAGTGCGAAAATGGATGATTCGGATGATGACGCGATGGTGAGCGACGACTACCGGCGTTTCGTTCCAGTGCCACTTCTGAACACGGTCGACCGCATCGCCGCTTCAAGCCGTCCGGTCATGACCAACACTCCCAAGCCGGCAAACGAACTAGTCGACATACTGAAAGACGAAGATCTCTTTTTCTCGAGAGTGGGTACGAGCCAGTTTGCAGATGTGACCAAGACCTCGTCGACTGTACAAATACTGCGAGATTATATTTCGCGACGCACAGACGGAAAGAGAGTGCAAGGATCGCACAACTTAATAATGCACGGTTATTTCGGCATGATTAATCGCGCTCTGATGCACGTATCGCTGCTGCTGAAGTCGACAGTGTCGCTTCTCTCTAGCGTGGTCCCCATCGGTTCGACCGAGATGCGGGAGATGCGTCGAATTTCCGATAAGGTGTCGAGCGATGTCGCGTTCATGAAAGTTTTGGAGAGCGGAGTACACGCGGTATGTAAGCACAATCCGCCATTGGCATCATCGCTATACCTGATGGCACTGTGTTCGGAATTGTACGGGCCGGCGTGTATTAGCAGTGCGTCAAACATGGATTTAGAGAGAGACAATCACGCTTTAAACGCCATGGTGGCCGGCTGCCTACGGTTATTTGTGGGAAGGGACGATTGTGACAAGACCACGAAGAAAGCCGAGAGCAGACAAGTTCGACTGGTGCCCGTATTGTGGACGTACCTACGAGGACGAGAAAGGCCGTATGTTACTAGTGTTGACGTTTCGAGATGCTCGACGTCACAGATGATGCTGACGTTACAGATGGGCAGTTACACGTCTGCTTACGGCAACAGCGCGGTATACACGTCAGTGCGAGGAGGCGCGGCTCTAACAAGAGGAGTTTCGCCGATTATCAACAACATGGTCAAGACGCAGTTTACAGAAGGCGAATACAACCACATTCTGTGCAACCCTCTGGTGAAAGTGTGCAACAGACTCACTGGTCGCAACAAGGACACAATCAGAAGCATCGTCGAGGCATACCCGCTGCAAGTTTTCATACGCTACGTCTTGGAGAATACGTCTACTATTCCGACGTTGCTGTCGTATTACGCAACGTTCCTGACAAAAGCGCTGGAAGAGTGCCCCGAAGACGATTTGTGGGAAGCGTGTATGAAGGCACATCGCATGACAAAGAACGACGATGACACGAACATGTTCAAAGACGTTTTGTTCCCAAAACTGTACGCCGCCATGACTGGAAGTGCGACAGTACAGGAAGATTATGAGGAGGAGGAAGATGCAGAAGATGATGACGAAGAAGAGGACTATTGGTCGGAAAGTGACTAATAACTGAAATAACACGATAGTTGCAGCACATTTGACATTTTAATGCAGTAATTATAATACGCGCATACAGTATTATTATATGATGACAGGTTACTTTAATAAAATGTATATGTACGCATTTTTCGTTTATATGATTTGTCTTCACCGTCCTCTTCGTAGTGGTTATCATCATCATCATCGTCGTCGTCGTCGTCGTCGTCATCAGCGTCATTCACCGTCATCATCTGAAATTCTTCCTCCGCTTTTCTCTCTCTCATCTTGACGTATATCTCCGTAGTGATATCGGGAATGAATTCAAATGCGGTCAAAATAAAAGCGACACAGACAATGCCCAGCGGCGAAAAGATTACCATCAGCACCATGCCGATCTTACCACCGAACAGGCCATTGAACAGGTCATTCAGCGCTTTTCCTAGATTACCAGATCGGTCGACAACTTGATCGCTGAAATTTCGCACGCGTGCTAGCGCGGCGTCCACTTTGACAGTGTATACGGCCAAATCTGCCTGTTGACGACGGAGAGTCTTGTTCAAATCTGCAGCGAACTTGTTTGATATGTCCACGCAGTCTGTAAAATTATCTTCAACCTTGAAAGTGATACTCGGTAACGAAAAACGAGGGTGACGTTTTTTCGCAAAATGCTCGTACGAAGTCAGTCTTGCTTCTGCAGAGTCTGGAAACAGTCGTTTGACCATAGCGATATTCACGTGGTAGAGATATGTTGGTGCAGATGTATTTGCGATTATGCATTCCGTGTAACGGGGGGGTAGATAGAAATCGGCGCCGCTCATAGTGCAATAGCACGGTATCTTAATGCGACACATGTTGCACACTGGTAGCACAGACTTGGGGTGTAGATGCGATAGGGGACATGACAAACGCCATGCATCAGGAGACGAACTACGGTGTGAAGCGTGAACGAGAAAGGTCGAATCGGCATTCAGCTGGACGGCCGTTCCGTAGGGTTTCCACTGATCGGTGTTGACGTATCGAAAATCGCATTTTTGCAGCACTTGTTCGCTGTCTTCGATGAAAATGGCAAAAGCGCAAGACATATTGTTACTTCTTCTCTTCTTTAGAGATGGCATGCCGGTTCTACAGATTTTGGCCTGCGGATAGCCGGAACACGAAAGGAAAAGGTTTTTGTTCATTTCCACGTAAACTTCTTCGTTGTCACTGACTGCTATAAAGTCTGGCAAACCTTCAAGAATAGTAAAACCGACTTTTCCACCCGCCTTTTCGCGTATACCTGCTGTAACTGGAACTGGATAAGTGTCTATTCTGTACACTGGAAGGGTATAACCGGTTTTGAACAGAGGGATGCTCAGGCTAAGATAAAGCGTGCTTTTAGAACCGTTGTTGAGAAGATGAGAATAGGCAACTGTTTTCAGCGCATAATAATACGCTGTTGATTCGGAAGGCAATCGCAGATCTGAGTAAGTCGGCATCTTCAAAACGTTTCTAGAAATGTGATTTAATATGTTGTTCATTTCTTTCTGTGGCACGAGAAATGGAGAAACGTAGCCGCGGGTAAGCGAATTTACGCCACTGATCCACAGTTTTACACTGATGTCAGCATCTATAGCTGCTCGAAAGAAATCGCTGACCACTGGCAAGACTTTCGTGATGAATTCTCGATCGATGCGAATTATATAATCCATTCTGGATCGCAGTCTGTCCTCTGCTGTACCGGTTTTGTTATAGACGTTTCCTATGCCATCTATGACACTCTGCAAACGTTGGTTGCTTGCACTCCCGACCCTAACTAGATTATCGACGCGTTCATTGATTAGTTCAGAAAACGACGAAATATCGGCTTCGAATTGCGTGATTCCTTTTATGTTAGCGTATACAGCAGAACCCATGCTCCTCAGGTGTTCTCTCAGCTGACGTATCGCTCTTGGTCCTGGCGTGCTAGTGAGATCGGCCCAGATTTGTCCGGTCATGTGAGCTGGGATGTAATCTGCTATGTCGTCGGACGTTTGCGATTTTAACCAACGCGGTTCTTCCCGCTTCGTTCTTTTAGCTGCTCGTGTAGGTCCGGAAACTGGAACCTGTGCTTTGCACGTACGTAGCAGGTGCGCTGACATCGCGAGCATTTCGTAGATGAAACTATTTGTCTCCTTGATATAGCTGTTGATGGCCTTGCAACGCTTAACCCAGTCGACCGCTGACGAACAATCGAATAACGGCATTGCCACAGAAGGAACTGTAGGCCATGGCAACGCCCACGTATGGGTGTAGAATGACGTACCGCCATCGCTAACGATGTTATCTACTCTGTCAAAGTTGACCCCGTAACCCGGTTTAATGTACGTTTGACGATAATCAACAGATCCGCTGACCTCCGAGAACCACAGCATCAGTATCGGTAGTATCACAACGTTTGAGCTCATAATTAGTCGCCGCTATGTGCTTCAGAAGTACCGGGCGTAATATGTCACCTGTGTATTTTATACGTTTTCTAAATCTTTTTCTATCTGCTAAATCACCAGCCCAGTTATAAGGCTCGGTGTCAGAGTATCCTATGACGTGGACGTTATCCGAAAAAACGCACACGTTTTTCATTGGCGCACATCTTTTTTTCAAGCACATCAAAATGGAGAAATACGACATTTTTAAGCCGGTATCGCGATCAACGATTTGCAAAAAATATCAAATCAGTCTGTTATTTGTGTGTGAAGTGTGTTTAATTATAGTAAACGCGAACATGCTGCACTATGTATTTCTGTTCATCAGCCATCGCACCATGTAGCCTATTCACGTCGAAACAAATACACACGTCTATACATATACATTTTTGCATTGTTTTTTTATTAATTACAAACTAACACATTTTATCGACTCGAGAGAAATAACAGTGAATAGGAAGAGTGTCAGATGGTTCTGCTGCGCATTTCTTCTTCTTCTTCTTCGGATGTATATGTTCTTCGGTCGGCTCTTCGCACAAGCGTTTCTGAGATATATATGATGTGGTCAGATCAATGTAGATATTGTTGAAACTGACTTCATCCGATACGGTGAGCATCATCGTCTCTCTGTCCAGCACGACAGAAATCTTCTTGGCCGGTACGGCGGCATCGACAACCAGTTTGTCTACAGCCTCTCTCAGTCGATCAGTGATCACAGAATACGGTTCTTCTCCCCATCGCCATAGTGGCATAGGCCTCCCGTCAGCTCTCAAGATTCGCTCCACATTCAGTTCTTCCTTTCTCCCTTTTCCAATCATCAAAATGTTTCTGGTCTGAACGACGTTTTGAATAGAGATAGTGCTTGCTTTTTGAAGTTCGATTAGTTTTTCCAAGAACAGCTTTGCTGATACTTCAAACGCAAACGCGTCCTTCTTGTTTACCTTATACGAATCTCTGTTGGCCAGATACACATGTTTTCCGTTATACGTTGGTATGACGTATGGCGTACTCTGAGTTTGCTCTCGATAAGCATTCATATCTAAGACGAAAGATTTCGCGCATGTGTCAAGACAGTGTACTTGTTCCGGATCCCACGAGCAATCGTCAGGTCCAAAATGTTGTAGGATTTCGTCAGCGTTCTTTGTGAATGAAGTTTCGCTAAATGCAAATCCGACGCGTTCTCCACTCCAGCATACTTTGACGAATCTCAGGCGTTTGTCTAGGAGATCTGCCAAGTACAGCGTCCATATGTCACAGGCAGACTCCCGTTTAAGTAACTGCAGTTCGGGTGTCAGGTGTTGGACGCTGGACGCCGCCATATCAGGCGAAAACATGAAAAGCGGTGGGAAAGGATCACATTCTGTGTATTTGTCCACGTACACGAGCAACCTGGTTTTCACTGCTTCAACTCCGACATTTTGTAGAACCGTTGGTTGAGATGCAGCTACGCCAGAGTAACCAGATTCCCTCTCACGTTGGTACATTTTCTCTCGCGCGTTTATATAATCTGTCAACATTTCGGCCGATTCTCTCTGTTTGTCGGTAGGTTGATATTTAGCTGTCGGTTGCACGCGCCATTTGGCTGGCATGGCCGTCACATCGAGCTTGGTAACAGTACTCCTTTTCGTTTCTTCTCTAGTCCTTGCTGTCTTCTGCAGATGTTGACGTTTTTTCCATGTTTTTTCGTCATGACACGCTCGGAATCTTTTGTTTCTACTTTCTTCGTATTTTTCTGACATCGGTGCGGAAAGGAATATGTTCAGTATTTTTAAAATTCCCGCGGCAACTTGAACAGCAGACGTTCGACACACATCGATGAACAACGGAGCGTTATGTCTGTCCTCTCCGCGAAATTTACACAGCTCTATTGCCCGTTTCGTGGCCACCGTTTTTGGATCGTCAACGTCGCCCACTCGTTCTTTGCTTATGAGCCATTGCAAAGGTACGAGATACCGCATCTCCTTTTGTCGTTGTTCTTCCTCATCGTAGAGCCTCTGAATGGTTTTGCGCACCGTCTTCGCGACAGGACAGTTCAAATTGCCGTCGTCAATCTGTTTGCACAACTCGCTGATTTCTGCGGCGGTTTTATCCTGATGGCGTATCTCCCACGATACCAAGTCGTGTAGATTTCGAATGAACTCCATCAATCCGTCAAAATCTTTTCTCACAATCAGCTTGTCACAGACGAACTGCGAAGCGGACTTGATTTTTGTCGTGTCGGCTTTCTTCCCTGTAAGTCCAGATTTGTGCACGGATACTTCGAGTTTTCCTGGCACGATTTTGTCTCCCATGTAGCACTTTTTGGCGAGATTTCTAATGGACACGAAGACTTTTTCGAGTTCTAGGGTGCACGGTTTCGGATAGAGAGGACGAGTTTGTTTACTGGCATTTCCGTTGTTTGCTTCGTCAACGAATGCGCGAGAATCTTGAAACCAACGATTCACAATGTCTGTAACCGTGACGTCTCTGGGGTTTAGGTCGTAATATCGAGCCATAGCTCCGAAGTCGTCGCAGTCCTTTTGTTCCGGGATGAGCTGAATAAAGACGGAATCGGTGTCTCCGTTAACCACAGCCATTCCCTTCTCTGCAGCTAGTTTAGCCAAACACCGGGCTTGATATCGCCCCATATGGGTGATAGCGTCGCCGACTATACCGTTGAATCGCATGGTCGCTCCGTAAGTGGAGTTGTCCACAGTTTTAACGGCAAACTGAGACAGATCGTACACTGCGGATTCTACGACGTCACCTTTCTCTTCTGCTTGGTCTCGTAACTGTTTGTACGTGTTCCTTGCAGTACTCATAGCTCTTGCCGATCTGTTCAAAACGGACTTGTACATAGTTTCAGTGGCAAAATATGCCGTATAGTAAACAATTTCGTAATTCAGATCGTATTGGCATCGTCGCGGATCGCTTTTTCCGTCTACACCACCGTTGCATTTTTTCCCTCTTCTTTCACAGGCGTGACTGACGACCGGTTTAACATTTTCAAGTCGTAGCGAAGTATAGTCTTTTCCTTCCACTAAATTCAACGCGTTGATATCCCACTTGTCGACGAGCGACGTCAGACAGTAATTATAACCAGCCATTATTGACGGGTACTGTGCTTTGAAGTCCAACGTAGCACACGGCGTGTAGTATATACCGAACACGTCTGGAACAGTGCTTCCTGCTGGCGGTCTGAGATTCTTGTAATCTCTTTCCGATTGAAACTCAAATTCTGGCACCCACATGTAGTTATCGTTGCGCACGAGTCCCGTATCAGGCGTCAGAAGGTTTTCAGTGTAGCCAATTCTGTGCGCGTTGGATATCAGTCGTCGAATGGATTCGTTGAGGTATAGTTCTCGTTCAGACAGACCGATAATTTCTCCTAGAGTCAGATGAAAGCCGTTCAACTTCTTGACTTTCACTATCCTTTCGAGCAGCAAAGTATCAATAATACTGTAGGCTGCCAGTTTTATTCTATCGCCTCGCAGCCACGTATCGCACATGTTGTCATAGCTAACGCATTCGTCTTCGTACTTGTGAAATCCAAGCAGTTCATGCGCTGCTGTGTTCAGCTTACACCCTCGGTTTGGCTTGCCAACAAACTGCATGACGTCGACGACAGCGACATTGTTCATAAGAATAGATTGAATTTTTCGAGCTGGAAGAAGAAACCCTTGATATTTTCTGGTGTCTGCTCGCAGCGACACTTCTTCCTCCACTATTAGGTTCTTGTCGTGATCGTCGTCATCATCAGACGAGGAAGAAAGTGATTCGTGTATGTCGAGATTCTCTTCGTGTCCGTATATTTGATTGTATCTTCGCTTTTCACGTTGGATCTTTCGTTGATCCTTGTGTCTTTCTCGTTCGCGCATGATCTTTTCGGCGTGAACATTAATTCCATAGCTCTTGTGCACGTGTCTCGCAGAAGGCGGTACATATCTCACGATTCCTTCGTCGTGTTTATAGCTGAAACTATATTTGATGCTCCTTCCTATGACGTTTGAACATCTGAGTTTTTGCTTTTGAGCTTCGGTTGCGGTGTAGAAATGCATCGCGTGTCGATTGGCAATGAACGGTAAGTCGAACCTGTTGCCGTTGAAGTATGCGACGAAGGAGCATTTCGTCTTGTGCACGTACTCTCTGAATTGTTGTAATAATTCGTGCTCGGACCGTGAGAGTCGTATATGGAACGTCGTTCCGGCAGCCATGTTCTTGAATTCTTGGTCTGTGAACTGAGAACGTACGAGTTGTACCACATCGTTTTCGGACACACCAGTAGCGTACTCTGAATCGCTCACTGCGGATGGCATTCGGAAAAAAACGACATACTCAGTAGCGTCGGAGCTGAGGTGGTCGAACAAGACACTTGATACGAGAATGATTGTTTCTTCCTTTTGCTCATGCGGTCTGTGGTCAGTTTCGATATCAAACGCGAGCCATCTCTTCCTGTCCGAAATCTCTCTGGTCAGCCTGTTTGTATACGTCTTTCGTTCGTCGCTTGCCGGCTGAAGAACGTGTTCTTTCCAGAACTGTTTCAGTCCTGCTTTTATTTCGTATGCGATTTTCAGAACCTGATAAAAAACGTGCTTGATGGCCGGTTCAAGTCTCCATCCGTCGACAATGGCAAATTCGTCGTCGTTATATCCGCCAAACTGTTTAACGTGACTCTCGACCCTTAGGTCTGTTCGGCTTCTGAGAACCCACTCGAACGGCTTGATGACGATTGCTTGCTTAAGCTTTCGCCATGACCATTCCTGGTCGCCGCTCAACATTTGCATGAATGATTTTCTGGCAAAACTTAAATCGTGTTTGATAACGGACTTCGTTGGTCCCGTTGCCAAGGCGTCCGCTACAGGGTTCACAACGCCGGTGAATATCATTTCCATGATTTCTACGTCCGTTTTCGGTCTGAACGGGCAATCGAGGTTTTCCATAATGTCAAACACGATGTCTTCGTGATGAACTGCCGCTTCGTAATAGTTTTCTTTGTCTCTAACAAAGATCGGACGCGTTGTTTTCAGACGTCCGACCGTGTGTGCTCGCTTGCAGTTGAACCACCTCGTTTCTTGTCCCAACGAAACATCGTGTATCGTGTCGTTATCCAAAGAGTCCATTCCGTTGACTCGTAGTTGCTTGAAAGTTGTTCTGAGTTTGTTTACAGAATACATGCCGGTGAGGTATAATTTCAGGAACAACTTTGGCCCTACGCATGCACTTTTATACGGTCTCTTGTACACTAGTTTCAAATCTCGTACAAACTTTAGATCCATGTCTTGGAGAAAATGGAGCAACTTTCTTCGTTCTGGCACATAATGAAGATTTTCCGATGGAGTGGAATCTTTGAACATGAAGTACACTGTCTTTCGAATGCCGTAGACGCTTAGAAAGCATTGTTTTTCGCCGTAAGCATCAACTGCATGTCCAGGCTGGTAGCAAGTCAACACAATAGGCTGATCAAAATCTTCTTGTTTCGTCGGTATCGCCACGTGGGCGTCTCTTTGCGAACACGTGTTTTTCATTTCCACCGACAGCTCGAATCTGTCTTTGCAATAATCTTTAGCGACGTTTTGAACATGGTGATTTGTGTAGCACCACCAGTTCGCATGAGGATCAGGCAAACACGACATCGTCTAGCGTTTATGATCGTAACGTTTGCGGCATCCCTTTTTATACTCATGTACGAGCTGTCGAAGGTACCGTGTGAGTCGGTGCGACAAACGTCGTTTTTCGATTACCGTTCGTCTTTCTTGGTCGTCGTCGTATTCGTTATACTTCGCCGGAATATGACAGAAGGTATTTCGAACTATTCAGAATGAAATATATGCTCGTTTTTTAAAATCCGAAATTGTGATAATATACAGTAACTCGAACGATTTTATTGCTTTCATTTAAATATTTCGCCATTCGCGATGGTCCTGTCACTGACACTGCTATTTTCGCTCGAAATTTTTCTCATGATTCGACAGACAGAAGTAGAGAGGTGGCTCATCTCAGGCCGTTGGTCCGAGATGGGCGGGGTCGGCGCCGAGTCTGACTCAAAATCAAATCAAATCACATTTATTTGTTTCAGTAGCTAGTATAGCTAGATTTCACAGTGCATATCGATAAAATAAGTGCAATGAAAACAATAAAATAACAATGAATGAGTGGCTTCTTAAGTAACTGGGTGGGAGGGTGAGAGTATGTTTTACTGGTAGTTTAATAGAGCGTGGTGTATAAAGGAAGTGTAGCGTTTAGTGCGGGTTGCAGGTCTGGGGTATAGTGATGGAGCACGTAATCTG
>Ga0209678_1000322_pt1 | contig 17412 bp, 12 predicted proteins | sample WorMetilvaeELBA1_FD_187404 | JGI IMG/M metagenome (GOLD analysis project Ga0209678, IMG submission 187404) | Marine gutless worms symbiont microbial communities from Max Planck institute for Marine Microbiology, Germany - Olavius ilvae ELBA.1... ...
TTTTTAATGCAAGTAAAAAATGCATTAAACTGGAAAATCTTCGTTTTCCTTTTATGCGATATTAATCAGCAATATCAAAGAGTTCTGGATACCCGTTCGAACACTAACTAAATTGCCACCGGTGGTAATTCCCTCCATATTTAGAGTTTTCTGGAATTCAGCCCTATCAGTATAGACATCGCCCGCAATTTTTGCACCCGTGATGGAGGCGTCATCTAAGAATATGCTCTTTCTCAAATCCAAAGTACTGCCTATTTTAGCACGCTGCAGGTGCAGTTTGCCTTTGCACTTACTTTCTTTCATTCTAAACGCATTTTTTACCTCCATGCCATATGTTTTCAATGCTTGAAATTCAGCGTCATGAATCAACAATCGACCTCTTATATCAGCTATCGCAAGATTGACTTGATTAAAATTTCCACTGTCCATGACTAAATCGCCATTTACTAAGGTACTTTCCAAATCGGTATCTCCCGTGACGATAATGCCCTTCATTTCCAGCCAACCCTCTATCCTGGAGCCCTTCATCTTGAGTTGGCCGAAAATTTCAGCATTGTTCATTTGGAGACGATTCTGCAGTCTGATGCCCTGGAGATTAGCGTGGCCGTGTATTTTTGTGCCTTGCATTGTCAACCCGCCATTTACGGTCGTATTTTCAGCATTTATGAAGCGAAAATTGCCTCCATCCAATTCAAGGTTTGCGCCGATTTTGGCACTTGTCAAAATCAGACTGTCCTGGATGGTGGAATCTTTGAAAGATATTCCGTGGCGGCTTATAACGCCGCGCATATCTATTTTCTTTTTGAATTGACACTTTTCCAGCCGGAGCTGATGTTTGATTTCTCCATTTTCCAAATCAAGTTCTTCGTTGAATATTGCACCGATGATCCCGATACCCTTGTGCGACACCGATTCACCCAGGCCATTTCCAAACAAAATGTTTTTTAGAAAAGATACGCTTATCTCTGGTTTTTGTTTTTGTAGAATGCCGCTTTGAGTCAAATCAGCAATTCTTTCGTTCTGAAGAAGTTCCAACACCGTCTTTTCAACCGTTGAGATTTTACGGGATTCTGATTTAATGCTTCCATCGGCCGGGCTTTGTGTATCACTCGGCATTGAAATCGAGGCATTGAATGTTGTGACTAAAAAGAAGATTACGGTGAGCGACCTTTTACAATGGCTTTTCATGGTATCCTCCTTGATCTTGCGGTGAGTGTTCTGAGCGGGTACGCGACGGTTAGCTTTAGATATTTGGTCTTGATCAGTGAAAAGGATTTGGGAAGTTTTTCGATCTACTTATCAAAAAAGTTATGGATTTTAAAGGAAAAAACGGAGGCAAAATCATATCCTCGAAAAATCCTTGCGATTACCAATTAAGAATTGCTAAGCTATCGCTGTCCAATTAATCCAATGCATGCCGGAAATGCCACTGCTGAATAAGAAAATATCTCAGTGGGTACCGAACATATTTAATGATTCGACATCCCGTCGGCTAAAGCTTAATAAGGATCATCGTTTCAATACATCAGGATATTCCATTGATGCTGAAATTCCTCCCCGGTATACTGATTCTGCAGGCCATAACGATCGCTTTGGTGCTGATAGCCCCGCCCGAGCTTGCCGAATGGGGCTGGTTGCGGCTGACAGTTCCCGGTTTGATCGCCGGCTTTTTGACGGCCTTCTGGTTTGGTTCGATTGCATCCCATCAGCGCAAGGACGAAATCAGCCGTTTGAAGGAGCGTCATGCCAAACAGCGTGAAACCATCCGGGTCAATGCCGAGCGCGCCAAAACCAGATTGGTTAAACAGACCCAACGCAAAACGCTGCAGGAGACGCGCCGCTCATCGAGGCGGGCGAATATCAAGATCGGGCTGGCTTTTGCCGGCGCTGCCGGTGTGGGAGGGGTGTTGGTGCTGACCCAGTTCATGTCGTTGGGATTGCTGCTGCTGGCCACCGCCGGCGGTGGCTTGGGCGGCTACTTGCTGCGCGTGCGGCAGGAGAAAAGTAAATTGCGGTTGCCGCCCGGTGATCCGGATAATGTTCCTGTCATCGATGTGACGCCGGATAATGCGAAACAGCCCCTGCTCAAACACGACGACCAAAAAGATAAATGATCAGGGGCGACTCTTATGTGAACCTTTGTACGCTAAGGGATTGCATCAAAATTGGGCCTGGGTTTAATTTAGGGATTTAGGAATTCAGGGATTTAGGAATTGAAGGAATTCTATCGATTTTAATTTATTGATTTTATCATTTAATCCCTCAATCCCTCAATTTAGCCCAAATAGACAGAATTCCTTAATTCGGCCTTCGACATTCATCTTTCGACATTTACGTATTCCCAAAATCGATCAATGTTTGCCCGTGCTGGTCCGTGTCGATTTTGAATTGATCCCGGATATAATCTTCGAGATCCTTGAGCAGCCGGAGTTGCTCTTGATCCAACTCATCGGATTGATGGAGGCGGCTTATTTCGATCAGCGCATCCTTCGGCGTTGTACGCTTTTGATTGCGATAATCCACCAGTGCATCCTTTTGCCTGGGGGGATTGATGCGTTGCAGGTACTGCTTGAACCCGGCTGTCATTTCGGCGGCAAAGCGATCGGGGTAGTTGCGGTATAAAATTCGCTCGGCCAGGGTACGGGCGTCAGGGCTTGCAAACCGGCCGATCAGATCCGCCTTTTTATCCAGGGAAGCTTCCTGAAACGTCCGGCATAATTTCTCATCAGCCCGGGAGTAGAACCCGATTTGGTAAAGGGAGGCATCGGCATCCAGATTGGGAATAAACGGGTAGCGATATTCCCGGTAGTAATTTATGATGTGTTCGAATACTTTTTGATTGTCCTGCAGCCAGCGAAGATTTTTTTCAAAAATCGCAATGCGCTCATCGCCGATTCGCCGCCAGTAGCGGTCATGGGGCGGCAACAGAATCCCCGGTTCGCCCAGGCGTTTGCGTATGGCCCAGGTTGTTTCCGCAATGTTCTGCGGGGTGGCTTCGCACAGTTGGGGCTGATCCATACGCAGCCATAAGGTTTGATTCGGATACGGGATGGACTCTCCGATTGATACGACCGGAATTTGATAGTTTTGACGCGGCCCGAACTCTCCGCTGATCATCAACCCCTGGCGGTGGCCGCCGGCACCGCTTTGAAAGGCTACCGGCAGTTCTTTCATCCGATGGGCGTCGGTTTCCTTGTCAAAGTAGCCTTCCAGATACTGCCACATCTGATTTTCCTGGAAAAAACGCCGGGCCAATTCAATCGTCGTTTCAACATCGGCCAGGGCTTCATGGGACTGCCCGGTAACCATGTGGTTGGCTGCTCCCAGATGCTCCAATCTTAAAGATGGTTTGCCGTTAATTTCCGGCCAGGTCAGGACCTGCCTTTTATAAAGCCAGTAAATAATGGCTATCGGATATATATCCATCCGGCGACAGCCGTTGCGGTATTGGTGGGTATAGGGGGGCAGCAGATTGCGGTGAAATGAGAAGCGCAGGAATTCATCATCAAATCCCAGGGTATTGTAGCCGAGGCTGATGGTGTCCGGTTGGTTCATCAGCCGGTGAATCCGGCCGGTGGCCTCGTACTCGCACTGGCCTTTGGCAAGTTCGAGCACGGGAATGCGATTGGTTAAAATTGCCAGGGGAGAGGGAACGATGTCCGGCCGCAATTTGACTTTGATATCGTGGCGATCGATTTCCTTCAGTCGCTGGTCCGTACGAATGGCGGCAAACTGCAATACCTGATCGAAAGCTTTGCTTAACCCGGTGGATTCAATATCGTAAAATAGATAGCTGATGGCCATGAAATTTCATTTCTTGTGCAGCGAACGTAAGTGCCACTAAAATCAGCGATCCACTATAATTTGTCAAGGCTTAAAATGCTATTGGCGGGCCAAATTGAAATGGTTATGATTATTGCGATAATTCAATGTCCAAATCTTCTTTGCGGAAACCGAACTCGGCTAAAAGTTGGTAGCAGGTTCTGACAATTTCCCCCGGGTTCATTTTGGTTTCGACATATATATCCGTACGTTTAATTTTTTCCGGCATCCGCAATTGATCCCCGTAGCGGGAAAAGCGCGTCTTTTGGTCATTCGAAATCCACAGCACTTTTTCAAATTCCTTTTTGTGCGCCGTGGCAAAATAGGCGCACAATGTCGTCAGCATTTCAGCCCAGGATTCGACTTTGTAGGTGTTGCTGTTAAATCTGTATGATTCGATGGCTTTGTCTTTATATATTTCGGCAAGATCGACACTTTCGGTAGGGATAAATGATGTATCGGTGCCGGACAGTGATGATTTTTCTTCGGAATATGGCTCTGAAAGCATAATCGTTTTGTTCGGATATTTGTCATGCGAATTCAATATCTCAGGTTCCATGGCGGCGGCCGGTGGTGCGGCCACGGAGCTGGCTTTATTGGTCAGCATCCAGCGGTCCTGGTGTTTTTTTATAAACGATTCAACCGTTTTAGCATTGAGCTTATAGCGACAAAGCTTTTCGGTTTGTTCGCTTAACAACTCGACAAAAATTTTATTGGGTTGAGTAAGGATAAGATTCCAGGCTTCGGGTAAAAAATCAGCTGCTATTTTCTGTCTTTTTTTCTGAAACAGGGATTTCGCGGCTCTCATGGATTGACCTTTGACGAATTTGCGCTTAGAGAGCAGATTAACCATATTGGGTACGAAAATCTCCGGATTTTGTTTTAAAATATCTACCGAATGAAACCATTTTTGCTTCCAGTCGCCCGAGGCGGAAACCAGATAAAACCACCAGGTAATGCCGTTGGTCAGGATCGCCAGCTTGACGCCGTCCCGGGAAGCTGCACTGATCAGGTCTTTCTGGTAGCGATCCAATTTTTTGTGTGCCCTTTTAACCTCGATAAAAATCTTATTGGTGTTTCTGACCCGCAGGGCATAGGATACATTGGTTGTATTGACTGAATAATCCGGATAAACTTCTTCGACATTGAATATATCCCAGCCTAAAAACGAGAGTAAACGCAGCACCAAGGCCTGCTTGGTTGAAGCTTCATCAAATGTCGCTAGCCTTTTGTGTGATTTTAGCTCGCTGACAAACGACATGATCTGTTTTTTCATGGTTGCTCCGGAGCCTGAATTATGTCCCATAATACCTGAATTCCTATTTGCTTGATTTAAATAACCGATAATATATTGTTATCGGCGGGCAACGACAAAACTTGAACGGATTGATTCTCAGTCCATCCTTGCCCTTTCGGGCGTTTTGGCGGGAAGCTTATTCGGCTTTGCGCCGCATGCAGATTCGGCTAACTGGCCATTTGCTTGAGGATCGCCTGCGCTTTGGCGTTACCCAATTTGGCTGCCTGCTTAAAATCCTGCAGGGCCGCCTTTTTGTCGTTTTGTTTGTACAGCGCCACACCGCGATTATAAAGGGCCACCTTGCGATTCCCGCCGGACTCTATGACCCGGGAAAATTGTGCTACCGCCTGATCGAACTGTCCATTGAGAAAATAGTGTTGCCCTTTCTTAAGCTGGTCATTGGTCGAACTACGACTGTGGTCAGACCCGGCTTTGGCCGCCTGCTCGATTTTAGCGGAATCGGCCAACCCAATTCCATCCGAATTCAGCTGGTTTGGAGGCGTACTCGCGGCCTGATCCATATTCTCTGAATCTAATCCGGCATATTTGTTTGTCTGGATCGTTTGCGTGTCTGATGGGGCCGGTTGGGGGGCGGATTTCCCGCGTTTCGACAGTATGAAAACGATGCCGGCAGCCACCACTGCCGCAAACAACAGTGAAGCGCCGATTGCCGGTCGATACCTCAGCCAGGCTACCGCTATGGTTAGGCAGGCAAAGGGTGCGGCTATCAGAAATGACAGGATACCGGTTCCGGCACCGATGATGCTGCCCAGAAAAGGAATGACATCGCCGGCGACGGACAGCGGCCTTAGAATCATTGCCATACCCACCAGCATAAGGACGAATCCACCCAATCGATATATCCAGGTCCACATCACATTGCTCTGTTGGGCCTGCCGGAACATCATCTCCGCGCCGACCCGGCCCGGCTCAAGCATGTCGATGCTCCCGCCGGCTTCGGTCTGGTAGGGTTTAAAGGTCTGACCGAATTGACTGGATACGATGCTGACCTCAATCGGCGCGACAACATGGTAGGTAATCCGCAGGTCGCCAATTTGCGGCGATGACGGGTTCTCCCCCAGATAAATACTGCTGCCGTGAAATTCAGCGTCGGGGATGTCTTCGATGTTTGCCAGGTCTGCCACCGGCAAAATGGAGGATTGTTTAATTTTGCCAACCAGCGAGCGTGAAAGCATAAATTCGCCCAAAGTGACCTCAGATGCTATAAATTCATCCGATTCATAGGGCATTGAGTCGGGATTCTGATGTCCGTTCGGTTTTTTAAAGCTGCGGCTGTTGATCAGGCGCGATGACCAGCTCTTGCTGTACGAATAGGTGGTAACGGTTTTTTTGCCGCCGCCCAGTTTTTTTTTGGTCTTGCGCTTTTTGTTTTCTTTCCACTGGTACATTTCAACCTGGCGCTTGAGCTTGATTGCATTGACAGCCACTTCGAATTCCGGGTCTGATACAACTTCATCGGTGGCCGTCATACCGAATACGTGGATTAGTTGGCCGTCGTTTTCCGGTAATACCCTGGCCTCAGGCAAAGAGATGACGACACCAGCGCCCTCATTGAGCGTTTTATAGCGCTTGACGGCGCGGCCTTCGTTCCAGAACAATACCGGAAATCCGGCAATAAACAGAACCAGGCCGATCAGGATTCCGATAAAGGCGTTTCCTATTCTGCTGAACCATGATTCGGATGTAACTTCGATAAATGAATCTTCAGACATTTGAAGCTCCTTATTTTTCCGCCTTAATCCGCCTCTATCCTTTAGACGATCCGGGATCGGAGACTATTTTCCTGCAACCAAAAAGCCTGGCTGAACATAGGTGCCGGTGGTTTTTATCAAATAGTGTTGCGCCCCTATTTTATTTTGATTATCCCTGCCCTCAATTACCTGCAGGCGGGCGGCTGGTCGGCGGCTATTGAACGATCTTCCCATCTTCAATATTCGGAATAAGTCCGAAAAACTTTAAAGAACTTTTAATGATCCATTTATTCTTAGTTTGACGCTTGGTGACACATTGTGATATTTGAAAGCACCCGTTTCATTCCAACTCGAAATCTCGCGTGAAAGGAAAAAATTTTGAATGAAGACGTTCTCAATACCGCTTTTGGCTCCTGTCCTGTAACCATGTCAGACGAAGACGTATTGGATGCTATGAAATCCATTCCCGGCTACCTTGATATTACCCCCGGTGATTTTAAAGAAATATTCGGCTATGCCTATCGCCAGGCCGTCGAGCGGATTGCGCATTCCCATTTAGCCCAAGATGTTATGACCGTGAGGGTGATATCCGTAACTTCGACGACCTCGCTAAAAGAAACAGCTGCAACAATGGCGGCTCATGGCGTATCCGGAATTCCTGTCATCGACGAACGGAGATCGGTGGTGGGAGTTATTTCCGAGAAAGATTTTTTATCACATATGGGAGATAAAAAGGCGCAATCCATCATGCATGTTATCGCCCAGTGTCTGTCCAGCAATGGGTGCATCGCCATTTCAATGCGCACCGGTCAAGCAAAAGACATCATGACATCTCCGGCCCATACGGTTTCAGAGACCACTTCCCTTATCGAAATAGCCTCTGTTTTTGCAGAAAAAAATATTAACCGAGTGCCGGTGCTTGATAAAAATGGTCTACTGGCGGGAATTGTAACAAGAGCGGATATCTTCCGGTCAGCGTGTTTCCTTTGATGGTCATGGTCAGACCTAAATCATTTTTATCTTTTGGTAGGAAGCTGTCGGAATGGATTATTTCAGCAAAATGAGAGGAACCACTAAAAGTAGGGTCGGCCACCGTGCCGACCGGTATTGGCGGGCACGGTGGCCCGCCCTACGTTTATCTAAAAGGCGATGTAATTAACGCGAGGGTAGATGAATGGATTACTTCAGTAAAATGAAAGGAACGACCAAAAGTCCCCCTGCCGTCGGTTTAGCGGAAATAGTCTGGTCCTGGATCGGCTCATTCATCGGAATCGCAGCCGTGGCGTATGTAAACCACACGATCGTCGATAAAACCGACCTTGTTATGATCATTGGCTCCTTTGGTGCGTCGGCTGTTTTGATTTACGGCGCCATTCGCAGCCCTCTGGCCCAGCCCAGGAACCTGATCGGAGGGCACGTGATATCAGCTTTGATCGGTGTCACCGCCTATAAGTTGCTTGCCGGACATTTATGGCTGGCTTCCGCGGTTGCAGTTGCCACGGCCATAGCCTCGATGCATGCCACCAAAACCCTTCATCCTCCGGGCGGTGCCACGGCATTGATTGCCGTCATCGGCAGCCAGAAAATTCACGAACTTGGATACGGGTATGTTTTTATTCCCGCATTGGTCGGACCGGTCATCATGCTGGCTGTGGCACTGCTGGTGAACAACATCCCGAAAAACCGCCGATACCCTGAGTTCTGGTTTTAATTTGTCAATTAACAGCTGCTCAGTAGATATCCTTTAGCGATGCAAGCCCGGAAGAACCAGACGGTGACCAACCCTCAACTGTGTGCGTGACAAGGTTTTGCGGCACATCTGCCAGAAAATATTCTTCGCCTTCGGTCGGGGAATTCATCACCCAAAATCCGCTGCGGTAATCGGCTGGGCGAGTAATAAAAAGCTCATTTTTGGCACGGGTCAGGGCCACATACAGAATACGACGTTCTTCCTCTTCGGATTCAATTTCACCGAAACTTCTAACATGCGGATATGTGCCCGGCTTGGCACTGGCAACAAAGCAAATTGGGGCTTCTGTGCCTTTGGCGCTGTGCACTGTGATCAACGTGACTGCATCTTCGGCTTCAAGTCTGCCAATTTCCGTATTGCTCATAGGCTCCAGTGTAAAGGCGTCAATGAATTGTTCCAGGGATTGATAGCGTCCGGCGACGGAGGCCAGCAGCTCGAGATCTTTTTGCCTTAAATGCCAGCGGTCATAGCGGGATTCAAGCACGGGCGAGAGGGTTTGAATCGCACTTTCCACCGCCCTGGGTGTTGAAGATAAAGCGTCATTCAGATTGTGGTAACCCGTCGCTGCCGGGTGACCGCGACCGAGTTGTGCAAGCAATACTTCAAGAACATTCTTGGCCTGGGATGCGGTTATGGCGGAGACGACTTTTTCCGCGGTTTTTGGGCCAATTCCCGGCCACAGCTGCAAATAGCGCATCCAGGCCAAATCATCTTCCGAACTGCGACCGATCCTTAGGAGGGCCAAAATGTCTCGCACATGGGCGGATTTCGTTAAACTGGTGCCACCGATAAACGCGTACGGAATTTCACGTTGGATAAACTCGGCTTCGATGGGTTTGGCATCAAATGCCGTGCGAACCAGCACCATCATATCCTGAAATCGCACATCGGATTCATAGCGCTCCATTATTTTGTCGGCGATCCAACTGGATTCTTCAAACTTACTGTCAAAGTCGATAATTTCGGGATTTCGGCCGGCCGGCCCGCGGTGGGCAGCCAGCTTGTTTTTATAGTCGAGCGGCGATCGATTCAGCAGCCAGTTCGACAAATCCAGGATTTCCTGATAGCTGCGGTAATTCTTTGACAGCATCAAAGTTTCGCTGTTTTGGAGAAGTTTATCGAAAAGATAGGCGTGCTCGAAATTCGCCCCGCGGAATCTATAAATCGATTGGGCCGGATCACCGACGCAAAATAAACGAACGCCCTCCCGTGAGAATTGTTGCAAGATCCTGAATTGCAGCGGATTGGTATCCTGCATCTCATCAACCAGGCATTCATCATAAAGCTTGGCAAGGTCTTTTCTGAGCGCGGCCTTTTGTTCCAAAACCCTGCCGAACACTTCCAGCAGATCATCGAAATCCAGGTATCCGCGTTCAAATTTAATTTTTTGGTATGCGGCAAACATGTCAGAGCACAGACGAATGTATTGCTCGCTCATTTCGCTGTGTTGGCTGAGATAGTCAATTGGTTCCCGGCAGGTATTTCGGCAATAAGAATAGTTTCTGATAAGCTCTGCAGCCCGCGGTACCAGTTTGCTGATTTCTTTGCTTTTCTTCCCAAGCCGTCGGCGGCGGACCAGGCTCATAAGCGCATTTTGATCATCGACATCGATGACGTTCAACCCTTGAATTCCGAAACTATTCGGTATGCGCCGCATGACTTTGAGACAAAAGGCATGAAAGGTGCCGGCCTGGACTTTGTGCGATAGCGGGCCGACTTCAGATTTTAACCGCATTTTCATTTCGCGGGCCGCCCGGTTGGTGAATGTCATCATCAAAATTCGGGAGGCGTCCACACCCGTTCGGATCAGATATGAAGTTCGGGCAATGATGGTACGGGTTTTGCCGCAGCCGGCCCCGGCCATAACCAGCAGGTTCCGGGCCGATCCACGGTACTGGGCGGCGGCCTTTTGCTGAGAATTTAGCTCAATGTTGGTGCTCATGCACTTTTTCTCCAAATATATAGAGCTATGCCAGAGGATTTGAAATATGGTTTTAAGAACGCATGATACTGGAAATTATCCAACTGATCAATATAATCCAGAATTTGTACCAGTAATGAATCAGAGCCCAGAGGACCCGACCTTGATTTCACCCAAGAGGGGTAGAGTTTACCTTGGACACCGAATGGAATAATGGAATGTACTTAGCATTGTTAGCATTGGGTCGGGCGAGCTTTGGGGACGCCCATAAAATTATAAGTTTTTCTTATAGTGGGGCGAATATTATAATTTTATGGGCCCTGGAGTCCCCGAGTTTTCTCTATCAAGAACTGAAATATTTTGGAGCCGGGCCGGTTAATCAGCCGACTCGGTTTCGTGCGGGCCGCCGACAATGCCACCGTCATGGGGAAGGCTGCTTCGGGTGGAACGTAGGTAGGCGAAGGGCGTCTGATAGAGAAAATTGGATACCCGGGTCATATAGATGTCGGCGTATCCTTCCAAAATTCGGGTCAGATAGCTTTTGTCGTTGCCGGCCCGGGTGAGCAGACCCCGGCGCGGATTAAAGAGCATCCCCGCTTTTTTGGCAACTGGCGCAACGTGAATATCCAGACTTGCTATTTCTTGAGTAATTGCTTCACTTCGCTGGCGCAATTTTTCAATGGATTCGCCTGAGTCCAGACCGTAGCGCAGTTTTTGCCGTTGCAACTGGAGCCTGAGTTGGACCTGTTGCCGCTCCAAGGCGGTCTTTTGCGCCATCATTTTAGACAACTCCACCTGCTGTTCGTGGAATTCCTGCAGGCTTTGGAATTCGATCTCCAATTCGCGCAGTACTAATCCCGTACGCCACCTCAGTATACTCTTGGTGGCATGGACATCGGACTCCAAATGATCACCCACATACATGATGTCGCCCCCTTGCAGCCCGAACGCCTCCTCCACTAACCCGGCGTGACCGCCGACGTAGATCGAACCCATTTTAAGAGGTCCGACCACACGTCTCAACAGTCCCTCTTCAGTGGCCAACTCGAAGGCAGGCTGTTTTTGCAGAAAGAAATTGGGTTTACCTGCTGAGACGATCACCAGGTCAAACAGGTCCCGCCAGATCATGCCAGCCGGAAGATGGGGGTCAAATGCATAAGGCATTATGTTTCCTACGTATTCCCACTCGGAGTCGGTAATGAGGATGAGCTTCTTGCCGGCGTGCTTTTGATCCAGCAAAGTGAGCGGAATTTCAGCATCGTCAACTACGTAGCCGCCCGGATCCTTTAGTATTTCATTTCGCATCATGCCTTCGGCATATGCCGCATCAAGATTACTCAACATTTGTTCCATCAAATCTGCATAACTCGAAACCTGAGGCAACCCATACCGGTCAAGTTTGTCCACTAGCTGAGCGTATATACACGCTAGCGGCAGGTCGAACAGCGTCGTAAGCAGCAGCCAGCGATCATGACGAATATCGACAGTGACCCGCGAGTAAACCCTGCGCAGCGCTTTAATATCAATGGGAGTCGTTCCATGGCAGGCTCGCTTAATATAGCCGAAACGATTCGGCTTGACGAAGTTGCCGAGTTTTTTGTCGACCACGAGTCCGCGGATGTTCATCTCCGGATCATGCTCAAGATCCTGCACCGGCCAGCCGAGCTCAGACATTCTGCGCTTCAAGTATTCGTACATCGCAAGTTCCCAGCGCATCACATCATAGTTGATCAAGGTGTAATCCATGTCATAGCCGATGGCTCGGATAGCTTTGAGGTTCAAAGTTCGGTTGGCAAAGATTTCGCGTTCGTGCGGTGGATTCATGATAATTGAATTAGAGCTGTCCATAGCGCTGTTCCCATTGCAATCAAGATTTGATTTCACTTAGATTGAGAGTACAGGATTCCAAAAAAGGTGAAGCGGATCTACGATCCGCCAAAGGCCGATTTACAACCTCGACAATCGTTTAACTTAGGTGATAGACAAAATTAAGGCAATAAGTCAAATAACCACGGTTTTTTTAGGCCTCTTTTCTCAATTTTTTAACATGTTGCTGTGGCCCGACCCCAGGGCTCCGTGCCCAGGGCTCCGTGGAAGGAGTCAGATCGCTCCTGCCGCAGGCCGTAAATTTCACTCTGTTTTAACCCAGCCGGAGCCCCCAAATCAAATTTCTGCTAAAGCTTTTTTATGAATGACTGATACACCCGATATGCAGAATAGGGTTTGGAATCAGCAATATTGAAATGAAAGGATTGCAATTTGACCGGCAAAACAGAGATCACATGTCCGTCGTGTAATACCGTATTTACAATCGACATTGCGAAAATACCTGAAAAAGGGGTTCACGCCAACTGCAAGAAATGCAAATACCGGCTTTTTATTTCAAGGCCGGCTGATGCCAAAACTGTTGCGGTTTCAGCATCGGAGCAAAAATTAAATGCTGCCGCCCCTGCCGCACCTGTAGAAAAGACAACACCTGCCGGGATTACACCCGGCAATAAACCAGATCCTGTCGCCAGGACACCGGTAAAAAAAGCAAAACTTACTTCCGGAACACCAGAAAATAAGCCAGTACCCGCCGTTCAACCTCCTGAAAAACAGCAAAACCCAACCCATGCGGCAAAACCGGTTAAAAAAAAGAATTTTTTGCTGGTCGGCGGTCTGGCCGGTTTAACACTGCTTATTTTTATCGGAGCAGGATATTTCCTGATGCAGAAATACAATCTGCAGATTACTGCCAAAAATACTGCGGCCGTTTCTCAGACCCAAAACACACCGGATATTACAGAGTCTTCAGTCGTTGCTCAAGCTCCGGTCACCCCTGCAGCCGAAAATGTTAGTAATATGGATTTAAGCATCGGGGATCTGTTTAATAAGGTTAATCCGGCAGTCGCCACGGTATTAACCTATGACAGCGGCAATAATATTTTCAGGCAAGGAAGCGGATTCTTTATCAACCGGGATGGAAATTTTATTACCAATTATCATGTGCTCGAAGGAGCCTATTATGTGGTAATCAAATTACATAACAAAACAGAGTACAAGGTGCAATTCGTTTTGGCAGCCAGCGAAAAAAAAGATCTGATCAAACTGGCTGTCAATGTCCCGGGAGGTGCCCTGAAGCCCGGGATGTGGCTGGACATTAATCCAAATCAACCCGAAATTGCGGACAAAATCATCGTGATTGGCACACCTATGGGGCTCGGACGTACGGTGAGCGATGGAATCATATCGGCTATCAGGGAAATACCTGACAGAGGGATTGCCTACCAGATGACGGCACCGATTTCAAGAGGATCGAGCGGCAGTCCAGTTATCGATATGGACGGGCAGGTTGTGGGTGTGGCTTTTTTACAGTTAGTCAAAGGACAGAATCTGAATTTTGCAATTCCGTCCGAAGAAATTATTGCCATGGAGGATAAGGAGCCTTTAACCATAGCGGCCTGGACCGAGAAAGTCAGCAGAGATAAAAATGATAATCTCGCTAACCTTCAAAAAGAAATTATCAAGCATATCAAACATGAGCGCGCTGATGAAAAAGAAGGCAGAGAAATTTCTCCCCAACCGACCAATGAGGTTCTAAAAGCAAAGCTGGTAGCTGAAATTATCAACGAATCAGGTATCGCCAAACAGATCAATAGCCTAACCGAGGCGGTATTGGCGTCATTTGAAGAGCAATATGAAAATGCAGATGACAAAAAAGTCGCCAGAAATGATGAGAAGTTTACCAGGTTTGAAGATGTTATAAGGCTGGCCACCAATTCAGAAAGATTTATTGAATATCTCGAAAAACATCTTGCTTCAGACTTAACCATAGCTGAGCTAGAGCAGATTCTGAAATGGTATAAATCGCCCCAGGGGGAAAGAATTGCCGAAATCGAATTCAGTTCTTATGCCGTTAAAAGGGAGCATGCCAACAAACTGCGAGCTGCATTCAGACTTACCCAATATCAAAGTGCATCGAGGGCTGATCTATTTTCAAGGCTGGACGATGCTACCGGTGCCACTGAAGCTATGGTTGAACTGCAAACCAGCCTAATTGTTCAGAATCAAATTCTGGCAAAGGTTTTGTCAAAATCCGAAGAACTTGACCAGGTGTCGATCGATGAAATTATCCGGACTTTCGAAAACGACATCGATCCCTATCTGGATATGTTTTCTGCCCAACTGGTATTTGCCGGATTTGTATATGCCTATCGCGGATTACCCAAGGCCGATCTAGAAGCGTATCTTTCATTTGCAGAATCCGAAGCCGGACGTCATTTTTACTCAATAATAATGAAAAAGTCGAACACCGTCCTGTTGGACTGCAACAAGCGGATTCTGACATCCATAATCCGGGTTATGAATGAGGACTCCTGGGTCAATATTCAAAAGGATCTTAATGCACCGATAGAAGAAGGATAATATCTAAGTCGATCATAAACATTATTCTCGCTGGAGTTGGAAGTCAGGTTACCGCTAAAAATCCGGTGCCGTGATTGTTGCTCAGGAACTTCTGGACGCACATAAAATTATGGGACTTTGGGCCCATAAAATTATAAGTTTTTGCCTATAGTTGGACGAATATTATAATTTTATGGGCGTCCCGGAAGTCCCTCGGAAGTCCCTTGAAAAAGGATACCCAGTATTGATAGATCACTTTAGCGGTTTGAGATCGCCGAGCATGGTCGGTATCAACTCCGACACTGTCGGATGAATATGCATGGCCCGCTGGATCACTTGGTAGGGTTGTTTAGCATACATGGTATCCAAGATAGAATGGATGGCTTCGTCGCCGCCGACACCCAGAATCGCCGCTCCCAGAATTTCTCCACTGGAGGCATCCACCAAAATTTTCATAAATCCTTGGGTTTCGCCTTTTTCAACGGCGCGACCGATATTTGCCATGAGCCGCTTGCCGATCAGGGCTTTGCGACCCGACTGCTTTACCTGCGCTTCTGTCATCCCAGCGCGTCCCAATGGTGGATCGATATACAGACTATAGCAAAGAATGCGGTCGCTTGCCCGGCGCGGATCATCGTCCAGCAAATTTGCCGCAACGATTTCAAAATCGTTATAGGATGTGTGGGTGAAGGCGCCCTTTCCATTGCAGTCACCCAGGGCCCAGATGCCGGGCACATTGGTGCAAAGTTGATCGTCTACCCCGATATATCCCCGCCCATCCATTTCAACGCCGACTTTATCCAGACCCAGGTCATCGGTGTTGGGAACGCGACCGACCGCCAGCAGCAAGTGTGAACCGGTCACGGTCTGATCGCCTTTATGGCAGTCGAGCTTAACCTTGACTTTAGCTCCCTCATTTTCAACGGCCATACACTCGGCATTGAGGCGAACGTTAATGCCTTCGTTTTCCAGAATTTCCTTAACCGCTTCAGAGACATCTTCATCATCACGTGCGATCAGGCGTGGTCCTTTTTCAACAATGGTTACCTGGCTGCCGAATCGCCGGTAAATTTGACCGAATTCGAGACCGATATAGCTGCCGCCAATGATAATCAGATGTTCCGGCAAATAATCCACCTGCATCATACTCGAATTGGTTAAATAATCGATGCGATCGATGCCCGGCATGGGCGGGACAAAGGCCCGGGCACCGACATTGATAAATATTTTGTCTGCTTGCAGGATTTCATCGCCCACGCTGACATGGTGAGGAGCCTCGAAACGGGCATGTCCCTTGAATACGGTCAAGTTGGATATTTTTTTCATCCAATCCGGTATCTCATGGTTGGATCGGCCGGCAATGCCATCTTTGCGCGCTTTGACTTTTTTCATGTCCACCGCAATGCTGCCGTCGATCGTCACCCCAAAATCAGCAGCGCGCCTGGCCATGTAAGCTGCGCGGGCGCTGGCCACCAGCGTTTTGGTGGGGATACAGCCCGTATTGACACACGTGCCGCCGAACAATTTACGTTCGACTACGGCCACCTTCATTCCCGCGCCGGCCAACCGTGCCGACAGGGCTGGTCCGGCTTGACCTGTACCGATGATGATTGCGTCAAATTGTTTCATTGATCGTTTTCCTTTCCAATTTTTTTAGCTAATTGCTTGTTGTTGTTCTTTTGAAAAATTAGGGCTGGGTGTGCAGGCTGTCAATTATGAATGTAGGGTCTAATTCCGGCATTCAGCCACCATTTCAGTAGTGGACCCGAAATTGTTCTACCGATCAGGTAGGAGACAAATGATGCTTGAAAAAATACGAAAACCAAATTTCGAAATCCGAAAAAAAATCTCAAATACGAATGTCCAAATGTTCAAAACGGACTATACCAGATGATAAGAGCAATGAGTAAAATTGTTCAACGCGTTAATCGCTATACTACCCATTGGATCGGAATTGTTTTTGTCGTTGGTATTTATTTTATTCGGATTTGTTTCGTGCTTCGTGCTTCGGATTTCGGATTTAAATCGTTGTACCAGTGGTCATGCGACCTTCCAGGGGGCTTACTGAGGCCTCCCTCTCAGCGGGAAGAGCGCTCACTGCAGACACCCCGATTAATTGGAATCCCAGTGCCTTAAATAGCTGCTGATGTTGACAATCAATTGCGTCTTACTATCCTTTAATTAGTTGTTTCTGCATTTTTATTTTAAAGGAGTGAACGTTGCCAGAAGAAAATAAACGACCACGCATTGAAGCTTTTAAGGCATTTTCAACCTTCTTTTCTTCGGTAATTATCGCCTCGGCAAGTATTGTTGTAACTATATCATATAATAATCAGCAAGCTAAAATTTCTCAGAATCAAGCAGAATCCCAAATGGAAATTGCTCGATATGGTTATATAGTGTTCGAACGGGTATCCAGAACTCTTTGATATTGCTGATTAATATCGCATAAAAGGAAAACGAAGATTTTCCAGTTTAATGCATTTTTTACTTGCATTAAAAACTCGTAAACGGTAGTTATCTT
>Ga0209678_1000323_pt1 | contig 17389 bp, 18 predicted proteins | sample WorMetilvaeELBA1_FD_187404 | JGI IMG/M metagenome (GOLD analysis project Ga0209678, IMG submission 187404) | Marine gutless worms symbiont microbial communities from Max Planck institute for Marine Microbiology, Germany - Olavius ilvae ELBA.1... ...
TTCTCTTTATCTTTTTGCTGTGACATTTTCGGCAGGTATGTACTTTCGTTTCAGTAATCATGATTGAAAACCCCTTTGATTTGAAGGTGAGTTATTCTACTCTAGCATTTAAAAATTAACCACTACCTTGAATTTTATTGTACCAGCCTCCGGATGCCTTCGGGTCTATGCGTTACAACAACCCCTGCTCGGCCAGGGATGCGGCATCCCCTTCGCCGACGATGAAGTGATCGAGCACCCGCACCTCCACCAGGGCTAGGGCATCCTTCAAACGTTGGGTGATCCGCAGGTCCGCCTGGCTCGCCTCGGTAACGCCCGAGGGATGGTTGTGGGCGAAGATGACGGCGGAGGCGTGCAGCTCCAGGGCGCGACGCACGACTTCACACGCGGATGCACATTGGCGCCGTCGATGGTGCCGTGGAAGAGCTCTTCACAGCGGATTACCCGGTGGCGGTTGTCGAGAAAGACGCAGGCGAAGACCTCGCGCGCATGGTGATACAGCTGGGCCTTGAGGTAGGCACGTGTCGTTTCCGGGCTGGTCAACAGATCCCGATCCTTGACCTCCTCCTCCAGATAACGGCGGCTCAATGCCAGCATGGCCTGCAGCTGGGCGTACTTTGCCTTGCCCAGACCTTTGACTCGGCAAAAGCCCTTCTCGTCCGCGCTGAACAGACCCTTGAGCCCTCCCAGCTCCGCGAGCAGATCCCGGGCCAGGTCCACCGCGCTCTTTCCCGAGACCCCGGTGCGGAGAAAGATCGCCAACAGCTCGGCGTCGGTAAGGGCTTGGGCGCCGCGCGACAACAGCTTCTCCCGAGGCCGCTCTTCCTCAGGCCATTCCGTAATCGACATCCCCTGCTTCCTCTCCCGGCAAATGGCTTTTTGTAGAGATTATGAGCGGGGAAGCCCCCCCACTCAAGGTGCCGTCGTTTGCGCTACAATCGGTCTCCGATGCCCTCAGCGGAAACAACCAGCATGTCTGCCACTTTTTGTCTCGTGAACAGGTCCGCGGTGACTGGCGTAGCCATTCACCCACCGGGTCCGCCTCACCCCCGTTGCCCTTCCGGGAGGGAAGGGCCTTGAGACCGTGCCGGCCGTATCGTCCCTGCCTGATGTACTGACCCTGTGAGCATCAAGGTACTGCTGGGCGTGAGCGGCGGGATCGCGGCCTACAAAGCGGCCGAGCTGGTGCGGCGCCTGGGTGAGTGTGGGGTCGAGGTACGCGTCGTCATGACGGCCGCGGCCCGATCCTTCATAACACCGCTGACGCTGCAGGCGCTCTCCGGCCACGCGGTGCGTTGCGACCTCCTGGATCCGGGGGCGGAGGCGGGGATGGACCACATCGAGCTCGCACGCTGGGCGGACCTGGTGCTGGTGGCGCCCGCGACCGCCGACCTCATGGCACGCCTGGCCGCCGGTCTGGCCGACGATCTGCTGACCACCCTCGCCCTGGCCACCACGGCGCCGCTGGTCCTGGCCCCGGCCATGAATCATCGCATGTGGCGCCACCCGGCGACCCAGGAGAATCTGGTCCGGTTGCGAGATCGGGGAGTACGGATCCTGGGGCCGGCGGAAGGCGATCAGGCCTGTGGTGAGCAGGGTCCCGGACGCATGTTGGAGCCCGACGAGATCCTGGACGCCCTGGCGCTCGGCGCCGGCTCTCACCATGTGAGAAGGCGGCTCGCAGGAAGGCAGGTTTTAGTCACCGCGGGCCCCACCCGGGAGGCCCTGGACCCGGTCCGTTACATCAGTAACCGCAGTTCCGGTCAGATGGGGTACGCACTGGCCGGGTCCCTCGCCGCCCACGGTGCCGAGGTGGTTCTGGTCAGCGGGCCGAGCGCCTTGGCCGCGCCCCACGGGGTGGAGCTGGTGCCGGTCGAATCGGCATTGGAGATGGAAGCAGCGGTGATGGCGCGGATCGAGGACTGCGACCTCTTCGTCGCCGCCGCGGCGGTCTCCGACTACCGGCCACAGGCGCCGGCGGGGCAGAAGATCAAAAAGGACCAAGCCGAGCTGAACCTGCGCCTGGTCAAGAACCCGGACATCCTGGCCCAGGTCGCCGCCTTGGCCCAGGGTCCCTTCACCGTCGGCTTCGCCGCCGAGACCCAGGACCTGGAAGCACACGCGCGTACCAAGCTCACGGCCAAGGGACTGGACATGATCGCGGCCAATCTGGTCGGCGGCGAAACCGGCGGATTCGACCGCGCGGAAAACGCCCTGCTGGTATTGTGGCCCGGCGGGCGCAGAGCGCTGCCCCTCGGCCCCAAGACCCGGTTGGCAGATGCCCTGGCCGACCTGATCGTGGAGCGCTACCTTGCATATACCCGTTGCCCGTGAATATTTTGGTAAGCGAGGTGCGTCTCTCGTGCCCGAGAGCAAGGCGCGGCGAGGAGGAATAGCCGGCCTATTGCGACGAGTCGCAACACGGCTATCGGGTGCGAGCGGCGTGCATCACGGCGAAATATTCACAGGCAACGGGTATTCACTGCAAGTCAAGATTCTTGATGCCAGGCTGGGACGAGACCATCCCTTGCCGGAGTATGCCACCGCGGGTTCGGCGGGCCTGGACCTGCGGGCGATGCTCGACGGACCGCTGGACCTGGACCCCGGACAGTGCGAGCTGATTCCCACCGGCATGGCGATCCATATCGGCGAGCCGGGTATTGCGGCCCTGATTCTGCCGCGCTCGGGATTGGGGCATAAGCACGGAATCGTCCTGGGCAACCTGGTCGGTCTCATCGATTCCGACTACCAAGGGCAGCTCTATGTATCCTGTTGGAATCGGGGCCACACCCGGTTCCGCATCGCGGTAGGCGAGCGGATCGCCCAGTTGGTGCTGGTCCCGGTCCTGCACGCAGACCTGCGGATCATCACCGATTTTACCGACTCCGAGCGCGGCGGTGGTGGATTCGGCCATACCGGGCGCCACTGATCCGGGCGGTATCCAAGGTCCTTATCGGGACCTCGGTGCAGTGCCGAAGTACCGAGGCATTGTGCTTCAAACTGTTTCGTGGCCTCATCGAGACCGGGTGAGGAAAACTACGAATCACGCGAATCGACGCGAATGTTCCGTGAGCATAAAATCCGATTTGCGCGGATCCGCGCGATTGGTAGTTTTCTCTTACAAATCGGTTATCGGGAAATTTTTCAAGGCGTCCTTGACATGAATACCTCCACCGACCAACTGCGGCAGCTCCTCGCGGGTCCCGAGTTGCTGCTCATGCCCTGCTGTTTCGATGCTCTTTCGGCGCGGCTCATCGAACAGACCGGTTTTCCCCTGACCTTCATGAGCGGCTTCGCCGTGGCGGCGGCGCGGTTGGCCCTGCCGGACACCGGGCTCATCTCCTATGCCGAAATGCTCGATCAGGGGCGCGGCATTCTGAATGCCGTCTCCTTCCCCGTCATCGGCGACGGCGACACCGGCTACGGCAACCCCGCCAACGTGCGGCGCACCGTGCAGGGCTATGCCGACGCCGGATTCGCCGCCATCATGATCGAAGACCAGCTCGCCCCCAAGCGTTGCGGCCACACCCGCGGCAAGGAGATCGTGCAGCGTTCCGAGGCCCTGTCCCGCATCAAGGCGGCCGTGGATGCCAAAGAGCAGGGGGCGGATATCCTCATCATGGCCCGCACGGACGCCCGCGCCACCGACGGCCTGGCCGAGGCCCTGTGGCGCATGCAGGCATTCGCCGACCTGGGGGCGGACATCCTGTTCCTGGAGGCACCCCAGGACGAGGCCGAGATGATCGATTTCTGCACCCAGGTCCCGGGTCCCAAGATGGCCAACATGTTGGCGGGGGGCGTAACCCCGGTGCTGTCGCCGCAGCGCCTGCAGGAGATCGGCTACCGGATCGCCGCCTATCCGCTGGCCCTGCTCAACACCGCGGTCTACGCCATGCAGGAGGCCCTGCGTGGGCTCGCGACAGGAGATCTACCCCGACGGAGTGTCGATTTCGCCAGCATCCGCCAGATCGTCGGATTCGACCAGTACGATCAGATCCTGCAGCAGTACACGAGTCCGGAGCCGGGGTCGTAGTATCTCGGGCAAAGGCCGGGACAACCGAATCATGGTTAGGGAGAACCATGAATTCACACGGATTCGTGTCCAGTCGTGTGAGTTCGTGGTTCTCCGTCAGGTGTTACGGCGCGCCTAGCCTGTATATCTCACCGGGGATTGTCGTCCCGGTGAGCTATGTGGGTTAGTCACCTGCCCCCGTGGGCATGGGGAAGGGAGCGGGTTTGAGTGAGTTTTCCTATAGGAAAAAACGTTCCCCGCACCTGTGGGAAAAAGCAGCCGGTAGGCAATCGATGTGGTTCGTTGCCTGCCGGCGCGTCCCTGCGCACAGACAGGTGCCCACCACACCATTGATGCGGTTCGTTTCACTCACCGCTTTTTAGACAGCCTCTAAAACGCCGAGCACTGCTGTGCGTCCGCTCTGTCTTGAGCGGTTGATTGTCAAGGTTGTGATCCTTTTAGGCCCCACCGCGTCATTCCGGCAGGGAGTGCCGGAATCCAGGGCCAAGTATGGCAACAACAGGAAAGCGCTGAACCATTATCCAAGATGATATTCCAGCCGTGATGATTATTCGGTAGCCTTGCCTGAGGTACTGTCCTGGTAGTGGACAAGCCGGCATCCGTCTATACTAGCTTCATGACGACAAGCAACTACAAGGGGTTCGGGGTGTCGATCCTGGCGTTGAGTCTCCTCGTGCTGATCGGATGCGCGGGGGGGCGGCGACCGGTGCTCTATCCGAATGCCCACTTCCATGCGGTCGGTGAGGCCCAGGCGCGCACGGATGTGGACCGCTGCCTGCGGTCGGCCAAGGATTTCGGTGCCCCCGTCTATGGTGGCACGGACGTGGCGCGTGATACGGCCGCGGGTGGAGCGATCGGAGGTGCGGCCGCAGGGGCCTGGGGCCTGGTTCGGAACGACGAGCACGACGCCGGCAACCGGGCGCTTGCCGGCGCCGCCGCCGGCGGTGCCGCCGGTCTGGTCAGAGGCGCCTTACAGGTCGGTAAACCCTCACGGACCTTCCGGGGCTTTGTGAACCGCTGCCTGAGCGAACGCGGCTACGACGTGATCGGCTAGCAGTGACCCGGCCGAATCCCCGGTTTTTCGGCGTGGCCTGGGCACGTTTGGAGGCAATGCCATGATGCCGCGGGAATCCTGATTCCGATCTCCGATCTCGGCAGGCATAATTCAAGTTTGGCAAATATCACCCAGGATTACCCATGCCCGGTTTCGATGTCTTCCTGTCCCACAACAGCAGCGACAAACCCACCGTCCGGGCACTCAAGCAAGCCCTTGACGAGCGGGGGCTCAGGTGTTGGCTCGACGAGGAGCAACTGCGTCCCGGACTGCCCTGGCAGGATCTACTGCGGCAGGGCATCGAGGACAGCGACAGCATTGCGGTCTGTGTCGCTGCCGATGGCCTGGGTCCCTGGGAAGACGAGGAAATACAGGCCACCCTGCGCCTTGCTGTCAAGAACGGCCGCCTGATCATCCCGGTCCTGCTGCCGGGGGTTCCGGCTGCGCCCGAGCTACCCAAGTTTCTGGGCAACCGCATCTGGGTCGATCTGCGCGAGGGACTCAATCCGGAGGGTATCGCCACGTTTACCTGGGGCATCACCGGCAACAAGCCGAGAGAGCTCGTGGGTTCCAGGGCAGTCAATCTCACCATCGAAGGCTTCCGCACCGACAACAAGCCAAAAGAGCTCGTGGGTCCCAGGATAGCCAATCTCACCATCGAAGGTTTCCGTAGTTTCCGTGAGCTGAAGCTCGAGGGCTTGGGGCGAGTCAATCTGATCACCGGCCGCAATAATATGGGGAAGTCCTCATTGTTGGAGGCAGTACGTATTCTAGCGTCGGATTCCCCCTTGGCGACGATCCGTAGCATTCTGACCCATCGCGAGGAGGATGTTTTCGATACAGATGAACCGAGCAAGCAGGAATATGCCGAAATTGCGCTACAGATTTCGACCCTGTTTCACGGCTTTCCGGAGTTGTCCGGATCCTGGAAGTCAATCCTAGTGGCGGCCGACGGTCATCAGCAGCCGATGAAACTGACCTTGACGCTGGGCTGGTTCTCCGAGGAGCGGGCCGAAAACGGAACCAGAAGGTATGTATCGCGCCAGATGGAGCTTCTCGATGAGGAAGACGGTATTCCAGCCTTGGTAATCGGCACCGGCGACGGTGAACGCATTTTCCCATTGGAAAATCTACGCAGGGTTCACTATAGCTCACGCCCCCTGAGACCGGAATATCGGGGCCTCATGTCGATCTATGTCAGTCCATACGGCGGTGAACGCACGGATCAGTTGGGTGTGCTCTGGGACAGGATTGCACTATCCGATTTGGAAGATCAGGTTGTGGAGGCGTTGCGTATTATCGATCCATCGATAGCCGCCGTGTCCATGGTGGGGGGTGATAGACTGAGGCGTCCGCGTACCGCAATCGTACGTTCCGGTAGGATCCCTCGCCCCGTGCCGCTGCGGTCATTCGGTGACGGGTTGAATCGGCTCTTCGGCATTGCCCTGTCCCTCGTCAACGCCAAAGACGGCCTGCTGCTTATCGACGAATTCGAGAATGGTATGCACTACAGTGTGCAGCTCGCTACCTGGCGCATGATCTTCAGGCTCGCGGCGACACTCGGCGTACAGGTCTTCGCCACCTCGCACAGCTGGGATGCGATCGAAGCCTTTCAAAAGGCGGCGGCGGAAACAGCGGAGGACGGCGTGCTGGTGCGGCTCGCCCGCAAGGGTGAGGACATCATTCCCACGGTCTTCCGTGAAGATGAGCTGAAGATAGCGACGCGTGACGGCATCGAGGTGCGGTGAGGTGGCGAGTGAGAAGATCTTGCTGGTCGAAGGTGAGGATGACAAGCATGTGCTGAAACACCTGTGCGGCAGCCGAGAATTTGATCGGATCGATGAGATCAAATCCCATGGGGGCGTCGAAAAGCTGCTCGAAAGTTTCCCCTTGCGCCTGAAGGCGAGCGAAGAGGGCGACAGCGTCGGCATGGTCATCGATGCCGATACCGATTTGGCCGCCCGTTGGCGGTCGCTGCGGGATCGCCTCATCGACCTCGGGTATCAGGGTGTCGGCAAGGATCCGGACCCGCAAGGCACCGTCTTGGAGCCACCGCCGGACAGGCTCTTGCCGCGCGTCGGTATCTGGATCATGCCCGATAACCGGACAACCGGGATTCTGGAAGATTTTTTGTTGTTTCTGGTGCCGCCGGACAGTCGGCTCTATGCTCATGTCCAAGCCAGCATAGATTCAATCCCCAATGGGGAGCAAGGTTTCAAGGCGCTCGATAAACCGAAGGCTGAACTCCACACCTGGTTGGCGTGGCAGAAAAAACCCGGTAAGCCACTCGGAACCGCCATCACCGCCAAATTCCTCGATCCGAATGTGCCCCAAGTAGACATTCTCATAGCTTGGTTGCGAAGGCTTTACACATTGAGGTAATGGTTCAGGCCCGCGCTGTTTTTGCCATCCATAGTGCGGTAGTGGTTAAATTTAAAGTGGCCTGGTTGTGTGGCCTAGTGATGCAAGCCGCACTGCTTTTGCCATCCCTGGCACCTGGATTCCGGCGTCCCAGCCGGAATGACGCGGCGGGGGCTGAACGATTAGGTCTATGCGGTTTTCCGGCGCGGCACGCTTACTCCGAGCTGTGCAATATCCGGCCTTTCTCGTCCTCCACCGAGACCTTGATGGGGATGCCCTTGCGGATGCTGGCGCTCACGATGCAGAAGTCCTCGAACAGGTCCTTGCAGCGGTCGAAACGCTGGGCGCCGGCCAGCTCGTCGTTGACGACCAGCCTGACCTCCATCCCGCCGATGCGCAAGCGATTCTTCTCGGTCCGGACCATGGTGCAGGTCGCCTCGGTGCGCAGGCTATCGGCGGGAGGGTCTTCCTTGGCCAGGCAGTAGAGCAGGCTGGCACTCATGCAGTTGGCGGCCGCCGCGGCGAGCAGGCGGGATGCGTTGGGACCGGAGGCCTCGCCCAGGGGCGGCGATTCATCCATGAGGAGATCCGCGGCCTGCTTCCAATCGAAGCGGACATTGATCTCGTAGTTTTCCCGTTGCTCCAGGTGGATGGTGAAACGACCTTCTTCGGACATGGGGCTTCCTCTCGTTGTTGAATCTTGTGGGCCGTATGTTATGTCTTCACTGAAAACGATAGCTTGTACCGAATCATCAGCCTGCGCAAGGCATTGCCGAGAGAGGTGAGGGCCTATGCAAGTCAAATCTAAACACGGGCGGGTGTTTGATCTGCCGTCTGTCCAAGAAGAGGCCGAGATCCGGGCTGGAATCAGCGCCGATCCGACTGCCTGCGAGTTGCCGGACGAAACGCTCGAAGCGTTGCGACCCGTCGGCCGTCCACGGGCGGTTGCAACCAAACAGCCAGTGTCCATTCGACTGTCGCCGGAAGTGGTAGAGTATTTCAAATCTACCGGTAAGGGTTGGCAGACGCGCATGGATGCGGTGCTCATGGCGTATGTCAATTCACAGCGGTAGAGCGATCCTGAATATTCGGCTTTGTTGGGGGGACGGATCCCCCTGCGGTGGGACAGGCACGGTGTCGAGCGTGGCGTGACGCAACCCGATGCGGTAGTGTTCTGATTTTGTGGTTGCCGAGTAGTACCTGGTTTCAGTCTATTTTTCACTTCCGAGGGTTAGTAAGACGCGGAAACCCAATGTGCCCATCAGCCCTATACAGGAAAAATAGAAAGAAACTGGGCAGTAGAGGGAACCTTGAAAGCACTTCGTTATGGGGTTCTTCAGGGCATCCTATACACCTCCGTTTAACCAAACAGCTTCTCAGACCGCGCGTTCGGCCTGCCGGGCTTTCGCCTGCTCGATCAGATTGTGCGTGGTCCGATAAGAACGCTGACAGAAGGTCCGAAATGCGGTGTTCGAGGCATGGGACGGCCAGACCCCGGTCGCTGGGGTGAGCTGACAGGATTAACAGGATTTTTTGTTGTGAAAAGCGCTTGCTGGTTTGGTAGGGGCGTGATCGGGCGTAGGAGATTCAGGAACGACAAGTGACGGTTCAAAAACAAGTCATACATCGACTTGATTAAAGCCATTGGCATCGACAACAGCGCGCCATTTCCTAAGTACCTCGTCGCTGCATTTTTTCTCACACCAAGCCACCAAGCATTATGCCGGCGTTCTCCTGCATCCCCCCATCCCTTCGTGGCTTCGTGTCTTTGTGTGAGGTTCGACAAGGGGCATCACCAGACCTAAGAAGATGGATAACGTGTTTAGTGAACCGTTCCCAAGCACCCTGTAAACCTTGTGCAATTGTCAATTCACGGTGGTGGCTCGTGCCGATCCCGCCCCCCCGGCGGCGGGCCTGCGGGGCGGGTAACGGTATTTCCGCCGCGGGCGGCGCGGAATCAGGGCTCGATGCGCGTCCCCAATAGTTCCAGGAACTTGCGGATCCACTCGGGATGGGCCGGCCATGCCGGTGCCGTCACCAGGTTTCCGTCCACATAGACGTTGGAGAAGGTCTCGCCGATCTCGCACCAGCAGCCGCCGGCGCGCTCAATGTCGGGTTTGAGCGCCGGGTAGGCGGTGGCATGCTTGCCCTGGAGCACCCCCGCGGCGACCAGGATCTGCTGGCCATGGCAAATGGACGCGATGGGCTTGTCCGCCGCGGCGAATTGGCGCACGATCTCGATCAAACGCTCGTTGAGCCGCAGGTATTCCGGGGCCCGGCCGCCGGGAATGACCAGGGCATCATAGCCGGCAGGGTCGATGGTCGTGAAATCGGCGTTGACGGCAAAGTTGTGGCCGGGTTTCTCACTGTAGGTCTGATCGCCCTCGAAGTCGTGCACCGCCGTGCGTACCTGGTCGCCGGGCTTTTTTGTCGGGGCAGACGGCATGGACCTCGTGGCCCACCATCCGGAGCATCTGAAAGGGCACCATGGCCTCGTAGTCTTCTACGAAGTCGCCTACCAACATCAGGATTCGCTTAGCGGCCATCGACAAGTCTCCTCGGGTGATTGTTGGTCTTAAGGGGCTGTTAAAATTTATCCGCAACGAGGGCGATTATTGTGATCCTTTTCCGCGCTGACTGCATCACGGCTTGCCGAAATAGGCTTGTTATTCTTCCTCACCACACCTTGTCAGTACGGAAAGGCACCACAATCAGACCCCGAATGATGAATGTCAACCGTCCCTAACGAGAATATGCTCAGCAGGCAGGCGCTCGACAGACTCCGGGCCGACATCCGCTTCACCGCCGAGCTGGAAGGTGGGCAGTGAGATGATCGGCCTCTACCTGCACGACGCCCGTGCTCGGTTGCGACCCGGGGGAAGCCTGTATCTGGTTACCATCAACGGATTGCGACAATACCTGAAGCGCAATCTGATCGAGGTCTTCGGCAATTACGAAAAGCTCAAACAGGGGGCCCGCTACACTGTGGCCTTGGCCCGTCTGGAAAACGAAACAGCTACCGGGGCCGGGACCCGCAACCGGTAGTCGACACCCACCCGGAGGAGAGACGATTATGCCGAAAGTCACGCTGTCAACCGAGCTGCCGGCCAGTGCCGGGAGTGTTTGGAATCTAATCGGCGGCTTCAACGTCCTACCCGATTGGCACCCGGCGATCTCGAAATCCGAGCGCTCGGACGACGGTTCCAAGCGGACGCTACACGTGGTGGGAGGCGGATCGATCGTCGAGCAGCTCGAAACCACCGGCGAGAGGCATACATACCACTATTCCATCCTCAAAAACCCACTATTGATGCGGAATTACCAGGGCGCTATCGCCGTCAAGCCGAACGCCGACGGCAATGGCTGCACGATCGAATGGTCGGGGGATTTTCAGGCCCCGGATGTACCCGACAACGCGGCTGTCAGGCTCATCCAGGGCATCTACCAGGTCGGCCTCGACAACCTGAATAGGATCTTCGGGATCTGAACCGGCGCCCAAGGAGGTCGCGGCGATCGGCCACAACCATCGACACGAGGCGGTCGACCTCGGTCGGACCAGCGCGGACCATCCATGGTCAACCGGATCTCTATCCTCATGTACCACCAGGTGGGCGAGTTCGCACCCATGCAGGAGCACCGGGCGAACTACTGTGACCACCGCCGATTCGCCGCTCAGATGGCCTTCCTGAAGGGCTTCGGCTACCAGGTATTGGATCCGGACCAGGTACTGGCATGCGTGCGCGGCGAACAGTCGATCCCGCCCCGGGCCGTGGCGCTTACCTTCGATGACGGGTATGAGAATTTTGTAAGTTATGCCCTGCCGGTGCTCCGGCACCACGACTTCCCGGCCACCGTCTATGCCGTCAGCGGCCGGATCGGGGGACAGGCACAGTGGTTCGCCCAAGACTCGGGACGACCGGTTCCCGCGCTGATGAGCGCCGCCCAGCTAAGGGCAATCCGGGCTGCGGGCATAACCGTCGGCTCCCACACGGTAAGTCACCTCAAACTCGCCGCGGCGACCCCTGAGCGCCAACGCCGAGAGCTGATCGACAGCAAGGCGTGCTTGGAAGATCTGCTCGGTGAGGAGGTCAAGCATCTATGTTATCCATACGGAAGCTTCGGCCCGGACACGGTACGCACCGCCGCCGCGGCCGGCTACCTCAGCGCCACCACCTGTCTGCGCGGTCCTGCACTGCCCGGCGATCATCCCCTGATACTACCGCGCAAGGCCATCTCCTTCGGTGACAGCCTGATCGGCTATTTCTGGAAGCTGGTCGTCAAGAACAAACCCAAGCCTCAGCTGGTGGAATGGCGCCGGACGAGCCCGCAGATTCGGTCGCCCTGCTAATAGAGTAACGACGATGCCTGGCAGATGCGCCCCTGTGATAAACTTACGGCCCTTTTTTACCCGATGCCGACCTTGTCCCTGCCGTGGCGCGGCTCTACACCCTACTCCTCTATCTCGCCCTGCCCTTTCTACTGCTGCGTCTCGCCTGGCGGAGCCGTCACGCGCCGGTGTACCGCGAGCGCTGGGGCGAGCGGCTCGGCCTCTACGACCAACGCCCGCGGCGGGCCCATATCTGGATCCATGCGGTTTCCGTCGGGGAAGTCCAGGCGGCCGAACCCCTTATCAAGCACTTCCTCGCGTGTTATCCGGACGCCGGCGTCATGGTCACCACCACCACGCCCACCGGGTCGGAACGCCTGCGCAGTCTGTTCGAAGACACGGTTCGTCATGTCTATACGCCCTTCGATCTGACGCCGATCATGAACCGCTTTCTCGGTGCGGTCGGCCCCCGGCTCGCGGTCGTTATGGAAACCGAAATCTGGCCCAACATGCTGAGTGCCTGCGAGCGCCGCGGCATTCCGGTGGTGTTGGCCAATGCCCGACTGTCCGCCCATTCCGCTCAGGGGTACGCCCGACTCGGCGGCTTCACCGGCGAGACCCTGCGGCGGTTCGCGGCGATCGGTGCCCAGAGCCCCGCCGATGCGGCCCGCTTCCGGGCCCTGGGGGCACCCGCCGAACGGGTACGGGTGACGGGCAATATCAAGTTCGATGTCCACCGGCCCGGCAGTTTGCTCGATCACGCGGAGGTACTGCGCCACCGCTGGGGGATTCAGCGTCCGGTCTGGGTCGCCGCGAGTACCCATGAGGGCGAGGAGGAGCAGGTCCTCCTCGCCCATCGCAAGCTCCTGGACCGGCTATCGGGGACATTGTTGGTCCTGGTACCACGCCATCCCGAGCGCTTCGAACGGGTCGCGGCATTGGTCGAGCGCCGGGGCTTCGCACTGGCGCGCCGATCCGCCGCCGATCCCTGCGGCGAGCAGGTCTCGGTATTCCTCGGCGACACCATGGGGGAGCTGCCGACCTTTCTCGCCGCGGGAGACGCCGCCTTCATCGGGGGCAGCCTGGTTCCCACCGGCGGCCACAATCTGCTGGAAGCGGCGGCGGCGGGGGTGCCCGTCGCTGTGGGTCCCCACACCTTCAACTTCGCCCGGATTACCGAGCTGATGGTGCGGGAGGGAGCGGCGATCCGGGTGACGGACGCCCATACGCTGGCGCAATGCATGGAAGAATGGCTGGGAGATGCAACGACCAGGGCCCAGGTCGGCGAGCAGGGGCGACGAGTGGTTCGCGCAAACCAGGGCGCTTTGCAGCGGCTGCTGGAGCTGATTGAGGGAATCTCCGAAGACGATTTCGGTGTTGGGTCCCGGATGATTACATAGGAGCTAAAGATGCCGCGGACCTCGCATAGATTGCGTTAGCGGCGTGGGGAAATGTTTAGTAAGGATCTTTTTCCTCAAACAACGCCAATCGTCAAAGGTATTGTTCCATCATCCATCATTGAGCAACCGGCGTATCGCTGGTTCGGAAAGTCCGACGGATACGGCAATAATTTCGATGGCCACCCCCTTGTCATACAGAGATTTGACCAGGATTTTCCTTTCCTTCTCATGTCGTTGCCGCTCTTCCTCACGTCCCTCCTCGCGCCCTTCCTCACGCCCTTCTTCCAACCCTTCCTGTCTGGCATTGGCGATCATTCCACATTCCGATCTGACCCGATCGATATGGGCCTCGAACCTGCGCCGCTCCTTTTCATCCAGCTTCAGATAATCGAACTTCTCCTTCAAGGCACCGATACCAGGGGCCGTAAATTCGTCCAGGACTTCGTTGTTTTTGAAGGCATAGACCCACTGATCCAGGTCGTCCCGAACCTCATCCGTAAAGTGTCTCACGGGAATGAGAAAGTACTCGGGAAAGACATTGCGCTCACCGATGCGGACCTGATCGCCGACCAGGGATTTTTTCAAGGTCACGGGCTTATGGGTATGGAAACCCGTGAACTCGGTCTTGCCGTGATAGATATAGTCGTCACCGTCTTCGGTAACGTCGAAATAGAGCAGGCTCACGGAGTAGACTTTCCTGACGCGAGTATAGGAGTCACCCAGCTTGAGGTTCTCGACGATGGTCTTGGCCGTGCCATAGGCCAGGCGCTTGAGGTAGGCCATTTCCGACAGGTATTGCACCTCGATGATGATCCGCTCGTCATCGTGGGTCTTAGCCAGAAGATCCACATGATTGTATTTGTCGGTGTCGTCAAGCCGGTTGCCCTCACTCTCCAGTAGATCGAGGATGACAATCGGTCGCCTGAACAGGGCCGTTAAAAAACCCTCCAGGACGTCGAAATTGGCCTTGTCGCGCAGAACGGTCTTGATGGCCCAGTCGAAGGTGATGATCTTGCGGCCGGTTTCTGTTTTCATAACGGCTGTTCCTCAAGGATACCCCTACGTTCGTGCGGGTAAGCGCCCAAGGCTACGGAAGATGTGATCGTTCGGCAAGCTGCCGCAAGGCCGCCTACTCCACCAGGACAGCGGTCCTCGGCCAGTTTGCCGCATACAGGTGAGGCATGGGGGTTAGCATTCCCGAGACCTGAGGTTAAACTTCGCACCGGGACGACGGCTATGTTGGTCTCCCGATACCTTGTGCCGTCCCGCCAACCAACGAAATCGGTTTGGTTCGTCCATCGGGAATTCTTTTTTCCGCAAATGAACGCGAATCAACGCAAATTGGTTGGAATCGACGCGAAAAAGATCCCTCCCTTCGGTTCGGGATCACAATTTCGCGCGGATTCGCGTGATTCGTAGTTTTTTTGCCGACCGTGGTGCTTAACTTAGTGGCATTGCTCTTCAAATAGGTTCAAACGATGCAATGGGAAACCGTCATCGGGCTAGAGATCCACACCCAGCTCGCGACCAAGTCGAAAATCTTTTCCGGCGCACCGACCGCTTTCGGTGCCGCGCCGAACACCCAGGCCTGCGCGGTGGACCTGGGGTTACCCGGCGTGCTGCCGGTGCTCAATGAAGAGGCCGTGATCCTGGCGGTGCGCTTCGGCACGGCGATCGAGGCCGAGATCGCGGAGCGCTCCATCTTCGCGCGCAAGAATTATTTCTACCCGGATCTGCCCAAGGGCTACCAGATCAGCCAGTACGAGCTGCCGGTGGTCGGTAAGGGGCAGGTGCGGATTCTGCTGGACGACGGAGCAGTCAAGGCGATCGGCGTCACTCGTGCCCATCTGGAGGAGGACGCAGGCAAATCGCTGCATGAGGACTTCCACGGCCAGACCGGCATCGACCTGAATCGGGCCGGCACCCCGCTGCTGGAGATCGTCTCCGAGCCGGATATGCGCTCGCCGGAAGAGGCGGTGGCCTATGCCCGGAAGATCCACCGGATCGTGCGCTGGATCGGCATCAGCGACGGCAATATGCAGGAGGGCTCCTTGCGGGTGGACGCCAATGTCTCGGTGCGCCCCCAGGGCAAGGCGGAATTGGGCACCCGTACCGAGATCAAGAACATCAATTCCTTCCGCTTTCTGGAGCGCGCCATCCGCTTCGAGGTCGAGCGTCAGATCGATGTCATCGAGGGCGGCCGCCGGGTGGTTCAGGAGACCCGGCTCTATGACGCGGATCAGGATGAGACCCGCTCCATGCGCACCAAGGAGGAGGCGAACGATTACCGCTATTTCCCGGACCCGGACCTGCTGCCATTGGTCATCGACGCCGCTTTCATCGCGCGGGCGACACAGGCGATGCCGGAACTCCCGGACGCCAGGCGCCGGCGGTTCCGGGACCGGTACGGCCTATCCGATTACGACGCCGATCGGCTCACCTTGAGCCGGGAGCTGGGGGACTATTACGAGCACGTCGCCGAAGACACGGGCGATCCCAAGCTGGCGGCCAATTGGGTCAACGGCGAGCTGGCCGCGGCTCTGAACAAGGCCGGCCTGGAGATCGGCGCAAGTCCGGTCAGTGCCACAGTGCTGGCGGGGCTGATCAAACGCATTCAGGACCGGACGCTCTCCGGTAAGCTCGCCAAACAGGTGTTCGAGGCCATCTGGAACGGCGCAGGCGATGCGGATACGATCATCGCAGCGCGGGGCCTGCAGCAGATCACCGACGTCGGGGCCATTGAGGCAGTGATCGAGGGCATCCTGGCAACCAACCCGGCGCAGGTGGAGCAATACCGCAGCGGTAAGGAAAAGGTGTTCGGTTTCTTCGTTGGCCAAGCCATGAAGGCCACCCAAGGCAAGGCCGATCCCCAACAGGTCAATGCGCTACTGAAAGAGAAACTCAGGAGCAGTTGACTAACAAGTTATCCATCTTCTTAGGTCTGGTGATGCCCCTTGTCAAATATCACACAAAGACGCGAAGCCACGAAGGGATGGGGGGATGCAGGAGAACGACAGCATAATTCTTCGTGGCTTTGTGGCTTGGTGTGAGAACAAACGTATCGACGAGGTACTCGGGAAATGGAGCGCTGTCGTCGATGCCAATGGCTTTAATCAAGTCGATGTATGACTTGTTTTTGAACCGTCACTCAGGGCGTGAGCACGTCCCGCCAGGGTAGACTGCCGGCCGTTTCTAATGGGCTAAGGACAGGGTTATTTCGAAAACAGTTGCGGGAACTCCTCGATCAGGACTTCCGCAACCGCACGGTTTCCCGCGGGGTTGAGGTGGGGATCCCGCTTCCAGTATATCTCGCCTGCTGTTAACCCGAGCGCGTGGAAATGAAAGGTAAGATCGACGAATCGGATACCCTTAGCGTCCAGAAAATCACGCACTTCCCGATAGTGCTTCGTATTTAACCCACCTTCTTTCCGGGGATCCCCTGTTGGTCCCACCGGAATCAACACGACGACCAACGGCAGGTGGTTGCGTGCGGCGAAATCACGAAAATCGAGCAGCGCGGACTTGTTCTCCCGCGCTATGGGATTAGCGGAAAACCAGGAGCCTTCTTCATTCAGATCCCGGCACATGGAAACATAGACTTCCCTATTCAGATGGTGGCACATGAAGGTATAGATATCCATGGGCACAAGCCTGGCGTGTTTCCTTTGCGGCATTATCAGGTTTACCGTTAACGAATAGCGCTTCAGGATCTTTTTGATCCGCCTCTCCCAAGTAGCCGGTTTTTTCTCCACATGTCGCTTCAGCTTACGGGCGACTTGCTGCGCCAACTCCTGGTCCGAGTGCCGTACCAATCGATAATTTTCATCAATGGATACGCTATTGACCAGCCAACCGTCAATAACCGTCGAGTGCGGATGAATATGGTCGTTAGCAACGTCGTTCCAGTAATAAAAGACAAAGAGTGCTTGCGGCAGGTGGCTGATTTGTTCGACGATTTCGATGAACTTATGGTACTGGTGGCGCTGACCGGTGTGGCTAACCCCGCACTTCAATATGCGGACACCGGTCATTTTTTCGATGAGCGTGCCGAATTTTTCCTCAAACGGTGTATATCCCCAGGTGAAACTGAAGTGGACCCTGAAAATTGGACAGGATGATAAGTTAAGAACCGGGGGCGCAAGTAAGCGCACTGCAGAGGTATCACCCATGCCTAACAAACGCAAGCGCCACACCCCGGAATTCAAGGCCAAAGT
>Ga0209678_1000324_pt1 | contig 17356 bp, 14 predicted proteins | sample WorMetilvaeELBA1_FD_187404 | JGI IMG/M metagenome (GOLD analysis project Ga0209678, IMG submission 187404) | Marine gutless worms symbiont microbial communities from Max Planck institute for Marine Microbiology, Germany - Olavius ilvae ELBA.1... ...
TTGTTCAAGGGTGAGTTGTTTGTTCGCCGGGGCTGGTAGATCCATCGGTTATCCTCCTTTTTAAATTTGAATAACCGATGTTACATCATCGTGGATTATTTTTCATGCACGCTTGCCGAAAGGACACCTTTTAATAGACGCATCGCATTGCCTATCATTGATTCAGATTCATTTCAGATCCAACCGGACCCTAACGGCAACCTGATCTGGACCTGGGAAATTCCGATGGAACTGGGACAGCTGTCTTTGAACCATAAGACCAGGGCCCGGGCGAGTATTGATATATATAAAAATGATAAGGTTGCCGGCTATTTTTCCATAATTCTACCTGCCCATCTGGCATATGTTTATATTCCCGTTGATGTGGCACAAACAATCAATCAGAAAGGCAATCGGTTTGAATTAAAAGTTCAATTAGAAACCAGAGATAAAAATAATCGGACCTATTCCAATCCTCTTATTATTAACAAAATACTTCCGGTAGTATCCAAGTAAGTAAAAGGTTTCAAGATCGGAGGAGCAGAGAATGAGGCATTTTCCTATGAAGACAGCTGGAGGAATGTTGCTATTATTGTGGATAGCTATTGGGATGCCCGCAGGCGCCATTGCAGAATCTCCCATTTGGGCGTCACCACCCCTGAGGCAGCTTATTGAGGAAGGCATTGCTCACAATAAGGAAATAAAAAGCCTGGAAGATGAGGTGGAGGGTTTGAAAAAAGAGATACCGTTTGCCGGTTCTTTAGAGGATCCCCGGCTTGGCTTTGCCATCTTAAACCTGCCGACCGACACCTTCGATTTTGACCAGGAGGCAATGACCCAGAAACAAATTTTCATTGCACAGAAATTCCCCTGGTTCGGGAAATTAGACCTAAAGACCCAACGAGCAACGTTAAAAGCGGTCCGCCAGAAGGCCATTCTGGAGGCCAAGCGTTTGGAACTGGCCCGCAAAATAGCCGTTGCCTACTACGAGTTGGGGTTCGTCGCCACCAGCCTGGAGATCAATGCAAGACTGGCCGATATCGTCAGCCAGCTGTTGGGTGTTGCTGAAACCCGCTACGCCACAGGTCGCGGTCTGCAGCAAGATGTCCTGCAGGCCCAGGTGGAGTTGAGCAAGCTTTTGGATGAGAAAATTACGCTGCAAAGAACGCACCACACCCTGGAAGACCGGATAAATGAACTGCTCAACCGCCCGAGCTTCATAGCAGTGCTCCCGCTCAAGAACGTGAGTTATCCGGACCTTCAGCTAAAAGTGAAGCAGCTTCAGTACAAAGCTTTAAAAGAGAATCCCCAGTTTAGAGTCAGACAGGCCCAGATCGATATCGCCGCTAAGGACATCGAACTGGCCCGCAAAGATTACTGGCCGGACATGGATGTGAAGCTGGCCTATGGTCAACGGGATGAAGATCGTACCGGTAGGGATTTACCGGACTTAGTATCCGGGTCGGTAACGATGAACATTCCGCTCTGGCAGCATAGAAGGCAGAATTCCAAACTGGCTGCTGCTAAAAAGAGGCATCAAGCGGCAATTAATTTTTATCGCAACCTTGTCGAAAGCCTGCCGCACAAGGTGGATGCACTGGTGACCGAAATTCGTGACACCCAGAAAAATTACCGGCTTTTCAACGAGGCCCTTCTGCTGCAGGCGGGTCAATGGGCAAGCTCATCCCTATCCGCTTACGAGGTGGGAAAACTGGAATTCAATACCATGATTAATGCCCGGATTCGTCTACTGCGCTTTGAACTTCAGACATCAAATTTTATGTTCAAAATTTATCAAAAACGAGCGGAACTGGAAGAGGTACTTGGCGGTCCGCTGTAAACACTTAGCGGCACCATTTCGACGATTGGTTGTCGATGTCTGAAATCCACTGTTTCCCATTTTATACAGATACTTGATACCGGATACTGGATACTTGATGTCGAACGAAGGAATGCAATCGGCCTAATAGAAATGGATAACATACGATGAAGCGAATTATTTTAATGTCCCTAGTCATTTCCGGTCTAACTGGGCTGCTTTTTGCCATACAGGAATTTGGCTTCCGATCCGACGTTGACAGGAATCGAACCGGCAGTTCGGGTCTGATAGCAGGTAATGCCCTGGCGGCAAAGCAGGATCTCAAGGCAGGAATGGTTGATCCAAAGACGGGTAAAATAATCAAGTACTGGGTGGCGCCCATGGATCCCAAATATATTAGCGACGAACCGGGTAAATCTCCCATGGGAATGGACCTGGTACCGGTTTATGAAGAAGAAGGCGAAGAAAAAGAACCGGCCTCCACCATCCGGATTGATCCGGTTACCATGCAGAATATGGGGGTGCGCCTGGGACGGGTGCAGCAAAAAGCTCTGACCAAGTACATTCGTACCGTCGGCAATATTACCTTTGACGAGACCAAAATCTTTACGGTGAATACGAAGTTCAACGGTTGGATAGAAAAACTCTATGTCAATTTTGTCGGCGAAGACGTCAAAAAGGGACAGCCCCTTTTTGACATATACAGCCCCGAGCTGGTTACCGCCCAGGAGGAATATTTGCTGGCTCTGGAACAATTTAACAAATTGGGCAACAGTTCTTATTCCAGTATACGCGACGGTGCCCGGCGCCTGCTGGAGGCCTCACGCACGCGCCTGCACTACTGGGACTTGACGAACCGGCAGATCGATAAGATCGGTAAAACCGGCAAAGCACGCAAAATAGTCACGATTTTTTCTCCGGCCAGCGGAGTTGTTACCAAAAAAAATGCTTTTAAAGGTCACTACGTCAAAGAGGGCACCCATCAATACGAAATCGTCAACCTTGCTACCGTCTGGGTGGATGTGGATGTTTATGAGTACGAACTGCCCTGGGTGCAGAAGAAAATGGCGGCGGACATGGAGCTATCCTATATTCCCGGTAAACGATTCCATGGCAGCGTCCTTTTTATCTATCCCTACCTTGATCCTAAAACCCGCACCGCCAAACTTCGTCTTTCATTCCCCAATCCCGGCTACCAACTCAAACCGGGTATGTACGCCGACATCTACCTGAAATCCGTCATTGCCAAAGACAGCCTGGTCATCCCGCAGGAAGCAGTCATTGACAGCGGGGTCCGTAAAATTGTTTTCGTCGCTGTCGGCAAGGGTAAGTTTCAACCACGCGAAATTAAAACCGGTCTTGAAGGCAATGAAAACGAGTTTGAGGTGATAGAAGGCTTGAGTGAAGGCGAAGAAATTGTGCTGTCCGCTCAATTTATGCTTGATTCTGAAAGTCGCCTGCGTGAAGCGATTCAAAAAATGCTGGAATTGCGCAAAAGTGAACCCGGTGGGCATTAGTCCCCAGTCTGATTTAATATGCTTCTTTTAATAGCAAGATGGAGTGTTGCATGAATTGATCCATTCCGAGAGCTGAAAGCTGAAAGCTAATAGCGGGATGGTTTTTTCCATTTGAACGTTAAAACATTCGTGTTTCGTGATTCCGGCTTGTCCGCGTTAGGACCATTAAATGATCGAGAAAATCATTGAGTTTTCCATCAAAAACAAATTCCTGGTGATCCTGGGAACGCTGTTTATAATTCTGGGCGGCGTTTATGCTGTATCCCAGACCCCGCTGGACGCCATTCCGGATCTTTCCGATGTCCAGGTTATCATTTTTACCAAATACCCGGGCCAGGCACCGCAGGTGGTCGAGGACCAGGTTACCTATCCGCTCACCACGGCCATGCTGGCGGTCCCCTTCGCCAAAGTTGTGCGGGGCTATTCCTTTTTCGGTCTCTCTTTCGTCTACATTATATTTGAAGACGGCACCGACATGTACTGGGCCCGCAGCCGGGTGCTGGAATATCTCAATTTCGTGTCCGGACGGCTACCCGAGGGCGTTAATCCGGCCTTGGGCCCAGATGCCACCGGTGTGGGCTGGGTCTACGAGTACATTCTGGAAAGCGACCGGCATGATCTTTCACAGCTGCGATCGATCCAGGACTGGTATCTGCGCTATGAGCTTACCAGTGTGCCCGGTGTGGCCGAAGTGGCTTCTATCGGCGGCTTTGTTAAGCAGTACCAGGTAGTGGTTGATCCCAACAAGCTTGTGGCGTTTAAAATTCCCTTACAAAAAATCAGGATGGCCATTCAGCGCAGCAACAATGATGTGGGAGGCAAGCTGGTGGAAATGGGCGAAACCGAGTTTATGATACGCGGTCTGGGCTACATTCAAAATATAGACGATCTTTACAACATCGCCCTGGGGGTCGATCAGCGCGGCACGCCGATCCTGCTGAGAAACGTGGCCACCGTCAAGATCGGTCCGGAGCTCAGGCGCGGCATCGCCGACTCCAACGGCACGGGTGAGGCGGTCGGAGGCATCATTATCATGCGCTATGGCGAAAACGCTCTGGCCATAATTGAAAATGTAAAAAAAAGACTGGAGCGACTTAAAGCCGGTCTGCCCGAAGGCGTTCAGATCAAAACTGTCTATGACCGCTCGGGCCTGATACTGCGGGCGGTTGACAACCTGAAAAAGACGCTCATTGAGGAAAGCCTCATCGTGGCATTGGTCTGTATCATCTTTTTGTTCCACCTGCGAAGCGCCTTTGTGGGGATTTTCACACTGCCGGTCGGTGTTTTCATCAGTCTCATTATCATGGAACGGCAGGGGATTAACGCCAATATTATGAGCCTGGGTGGAATTGCTATTGCTATCGGCGCCATGGTTGACGGGGCCATCGTGATGATAGAAAACGCGCACAAGCATATCGAGCACGACGGGGGTAAAAAGCCGCATTGGGAATTAATCCTGGATGCATCCAAAGAAGTCGGACCGGCGCTTTTTTTTTCGCTGCTGATTATTGCCATCAGCTTTTTGCCGGTGTTCACCCTGGAGGCCCAGGAAGGAAGGCTGTTCAAACCCCTGGCCTTCACCAAGACCTACGCGATGATGGGATCTGCGCTGCTGGCCATTACCATCGTTCCAATTCTGATGGGTTATTTAATCCGCGGTAATATTCGGCCCGAAGCGAAAAACCCAATCAATCGCTTTCTGATCTGGATCTATCATCCCATCATCAAGCTGGTATTCAAAACCAAGGTCCTGGTGATCGTGATGGCTGTGGTCGTTCTGGCCGTCACTTACATACCCTGGAAACGTATCGGCTCTGAATTTATGCCGCCCTTAAATGAAGGTGACCTGCTTTACATGCCGACCACCTTGCCCGGCATCTCGATAACCAAGGCTAAAGAATTATTGCAGCAGACCGACCGTATCATCGCTGCTTTCCCGGAGGTCCATCATGTATTCGGCAAAGTCGGGCGGGCGGAAACAGCAACGGATCCCGCCCCGCTTTCCATGATAGAGACCACTATTATGCTCAAACCGGAATCCGAATGGCGTGAAGGCCTGACGATCGAAAAACTGGTCACCGAGCTTGATAAAGCCATCCAATTTCCCGGACTGACCAATGCCTGGACCATGCCCATTAAAACCCGGGTGGACATGCTTTCCACCGGCATCAAGACCCCGGTAGGGATTAAGCTGATGGGCGAAGACCTTCAGGTGTTGAGTGACGTGGGGGAAAAAGTGGAAGCAGCCCTGAGGGAGGTCCCCGGAACCCTCAGCGTCTACTCGGAACGGGTAACCGGCGGCAATTTTCTCGATTATCACATCAAGCGCCAGGCGGTGGCGCGCTATGGTCTTAAAGTGGGGGATGTCCAGGAGATCATCATGTCCGCCGTAGGCGGCATGAATGTCACTCAGACGGTCGAAGGCCTGGAGCGCTATCCGGTAAACCTGCGCTATGGATCCGAACTCCGGGACACACCGGAAAAATTACGGCGTATCCTGGTCCCGACCCCATCCGGTGCCCAGGTGCCCATCACGCAGCTGGCCGATATACGCATCGTTAAGGGACCGTCCTCGATCAAAAGCGAGAACGCCCGCAACAATGCCTGGGTCTATGTGGACCTGACCGGCATCGATGTGGGGACCTATGTCAAAAAAGCACAACAGGTAATACAGGAAAAAATCAAGCTGCCGCCGGGTTACAGTATAGTCTGGAGCGGGCAATATGAGTACATGATCCGGGCCCAGAAACGTCTAATGATTGTGGTACCATTGACCTTGATCATTATTTTTCTCCTGCTTTACTTCAATTTCAAAAACATCGCCGAGTGCCTGATTATCATGCTCAGCGTACCCTTTTCGCTGACAGGAGGGCTTTGGTTGATGTACCTACTGGACTATAACATGAGTGTGGCCGTGGGAGTGGGCTTCATTGCCTTAGCCGGCGTTGCGGCTGAAACAGGAGTCGTGATGCTGATATACCTGGATATATCCTACAGGAAGTTTAAAGCTGAACACGGCGACAAATTCAATCGCCGACATCTTAAAGAGGCCATCGAGGAAGGCGCTGCCTTGAGAGTTCGACCCAAGATGATGACAGTGGTGGCTATTATGGCCGGGCTGATGCCCATCATGTGGAGTCACGGCACCGGATCCCAGGTCATGAAGCGTATTGCCACTCCCATGGTCGGCGGCATGGTGAGTGCCACCATCCTCACCCTGATCGTGGTGCCGGCGATTTACGATCTGTATCGAGGATGGAATTTGCCGAAAGAATCCCGCGCAGGTAAAAAGGAAAAAGACCAATGAGATCACTTGTTGCTGTGATTGCCTTTTTTTTGCTTGTAAGTAATGCTGTCGCGGCTGAGATAGCCTGGATGTATGTTCAGCATCGAAAATATGAAACCGGCCGCAATCTGAATCGGCTGGCTTTCGGCCTGATCGATCAGGAGGGGCAGGTGCCAACAGCGGGCAAGGAGGTTGCAAGTGTGCAGTTATTCGCACCCAATGGATCGGCTGTTAAGTTGCTAAAATATCGATTTGACTCTGATGAGGAAATTTTCGGGGTATACGACGCCATCAAAAGCCAATGGCATTACAGCGAAAATTGGCTGTTCGACAGTTGGTTCCGGGCCAATTTTCTAGAACCCTTGATTCCCGGACGCTACCGGTTGAGGGTGATTACCTCTGGCGGCGAGGTGGTCGAGAACGGTTTTGATTATAATAAAAGAATCGAACTGCCGGTTGTATCTTCGAGCTCTTTCAATATTTATTACGATGCATCGGGCAACCTCATATGGAAGTGGAACATACCTGACGACCTGGACCGGTTGATTTACAATCACTCCACCGAAGCCAGGGCTTCCATCGATATTATCAAGGGTAAAAAGAATGTGGCCTATTTTTTTGTCAAAATACCGACTCACCTCGGGTATGTTTTTATTCCCCGGCATATTGCCGGGAAAATTATATCGAAAGGCGATCAGTTCGGTTTTAGAATTCAGCTCGAAACCAAAGACAAAAATAACCGGACATATTCCGGAACGTTTATAACCAGTCATCTATTGATGACAGCAACTGAAAACAGCGCAAACAAGGTATTAAAATAGGGTCATGATAAAACTCAGCGGGCTTCAGCAGCGTTTGGCTCTCTATATGTTTTTTCCCGTTGCATTGCTGTTGGCGGGCATGGGAATCATCGGTTTCATTTATGCCAAAAACAGTTTGCTGATACAGTGGGGTGAGGCTGCCACTTTGAAGCTGCAGCGGGCCGCCCACCAGGTGGATATGCGCCTCGGACGGGCTAAAGAATGGTTGAAGATGTTCCACACCGCCGACGAAAATCCATATGCCCCCTATATCCACGAAATGGTTATCGAACAGTTGAGAGAGATAGAAGGAGTTGCCAGGGTCGATTTGACATGGACGGACGTCCGCAGGCCATTGGAGGTTGCCAAAAGGGGACTGATTCCGTTTCGAGAAGGAGGCCAGCTTGAAGTAACACCACCGCGATACGATGAAAATGCGGAAAATAAAACCATCGCGCTCGTGTCCGATCTTAAATCGGACACTGGAAGAACGGTCGGCAAGCTTGAAGTGGTGCTCCGCTTCGAATATCTCATCGATACTATTTTAGCCGCGGGTTGGTGGCAAAGCGACCAGGCGTTCCTGGTAGACGACTCAGGCAAAATTCTCTCCAGCGCGAAATTCGAAGATCATCGACGATTGGGCGACAACAACAATAGTCTGGAAATCGAGACATTAATGGCCATGAAGGACAGATCTTATGGGACTCTGATCAGCCGCGGATTTTTCCCATCTGAAGTAAGCGGATTTTACCGGCTGAAGGAAGCCCCCTGGACCCTTATCATGATCGCTCCCGGCAAACAGATCCTTTCCTCCGTCATCCGCTTTCGACTTTACTACTTTATCACCGGAACGGCATTTATTTTCGTTATTCTGCTGATAATCAAAATATTCATGGGCCACACGGTCTCATCGATTAGGGAACTCTCCGGGGCTGCCAATCGGGTCGCCCGCGGGGATTTTGTCACCCTGTTGCCGTCCAAAACCACAGACGAAGTCAGCGAACTGATTGACAGCTTCAATAAAATGGTGGTGCAGCTTGAAGAGCGCAGCAAGTTGAAAGAGTCAATGGATCTTGCCATGGACGTCCAGCAGAACTTGCTGCCGCAAGACACCCTGGAGTTGGAGAAACTGGATATTGCCGGCAAAAGCATCTATTGTGATGAGACCGGGGGTGATTACTTCGATTTTTTCCGATTTCCCGAATTGGGGAAAGGGCGTGTAGGTATTGCTGTCGGAGATGTGGTAGGACATGGCGTACCAGCTGCATTACTCATGACCACGGTGCGGGCATTTCTGCGAAGCAGTATGGCGCAGCCGAATGATCTGGCTCGAAAAATCAATGATGTCAATCATCTGCTGTGCCTGGACACGGCCCGTTCGTGTGACTATATGTCGATGTTTCTGATTGTTGTCGATACTGTCAATAAGGAATTACAGTGGGTCAGAGCGGGGCATGATCCGGCGCTTATATATGATCCTGCCAAAAATTCATTCAATGAATTGGATGGGAAGGGAACCGTGCTTGGGATTGACGCTTCATTTACTTTTGAAGAGAATAAACGTTCAGGGTGGTCCGATGGACATATCATTGTCATGGGTACAGACGGGATTTGGGAAACGGAAAATAAAAATTCTGAAAAATTCGGCAAATTTCGTTTGCGGCAGATTATCCGGCAGCACAGTCAATTCCCGGCCCAGGAAATTTTAAATGCCATTATAACCGCGTTGAAAAAATTTCGAGGAACAGCTAGTCAAAATGATGATGTAACCCTGGTTGTTGTTAAAGCAAAATAGTGAAGATTTTTAAAGTGTTCACATGAAAAAATGGATTAAAATTGAGAGAATACCCGGTGTATTGGCATCGTCATATGATAAAGCCACCAAACTTGCTATCGAGAGTTATTATCAGCAGGTTGCAAAGGAAGTGGTATCCGTTTTCAAAGCAGGCACAATGCTGGATTTGGGCACCGGCCCCGGATATTTACCGGTCGAAATTATTAATCAGGCACCGGAGATTCGGATTGTCGGAATCGATTTAAGCCGACGGTTGATTCGCATGGCACGCACCCGGGCTCAAAAGGCAAATTTGTCCGAACACATAGTCTTCGAAGTCGCAAATGCCGCGAACCTGCGCTTCGATAGTGATTCTTTCGATATGATACTCAGCACCGGTATGTTCCATTCGCTGAAAAATCCGTCCAAGGTATTGCAGGAAATATTCCGGGTGCTGAAACTGGGTGGAGACGCCTGGATATACGATCCTGCGAAGATTATCCACTACATTGATAAAAGCCAATGGAGAGCTTCTCTCAATGCGCGAGAGCGTTTTTTCTTATGGTTTTTTGGTTTACTGGGTTTGCAAAAACCAATAGTCGTTTATTCTCGCGACGAGATGGTCCCGTTAATCGAAGCTGCCGGGTTCAAGACCTACTCGGTTGATGAAGGTGATGGCGAAATAAGGATTAAAATGAAAAAATAACCTCTTATCCGGTCTTGATTTGATGTGCTCAACCAGCAATCGCTGTGCTAGAATTCCTGAAAATGTACAAGTTGGATGTATGGATTTCATATAATATAGAATATTTAAAAGAACAGATTAATTACAGAATTTTTAGCATACCATAATATCCCACCTCGTTGTATAAAGTGCGAAATTTTTAAGCATCTGAGTTGGAGGCCTGGATATCAATTACCCGGCTTCCACGGTACCGGAATTGAAGACGCAGTGGATACATACTGTCCAGATAAAATGTTCATCATACTATAAGTGTCAGATTTTCTGCCCTTTTATGGAAATCAAGCAGAAAGTCGGGCTCTGAATCATTTGCGTTCGTACTCATTATTTGGTAACACTACTTTGTGGCACACTGTTTGCTTGATTAGAGTTCGGGAGAATTAATCGGAGGCCTACTATGCAAAAACAGCAAAAACAAACAATTACGGATATAGACCCGGTGTGCGGCATGAAGGTCAATCAACGTATTACCAAGATTGTGACTACTATTCAGGGCCACAAATATTATTTCTGCGCCGAAGGCTGCCGGAAAGCATTTTTGGCTGATCCGCAAAAATACCTGATCCCTCCACCCTCAAAGAAAAAAGGATTGTGGGGCCGGTATTTGGAGCGCCTTGAAAAAGCCACCGCCGGGAAGTCTATGAATTGTCATTAAGTGGACTGGAAAATGATAAAATTACTGCTTGAAAAAATCAAAAAAAATCATGCTTTGACTCTAATTATTTGCTGCGCTATCCCGATTTTCGGGATAATGGCGCTTTCCTCTATGGGACTGCTGGGATCATGGGGATATTATGCCCTGATCCTCCTTTGTCCTTTGGGACATATTTTTATGCTACGGGGGATGCATTCTCATTCCAAAGAAAGCATGGTTCAAAGACAGATCGAGCATGATAAGGAAGAATCTTGAAATAGAACTTTATTCCGGGACAGTTGGATGCGAAATTCGGGAATTGTGCCTGTCAATTCGTCAGCTAACGTTGATAACGTTTCACAATGTGGTTATCTTGATAGAGCTTCGTTGATGAATCGGATTACGATCGGCTCGACGGGTCACAAATTATGGATACCACCCAAAAACATCTCATCCTAATTGTTGCTATTGGCATTCTCGTGCCCAGCATCCCGGTTATCACACTGTGCTCATCTTATTGTGTTTCAAGCGGTCCCGACCTCGACTCACCGACGGACGGAAACTGCCCGTTTATCACCCATGCATTTGTTCAGTTTGCCACTGAGCTGTCAATTCTCTTTATTTTGCCTCTTGCAGGTTGTATGATCGGCGCAGACAGGCAGTTCATACCACCCGGCGCCTTTTGGCCACTTTTTAGGCCACCTCGATTTCTCCTTTAAAATTCACAGCCATTTTTGAGCCTTTAAACCACCATTTCTCCGTTATTAATGAACAGTCCTGATTCAAGCGGCCTTGACAGGTTATCAGGGCTGCAACTGTTAGTTTGTCTATCAGGGAAAAACCAGAATGCGCTCGCATTTTTCAAGGAGATCATGCAATGTCGGATATACAAATCTTAATTGTGGCTGTATTCAAAGGTGGATTGGCGAGTTATTTGCGCCAAGTCATGCCTCATATGGGCAAAATAGCCGGTGTCCTTCTACTGGCAGCCGGATCCTACCAAATTTATTGATGGTTAACCAAAGGCGGGTTGCTCGCATAAGAAAGATCTTACTATGGCAAAAAAGAAAAATAATCGTAAGAAAAAAAACATGTAACCAGAGCAAAAGCTGTGGCACTGCAGTAAAAAAAGAAGCCTAAATTTTCCTCTTTTTTTTGGCAACTGTAGATGAAATCAGGAAAGAGATTGACAGGGTATATGGTTCGCAATTTCAATGATCTGATTCAGCACTTCTTATCAGTCGGGAGGGACATTTTATGAAAAAAGCAGGAAAATATTTCCAACTTTTTCGAATAGTATTTTTGATCTTTATTTTTAGTTCATATATTTTTAAAGACCAAACCAGCGGGGCAGCCGATTTTATAGAGTCCCTTGCCCTGATCAGATTCGATGAAAAAATCATGGCCCAAAACTTTGCACTCAAGGACCTGAATGGCCATTTGGTGCACCTGAAGGATTATCGGGGAAAAGTGGTTTTATTGAATTTCTGGGCAACCTGGTGCATGCCATGTCTGGTGGAAATGCCGTCCATGGAAAAGCTGTATAACAAATTTAAAAATGATGATTTTGTCATTCTGGCAGTCGATATGCAGGAAGATTCGGAGACCGTTAAAAAATTTAAAGAAAGGTTTAAACTGAGTTTTCCGATCCTTTTGGATGAAGAGGGGGTTGTGGCCACATATTATGGGGTCAGAGGCATACCGGCCACTTATTTTATTGATCGCGAAGGATACCTTTTTGCTGCTGCCATGGGCGCGCGTGACTGGGCGAGCGCGGATGCCTTAATGCTGGTAAAACACATGTTGGACAAATAATCCTGATGATGGATTAGTCGTTTTCTAATACATGCCGATAGCTGGCTTTATAGAATCGCCATGCAGATATCTCCGATTAAAAAAATGTATTTGCCGGCATTATCCATTGTCGCTGTGGGATTTCTTCTGCTGATTATGATCAGCATATCCACCTATCGTAACCTCGATCGTCAGAAAACCACGGCCCTCCGGTTTCTGCACCGGCAAGGAGAAGGCTTGATACTGTCCCTCGAGGCGAGTGCCCGCACGGGGATGAAATCGCTTATGTGGCAGGAGATATCCTTCGGCAGTCTCTTGCAGGAGACGGCTAAAAGCAAGGACATTGCCTATGTTTATATTGCTGACGAGCACGGGACAATCGTTCATCACTCCGATCGTTTAAAAACCGGAACGATTATCGACTGGGAACCCGATATCACCACCGAAGGTCAAATCGATACCCGGATCAATCTGCTGCCCGACGGCACCCAGATATATGAGTTGGCAAAGTTTTTTTCACCGATGTATGAGCCAACCATGATGCATCATCGGAACAGCCCGATGGAATTGGACGCCGGACCTATGGCGAACTCGCATACCCATCGCGGCGATACGGTCGTCCTCGGCATGAGAATGACAGCTTATGAATTGGCGCGCCGGGCGGATATTCAGCATGCTTTCATCATGGCTGCCATCATTTTGATTCTGGGTTCGGGGGCGCTGTTTTTTATATTTGTTATACAAAATTACTATCTTGTTGATAAAACCTTAAAGCAAACCAGGGACTACACCCGTGAAGTCGTCGCCAACATGGCCAACGGATTGATTAGCATCGATTCTGAAGGCAAAATCGTATCATTTAACCGCTTGGCGCTCGATCTGCTCGGCATCGAAGAATCAAAGGCGCAAGGATTGGATTTAAGGTCACTGATCGAATTTGACATATCCGGCATCCAGAGCACCTTGGGTGAATGTCTACCCGTATTGGATTTTGAAATATATCATCAACATAAATCCGGGGATAACATCCCGCTAGCTTTGAGCGCCACGCCAATCAAAGATGGCATAGGAGGATGCAACGGGGCGGTCGTCATATTGCGGGATTTGAGAGAAATCAAACTATTGCAGGAAAAGGTAAAGCGCTCTGAAAAACTGGCTGCCATCGGAGAACTTGCCGCCGGCGTCGCCCATGAGATCCGCAATCCTTTGAGCTCGATTCGCGGCTTCGCGCAGTTTCTGAGACACTCTTTGCAGGACAAACCGCAGGAGAAAGAATATGCCGAAACCATGGTGACCGAAGTGGACCGGATCAATCGAGTCGTGACGGACCTGCTCACATTTGCACGGCCCACGGCAGTAGACATTTCGCCCACGGACATTACCGAGCTAGTAGAACACGCCGTTCGATTGGTCGAAGCCGACGCCAAGTCCCGCCAGGTAAATATCCGGACCCGGATTTCAGATTTGAGCCGCCTGCCGATAGACGGCAATCAAATAACCCAGGCGCTTTTAAACCTTTTGCTCAATGCGCTGCAGGCCGTGCCGCCCGGCGGTCACATCGAGGTCGGCGCCGAGCTGGATGCGCCTGCTTCACGCCTTCATCTTTGGGTAAAAGACGATGGACCTGGCATACCTGACGATAAAATAGAAAAGATATTTGAACCCTTTTATACGACCCACGATAAAGGAACCGGCCTGGGCCTGGCCATTGTCCATAAGATCGCCGAAAATCACAACGGCGAGATAAGAGTCGTCAGCCCGCCCAAAGGATTTACCCGGGGTTGCCGTTTTACAATTATTCTTCCGATTGTCACTGTTAAAAAAGAAAAAAAAATCTACAATAGAATGGAGTTCCGGAGGAAGCTGCATAAGGAGAAGCAATGAAACCCAAAATCCTTGTAGTCGACGACGAGCGTTCACATCGGCAGATGATCGAAGCCGTTCTCACCGCCGAGGGCTACGATATCGCCCTGGCCGAAGACGGACGTGAAGCCATCGATGCTGTTGAAGAAAAGTTTTACGATCTTGTCATAATGGACATCCGCATGCCGGAAGTTGGCGGATTAGAAGCGTTAAAAAGAATTAAGGCGATCAGTCCGGGAATTCCGATCATCATCATGACGGCTTACGCTTCGGTCGGCACGGCCGTGGATGCACTCAAATCCGGTGCATCGGACTATTTGACCAAGCCACTGGACATAGAAGAGCTCAAGATCCTGATTGCGAAAACTATGCGTTTTCACCAGCTCGAAAAGGAAAATATCTACCTCAAGGAAAGATTGGATGACCGCTTCGATTTTTCCAACATCATCGGTCGCAGCCCGGCCATGAAAAACATGCTTGAAACCATGGCCCTGGTCGCACCTTCTGAAGCAACGGTTCTGATTGTCGGTGAAAGCGGGACCGGCAAAGAATTGATTGCCAATGCCATCCACCAGAACAGCCCCCGCAAAGACCGGCCTTTTATCAAGGTCAATTGCGCCGCCTTACCGGAAACATTGTTGGAAAGCGAACTGTTCGGTCACGAGAAAGGCTCTTTTACCGGAGCGATTGCCAACAAGCAGGGACGATTTCAGCTGGCCGACAAGTCCTCCATTTTTTTGGATGAAATTGCTGAAATGGAACCTGCCACTCAGGCCAAGATACTCAGAGTGCTCCAGGAGAGGGAATTTGAACCGCTCGGAGGTACTCAAACCATCAAAGTCGATACCCGGGTGATTGCAGCTACCAACAAAAACCTCGAAGCGGAAATTTCTGCCGGCCGTTTCCGGGAAGACCTCTACTATCGACTCAATGTGGTGACTCTTGACGTTCCGCCGATGCGCGAGCGCCGTGAGGATGTTCCGCACCTGGCTGATCATTTTCTGAAGCAGTATGCCAAAAAAAACCGCCGCCTCATTCAAGGGTTTACCCCTCGGGCGACGGATTTGCTGATGCGCTATGATTGGCCCGGCAATGTGCGCGAACTGGAAAACATCATCGAGCGGGCGGTGATCATGTCGCGGGGTGAAATGGTCACACCTTTGGAATTTCCCAATGATCTGCAGGAACTGGACGAAGAACTGAAAAATTCGCAAATCAATTTAACACCCGGCAGATCGCTCAAGGAAGTCGAAAAAGTAATGATCCTGCGGACCCTGGAGGAGACCGGCGGCAATCGCACCCATGCGGCCAGAATACTGGGAATTACACGCCGGACCTTGCAGCTCAGGCTGAAAGATTACGGCATCAACCCGTGACGACAGACCGGGTGTAAATCACTGCTGATGGTAAACAGCAATCAAACGCTCTTTATCAAACGAGGATTTATTCATACCAGGAGTATTGGAGTGATGGAGTAATGGATTGATGAATGGTTGCTATAATGCAAAAAGATATTCCATGTTTGGATCTCGCATAACCCAAGGTAATAGAGTAAAAATCAGATTTATTTCCGGTTTTAAACCCAACACCCCATTACTCCAATACTCCCGCACTCCTTCAATTTACATGGCGGCATAACACAAATTGCTACGGATATTCCCATAATCAATGGTCTTGATTCACACCCCAACAGATCATTTAGCCAACCGTGAATACATTTTTCACCTAATGAATCGGGTCGATCTATCCTGTGAAATTTTTTCGCACCCACCACATTTCCAGCATCGCTTTGAGGATGACGAATCCAAAAATTACCCCGAAAAGACCGCCACCCGGTATGTGCAGCCAGAAGAAAACCGGCGAAATATAGATTTTCAGCCACATGGCGGCGATATCGATGAACACCCCGACGAAAGGCAGTGCCACCAGCCAGGTCCGGGTTTTGATCCCAAGATCCAGAAACAGGGTTATGACACCCATAAATATAAATATCATGTTCATGCCGAAAAGGTGAATATGGGTCCATTTAAGGAGCCATACGAATTGTTCGGAGTGAATGAAAGAAGTCTTTTCAGGCTCTTTATCAGTTAGTTCTTCGCCAAACAGATCTCCACGGCTGTCCTCTGCGATATCTTCTGCAGTTTGTTCCATTTCCGGCATGGCTCCACCGCCGCGGTGTTCCATCGGCGAAGACGAAAAAAACGTTGGGATAATGTCGTGCACGATTATCTGACCCATGGCACCGGCCATTGCCAGCGTCATGGTTATAATAACGGCAGTGACCAGGGCTTTGGCCGGCATCGGAAATGCTCTAAGCTTTGGCCAATTTTGGTTTTCACTATTCTGGGGGCTCAATTGTTTATGACTCCTGTTATTTTGGATTTTAGATTTCGGATTTTGGATTGGCGGTATCGCTGCGCTCTATAAATCAATAAAATCGACCGTTCGACACAAAAGCTCACGACAAGCAGAACAACTTAAGTCCCAAATTCGCGATCCAAAATCTAAAATCTACTACTAACTGATTAGCGGTACGAAATCGTGTCTCAACCGGAATGCAATTACAGCAATCGCTGTCAGACCCTACTTGCCCGTAAAGTTGGATCCGGTGTACTTGCCTTTTGAATTGAAAAAAATGTACACGGCTTTCGGATCCCCGTCCTGGCGTTGAAACTTAACCACCACTTCATTTTTGCCCGCGTGCTTGCGGTTTGATATGAACACATTTTCAAGACCGGTTTCCCAGCTTTGATCCAGTCTGCCTTTGGCGATCAACTGATCATAGAGTTTCGTCGCCTTTTGCAGTGCCTGAAGCTGAGTGAATTTGTCCGCATGCTTGCCGCCGTGTCCGAATGCCAAGGCTGAAGCTATCATGACAACGGAAAAAGCCATGGAAATAATAAGTATTCTTTTGCTATGTGAATCTTTCATTTGTAGTTTTTTCATTTTTCTCACACTTCTGTTAAACTTTTAAAATTGTATATAATGCGGTTTGACTGGATTATTGTCCTTAGTCCTTTTAAACATAGCAATTACTATGTCACCTATTATTATTAACTAGTGCCTGAACGAAAAGTGGCCGTTTTTCCAGTTAGCCCGGCCGCTAATTATCACTCATTAAATTACTGCCGTTCAAAACGATGGCGAA
>Ga0209678_1000325_pt1 | contig 17299 bp, 14 predicted proteins | sample WorMetilvaeELBA1_FD_187404 | JGI IMG/M metagenome (GOLD analysis project Ga0209678, IMG submission 187404) | Marine gutless worms symbiont microbial communities from Max Planck institute for Marine Microbiology, Germany - Olavius ilvae ELBA.1... ...
CCGAGGATACTGCCATGGGTGGCCGGGCGGGGGTGCGGGCCGGCGATGCAATCTCAATCGATAATGCTCTAGCCGCGCCCTTCACCTGAGCCCCTGTTCCTCCTGCCGCGCCTGCAGGAGCGCGCGGTTGTAAGCGTGCACGGCGTCGCGTTCGTGCAGGAAGCCGACGACGATCAGGCTGTCGCGGTCGGCGACCACGGGCACGTGCTCCTCGTGCTCGGACTGCATGACCTCCAGCGCCCGCGCCAGGTCGTCGTCGGCGACCAGCACCGGCGGGTTGCGCCGCGCGACGTCGAGCGCGTTGGCGGCGGCCGCGTCGTCCAGTTCGGCCACGGCCCGGTGCAGGTCGGCGTAGGTCAGCACGCCCAGCAGACGGCCGGCCTCGTCGAGCACGAACAGCTCGCCGTAGGGCGCGTGCTCCAGGCGGTGGCGCAGCTCGCCCATGGCGCAGTCGCCGCGCACCGCGTCGAAGCGCGGGCTCATCACATCGCCGACCTGCAGGCTGCGCAGCAACCCCAGGTCGTGGCCGCCGCCGAGTTCGATGCCGCGCCGCTCGAGCTGGCGGTGGAAAAACGAGCGGCCGTAGACCTGCTGCACCACCAGCGTCGCGATGGCCGTCGCGATCATCACCGCGATGGTGATCTGGTAGTCGCCGGTCAGCTCGAAGATGATCAGGATCGTCGACATGGGCGCGCCCAGGACGGCGCCGGCGACCGCGCCCATGCCGATCACCGCGTAGGCCGAGACGCCGGAGTACATCTCAGGGAACGCCGTGCCGGCGATAACGCCGTAGGCGCCGCCGACCATGGCGCCGAGGAACAGCGACGGGCTGAACACGCCGCCGCCGAAACCGGCGCCCAGACTGATCGCCGTGGCGAAGCCCTTCGCCGCGACCAGCACCAGCAGCAGGATCAGCCCGTACTCGGCGCGCAGCGCGGCGTCGGTCGCCTCGTAGCCGACGCCCAGCACCTGGGGGTAGAACACGGCGATGGCGCCGACCAAGACGCCGCCGCAGGCCGGCTTGGTCCACTCGGGCCAGCGGATCCGCGCGATGACGTCCTCGGCGAGGAACGTCGAGGCCATGAAGGCGATCGCCGCGACGGCGCACACCAGGCCGAGGATTGCGAAGGCCGGGAACTCCCACAGCGAGATGATGAGGTGCCCCAGCATGTCGAAGGCCGGCGCGGCGCCGAAGTAGATGCGGCCGATCACCGTGCCGGCCACCGCCGCGACGACGATCGGCGCCAACGCCTTGGTCGCGTGGTGGCCGATCACCACTTCGAGCGCGAAGAACACGCCGGCGATGGGCGCGTTGAACGAGGCCGCGACCGCCGAGGCGACGCCACAGCCGATCAGCGTGCGCGCCAGCGAGCGACTGAGGTGCAGCTTGCGCACGATCCAGCCGGCGAGCGTGGCGCCGAGGTGCACCACGGGCCCCTCGCGCCCGGTCGAGGCGCCGGCGCCGAGCGAGACGGCGTGCACCACCGCGGAGGCGAGGCCCGTCCGCAGCGACATGCGCCCGCCGTTGAGCGCCGCCGCCTCGATCACGTGCGGCACGCCCTCGGCGCGCGCGCCGCCCATCACGAAATGCCGGAACAGGCCGATCACGAGGCCGCCCGCGGTCGGCACGACGACGACCAGCCACCACGGCGTCCCGGCGAGGCCGGTGATCAGCCGCTCCTCGGAAACGCCGAAGCCCAGCCACTGCACGCCGGAGATCGCCAGCCGGAAGGCCACCGCGCCGAAACCGGCGGCCAGGCCGACGGCAAGCGCGAGCACCGAAAGCACGACATGGTCGTTGCGCAGGAACCGCCGCAGCGCGACGCGAACCCGGGTGGCGTTGCGTGCCCGCACGCGGCGGTCTCCCCTCGCGTTGGCGGCGAACGCCCGGGCCTTAACACACAGTCGGGTGAGACGAAAGCCGGCGCGGCCGGCGGCAGGATCAGCTGGCGGCGGCCAGCGACTCCTTCGGCGCCACGACCTGCTCGGCGACGACGCGGTTGCGGCCGCTGTCCTTCGCCGAGTAGAGCGATTCGTCGGCGCGGTGCAGCAGGTCTTCCAGCGACTCTCCGGGCCGGTACTGGGAAACGCCTGCCGACAGCGTGATGTTGCCCAGCTTCTCGCCGGTCGTCTTCTTGACGATACGCTTCGAGGCGACGTTCGCGCGCACCTGGTCGCCGACGATCAGCGCGTCCTGCAGCCGCGTGTGCGGCAGCACGATGACGAACTCCTCGCCGCCGAAGCGGGCGGCGAAGTCGCGGCCCTTGATCGAATCGGTCAGGCAGCGGGCGACCAGGCGCAGCACCTCGTCGCCGGTCTGATGGCCGTAGGAGTCGTTGAACTGCTTGAAGTGATCGATGTCGAGCATCATCAGGCACAGCGGTTCTCGGCTCGCCGCGGCCTCCTCGATGATTTCGTCGATCGAGTTGTCGAAATGCTTGCGGTTGGAGATGCCGGTCAGCGCGTCGGTCAGCGCGTCCTGCTTGACCTCGTCGAGGCGCACGCGCAGCTGGTTGACTTCGCTGAGCGACTCCTCAAGGCGGCCCTCTAGGTGCTTGGTGCGCTCCTGCATGCGGCGCGTGTCCGACAGGATCTCGGTGACGATCGTGCGCACCTGGTTGGCCTGGGTGTCCTCGTTCAGCTTGCCCGAGACGGCGGCCAGCTTCTTGCCGTAGTCGGCCGCGTCGCCGCCGGCGTCGCCCAGAGCCTCCATGACCTGGGAGATCGCCGTCTCGATGCGCTCGCCGGTCTCGTTGAGCGTCTCGTCGTCGTGCATGGGGCCGAGGAAGCGGCGATACAGGTCGCGGCTCTGCTCGTCGTCATAGGTCTCGACATTGCCGGAAATCTGCTCGACGGTGCGCGTCAGATCCGGGTCGTCGCCCTGATACGCGTTGTACCAAAGCGAATAGTTGCGCGGATTGGGCGGAATGCGCAGTTTGACGAGCTGGATCAAAACCTGCTTCGCCAGATTGGCCGCGGCCGTAAGTGATTCAGATGTGTCCACGCGGAAGTCCCACCGACGCCCCGTCGAAAAGATCGGTTAGACGCTAGCGGACCTGTGGTTAAGGAACGCTTTATTCAGGCGCTGAATCGCGCGCGGCAGGCCGACTTCCGTGCCGTCCGCCCAACCGGAGCCGGGGGGACCGCCCGCGGCCCCGAGCATTTGGTTCGAACCCCATGCTGACGGCGGCTTTGGGCACGCTCGGGCGGCACGCCACGCTGGTCATGGCCGGCGGCGTGTTCCTGGGTCTCCTGCTGCCGGACGCCGCCCGCCTGCTGCGGCCGCTGCTGGCCCCGGCGATCCTGTTCATGCTGGCGCTGACCATGGTGCGGACCGACTGGCCGGCGCTGGTCCACCGGGTGCGCCGCCCCGGGCCGGCGCTGGCGGCGATCGCCTGGCTCCTGCTGGTCTCCGCCCCGCTGATGCTGCTGCTGGCCAGCCCGTTCGCGCCCGCACCCGACATCGCCGTCATGCTGGTGCTGTTCGCCAGCGCGCCGCCGATCGTCTCCTCGGCGGCGATCACCCTCCTGCTGCGCCTCGAGCCGCCGCTGGCGCTGATCGCCGGCACCGTCGCGACGCTCTTGGTGCCGCTCACCATGCCGCCGGTGGCGCTACTGTTGCTGGGGCTCGAGCTCGACGTCGCGCTGGGTGAGTTCATGCTGCGGCTGGGCTGGCTGATCGGCGGCGCCGTCGTCGCCGCGGCGGTGTTGCGGCGCTGGCTGGGCCCCCGCCGGCTGGCCGAACGCGCCGAGCAGATCGACGGCCTGATCGTGGCCGGCATGATCGTCTTCGCGATCGCCGTGATGGACGGCGTGACGGCCCAGATCCTGGCCGACCCGGCGGGCGTCGCGGCCATCGTGGCCCTCGCTTTCGCCGCCAACCTGTCCTTCCAGGCGCTGGGCGCGGTTGCCTTCCTGCCGCTCGGCCGGCGCGCCGCCCTGACCGTCGGGCTGATGAGCGGCAACCGCAACATGGGCCTGGTGCTGGCCGCCCTCGGCGCCAGTGCGTCGCCGTCCTTCGTGCTGTTCGTCGCCGCGGCGCAGTTTCCGATCTACCTGCTGCCGGCCCTGCAGCGCCGGTTCTACCCCGCGCTGCTCGCCGGGCGGGACTAGGCGGCGGGCGCCTCGGCGGCGGGGCGAATCCCCAGGCTGTGGCAGATTGCCAGCGTCAATTCGGCGCGGTTCAGCGTGTAGAAATGGAGCTGCGAGACGCCCTCGGCGCGCAGGCTCTGGCACAGCTCGATCGCGGTCGAGGCGGCGATGAGCTGGCGCGTCTGCGGGTCGTCGTCCAGGCCGTCGAAGAGCCGCGACATCCAGTCCGGCACGGCGGCACCGCACATCGCCGCAAAGCGCTGGACGGTGGCGAAATTGGTGACCGGCAGGATGCCCGGCACCAGCGGGGCGCGGATGCCGGCCGCCGCGACCCGGTCGCGGAAGCGCAGGAAGGTCTCCGGCGCGAAGAAGAACTGGGTGATCGCGCGGCTGGCGCCGGCGTCGATCTTGCGCTTGAGGTTGTCCAGGTCCGCCACCGCCGAGGCCGCCTCGGGATGCACTTCCGGGTAGGCGGCGACAGAGATGTCGAAATCGGCGACCCGGCGCAGGCCGGCCACGAGGTCGGCGGCGTAGCGATAGCCGTCCGGCGCCGGTTCGTAAGCCTCGGCGTCCTCCGGCGGGTCGCCGCGCAGCGCGACGATATGGCGGACGCCGAGGTCCCAGTAGGCCCGCGCCACGGCGTCGACCTCGGCCTGGCTGGCGCCGACACAGGTCAGGTGCGCCGCGGGCTCCAGCGCCGTCTCGCGCTTCAAGCGCGCGATCGTCGCGTGGGTGCGTTCGCGCGTCGAGCCGCCGGCGCCGTAGGTCACGGAGACGAAGCGCGGCTCGAGCGGCGCCAGCCGCTCGACCGCACGCCACAGCGTCTCGGCCATCTTGTCCGTCTTCGGCGGGAAGAACTCGAAGCTCACCCGCGGCGGCGGTCCGCCAAGGGCGGCGTCGGCCTGCCAGGGCTGGTGGCGGCGCAGCGCATCAGTTGCCGCGCCGGTCGCATCGGTAGCCATCAGTCGCGGTTCTCCGTCAGGCCGCCGAGGCGGCGCCGTTCGGCGGTCCAGATCGTCACGGTCAACGGGTCGCCGGGCAGGTGCTGCGGCGCCAGCGGCGTCAGGCCCGCGGCCTGGCACCAGCGCGCAACCTCGGCCTCGGCGAAGCCCAGCCGACGGTGCGCGTGCTCGGCCCGCAAGCGTTCCAGCTCGTGGGGCGCGAAGTCGATCACGGCCAGCCGGCCGCCGGGCTTCAGCACCCGCGCCGCCTCGGCGATCGCCGCCGCCGGCCGATCGGCGAAATGCAGCACCATGTGGATGGTGACCAGGTCGTAGGACCCGTCGGACCAGGGCAGCTGGTACATGTCGCCCTGGCGGACGGAACAGTTCTGCAGGCCGTGGCGCTCGAGATTGCTGCGGGCGTAGGCCAGCATGTCGCGCGAGGCGTCGATGCCGACGGCCCGCGCGACCCGGGGGCCGAACAGCGCCAACATGCGGCCCGTACCGGTGCCGATGTCCAGGAGATGCGCCGCAGGCGACGGCTGAATGACGTGCAGCAACGCCGTCTCGACGTCGGCGTCGTCGACGTGCAGCGCGCGCACGGTGTCCCACTGGGCCGCATTGGCGCCGAAATAGCGGGCCGCCGCCGCCGCGCGCTCGGCCTTGATGGCCTCCAGGCGCCCGCGGTCGCCGACGATCAGCGGGTCCGCCGCCGGCACGCGGTCGACCAGCAGGCGCGCCAGCGCCGCGCGGGGGCCGTCGCCGGCCAGCCGATAGAATGCCCAGGTGCCCTCGCGGAAACGGTCGAGCAGGCCGGCCTCGCACAACAGCTTCAGGTGGCGCGAGACGCGCGGCTGGCTCTGGCCCAGGATGCGGCACAGCTCGGTCACGGTCAGCTCGCCTTGACCGCAGGCCGCCAGCAGGCGCAGACGGCTGGGTTCGGCCGCCGCGCGCAAGCCGACAAACAGGTCGTCGAGCGCTGCCGGCCCATCGCCCCGATCGTCACCGCTCCTTGGCGCGTCCGGCGTGTCGCCCTCGACCGGCGTCATCGCATCGCCGACAACCGTCACCGCGGCACCTCCCGTACACTCGCGCCGGCCCGGATCGCCCGGCGCGCCGACATCATGCATACATAAACATATCTTTATATATTGCAAAGCCTCTCTTGTGGCGCGACCGCGGCGCCGGCGCGCCCCACCGACGCGGGAAGCCAGGTTTCTTTCGCGACTGTGGCGGTTTCGCAACATCCGACTCGCGTTCGGGCCCGGGCGTGGCGGCGTAGCTAGCCTGACCGGAAATCGTGTGATAACTCGTTCAATAGTGGGGGTTGTGGAAATCGCGGAACGGCGCGTAGGCACTTAAGCGTCTGTCAAGGGAACGGCGACAGATTGCTGTTGAACCAAGCCGTGTGGCATCCAAGCCGCACAGTGTCATGAGGACGAGTGAGCAGGCAGGGGACGTGCACGGTCGCGCATCACCACTAATAGGTCGGGGTCTGGGCTTGCGGCGGGTCGCACTCGCCGTGACCGCGGCGCTGTGCCTGTCGCTGCTGGTCGGCTGCGCGACGCCGCCGGAGGATCCGGAAGAGCGCGCGCTGTGGGAAGAGACCAACGACCCGTTTGAGCCGTTCAACCGCATGATCTTCGCGATCAACAACGCGCTCGACACGCTAATTCTGGCGCCGATCGCCGTGACCTACCGCGACTGGTTCCCGCGTGCGCTACAGACCAACGTGACCAACCTGGTGCGCAACCTGTCGCTGCCGCTGACGTTCATCAATTCAGTACTTCAGGGCGACATGGAGCGGGCGAACATCGCCGCCGAACGGTTCTTCACTAACCTGCTGACGCTGGGCCTGGGCGATCCGGCGACGCAGATGGGCAAGGGCGAGCATTTCACCGAAGACTTCGGCCAGACGCTGGCGGTCTGGGGTTTCACCCCCGACACCAACGATACGCCATATCTGGTGCTGCCGATCTTAGGTCCGTCCAACGTGCGCGACGGTGTCGGCACCGCGGCAGACGTCTTCATCGACCCGCTGTTCATCGTCGGCAACAACGAGGTCGCCTTCGGCATCGCCCGAACCGGCGTCGGCGTGCTGGACGCCCGCGCCCGCAATGCCGAGGTCATCGACGACCTGAAGACCGGCTCGATCGACTACTATGCGGCGGTGCGCAGCCTGTACCGCCAGCGGCGCAATTCCGAGATCAATAACGGCGCGCCGCCGGATTACGACGCCCTGCCGTCGATCGGCTTCGAAATCAACGAGGAAGACAACAGCCAGGCGAAAGCCGGCAATTAACAGCTTCGGAGCACCCCCCATGGCCCGGTTCGCAGCCGCGCTTTGCGCGTTCCTGTTGGTGGTCGGCGCCGGCCCGAGCGTTGCAAACACGCCGCAGAGCGCCAGCGAGTTCATCGGCAGCCTCTCCGACACTTCGTTCGCCCGCCTCACCGAGGCGGGCCTGACGGACGACCAACGCGCCCAGCGCTTCCGCGAGCTCTTCGAGGAGAGCTTCGCCGTGCAGGGCATCGCCCGCTTCGTCATGGGCCGCCACTGGCGCGGCGCCTCGGCGGAGCAACGCACGCAGTTCACCGATCTCTTCGTGCAGACCGTCGTCGGCACCTGGGCCAACCGCTTCCGCGGCTTCTCGGGCCTCGACTTCGAGGTCACCGGCGAGACTGAGGTCAAGAGCGGCCGCGCGGACGAGAAGGACGCTATCGTGCGCACCGCCTATCTCGATACCGACGGGCCGGTGGCGATCACCTGGCGCGTGGCCAACAAGGGCACGATCTACAAGATCACAGACGTCCAGGTCGAAGGCGTCAGCATGGTGACGACCTACCGCGAGGAGATCGCGACAGTGATCCGCCGCAACGGCAACACGGTCGACGGTCTGCTCACCGCCATGCGCAAGAACGTCGAGAACGTGACCGACACCACGCTGTGATCGGCGCGCGCCCTCAGGCCGTTGCACCACTGACCGGGAGCTCACCGCAGTTAGATTGGTGGCCGGGCCAACGGAGTCCGGCAGGTCGGGGCTCGGGAGCAGGTTTCATGGCACGGTTCGCGGCAGTCATTTGTGTCTTCTTGCTGGTCGCCGGCGCCGGCCCGGCCTCCGCCGTGCCCCAGAGCGCCAGCGAGTTCATCACCGTCCTGGCCGACACCTCGATGGACCGGCTGACCGCGCCCGACCTGCCCCGGGCCGAACGGGCGCAACGCTTCCGCGACCTGTTCGACGAGAGCTTCGCCGTCACCGGCATCGCCCGCTTCGTGATGGGCCGCCACTGGCGCAGCGCCACCGAGGAGCAGCGCGACGAGTTCGTCGATCTGCTGGTGCAGATCGTCACCAACACCTGGGCCGAACGCTTTCGCGAGTTCTCACGCGGGGACTTCCAGATCGTCGGCGAAACGGCCGTGAAGAGCAGCCGCGCGGACGAGCAGGACGCGATCATGCGCACGGCCTATGCCAGCGACGATGACGGCGTGGCGATCAACTGGCGCGTCGCCAACAAGGGCGATATCTACAAGATCACCGACATCCAGGTCGAAGGCGTCAGCATGGTCACGACCTACCGCGACGAGATGGCCGCCGTGATCCGCAAGAACGGCGGCACGATCGAGGGCCTGCTCGCGGAAATGCGCCAACACCTCGCCAACATCACCGAGCCGACGCTCTGACGCGCTTGCCGCCCTAAACGGGCAGCGGCTTGTAGCGGATGCGGTGCGGCTGGTCGGCATCGTCGCCCAGGCGGCGGTGGCGGTCGGCTTCGTAGTCCTGGTAGTTGCCCTCGAACCACTCGACGTGGCCGTCGCCCTCGAAGGCCAGGATGTGCGTGGCGATGCGGTCGAGGAACCAGCGGTCGTGGCTGATCACGACGGCGCAGCCGGCGAAGTCCAAGAGCGCTTCCTCGAGCGCCCTCAAGGTATCGACGTCCAGATCGTTGGTCGGCTCGTCGAGCAGCAGCAAGTTGGCGCCCGACTTGACCATCTTGGCCAGGTGCACCCGGTTGCGCTCGCCGCCGGAGAGCTGGCCGACCTTCTTCTGCTGGTCCGGCCCCTTGAAGTTGAAGGCGCCGACATAGGCGCGGCTGGGCATCGAGGCCTTGCCGAGCTCGATCACGTCGAGGCCGTCGGAGATCTCCTCCCAGACCGACTTGTCGCCGGCGAGTGTGTCGCGCGACTGGTCGACATAGCCCAGCTGCACGGTCTCGCCGATGCGGATCGAACCGTCGTCCGGCTGCTCCTGGCCGGTGATCATGCGGAATAGCGTCGTCTTGCCGGCGCCGTTGGGGCCGATCACGCCAACGATGCCGCCGGCCGGCAGGCGGAACGAGAGATCGTCGATGAGGAGGCGCTCGCCGAGCGCCTTGGTGAGCTGCTCGGCCTCGATCACCACGTCGCCAAGGCGCTCGGCGACGGGGATCAGGATCTGCGCAGAGCCTGGCGCGCGGTCGCGGCTCTCGGCGACCAGCTGGTCGTAGGCGGTGATGCGCGCCTTCGACTTGGCCTGTCGCGCCCGCGGGCTCTGCCGGATCCACTCGAGCTCATGTTTGATGGTGCGCTGGCGCGCGCTCTCCTGCTTCTCCTCCTGCTCGAGCCGCTTCTCCTTCTGCTCCAGCCACGACGAGTAGTTGCCCTCGAACGGCAGGCCGCGGCCGCGGTCGAGTTCGAGGATCCAGCCGGCGACGTTGTCGAGGAAGTAGCGGTCGTGGGTCACCGCCATCACCGTGCCCGCGTAATCGTGCAGGAAGCGCTCCAGCCAAGCGACGGACTCGGCGTCCAGGTGGTTCGTCGGCTCGTCGAGCAGCAGCATGTCTGGCTGCGACAGCAGCAGGCGGCACAGCGCGACGCGGCGGCGCTCGCCGCCGGACAGCGTGGTCACGTCGGCGTCGCCCGGCGGGCAGCGCAGCGCGTCCATGGCGATGTCGATCTTGCGGTCCAGGTCCCAGGCGTCGGCGGCGTCGATCTTGCTCTGCAGTTCGCCCTGCTCCTCGATCAGCGCGTTCATGGCGTCGTCGTCGAGCGGTTCGGCGAAGCGCGCGCTGACCTCGTTGAACTGGTCGATGAGCGCCTTGGTCTCGGCGACACCGTCCAGCACGTTGCCGGCGACGTCCTTCGCCGGGTCCAGCTCGGGCTCCTGCGGCAGGAAGCCGACGCGAACGCCCTCTGCGGCCCAGTGCTCGCCCTGCACCTCCTCGTCCAGCCCCGCCATAATGCGCAACAGCGACGACTTGCCGGCGCCGTTCGGACCCAAGACACCGATCTTGGCGCCCGGCAGGAAGCTGAGCCAGATGTCCTTGAGGACGGTCTTGCCGCCCGGGAACGCCTTCGTCAGGCCCTTCATCACGTAGATGTACTGATACGCCGCCATGCGGCCGTCTCCTGGCAGGGGTGGGTGACGCGGCGGCGGCCTTTTAGCGTGGCGCACAAGCCACCGCAACGCCGGTACGGCCGGGGGCACCGCCTTGATGGCCGAGGGGACGGCGGCTAAGGTCGCGCGAGACGGCGCGCGACGACTCGCCGCCGTCGACCCCCGGGGTCGGGACCGTTAGACGGTCGCCCAAACAGAGGTGACGCCACGCCGATGGACACCGATGGCCCCCGCAGCGCCCGCCTGGCCGAGCGTCTGCCCCGTGCCCCCGTCGCCGGCATCGAGCCGGTCCCCCTCACCTTGTCGCTCGACGACCTCGACCTGCCCGAGCACGCGCTGACGGCGCTCTCTAAGCTCATCGCGGCGGAGCGCGACCGCGCCGCCTGGGCCGGTCAGCATGCCGGCATCGACGCCGGCGCCACGCGGGCGCTGCTGGTCGGCGGGGCGCGCGAGGACCGGCTGCGCGCCGCGGCGGCGGTCGCCCATGCCCTCGACAAGCCGCTGTGGCGCGCCGACCTGGCCCGCTTCGTGCGGCGGTACATCGGCGAGACGGAGAAGATGCTCGGCCGCGTATTCGGTGCCGCAACGCGCGGCGACGCGGTGTTGCTGTTCGACGAGGCGGACGCGCTGTTCGGGCGACGCACCGCGGTGCGCGACGCCCACGACCGCTACGCCAACCTAGTGGTCAACCATCTGCACGCGCGCCTCGACGCGCACCCGGGCCTGGTGCTGCTCGCGACCGACAAGCGCCCGACGCTCGACGGTGCCTTCGCCCGCCGGCTGGCCTGCGTCATCGACTTCCCGTGGCGCGCGCCGCCCGCCGGGGCCTGAGCCGACCGCCGCCACCCTCCCCGATGCCGCGCCGCGCCACGCTCGCCATCGCCGTTGCCGGCCTGGCGCTCGCCGCCCTGGTCGTGGCCGTGCTGTGGCTATTGGACAACGGCGCGCCGGACGGCGCCCCGGGAGCCGTCAACGTCACACTGTTGGTAACCGCCGGGAGCGTTCTGGGCGTCGCCATCGTCTGCACGCTCTTGTGGGCCTTCCTGGCGCTCAAGGTGTTCCACCCGCTGCTAGCGACGGTGCGCGAGGCGGCGCTGGGCCGGGCCGCGATGGCCGAGGCCGGCCTCGACCCCCTGGCGCGCGATATCGCGGCCCTCGCCGGACACCTGGGGGCCGCGCGTGGCACCGCGACGGCGCTGGAGACCGCGCGGGCCGCCGACCCGACGCGCCGGCGCCTCGAGGCGATCCTGCGCGATCTGAGCGAGGGCGTCGTGGTCTGCAACCGCGAGCACCAGGTGCTGCTCTACAACCGCGTCGCCCTGTGGCTGTTGAGCGGCGCCGGCGAGGTCGGCCTGGGCCGCCGGCTGTTCGAGGCCGCCGAGGAGGGCCAGGTGCGCGACGCGCTCGAGACCCTGCTTGAGACGCGCGAGTTGGAGGCCGATGCCGCCGTCCGCGACACCGCCAGCCTGACCTGCACCCTGCGCGACGGCACCCGCCTCGACGCCCGCATGGCGCTGATCGGCGACGCCTCGGGCGAGCCGGAGGGTTACGTGCTGACCCTCGCCGGCGCCGCGGCGACCGACGAGCTGCCGGCGCCGGCGCCACGGCCCGAGTTCTACGACTTCGACCTGTTCAGCCGCCCGGCGCCGTCCGCCGCCACTGGCGCCACGCCCCTGCGCGACCTGACCTTCGTCGTGTTCGACACCGAAACGACGGGCCTGCGCCCGGCGCAGGGCGACGGGATGGTCGCCCTCGCCGCCGTGCGCGTGCGCGGCGGCCGGGTGCTGAGCGGCGAGACCTACGAGACGCTGATCGATCCCGAACGGCCGATCCCGGCGAGTGCCACGCGCATCCACGGCATCACCGACGCCACGGTCGCCGGTGCGCCGCCGGCCGAAGCCGTGCTGCCGGCGTTCCGCCGCTTCGTCGGCGACGCGGTGCTGGTCGCCCACAACGCCGCTTTCGACATGGCCTTCGTCAGCCGCAAGGCCGCCGCCTGCGACACCCGCTTCGACATGCCGGTGCTCGACACGCTCCTGCTGTCGGTGGCGCTGCACGACCACGCGACCGACCACACGCTGGACGGCATCGCCGCGCGCCTGGACGTGGCGTTGCCGCCGGAGCGCCGCCACACGGCGCTGGGCGACGCGCTGGCGACCGCGCACGTGCTGGTGCGGCTCGTTGACTTGCTGATCGCTCGGGGCACGAGCACGCTCGAGGAGGCCCTGGCCATCAGCGCGCGCCAGACCGAGCTGCGTCGTCAGCAGGCGCAGTTCTGAGACGACGTCATGGCCGACGACGCCTGTCGCCACGAGGTGACGATCGACCGGTCCCCGGCCGATGCGTTCGATCTGTTCGTGCACCGCTTTGCCGCCTGGTGGCCGCGGGAGTTCTCGTGGGCGCAGGACGCACTCGACACGATGGTCCTGGAGCCGCGTGCGGGTGGGCGCCTGATCGAACGGGACAAGAGCGGCCAGGAGACCGTCTGGGGCCAGGTGCTGGAGATCAAAGAGCCCGACAGCCTGGTATTCTCGTGGCAGATTTCGCCCGACCGGCGGGTGCTGACCGACCCGGCGCAGGCGAGCGTGGTGGAGGTCGTGTTTGCCGCCGACGGCGACGGCACGCGGGTGTCGCTCGAACACCGCATGTTCGCGCGCCACGGCGACGGCTGGCAGTCTTACCTTGAGACGATGGCGACCCAGGGCTGGCCGTTCGCGCTCGCCCGTTACGTCGCGGCCGCCTAGAAAATCTCCCCCGTCATCTCCAGGCGGACCTTCTTGCGCAGGTCTTCGATGGCGCGGAAGCCGTCGATCAGCTGGTCGCGCTCGCGCTGCGACAGCTTGTCGGGATGCATGTAGTTGCTGACCGGGTGCCCGGTGGCGAAGTCGTCGAGCTGCTGGCGCAGCAGCAAGGCGGTGATCAGGCGAAAGGCGCCGGTCAGGTAGTCGGCCTCGTCGGCGTCGAGCGCGCCGGCCGCCTTGAGCGCGGCGACGCGCGCCAGCGTGCCCGTCTCCGGGATGCCGTGGCGTAGCGCCAAGAGGCGCACGGCGCCGACCAGCGGCATCGTGCCGGTGTACTTGAGATTGAGCTCGCCCAGGTGCGCTTTGTCCTCCTTCTCGGTGATCAGCCGGCCGAACAGGCCGAGCGCGACCTTGTGCTCGGCCTCCTGCTCGTAGATGTCGCGCAGCAGCGCCGGCAGGCGCCGGGCGCTCTCCGTCACGTGGCGGCGCAGCGCGCGCGCCAGCGTGACGTCGCCGTAGACCGGCTGGAAGTCGAAGAAGATGTCGCCCAGACGGATGGCGACGAAGCTGCGCCGGCGCATCCACATGCTGGTCTGCTCGCGCCACTGGCTCAGCGTCTTGCGCCACACCGGGTTGGTCGCCATGACGTTGCCGCGGCACAGCGGAAAACCGACGGCGTCGAGCTCTTGCGTCATGCGCTCGGCCAGCGCGATGAACCAGACGTCGATGCGGTCGTGCTCCGCGTCCGGGTAGTCCTCCAGGATGAAGCCGTTGTCCTGGTCGGGCTGGGCGAAGTTCTCGCCGCGCCCGCCGGAACCCATGACGATCACCGCAAAGTCGACCGGCGGCGGCCCGAACTCGTCGTCCATGGCGGCGATCTGGCGCTCGACGACGCGGCGGTAGAGGTCGTTGTTGATGTGGGTGATCAGCGCCTGGATCTCGGGCGCCGGCAGCGCCTCGTCCAACAGCTCGCGCGCCAAGTCGACCTGTGCCGCCTTGACCTCGCGCAGGCCGTCGACGGTGTCCTCCTGGGTCAGCCGGTCGATCTGCCGCGTCAGCCCTTCGGCGGCGACCGCCAGCGCGGCGTCGAGCGTGATCACGCCGACCGGCGCGTTGTCGCGGTCGACCACCGGCATGTGACGCCGCGCCAGGCGCCGCATGCGGGCGATCACGTGGTAGAGGTAGTCGTCGCCGTATATGCGGGCGACGGGCGTCGTCATCACGGTCTCGACCGCCTCGTCGCCCTGGCAGTTGAGCGCGATGCGGCGCACCACGTCGCGCTCGGTGACGATGCCGACCAGACCCTTCACGTCGTCGACGATCAGCGCCGCGGTGGCGTTCTCTTGCGTCAGGGCGGCCAGCACGTCGCGCACGGGCGCCTTGCGTGGCAGCACCACCGGGTCGGCGCGCATGTAGTCGCGGACCAGGCGCGAGAAAATGATCGTTCGAGCCTGCGGGCTAGTCGGCAAGTCTAAGTCCCCCGCGCCGCAATGTTGCGCGCATTGAGCGCAAAACATCGGCCGCTGCAACCGTCACAACGTTTTGGGCGTGCTCTGCGTTGATGTGAATCAAACCGCCGGTAGTCCCGGGGCGCCCCTCACCTTAACGTGCGCGTCAGCCTGCCACCGCCCCTTGCAGTAGCACCTATCACGTTGAATCGTATAAGGAAACCTGCCCACAGATACCCATTCCACACCCTGTTGTCGTGAAAAAATCAAAATGCTATGAAAAGTGCGCCTCGCAGCACCGCAAGGCGCCCCGAGTCGGGATGACCGTGGCGCCGGGTGGGGGTGCAGGGCGTGAGCTAGGGCCGTTGAGCAACAAGAAGGGGGGTGCCGCAACGACGAGTTTCGTTGTGAGGACGAACGCCCCATAGCGCTGCCCGCCCGGCACACCGGCACCGCAAGGATTGCCGGCGGTCGCGGGCGCACCAGGCACTTGCGGCGTCGTTCCCGAATGTCTGTTCCGCGTTTTGGAGGGGACCCCCCCGTCGGGTCCCGAACGTCTTGGAGGAAACGAACTTGGAAGCCAAGGTCGTCTGGCTCTTCGTTTTCGTCGCGCTCTACTGGACCTACTGCATCTTCTGGGGTGTCAAGAGTGCGATGACCGCGAAGACGGCGTCCGACTACTTCATTGCCGGTCGGCGCCTCTCGCTTTGGGTGTTCATACTGGCCGCCACGGCGACGTCGTTCTCGGGCTGGACCTTCATGGGTCACCCGGGTCTCGTCTACCGTGACGGGTTCCAGTATGCCTACGCCTCGTTCTACACCATCACCATCCCGTTCACGGGCGTCTTCTTCCTGAAGCGCCAGTGGATGCTGGGCAAGCGCTTCGGCTACGTCACGCCGGGCGAGATGCTCTCGGACTACTTCAAGGGCGATGGCATCCGCATCCTGGTGGTGCTGGTGGCCCTGCTGTTCTCGATCCCCTATCTCGGGGTCCAGCTCGGCGCCTCGGGCTTTCTGTTCAACGTCCTGACCGACGACCTCATCAGCCGCAACGTCGGCATGTGGGTGTTGTCGCTGGTGGTGCTGGTCTACGTCGCCTCGGGCGGTCTGCGGGCGGTGGCCTATGTGGACACCTTGCAGTGCATTCTCTTGGGCTTAGGCATCGTCATCACCGGCATCATCGCGCTCGACATCGCCGGGGGCTGGGGGGCGCTTAACGAAGGCTTCGCCCGCCTCGCCGCGTCCGACGTCGGCCGCTGGGGCGTCACGGAGCAGGGCTACAACGCCTACTTCGCGATCCCGGGCGTGATCCAGTTCACCGCCGGCCTCGGCAAGGAAACGCCGGTGGGCGGTCTGTGGACCGGCATCATGGTGCTGACCTACATGTTCGCGCTGATGGGCATTCAGTCGGCCCCGGCGTTCAGCATGTGGTCGTTCGGCAACCAGGACCCGAAGCCGTTCGCGCCGCAACAGGTCTGGGCGTCGTCGTTCGCGATCGGCCTGATCCTGTTCTTCTTCACCACCTTCCAGGGCATGGGCGCGCATCTTCTGGGCGCCAACCCGGCGGTGAACGAGGCGGGGCTGGCGATCACCCAGGTGCTCGACGGCGTGGCCATCGCGGCCAAGCCCGACAGCCTGGTGCCGTACTACTTCAACCAGATCGCCGACGCCGCCCCGTGGCTTGTAGGCCTGCTGGCCGTCTGCGCGCTCGCCGCGATGCAGTCGACAGGTGCGGCCTACATGTCGACGGCCGGCGCCATGCTGACCCGCGATCTGTACAAGCGGTACCTGAACCCGACGGCGGGCCACGCGACGCAGAAGATGTTCGGCCGCATCGGTGTGGCCTTCATCGTCATCGCCGCGCTGCTGGTCGCCACCTTCTCGACCGACGCGCTGGTGCTGCTCGGCGGTCTGGCGGTCGCCTTCGGCTTCCAGATGTGGGTGCCGCTGGCGGCGATCTGCTGGATCCCGTGGATCACCCGTCAGGGCGCCACCTGGGGTCTGCTCGCCGGCCTCTTGGGCGTCATCTTCACCGAGACGTTTGGCATCGGGATCCTGGCTTGGCTCTTCGGCGACGCGCCGTGGGGCCGCTGGCCGTGGACCATCCACTCGGCCGGTTGGGGCATGTTGCTCAACGCCGGGGTCTGCATCGTCGTCTCGGCGGCGACGCAGAACGCCGACGCGCTCGCTCACCGCATGAAGTTCCACAGCTTCCTGCGTGAGCACGCCGGCCTGCCTGCGGCGAAGCAGGGCCTCAAACCGATCGCCTGGATCGTCACTCTGGCCTGGCTGTTCTTCGGCATCGGCCCGGGGGCGGTCATCGGCAACGACATCTTCGGTGCGCCGAACGATGCCGCCGCCTGGACCTTCGGCATCCCGTCGATCTGGGCGTGGCAGATCCTGTTCTGGATCCTGGGCGTCGGGATGATGTGGTTCCTGGCCTACAAGATGGAGCTGTCGACCGTGCCCGAACGGGAGATCGAGGCGCTGGTCGAGGACATCGGCGACGTCGTGCACAGTCCGGCCGAACAGGCCGGCAGCGGGGGTGCGGCGGACTGATCCGCGCCTTCGCGTCAACCTAGAGCGGGATCGCATTAGGCGGAAGCGTAGCCGGCGTTTGCGAAGAAGGCGGCGCATTGGGTTGGCGGGAAGCGGTCGATGATGCGGGCTATGGCGGCGTGGAGCTCGTCGCTGGAGCGGGCCTG
>Ga0209678_1000328_pt1 | contig 17226 bp, 19 predicted proteins | sample WorMetilvaeELBA1_FD_187404 | JGI IMG/M metagenome (GOLD analysis project Ga0209678, IMG submission 187404) | Marine gutless worms symbiont microbial communities from Max Planck institute for Marine Microbiology, Germany - Olavius ilvae ELBA.1... ...
TTTAGAGAAAACGCTGCTAAATATTGATTTGCTATTGTTCGCCATCGTTTTGAACGGCAGTAATTTAATGAGTGATAATTAGCGGCCGGGCTAACTGGAAAAACGGCCACTTTTCGTTCAGGCACTAGATAACATGACATAGAAGAATTTAGAATATAGTAGCTATAGAGCCTGACGCATTTTGTGCTCTACACACAGTTGGAACAAGTATCAGACTGAACGTCGAACATCGAACGTCCAACATCGAACGTCGAATATTGATGACGCTGCGCTTTATCTATTTTAAGACAAGCGATCCGCAAAATACTGGCCTGCAACCATCGACAATTTTCGAATTCCCCTCGACGAACTCGGAGCCTACCTTCGACCTGAGCTCAGGCCGAATATGACCTGTCCTAGGCAGTCGACTCGTATTTTGAAGGGTCGTTTTGCTTAGCTCCGTCTTTATTTTAAATAGACAGAATACATTATTCGATGTTCGACGTTGGACGTTCGATGTTCGATGTTCACTAGTTTCTCTATCGATTAGCCTGGCCGTTTCACTGGCCAGCGGCACTGATACCCAAAAACTTCTGTTACCCCTGGGCTTTACGATTGGTAACATAGCTCAGCACTTCGCTGGTGGACAAACGCCGGTTGCCGGGGCCGACCCGTACGTAGAAATCCTCGTCCCGGCCGGTTTTGAGAAACACCGGTGCCGGCGACGGCTGACATTGGACGAGCAGCACATTTTGTCCTTCAACCGGAACCAGTTGGAAGTTGATGAAGCTGACGAACTCCAGCCCGATATATTCCCGAATCCGGTTGTTGACGTGCAGCAGATATTTGTCATCGTTGTCAAACCGGTCGGCTGTGGTCCCCAGAATATCCCCGGCATCCGCCACCCCGATCAGCAGCACGCCACCATCTGTATTGAGAAACGCGACTATGGATTTGAGCCAGGAGTTTTCGATGACCTTCTCGGCCCGGTCGGTTTTGAGGTTCCAGCGCAGCGTTGACTTAAACTCAACCCGATCGCTTTCTCCGCTGCTGATTAAAGATTTGATCCACTGCGCGCGCTCGGCGGAATCCACGGGAACGGATCGCAGTTTGTCTTCGAGTTGATCGGCGAGTTGCCGGTTTTCCTCCAGCAAGACTTTGTGCCTGAGATGAACCTCGAGATGGCGTGAGACGCGGGCGACGATTTCGTCCGGATCAAACGGCTTGGTAATAAAGTCGACCGCGCCCAGGGAAAATCCCCGCACCTTCTCCCGGGAGCTCTGCAGGGCGGTCAGAAAAATGACAATCGAATTTCTGGTATTCTCGTCCGCTTTTAAACGGGCACAGGTTTCATAACCGTCGATGCCGGGCATCATCACATCCAATAATATGAGATCCGGCTTCGCCTTGGCGGCAATGCGCAGGCTGTCCTCACCGGACCTGGCGATCAGCAAGCTGTAGCCCTGACCTTCGAGGGTCTGATAAAGCGTTTGGAGATTGATTTCGTTGTCATCCACCATCAAGATGACCGGCGATGCACTGCCGTTGAGATTGGCTTGTTTGGTTTGATGTAGTTTGGCTTCAGTCATTATTCAAATATTAGTACCCACATCTATTTATAGTGTTAGCTCAATTTGCAAAATTGATTTTATACTATTTTTTCTCTGGAATTACAATTTCATTTGAAATTCTCCTCGGAGAAAAAACTACTTTTTGTCCTTAAATCTGAACTTGACATATAGGCGAGTCGTACTACATTTAGTGGATTTGAACTTACCTGGCAAAAGGGAAACCGTTAAAGTTTATTTTGCTGCAGAAAACCTGGTCCTCCCTACGGGCAGGAAGCTGGGCCAGTCGACGATCCCGTGTTTCTTTACGGGGGTCAGAGACAATCGGCTGTGCCGTGAATCCTGCTACAAACGGGAACGGAATGGTGGAATAATGGAATGTTGGAATGTCCAAGATCCGCCTGGGGAGGACTGGTTAAGTGGAATGGGATCTATTTTTATAACAATGGCACGGATCAGTTTATGATATCAAATCGTCATCCGCTTTCGATTCCAAATATTCCATTATTCCACCATTCCATTATTCCACTTGGAGTCTAAGGTAAACTCCACCCTTCTGGGGTGAAATCAGAGCCGGGATCTTTGGGCTTGGATACTTTACTCGACATGGCCGGCGGTGACCGGACCGTTGATTTAAGATGGCTTAATCCCGGATCCTATTTTCCACTGATACCAGTATTCCATTATTTTCCGCCTCCGGCGGGTGAACGAAACGAACTAAGCTGTGACCCGTGACACCCCCCAAATTCTGTTGATCAATCCCTGGATTCATGATTTTGCCGCCTATGATTTCTGGGCCAAGCCCATGGGATTGCTGTCGATAGGGGGAATTTTAAGGTCTCACGGCATTTCGGTTTCCTACATCGACTGCTTAAACCGCTTTCATCCCCGATCAGCTAAAAGCGACCCATGGGCCAGAAATGGCCGCGGCCCCTACCTGAAATCCCGCATCTCAAAGCCGGCGGCACTGCATGATGTACCGCGCCGCTTTTCCCGCTACGGCATCAAACCCCAATGGTTTAAAGCCGATCTCTTAGACCTGGCCCGGCCCGACCTGGTGCTGGTCACCTCGCTGATGACCTACTGGTACCCGGGGATCCAGGAAACCATTGCGACTGTTCGATCTGTTTTTCCACAAACACCCATCATCCTGGGTGGCATTTATGCCCGGCTGTGTCACGACCACGCCCGGATTCACTCAGGTGCGGATCATGTCGCTTTCGAAAAGGCGGAAAACGAATTGCTGTCCCTGGTGCAAAAATTTACCGGATATTCGGCAGGTTTGACGTTTGACCCGGCGGATCTCGATTCCTATCCCTACCCTGCCCTTGATCTTCAGGCAACAATTAATTATATTCCCCTGTTGACCACAAGGGGATGTCCGTTTGACTGCGCCTATTGCGCCAGCCGCTTTTTAGAGCCCCGGCATTTGCAGCGCAGTCCGGAATCCGTCATTGAAGAGATCAAATTCTGGCATTTGAAGCACGGCATCAAGGATTTCGTGATATACGACGATGCCTTTCTGGTGGATGCAAATCGGCATGCGATCCCTATTTTGGAGGGAATATGCCGCAGCGGTCTCAATATTCGTTTCCATACCCCGAATGCACTTCATATTCGGGAAATCGACTCGACCACCGCCCGGCTGATGTACGAAGCGGGTTTTGACACCTTGCGGCTCGGCCTTGAAACGGCAGACTTTGACCATAGACAGACGCTGGATATCAAGGTTTCCCAAACCGAATTTAAACGCGCCGTCAAATGCCTGGCCGAAGCCGGTTTTAGAAAAGACCAGGTGGGGGCCTATTTACTGGTCGGCCTACCCGATCAAAAAATCAGCTCGGTGGAAGAATCCATAAAGACTGTAATCGACAGCGGCATAACGCCGGTGCCGGCGTATTATACTCCGATTCCCAATACTGTCCTGTGGCCCAGGGCAGTCGCCGCATCGCGCTATGATCTGGCTGCCGACCCCATATATACCAACAATGCCATTATCCCCTGCAGCAAGCAGCCGTTTTCCTGGGAGATGGTGACGCGATTGAAAAAATTAACAACCGGGTAAGTGGGGAGATAGCAATAAAGACGGCAAGCCGGAATTAAAGATTGAAGATTGAAATTTTAGATTGCGGATTGCGGATTGCGGATTGGTGGAATCGCTACGCTCTATCATTTATATTTCATAATAACATATGCAAAAAATTCATACTTAATGGAACAAAGGAGAAGTAATTATGCTTCATTTGAAGTCGGGCAATTTAAAAAAACAAAAAATTGAAACCCTGGCGATTCCGGTATGCGAGGATGAGAATATCCACGAAGATCCCGCAATCCGGGCCGTCGTTGACAAGGCGCTGAAGCTCGAAGAGTTCAACGGCAAAGAAAAGGAAAGTGTGACTTTATACGATTTGCCGGAAATCAACGCCCGGCGGATTATACTGTCCGGTCTGGGGAAAATTGAATCCATCGATCGGGAAGCATTACGCTCAATGGCCGGCAAATCCGTAAAAAGCTGCATTGACCATGAGCTGACCAAATTGTGGCTGGCCGTACCCACCTCAGAGAAACTGGACCTGGAGACGTCTGACGTCATCGTGGCCATGCAGGAAGGGGCCTGTCTCGCCAATCACATATTTCAAAAATACAAGGGCGAGAAAAAGAAAAAAACGCTCAAACAGATAAATTTTCTGGTTGCCAGCCGGGTCGCCGCAAAATACCGCCACCTGTGCTCAAAGGTTGTCGCCACGTGTGAGGGGACTTGCCAGGCCCGGGACTGGGTCAATACACCGTCAAACGAAAAAACTCCGCAAATATTTGCGCGCTCCATCGTCAGCCTGGCGAAAAAGCAGCGCCTGAAGGTTCAGGTGCTCAATGAGGCCCAATTGAAGCAAAATAAATTCGGCGCGCTGCTGGCCGTGGCGGCCGGCAGTGAAAGCAAACCCAGCCTGGTTATATTGGAACACAAGGTCCCGGGGGCTAAAAAGACGGTGGCCCTGGTCGGCAAAGGTGTGACGTTTGACTCCGGTGGGTTGAATATCAAAACCGGTGGGTTCATGGCCGACATGAAGTCGGATATGTCCGGGGCCGCCGCGGTGGCGGCTTCCCTGATTACGGCCGCCCGCTTGAAAAAGAAAGTCAATTTAATCGGTGCCATTCCCATCGTCGAAAATATGCCGTCCGGCCGGGCTATTCGGCCGGGAGACATTGTTCGCAGCTACACCGGCAAAACCGTTGAAATCGGAAATACGGATGCCGAAGGCCGACTAATCCTGATCGATGCCATGGCTTACGTGATTAAGAAGTACAAGCCCCAAATGCTGGTTGACCTGGCAACCCTGACGGGCGCATGTGTCGTTGCTTTGGGAGATAAAATTGCCGGCGTCTTTTCCAACGACGATGACCTGGCGGCGTCCATCGCGGCATCCGGTGCAATAACCCATGAACGCTGCTGGCGAATGCCGTTGCCCGAAGACTACAAAAAGCTTCTCGAAAGCGATTATGCAGACATCAATAACATGCCCAGCAGCCGTTATGGCGGCGCCGTCACCGCCGCCCTGTTTTTATCCGAATTTATCGGGGATACCCGCTGGGCCCATATCGATATCGCCGGCCCGGCGTTTCTCAAAAAGAAAAGTGACTACTGCGGCCCCGGGGCCACGGGGTTCGGGGTGAGACTGTTGGTGGAATGGATGGATCAGCTTCTATAACATTTAATCAGGTTTTGCGGAAAGTAAGTTATACAAAAGTCAAGCTATTGATACTGGATACTGGATGCTGGATGCTGGATGCTGGATGCTGGATACTGGATACTCGATGCTGGATAAAAAAAACGGTATTCGGCTTTCGGCCTTCGGTTTTCGGCAAAACCGTGTAGCCCAGCTATTAGGATACCAAGTAGGTAACGCCCAACCCGGGCAAGCCGGAATTGAAGATTGAAGATTGAAAATTGAATATTTGTTGAATCGCTTCGCTCTATCTTTTTTATTTAAATCGATAGCGGTCCTAAGATATTCAATCTGGCTATGGCATAAATCATGCGCAAACATGATGTGATTTCAATAAATAGGCACTAAATACCGGGCAAGTCGCAGAGCCGATGTAGGGTGGGCTTTGCCCACCGTTAACAGACAGGATCGGTGGTATTTGGTGGGCAGAGCCCACCCTACAAAAAAAACTCCTTAAATAGGCTGGAAAGCTATGAGGCCAGGAGGCTGGAAGGCTAGGCAGCTCATCACCAGTTCTGCCTCCCAGCCTCCAAGCTTCCAAGCTTCCAAGCCTTGATGTAAAAGAGAAGGGGGTGAAATAGGAAGTGGGAATTTACTGCGTATGGGCATTGTCTGGTAAAAGGGTCGTCATCAAATGATAGTTGTAGGAGATGGCAGTTTTATTCCTACCTGTTTCCATGATTTGACCATGATAATCGGAGGCCACGAAATTATCGCGCCTGTTGGCTTTTCTGAACGCCTCGGCGTTGGATTCAACATTCTCGGACGTAAAGGCATTTTCGATCAGTTCCGGGTTTGTTTTAATGACCATACCCGAAACGTTTCTTTTGAAAAAATCAATAAGAGTCAAAAGAAGACTTGACCCCTCCTGGGCCGCTCCTCTAGCGAAGCGCTCCTCAAACGAAGTGCAGAACCAGGGAAAAGCGAACCGCAGCCTGCGACGAGCTCAGGCCGAGTGGAATATCGAACAAGAAATATCGAATGATGAAGTGTGGTATCGCTTCAGGCTTGGGGCTTCGCTCTTCGGGCTACGACCCCACAAGACGACCCGACAGGTCGCTCAGCCATTTTTTAAAAATAGACCGTTCGACATAAAAAGCTCACGACAAGCAGTTCGACAAAAAAGCTCACGACAGGCAGAATACCTTCCTTCGAAATTCGACATTCCTTGTTCGATATTCGTTATTCGCTTTTCATTAGTCTTTTTTCCCACTTCCGCATCTTTAGCCGCGGCATAGTCCCGTCCTTCAGGGACGACGACGGGTCCCACTTCAGCAACCTCTGTCCCCATAACTTTGAGCTATCAGCTATGAGCTATCAGCTATCAGCTATGAGCTTGTTCTCTATTTCTCACCTTCTCACCTTCTCACCTTCTCACCTTCTCACCTTCTCACCTTCTTTTCTTCCCCCGGAACCATGATAAGAGTCAAGAGCAGACTTGACCCCTTAACTTCCCCCTTCCGCATTCGCACTTCCGAATTCCAAACACCTTCTACCTGTTTTTTGGTGTAGGGGCTGCGGTTTATCCATAATTTATCCTTGATTTCAGGTGGTTGTTGTATTAGAAATTAATAAGGCAGCTTATAATACAGCACTTTTATCCACCCCTTTCAATTTCGTGAATGTGTTGAGCACGTTGAAAAATAAATGTTACATCATAGCTGGACCTAACGGTGCAGGCAAAACAACATTTGCTAATGAATTCCTTATGAAATTATTATTTATTATCTCAAGGTTCCGACAGTGGAGTTTGCAATTGAACGTGTGAAGCTGAGAGTTTCCCAAGGTGGCCATAATGTCCCTGAGCAGGATATTATGCGTCGATTTGAAAGAAGTTGGATCAATTTTAAACAGATATACAAAACTTTGGCTGATTCATGGATTGTGTTTGACACTTCTGGAAACCAGCCGATTATCCTTGATGAATCGGAGCTTTAAAAATGAAAAAGCGCAATAAGTATGCGTTGATAGGGCTAAAGGCCTTAAAGCGAGCCTCTGCAAAGGTCGCGGAAAATGCAAGAAAAAATAAATATAAGATTCCAGTATGGAAAAATGGGCGTATTGAATATGAGATTCCCGGAATAATCACCGAACAAGACGCTCAAGCTGACCGCCAACAGCGCGGCGGTATTTCAAAGTAAGCGCCCGCATAAAGTTTTGTGATTACCAAAAGCCCGTTATTACGCAGTATTGGAGGCGGCTTAGCTTTATCGTTATCTCAGCACATCATCATAAATCACTCCCACCCAGCCTCCTCGGCTCGGCTGAGTGGTTCGACCCTGAGTTCACGACCGATGGGCTCACGACCGATGGGCTCGTCACAGGCCAACCGCGATTAACTCGAACGGAACAACATCTATAATCGTGGTTAAAAACCACTCCCACGGGCATTAACTTCAACCTGAAAATGGAACTGAATTTCATGAAGTTTCATAGTCCATCTGAAACGACTGGACTCCTCCTCGCCGCCACGGCAATCCAACACTGCCTCCCAAAGTAGCGGCGGGATTTATCCCCGCCCGCAAGGGTTTGAATCCTCCAGAGGCGGATCCGCCGGCGGATCGATTAAGTCTCGATTCAGGGAAAAGTTATTTATTTTGATCGGAGATGTCGTTGAAGAAAAAATATCTGAAACTAAATATAGAATATTAGAAGGAAATATTTTAAGGGTTAGCGAAGATGGAAAGGAAATTAGAAAAGCATATCAACAACATAAAAAGAAAGGTATGAACGTTTTATTTTCGCTACCAACAACTCCGATGGATTTTATAATTGAAGATGTACCTGTTAAAGGAATATTGAGATGAATTTCAATTAAAGAATTCTACTTAAACAACAGGGAAGACTTAAGCCGAACAATTTGATGCACACTGACGGCTAGGTCTATTGAGCCGATCCCCTCATCCCCCAAGCTTGCCGCGGCGTAGTCCAGCGGACGAAGACGGGTCCTCAGCCCTTTCCTTTAACCTTTAGCCTTTCTCCTTTAACCTTTAACCTTTAACCTTTGACCTTTAACCTTTAACCTTTAACCTTTGACCTTTAACCTTTGACCTTGCTCCTTTCCCCCTCACCAACTCACCAGCTTACGATCTTCCCCGCCTCCCCGCCTCCCAGCTTCTCACCTTCCCACCTTCTTTTTTTCCCCGAACCCTGTGCCGTGAGCCATGCGCCGTGCGCCCTTCTTTTTTCCTTCCTCCTTTCTCCTTTCACCTTTCACCTCTAATCTCAAGGCCTCCAGGTCGCTCCTCCCCGCACAAAAAACAGCGGGATTTCACATCTGATTTTAGAAACTATGGTGTTCAACAAGCGCAGCGCTCCTCAAACGAAGTACTCCTAAAGCGCAGCGCTCCTTTCCCCCTCACCAACTTGACCCCTTAACTTTCAAAGAGTTATTGACGGGTGGAAAGCAACGAAGAATGGTACAAGCTCGGAACGTGTTATGCTATTGGGGGACGCGAGAACTTGGGATGAGTGCGGTCGGAATATCGAAAAAACTGAACATCGCGTCCTCAACGGCAAGCGAATCGGTTACGAGGGGCCGGCAGATCGTCGAAGAGCAAGGATTGAAGCTTTTGGATGAGGATATTGAATAAATCCGAAAATCCGAGGAACGTCCCAGATTACAGATTCTACATCGCGTCCTCAACGGCAAGCGAATCGGTTACGAGGGGCCGGCAAATCGTCGAAGAGCAAGGATTGAAGCTTTTGGATGAGGATATTGAATAAATCCGAAAATCCGAGGAACGTCCCAGATTATAGTATAGGGTATCAGGTCTTCAAGAAATGCCTGGAGAAAATGGAATAACCTCGCGCTCGATTTCCTCAATCAAAGTAGGCAGATTAGGTTGTCCAAAGCTAATACCAGGCGCTGGGATTCGATTGTGCTTAAGATCAGGCAAAATGTGTTTATGGTGAGGATAGGTACTTGCCAATTCGGCGATGTGTGGATGTTCGAATGGGTCGTACCAGGCGATTTTCTCGCTAGCCTGATAGATCTCATAGCTGTAGTTACGAATTTGTCCAGCCGCAAAGTCAACAAGCTCCCAAACATCCAGGACCACATCACTCTCGAAAATTACCTGCCCTTCGAGTTTGGCCAGTGTAGAACCGATGCTAGCCAGAACCAATGTGGAGCGTCGGACGCTCGCATAACGCTCTTGAAGCGAGTAGATGAGTTTTCCGTAGATATGCAAATCTGTTATGGGCATTATGTTGCTGGGGCAGTGGGTTTATCTGGACTGAGATGCAGAGCACCCAGACCTGCTCTCTGACGCAACTTGCGCAAATAATCGTACATCATTTCCCGATAAGAGGCTTCACGTGCCAGTTTGGCTTCGTAGTAGCCAACCCACTGGATGAAATCGCGGCTCTGTTCCAGCTCGCCGGCTTTGTATAGGTGATAGAAGTCGGCCGAGAGGAGCCCATAACGACTTTCTAATTGCGTCAATTGTGCATCCAGTCCGTGGATGTCCTGAATGATTTCGTTAAGGGTCATTGCCTTGCAAGCTCCGCCGGTTTGAAGGGTTTCATCGAATTTTTTGAACTATAACATTCCAATATTTTTTAGTCAATCGACGAATCGGGAAAAGATGGGGGTCGCATCTTAATTTCTTAAACGGCTCATTTTCATATCAAAATAGGCTGTTTAAGCCCGATTTAACACCCAATTTTTATGGTTTTTAAAACATTTTCAAAGACTTAACTTGGTCCCCAATGGGCGATCGAATAACATAAACTTTAAAACTTTAGTACGTCCCCAATATTCCCTTTAAATCCTCATGAGTAACAGGTGAGGTTTGTCCCAGCGGAACAGCGAGTTAATAAAAAATTAAAAAAAGACTTGACAACCCTCATAGTAGGGTGGGCTTGGCCCACCGTTAACAGACGGGATCGGTGGTAATTGGTGGGCAGAGCCCACCCTACAAAAAGACTCCTTAAATAGGCTGGAAAGCTATGAAGCCGGGAGGCTGGAAGGCCAGGTAGCACTTCCCACATCTTCCTCCCAGCTTTCCAGCCTCCCAGCTTTCAAGCCTCCAAGCCTCCAAGCCCAAATAGGCTGGAAAGCTATGAAGCCGGGAGGCTGGAAAGTTAGGTAGCGCATCACCAGATCTGCCTCACAGCTTCCCAGCCTCCCAGCTTCCCAGCTTTATAGGCTGGAAAGCTAGGTAGCTCATCGCCAGATCTGCCTCCCAGCCTCTCCCTCAGTCCTCATCCCTCAAGCTTGCCGCGGCGTAGTCCAACGGACGAAGACGGGTCCTCATCCCTTCCTTTGCCTCAAGGCCGCCAGGCCGCTCCTGTAGCGCAGCGCTCCTCAAACGAAGTGCTCCTCAAACGAAGTGCTCCTACAGCCCGCCAGGCCGCTCCTCCCCGCAAAGGTCAGCGGGATTTCACATCTGATTATAAAAAAAAGGTGTTCAACAAACGAAGTGCTCCTAAAGCGCAGCGCTCCCCAAGCGAAGCTCTCCTCAAACGAAGTACTCTCAAGCGCAGCGCTCCTCTATCCTCTCACCTTCTGTCCCGGCCGTTCACCCTGCGTCGGACACCGACTCCTGCATAGAATGCCCTTTTTACCGTCTAAAAGATGCACTTAAGGAAAAAGGCAGCTTGGTGCAAGTCCAGTATTTAGCTTTTTCTTAAACCGCCCTTTTTGGTGTCAACATCACTTTAAGCCCAAAAAACGGGGCTGTTTTTAGCATAGATCCTTAATTGTCAAGCATTCACCGTGGTCAGACCCCTTTAAATCCTCATGAGTAACAGGTGAGGTTTGTCCCAGCGGAACAGCGAGTTAATAAAAAATTAAAAAAAGACTTGACAACCCTCATAGTAGGGTGGGCTTTGCCCACCGTTAACAGACGGGATCAGTGGTATTTGGTGGGCGGAGCCCACCCTACAAAAAAAGACTCCTTACTCCGTCAGAGGCGGAGCTCTTCAAACGAAGTACTCCTAAAGCGCAGCGCTCCTCAAACGAAGTACTCCTCAAGCGCAGCGCTCCTTCCCCGCTCCCAGCCTCCCAGCTTCTCTCTCAGTCCTCATCCCTTCCTTTGCCTCAAGGCCGCCAGGCCGCTCCTCAAACGAAGTACTCCTAAAGCGCAGCGCTCCTCAAACGAAGTACTCCTCAAGCGCAGCGCTCCTTCCCCGCTCCCAGCCTCCCAGCTTCTCTCTCAGTCCTCATCCCTTCCTTTGCCTCAAGGCCGCCAGGCCGCTCCTCAAACGAAGTACTCCTAAAGCGCAGCGCTCCTTTTCCCCTCACCAATTCACCAACTCCTAAGGATTGGGGGTCAAGTCTACCTTTGACTCTTGTTAAAAAATGTCAAAGGTCAAACGTAGACTTGACCCTCAATTTTGACAGGCGGAAAGCAACGAAGAATGGTACAAGCTCGGAACGTGTTATGCTATTGGGGGACCCGAGAACTTGGGATGAGTGCTGTTGGAATATCGAAGAACCTGAACATCGCGTCCTCAACGGCAAGCGAATCGGTTACGAGGGGCCGGCAAATCGTCGAAGAGCAAGGATTGAAGCTTTTTGATGAGGATATTGAATAAATCCGAAAATCCGAGGAACGTCCCGGATTTCCTGTACAGTCTTTTGTCTTTGGCGTCTATGACGCCGATGAAATTATTACTTGCATGCAGATCAATTCCAGCGTATGTTTTCATTGGACACCTCCTAAAACCATAAAGTTAATGTTTAACTTATCCCTTCTGGTTCTATAGCACAATTTGCTATCGATGGGGAGGTGTCCTTCTTCCAACTCGTCAGGCTGTAGTGATATTTAGCGACCTGTCGGGTCGTAGCTCGAAGAGCGAAGCCTGAAGCGTTCCGTAGGAAAATATCACGCTTGATGAGTACACTTATGGAACAATGACATTTTTCGGCGGCAAGCTCTTTATATGAATATCAGACCACACTAAGTAATTGACATTGCGAATAAAATGGCTTAAAACCGTCTCTAAAACGGCCTTAATCGACCAGTTTTCCTCCTAAAACTGCCCTGTTAAGAGAATCTATCAAAAAATGGCTCGTGCACAAAGACATTATATCCCCGGGCATGTCTGGCATACCCCAGATAAACAAAGGAAGAAAAGGTTTAACGGGGCAAGTAACCCACCGATGCCATAAGAGAGATTTTCTTTTAAAATGCCCAAGAGACCGGCACTGATGGATCGAGTGGTTATATCAGGCAAAGAAAAGATACCGCGGTTTGAGTGTGTTAAATTATAATGAAATCCAGAATCACAGAAAAAGGAAAGGCATTATTGATTTTGACTGGCTGATGGATTTGCTGGGCTTTGATAACTATAAACACATATTTATGGAATCAACCCATCGACAGGCTCCCTTCGAGAACCTCAGGATCTAATGACAGGATCTATTGACCACCACCATCCTTAATCGGACAGTTTTTGCATGAAAATTGATCGATTAAGACTGAAATACTGGTGGCTTGATGAATCCCCTGAAAGGGGCTTCCCACCAATTTACAAATTGGAGGTCACAAATTGTGACCTCAAGTTGGATCAGAATCCGAGCGAGGGCAACGATGACCAGTAAAGAAATAAAGGAAGTGTCTGTTCCCATCGAAAAAATTTCCGGCAAGATTTATCTGATCCGTGATCAGAAGGTCATGTTGGATCGTGATCTAGCTGAGCTGTACGAAGTTGAGACCAAACAACTGAAACGGGCCGTAAAGCGAAATATTGATCGGTTCCCAAAAGATTTTATGTTCGAATTAACCAAAAATGAATTGGAAAGTTGGAGGTACCAATTTGGCACCTCCAAGGGAGAAATAAAGGGTTTAAGATACAAACCTTTAGCTTTCACAGAACAAGGAGTAGCAATGTTGTCTAGCGTACTCCGGAGCAAACGTGCGATCCATGTAAATATACAAATAATGCGAGCCTTTAACCAACTCCGAAAGATGATCGCCTCGCATGAAGACCTCAAACACAAAATTGAGGACATGGAGAAAAAATACGATAAACAATTTCGGATTGTATTCGAAACAATCACACAGCTTATCGATGAGGATCAGAAGCCGAAAAAGAAAATTGGCTACATAAAAGAAGGCCAGGCCAAATATGGCAAGAGAGGCCACAAAAACTAAACGGAAATTACAGGTTATCCGGCCTGCCGCGACGACTTGTCGCGACGAAGATCATCAAAACGAAACCGGGCCGTGAACGAATGGCGAAACTTTAAAACTTGAGGTCCAAAGGATGTCCCCAACGATTTTGGCTGAAAATGAAAGATTATTTTTCCATGAATGAAACTGAAAAAAAGGACATCGGCGTCCTGATTATGAATCTAGAAAGCCGCATCATTGAACGAGATCATTCTGTCACCGGTTTTAATATTGGAACCAATATCGGAGAATCCGCCGGACAGACTATCTTTCATGCGCCCTCAGTCCTCATCCCCCAGTGCTCATCCCCCAGTCCTCACCCCCCAGTCCTCATCCCTCAGCACTCATCCCTCAGTCCTCATCCCCCAAGCTTGCCGCGGCGTAGTCCAACGGACGAAGACGGGTCCTCATCCCCCAGTCCTCAGCCCCCAAGCTTGCCGCGGCGTAGTCCAACGGACGAAGACGGGTCCTCATCCCCCAGTCCTCATCCCTCAGTCCTCATCCCTCAAGCTTGCCGCGGCGTAGTCCAACGGACGAAGACGGGTCCTCAGCACTTTCCTTTAACCTTTAACCTTTCTCCTTTGACCTTTAACCTTATAATCTTTTACACAGATCGAACCATGATAAGAGTCAAGAACAGACTTGACCCCTTAACATTGGCCAGATAGTTTTTGGCAACGGATACATCGGTTTTCACAATCTTGCCACCCGGAGCCTTTTCCCATGAGGTAGATCCCATATTGGCTTTGCTACTGTCAGCCCGCTGCATGATCAATTCAGCTGCAGTGTTGCCGTGGATGGCATAATGCAGCTTGTTCTGCACCTTGGCAAAGAAGGCTGCGGTGGTCGGAGCATCCTTGTTGTAATCTACGCTGGTGGTATAAATGTCGGTGATTTTCTGGTAAAAGCGGCGCTCACTGAGGCGGATCTCCCGGATCTCTTCCAACAGGTGTTCAAAGTAATCCTCACCAAGGAAGGCCCCATTTTCCATGCGCTTTTTATCCAGCACATAACCTTTGATGGCAAACTCCCGCAACACCTGCGTTGCCCACTGGCGGAACTGTGTGGCCCGCACCGAGTTGACCCGGTACCCCACCGATATAATGGCGTCGAGATTGTAAAAGTCGACATTCCGGGAGACCTCACGTTTACCCTCGATTTGAACTGTTAGGAATTTCCTAATAGTTGCCTCGCGTACCAACTCGCCTTGATCATAAATGTTTTTCAGATGCTCATAGATGGTTGGTACCGTAACATCAAAGAGCTGTGCCATCAGCTTCTGGGTCAACCAAATGGTCTCATCTTCATACCGGGCTTCAATGCTCTGTTCGCCCGCTTGCCCGGTAAAGATGAGAAACTCAGCTGTGCTGTTTCGTATCAGCTGCTTTCCTTTGTCTTTATCCTGTTTCATAGTTCATCCTCATATATCAAAATTCAATTTCCTATCAATTTTGAATACCGGTCTCAATTCTGATTTCCCTTAGAACCACCTTTTTGCTATCAAAAAGTTAGTTCTAAGACCCAAAACAACCCCTCGTTTAGCATCTATTTCATTAATTTTCAAATAGTTGATTTGGTCCGACAAGCTTTGCCGTCAGGATAGTTGATTTGGTCCGACAAGCTTTGCCGTCAGGATGAAAGGCGACGAGCGCATCCTGGGCCAGGGGGATTTCGTCGAGACCGTATTAAAAGCCGCCCAGGAGAATTTGGATCGAAAGTCTATGATTCAGGCCTTGGGATACGACTTTGAATGGTTGGTAAATCGAGTGACCGGTTTATTCGATCTTACTCTTAAGGAGTTATTGACGGGCGGAAAGCAACGAACAACGGTACAAGCTCGGAGCGTGTTATGCTATTGGGGGACGCGAGAACTTGGGATGAGTGCGGTCGGAATATCGAAAAAACTGAACACCGCGTCCTCAACGGCAAGCGAATCGGTTACGAGGGGCCGGCAGATCGTCGAAGAGCAAGGATTGAAGCTTTTGGATGAGGATATTGAATAAATCCGAATATCCGAGGAACGTCCCGGATTTCGGATTTCTTAAGAATCAAAATGGACCCAAAGCATCGCCGTCGGAGATAGGTGGTTTCTTGAACAAATCAAAGATCGGCTCGGAATTCGGGCTAAAGGCCGTATGATTCAAGGAAAGGAGGGTGAATATCGGCTGCGTGAAAGACAGTCCGATAATAGCGCTACGCTTGATATTCGATATCTATTTTAGCTCTTTTCCAAAATTATCGGTCCTATACCGTGGCCCGACCCTCGAACTCCGAAACCCTCGAACTCCGAACCGTTTTGTGGAGATAAGAGAGGGTATCTGATTAGGGAGTATGCGTTCTCAAGTGCTGTCTCGTCTTTTTCCACTCTGCTTTACAAGCTCATCAAACAATTCAGTTCCAATCCTAAACCCAGCCTTTTTACGCAACGCTTCCATCTCCCTTTGTAATGATGGTAAATCACCATCACGCCAAGCCCGAAGCAGGATGCCCAATATTCCCGTGACCTTTAAGCCCAGATCCTTAGCAATTTTCCGTGCTTCCTTTTCATCAAATAATGCCCATTCGGCCTTCACCTTCAAAGACAGTGCTATCGCTTCAGCTTCGCCCTTATCCAGATCGCGCTCGAGCACTTGAACTAAGTGTCGATCCTTTACTTCTACAACTCTGATCCATCCCTCCTCGATGGCCTCTCGTACATTCTGAGAACCCGGAAGGTCTTCTGCAACTCTTAATTCCTCCAGAACTGCAGTCGGAATCAATATCTCCCTGAATTGTTCGCGCAGCAGAGAAAGCCGGTCCACAATCGCAAGGTTCAAAACTGGCGACGTGTTACTCACCGCGGGCATAGGTTAGATCGTCCTCAAGATCTTTCTGGTCATAGTGTCGTGGGATGCCTCGCTCCCCTAGTAGTAGACCAAATTCGTATTTCCCCATGCCGGACAATTCTCGTGCCTTGCCAAATGATAAGATACCTTGCGCATACAAAGCGATTGCCAGTTCAGTCAGCAATGACTGCGCCTTTTGCACTTCAGGCAGACGAATAGCCTGGGCTACCGAATCCGAAATATGTAAGTCAATGCTCATCCTCTCACCTCTGGAGCAAAATTGATACTTTTCAACAAAAATGGCATGTTTTCTTCTTTACACCAAAATCTTCACCAAAGTATCACCCTTTCTAAAACAGGATGTCAAGCAATTTTTTACTCATCTGCCGAAAAATATATCCTCAAAAACATTTCGATTTGTTGGGTTTCGCCCCTTGAAATCAAATTGTTATTAATGCTTGCTTTTCGTAGGTTGGTCCGCCGGCCTGCGACGAGCTCAGTCGAATCGAGGCGGAGAAACCCAATCCGCCTGCGGCGGACTCAACCCAACCTACCAAAAGCCGGACTTTTCGTTCAGGCACTAGTATTCATCTTTGCGTCTTCCAAGTCAATATTTCACGCTACCGTTCGTTCGATCTCGACCATAATCTTGGCACCTATCTTTTGCTCAGCTATCGCCAAATCATATCTTGACTGGAGGTTGATCCAAAATTAGGCGCTATTGCCGAAATACCGGGCAAGTCGCAGAGCCGATGTAGGGTGGGCATTGCCCACCGTTAACAGACAGGATCGGTGGTATTTGGTGGGCGGAGCCCACCCTACAAAATAGACTCCTTAAATAGGCTGGAAAGCTATGAAGCCGGGAGGCTGGAAAGCTAGGTAGTGTTCGAACGGGTATCCAGAACTCTTTGATATTGCTGATTAATATCGCATAAAAGGAAAACGAAGATTTTCCAGTTTAATGCATTTTTTACTTGCATTAAAAACTCGTAAACGGTAGTTATCT
>Ga0209678_1000332_pt1 | contig 17095 bp, 14 predicted proteins | sample WorMetilvaeELBA1_FD_187404 | JGI IMG/M metagenome (GOLD analysis project Ga0209678, IMG submission 187404) | Marine gutless worms symbiont microbial communities from Max Planck institute for Marine Microbiology, Germany - Olavius ilvae ELBA.1... ...
CGAGCTCTCAAACAATTATGCGATGTCATGAATCAGGAGTCATACGTCTACCCCGGCACCCGAATGAAATTGGTATTTGCCGCGCAATAAGTTGCAATTGAAATTACGCGAGGTCAGGAGCCCTGAAATTGGAGGAGGAATCTTTATTCGCTATGAAACTAATTGATCAGCCGATAGCCTGTCAAGATGTTTTGTATTGGATGCCTTGCTTGACAAATTGCGGCCCCTGTGGTCTTCATGGAAGCCATGGATGGTAACTTGATCTGGCTGGCGATAATTGTGCTGATATCCTTTACGACCCAGGCCATGTCGGGCTTCGGCAGCACGATCCTGGCCCTGACCCTGGGTGTTCACCTGTACCCCATCGATGTCTTGCTGCCAGTGCTGGTGCCCCTGGATATTGTTGTAAACCTTTACCTGGCGACCCGCCATTACCGCCATATGAACCATTCGATGCTACTACGCTCAATTCTGCCCGCCATGGGGTTCGGGCTCCTCGCGGGAATCATCGCCTTCCAGTACACCGAGGGCGACCTGCTAAAAAAAATCTTTGGGATACTGGTTATCCTGCTTTCCACGCGCGAGCTCTTTCGGCTGTTGCGCAATCGCCATAATCCTGTCGCACTTTCGAATCTTGGGGCAACGGCCTGCATCGCTGTGGCTGGAATCGTGCATGGCATCTATGCATCCGGTGGCCCCCTGTTGATTTATGCCGTTAGCAGATTAAACCTGTCAAAGGCGGTTTTCAGAAGCACTCTGGCTGCCGTCTGGCTCATCCTCAGTGTCATCCTGACCGCATCCTATATGATAGGGGGGCAATTTACCGTCGACTCCATGCAGTTCATTTTAATGGTCCTGCCGGTGATCCTGACCGGCATTCTGCTTGGCGAATGGCTGCACCATCGCATTGATGAAGATCGATTTAAAATATTCGTTTTTGCCGTTTTGTTTTTCGCCGGTTTATCAATCTGTATCGGTTAGCGTGTTTTTCAAAAAATGGTTCTGATTCAGGCAGCTTATCGAATCTGCAAACAAATCCTCAATCGCAGTATATTTATGCCAACCGGTATCATGCTAATCCTTGACGTTTTCCTGTAATCGTGGTTAATTCTTGCCCCAAAACCCGGAACGCGCGTCCCATAATCCGTATCGCGCAACCCGAAACTCATAACCCGAAACACGCAACCCGTAACACGCAACCCGAATCACGCAACCCGTAACTCGTAACCCGTAACCCGTAACCCGAAACACGCAACCCGTAACCCGAAACACGCAACCCGTAACCCGTAACCCGAAACACGCAACCCGCAACCCGTAACCCGAAACACGCAACCCGCAACCCGTAACCCGAAACACGCAACACGCAACCCGTAACCCGAAACACGCAACCCGCAACCCGTAACCCGAAACACGCAACCCGTAACCCGTAACCCGCAACCCGCAACCCGAAACACGCAACCCGCAACCCGTAACCCGTAACCCGTAACACGCAACACGCAACCCGTAACCCGCAACACGTAATACAAGGAGTGTACCATGAATGATGTCGTAATTGCCTCAGCCTGCCGAACTGCTATTGGAACCTTCGGCGGATCCCTGCGTGACAGTCACGCGGCCACCATCGCCGGCGTGACAATGAAAGCTGCCGTAAATCGAGCCGGTATCGATCCGGCGATCATTGACGATATCCGCTATGGATGCTGCATGGAGCCGGTCGATGCGCTCAACGTTAGCCGGATAGCAGCCCTGCTGGCCGGCATCCCGGAATCTGCCACCGCCGTCACCATTAACCGGGTGTGCATTTCCGGTATGGAAGCGGTTATTTCCGGAGCAGCGATGATCCAGGCCGGCATGGCGGATGTCATTTTAGCCGGCGGTGTCGAACATATGTCCGGTGTCCCCTATTCCGTCGCGGCGGCCCGCTGGGGCTGTCGTCTCCAGGACCATGAATTTGTAGACAATATTATCAGGGGTCTGCATTGCGGCTCCCACGTCATCCCGCACCCTGAAGACGGTCCGGTCGATGCCGAAAAGGCACCGTTGAGCTATTTCAAGGGAAAACCCTATATTATGGGGCACACCGCGGAATTTGTTGCCCAGCACTTGGATATCAGCCGCGAGGAAATGGATGAAGTGGCTTTGCGGAGCCACAACAATGTCGAGCGGGCCACCAGCGACGGATCATTCATGGATGAAATCGTACCTGTTGAAATTCCTCAAAGGAAAGGCGATCCTGTCATCTTTGACAAGGATGAGCATTTCCGTCCGGGTATGACCATTGAAAAGCTGCAAAAGCTGCCGGCGGCGTTCGTACCCAAGACCGGCAAAGTCACGGCCGGCAATTCCAGCGGAATTAACGATGGTTCCGCCGGGCTGGTGATCACGTCCGATGCCAAGGCCAAAGAGCTGAACATCCAACCCATCGCCCGCATCAAGGCGGTTGGCCGGGGGGGCTGTCACCCTTCGGTGATGGGGTTGTCCCCGGTTCCGGCGGTCCACCAACTGCTGGAAAGAAGCGGTCTGAAATTAGCGGATTTCGAACTAATCGAAGTCAATGAGGCTTTTGCGGCCCAATACCTCGGCTGCGAAAAAGAGCTCGGGCTCAAGCGGGAGATCACCAATGTCAACGGCTCGGGCATCGGCCTGGGGCATCCCGTCGGCGCCACCGGCGCCCGGCTAATCGTTACCCTGCTGCATGCGATGAAAAAGCGGGGCAACACCCTCGGTCTGGCCACGCTGTGCGGCGGCGGCGGGGTCTCGATGGCCTGTGCTTTGGAGATGATTTAATCACAAAACAGGACGCAGGTTCAGAGCCAAGTATTCGACTCAGAACAGCAAATCCAGGCCAAAGCAGTTATTCGTTATCTGTTAATAGTTATTTGAAAAAAATCTTTGTGAGACTGCCAATAACTAATAGCCATTAACTATTAACTCTCGACCCGACGGATGGCTGTAATAGCAAGCAACTATGTCGAGAGTTCAGGAGATTGAAAATGAAAATAACCACATTGGGCTGCCTGTGTTTCTCGTTGCTGATCCTGTTTCCGTTTAACCTGATGGCCGCCGACTACCTAGTTGATGCCGATAAGCTTTACGATCAGGGCGGCCTTGAAAATTATAAAAAGTCCATTGAGCTCTATAAAAAAGCCCTGGCCGCAAACCCCGACAGCTATGAAGCCAACTGGAAATGTGCCCGGGCCCACCGGGAATACGGCGATACCGCCAAAACCGAAAAGGTGGAGGGGTGGAAAAAAATCTGCGCTGAGTACGGCAAAGCGGGCATGAATTTCGCCCGGAAGGCCTCCGAGCTTGAGCCTGAAAAACCGGATGGATATTACTATTACGGGCTTAATGTCGGCATATACTCAGACGGGGTAAGCATCTTTACGGCGATGTCCGAAGGCTTGAAAGACAAAACCCAAAAAAGCTTTGAAAAAACTTACAGCCTCGACAAAATGTACAAAGATGCCGGCCCCATGATTGCGCTCGGCCGTTTCTGGCAAGTCCTGCCCTGGCCCATGCGGGATCGCAAAAAATCGCTTAAATATTACCGGGAATACCAGGGCACCCAATACTTTGCCGATAATATAGAAGTACATGTCTATATCGGCGAATTGCTGATTCAAATCGGCGGCAAAGAAAACAAGGCCGAAGCCAAAGGCTACCTGGAAAAAGCTGCAAATTCGGATGATGCGTTTTACAAGGAAAGGGCCGAGGAGCTGTTGAAAAAAATATAACCCAATTGGACATGGGTCTAATTCAGGGATTGAGGGGTTCAGGGATTCAGGGGTTCAGGAATTTAGGGATTCAGGGATTCAGGAATTTGGGAATTGAAGGAATTCTATCTGTTTTAATTTACTGATTTTATCCTTTAGTCCCTCAATCCCGGTATCCTTAAATCTCTCAATTTGGTACAAATGGACATAGATAGTGTCCAACCAAATCGACTCATTTTTAAAGTAAGCAACAAGATCTAAAGTTGTTTATGGTGCCGGGTATGAATACACCAGAGCTTTTCAATCCGGATCGCCGCAGCAAAGCGCCGCTTGTGTTTGTTTTTTGCCTGATGCACCTGGTCGGAGCATCGTTGCTGGCATCTTTGACTCAGCGAGACTTCGGCCGTGTGCTCGTTTCCAATGTATCCTACCTCAACTACAATGGCATCCGGATTCGGGCCAAACTTCTCAGGCCGCTGGGCGCTGAAGCATCCCGCCCGGCGCCCGGGGTCGTTTATATTCATGGTTATCAGAACAACCGCGAAACCGGCGATGCTTACTGCATTGAACTGGCCCGGCGCGGCATCGTGGTGCTTGAAATCGATGCCATCGGGCGGGGCAACTCGGGCATTCCCGGCCGGCTGGATGACCCTGATTTCGACCCGACCTATGGAGGCAAAGAATCCCTTAAATATTTGTTGTCGCTGGATTTTGTCGATACCAACCGCATCGGTTTGATGGGCCACAGTCTGGGCGCCGCAATGGTTTACGCAATGGCGCTGAATGATCCGGCCATCAAAGCGCTGGTTATTTCCGGATTTGCTTACCGCGCTGATGCGTCCACCGCTATGCCGCAAAACATGCTCATGATATACGGCAAATACGATGAGTTTCGCAGACGCATGACCGCGACGCGGGATTTTGAAAAGGAATGGATGCAATCCCCCCGGACACGGCAGGTATTTCCCGTAAAAAATCCGAAATTCGGAACAACCTACGGCAATTTTGAGAAGGGTACGGCCCGCCGGGTTTTCATGCCGCGCATCACTCACCTGCGGCAATCCCACGACAAGGCGTCCGTGGCCGAAGCGCTGGATTGGATCAATCAGGCCCTACAACCAGCCCAGGAAAAATGGATCGCGTCGAGTCGCCAGATTTGGCCCATTAAGGAATGGTCGACCCTGGTTGCCATGCTCGCCGGCCTGGCCGCCCTTTTGCCGCTGGGCCTGATGCTGATGAGAACTTCATTTTTCAGTTCGCTGCAGGTTCAGTCCCTCGGGGACTTTAGTAATACCGGCAAACCATATATGCGGTCGGCCACCCTCAACGGCGTACTCATGCTGCTGTATTTCCCGGTTATCTTTACGCTCTTCGGGGTGCATGTTTACCTGGTTCCAATCGACGGGATGTTTCCGTTGATGATGACCAACGGCATTGTCTGGTGGTTTTTATGGATCAATGTCATCGGCTTTTTATTCTTTCGGAAATGGTTTAAAAAGCAAACCCATGCCAATGGTTTGACCCTGTATGAGCTCGGCCTGTCATACCGGGAAGCGGGTTTTGGCATCGATGGGGTGTCTATCGGCAAAACCGCGCTGATGGCAGGCATCCTTTTTTTGTTTGCCTATTTGGTGGAACACACGCTGGAGATGATCTTCCTGGTGGATTACCGGTTTATCTTCCCCTTTGCCAGTGATTTGACGGCCTACCGGGCGCGGCTCTGGATCACCTACTTCCCGCTGCTGATGGTTGGTTTTCTGTTGATGGGCATTTTTCTGCACGGCCAACTGCGCCGACCGCTGAAGTCGAACTGGAGACAGACGTTTATCAACTGGTCGGCCTGCAACATTCTGGTGCTGGTGACTCCGCTGGTTTTACTGCTCCTGTTTCAATATTTGCCGCTGTTTACAATCGGCACGATTCCGCTGGTCGGCCCCGGCGGCATGTTCATCGCTTTTACCCACAATCTTTTCCATGTCATTTGTGTGTTGATCATGGTTGTGCCGATTTCAACCTGGTTCTACCAAATAACCGGCAGGATCTATTTGGGCGCCTTGCTCAACGCCGCCCTGGTCACCTGGATGTTCGTGTCTTCCCAAGTGGTTGCGCCGATACCGGTTTAGTCAGAGGACAGAAGACAGAGGTCAGAAGACAGAGGACAGAGGACAGGGGACAGGGGACAGAGGACAGGGGACAGAGGACAGATGACAGACGACAGAGATCGGATGACCGATAGCAGAAGCCAGAAGACAGAGTTCAGAAATCAGACGTATGCTTGACCACCGGACACCGCAGCAGTTGCTGGTAGAGATCGATGTAATGCCGGGCCGTCACCTCATGGTTAAAGGTTCCGTTGCTCTCCGTCATGATTCGGCTGATTTGCGATGATCTGTCATGGGACGGCAAATGGTAGAAAGACATGGCCTGCTGTATCGCCCACAATAAACCCCCGGAATCGTGGGTTTTGAAAAGAAATCCATTTCCGGAGATATGCTCAGGGTTCAGAAGGCGAACGGTATCCCTGAGACCACCCACCTCTTATGAAACCACATTTGAATTAACTCCAAAACAGGGTTTTCAAATCGTGCTCGTCGTCGTACTCGTACTCGTCCTCGATACTGAAAGCGGCTCAGAAGCTTCGAGAACGAGGACGAGCACGAGTACGATTACGATTACGAAACGAGCGATGTGCTCATACGAAACGCCGGTTTGGCATAGTTTCTTTCTTTGATTAAACTGGCCGTTTTTTGGCCAGCGGCCGCGCTCGTGGGCAATCGGCAGAGCGCCGTAAATGGCACCGATCATCTGTGGAAGACCGCAGGGCTCGAATCGCGAAGGCATCAGCACGAAGTCGGCCGCACCATAACCCAGATGCTCCAGGGGCAGATCGAAATCATGAACGGCGACCCGGTTCTCGAAACTATGAAACCTGGCAATATCTTTGAAAACTTGCTGATAGTCACCATCCGCTACAAAAACCACCTGAAGCCGGTCTTCCCAATAAGTGGAAATCACCTGGTATAGAATGTCTGACAGCAGCTGACACCCCTTTTGCACGGGATCAAGACGGGAAGGCCAAAACAGCATGGGGGCCTCGGGATCCTCGATCTCCGATAGAAGTATTTCCATGGTATGGATGTGGTGAACCGAGAACAGGGAGGGTATCTTCAACTGGCGGGCCGCAGCCGGAATCAGGCCGGCCATCCAGTCGTTGCAGTGGATCAGGTCGGGAGCCACGCGGGGAATGATTGTTGATAACCTCCCTTTGGAAGGCGAGGGACAGCCGGACGTTTTCAAAACCGTTCCCCGTGTAAACCGTCTCCCGATGTGCAAAGGAATGATCCTCCGCCAGATGCAGTCGTTCATCCGGAAGGATGCGGCGCATGGTGCGTTGCTCCTGTTTGAGCGTCTCCGAAAGGCAGTCTCCGAAAATGGCCCGGTAATTCGGGATGGCAATGTGCACATCCGCGCCCTGGCGGTACAACTCGCAGACAAGCGATGCGGAGACATCGGCCAGGCCACCCGCTTTGGCGCTCAGACAGTTTGATAACGATCCCATTCGATCCGGCAAGTAGGTCACCTCGGGTGTGACGATCAAAACCCGGGGAAGATGGCTGCGCTTCTGATTCATCTCATCTCCTGAACATATGGTATCTTTGACTCGACAACGGGTGTTTTAATGATTCTCATATTTTTAACTCAAGCGGATGATGTCACTTTGGGCAAAGATAGAGCCCACTTTTAGCTGCAGTGCCGGCTCTTTATACAGCGCCGGAGGTACGCTGATGTCCGCCAGATAGAGTTCACCCACGTTGGCAGCCACGCCGGATGCTCGCAGGCCAGCCTTGGGAAGCGCCAGGGTCATGGTGGCAGTAGCCCGGATGGCCGGATCAAAGACGGTACCGCTGGTAGTATCCACTCCTGATGGGGCATCCAAAGAGAGCACCGGTGCGGTTCGGCCAGTGGTCCAACGGATCAGATCCGCGGCCGTGCCACGGGGGGCGCCCCTCAGGCTGTAGCCGATGATGCCGTCTACGATCAGGTCAGGGGCGTCAAGCTGTGAAACCGCGTCAGCTGCTTCGACCGGGATCTGCATGCGATGCAAAATATCCAGCTGGTGGGCCGGTATCGGCGTGAAGGCGTCGTCCGGTTTGGTGGTATAGACGCGTACAATAGCCCCCCAATTGTTGAGCCGCCGAGCGCATACCAGGGCACCACCACCGTTGCCGCCGGTGCCGGCTAAAACGTCGATCAGCTTCCCGCCGGGATCGCCGTGCAAGAACCGCCTGCGGGCCAAATCGGCCAGGTTGCGACCGGCGTTTTCCATCATCTGGATCAATTCGATATGGTAGTCTTCCATCATGGCCCGGTCCACTTCAATCATCTGCCCGGTGGTCACGTGGGGTACTTCACTCTTGGTACAAACGGGTATATCCATTGGATTGCTCCTGTTACCGGCTCCAGAGACCGATTTTACGCCTCTAATGCGATCAAATCAAACGCTTTCGATTTAATTTTTTTACCATAGCGCTATGGCCGCAATAAAAGGGCGTGCCCATCCGGATCGCGAATCAAAAGCCCTTTGTTGAAGCCCAGGCCTTCTTTCGACAAGGCCACCGGGCCGCTGGAGACCAAGGTCGTCTTGTCGGCCCGTAAAACATTAAAGGTTTCGTCAATGTCGGAGGTGATCACATGGATCTGCCAGTGCCAGATATCGTTGGCCTTGCTGTCGACCGGATAAGGGCGGCCGTCGCGCGGGGCCAGGTACTCCAAAAACTCAATGGCCGGTCCGGCTGCCGCCCGCAGCCCCGTAATACGCAGGCGGGCACCGAAGACATTGTTCAGTCGCTCTTGTTCGATACCGTAATTTTCGCTTTCGCCGACTACTTTCATCCCCAGTTTATCGCGATAGACGCGCAGACTTATGTCCGTATTTGCCACCACAATGGCTGTGTGGTCAATTCCCAAAAAGAGCTCGTCTTTTCTCTGCCACCTGCCATGACCTTTTCCCGGTGGAAACCAGAGAATTTCCAGGTTATGGTTATCCGGATCGCGAAAGTAAAAGGCGCGAATACCGGCCGCCGCCTTGTTCCAGTCCGGAATTCGCTGGGGCCCGGTTGAGGCATGCTTAACTTTGTGTTGGCGCAGCCACTGATAAGCCTTGTCCATATCGCTGACAATTATGGCGATATGCTGAAACCAGTGGTCATTGCTGCGCGAATCAACCGGTATGGGTCTTCCTTGCGGTGCTAAATATTCAGTGAGTTCGATGAATTCCTCTCCCAGCTGCATGCGCACAACCCGCATGCGCAAACCGAACAGACCCTGAAGCTGTTCGTAGGCAGCACCGTGAACCTCGACATCCGATAGCTTTTTAAATGCAAGGACGTTGTGATAAAAATCAATGGAGCGATCCATATCGGACACCGTCATGCCGATGGCGCCCACGGCCTGAACGGGAGTTTCAGCCCTGGCAGCGGCCGGTGCGTTGAAACCGAGAAAAATTAGGAAGCTGACTAAAATAGCCAACGCCTGAAGTGGCGATTTTGACCAACGCCAATGTCCGCGTTTTCCCAAATGACTAGTACATGTGGGCCCCTTGCCGGTTTGCTGAGTTTTGTTACGTGCGTTCATCAATCTTTCTCCCTTGCTGCGATTATTCAATCAGATTCTAATTTTTTTCCAAGACCTCGCTTGGGAAAAATGGCCCCGGCAGGGCAACCCAGGCGCGGTTTTCCGGTTTAGGGTTCAGGTGTCAGGTTTCGGGTGTCAGCAAAAAAAGGTGCGATATCCTGACACCTGAACACTGAAACCTGAAACCTATGATATAACATCGTACACGGTAACATCGACCATAAATTGTCTATGTGGTGCCGCTAATCGCTTACCCGCTATCTCCATTCATGCCATAGCCGCAAAATATACATCGCCGGGTCGTGTGATGATTCAGTTTGGCACACTTGACGGAGGCTCTTCTCCGAATGAGTTGATATACAAAAGAAGCCGCCATCATGCCCAGCACCGGCGCCGTAAAATACACCCATAACGCGGTCCAGAGTCCCCCGGGTAAGGCGGACGCAAACGTGCGGGCCGGGTTGATACTCATACCGGATAGCGGGGCCTCGAAGGTGATATAGGCCATGAGAAGTATCCCGGCGAAGCCACCGGTAAAGCGCGATAATCTCTTTGAGTTTGTGGTAAAAAGAACCATGATCATCAGGCCGAAAGATATGATCAATTCGGCGCAGAAGGCAATTGCCACCCCGGTTCTGCCCGGCAGGGTCGCCACGTACAAGACGGGCGGCTTCGCAAACATGTCACCCATAATCAGCGTCACCAAGAGAACACCCATCACTCCGCCGACAAACTGGGCCAAAATGTAAAACACCGCATCCCGTAAGGCCACCTTGCCTAGTCGCAGAAACGTCAAGGTCACTGCCGGGTTAAGATGGGCGCCCGACTGCTGTCCCCAGGGAGAATAGATAATGGCCGCAGCGGTTAGCCCCATGGCGCATCCCATCAAAAATCGTCGAAACAGGGGATTCGAAATCACCTGGTGAACCGGGGATTGAGGATACTCCAGAAGTGTTGCAAATACCCCGGCCGATACCATGAAGATACCCAATCCGGCTGCCTCCATGAAATATTCCGGCCAGTGCTGACGCAGGGCATTTATCATCTGATATCTTTTCATTACGTTATGGTTGCTATCCGGCAGAAATAGGTCGTTTCCGCCGCTATGAATCTCGCCAATTAGCTTCCTAAATCCTGTAAATCTTCTATATACGCCCGCATAATCTCGGCGACACTCCAGGCCTGGGCAATGCAGCCGCGGGGCGCGTGGGGATCGTCGCCGTCAAATATTTCCGAGATCTGGCCGATGCCGGATTCGGTCAAGTGGTTTTGGACAGCCTGCACCAATTTTAAGCCCTGCTTCCGCCCGGTCTGGCCCCTCACCTTTACCAATGCTGTCAGGTAAGGCCCCAGCAACCATGCCCACACGGTGCCCTGGTGATAGGCTGAGTCACGCTGATAGGCATTGCCCTGATAAGTGGCATGAAAGGCCGGGTCCTGGGGGGAGACACTTCTTAGGCCCACCGGCGTCAGCAAATGATCTTCCACAACGTTAAGCACCTGTCGGGCTCTATTGCGCCCCAGCAGCGCAAAGGGCAAACTAAGGGCCATAATCTGATTGGGCCGGATGGTGCCATCGCGCCGCTCACCGTCGACCACATCGAAAAGATAGCCGCCTTCCCGATTCCAAAATACCTGGACAAAGCGCTTGCTGATCTTTTGCGCCAGTGTTTGGAACGTCTCGGCTTCTTCTTGGCGGCCGACCGTGTTCAGCAGTTGTTCGTAAATAGCAACGGCATTGTACCACAGGGCGTTAATCTCAACGGCCTTTCCGCTGCGGGGCGTAACCACCCAGTCACCGATCTTGGCATCCATCCAGGTGAGCTGAACACCCGGTTCCCCGGCCGCCAGCAGACCGTCGCTTTCCATGCGGATGCCGTAACGGGTGCCGCGCTGGTGCCAATCGAGTATCCCGGCCATCGCCGGCAACAGGATCTCTTTTAGAAAGGAGTGGTCCTGGGTGTAAAGAAAGTACTTGTATGCCGCAACAAAAAACCACAACGTCGCGTCTACCGTGTTGTACTCCGGCTTTTCACCGGCATCGGGAAACCGGTTGGGCAGCATGCCCTGGTCGATATTATCAGCAAAGGCTTGCAGGATCTTTTTCGCATCTTCATAGCGTCCGGTTACCAGGGTCAGCCCGGGCAACGCAATCATGGTATCGCGCCCCCAATCGGTGAACCAGTGGTAACCGGCAATGATGGTTTTTCGATCATCGCCGCGCCGGACGACAAACTGATCGGCGGCCAGGGTTAATGCTTGCGTCAGCTCATCGGCCACCGGCAGCGCAGAAAAAAGGCTTTTTCGCCGTTCTTTTTCTTTGCTTATCAGTTCTTCCGCCTCCCGGCCCATCGGGTTGTCTATGGAAACAATGATGCCCAATTGATCGCCGCTCTTAAGCGATGTCGTGAAAACCCCCGGGGTGAAAAGATCTTCCTGGAAATCCTGACCCCTTTGTTTTTCAGCCAGATACTCATAACGGTAATACCAATTCGGGTCGGCCTCAAAAGCGGTCCCCGGCAGAAGCAGGTAAAGTACCGGGAGTTGCTCATAGGGCTGGTAAGACCAGATATTATCGGAGAAATGCGACGCTCGACGAATACTGCCGTTGGCTTGTGTCAGGCTGTGGTAGTCGCGGCCGGCCACAAAAGGTCGCAGCTCCAACTCAAAAACCCCCGGCGCTTCCATGACCCTGTAGATAATCACGGTGGTGTTTTCTCCGTGGATAGCGGCCACGGTCTTTTGCATCACCATACCGTCGACCTCATAGGTGAAGCTCGGAAAGAAATCGCGCGAGAAACCCTTAAGGTATCGATAACCCTGGGGATGAACAGAGCCTGGGTAGACGTTCGTACCCAGCTCGGTGCGGGCATCTTCGCGCACCAAAGTTTCGTCCAACTTGGAGAGAAGCACTACCCGGCCTACCGGCGGGCGCGTGGCTGCCACCAACAATCCATGGTAGCGCCGGGTGTGGGCGCTGGTGATGGTGGAACTGGCCCAGCCGCCGATACCGTTGGTCTCCAGCCATTCGCGTCTGATCGCTTCGCCAAAATCCGTCGTCAAAGTTCGATCCAAATGGATAGTCATGATCCCCCCAAATATTGTGAAAAGTTACTAAACAACTTAGGCGCGAGTCGCACCTTTACCGGCAATGGCTCCCAGCAGGGCGCCATAGACAACGTGGGCCAAGAACGCGGCTACGCCCTGAGGCATGCCGCCCATAAAAAGACCTTTTCCCATCATGGGACTCATCACAAACATCGCGACGACCCACAAAACCAATCCCCATAAAATTCCCCGCAGGACGTTTGGCCCGGGCAACCACTGTCGCGTCACTGACGCGTAAGCTAAAGGAAAGATGACAATCCCCAGAAGCAGATGCATGATCATACCCATCATCCAGGGAGTACCCGTCATATTGCTCAGCTCAAGGGCGATATCCATGGGCTGGCCGATCATCATGGTTGCCCCTTTGTACATCATTAAAGTTTCTACTACAGTGGCCACAATGCCGGCCAAGATGGCTTTCGGCCAGGACGTCATTTCCAGGGTCGATGTAAGCGTTGCTGTGGTATTCATAATCTCCTCCTTTTGAAACAAAACGAATAACTCAATTGAGTTAAAACCAATTGAGAGTTGTTAGTTAATCGTTATCAGTTAATAGTTTAAGAGGCATTCTATCGATTCAATATAAATAGATATCGCGAAGCGATACAACAAATCCGCAGTCCGCAATCTAAAATCCCAAATTGCTTCTAAAAGTCTGTGAACAGAATAAAAACTGGGTAAAAGTTAATACCACCTTATTAGGGTTCTTCACTACCTCAGGGCCGGCCCAAGTGTTTTCCCAGTCGCAACCCCCAGGCATAGATTGACAGGGCCGGGTTGACGCGGCTGGCACGCGGCAGAACGCTGCCGTCGCTGACATAGAGATTTTGCATACCATGCACCTTGCCGTGGGCGTCGACTACCGATGCAGAGGGATTGTTGCCGGTAACCATGCTGCCCATTGCGTGGGCTGTGCCGGCCAGGCCCATATATTTGGCCACACCGAAGAGACCGGCACCCAACAGGCGAACTTCAAACGCCCGCTGGGCAGCACGGTGTTCCTTGTAAGCGGGTTTGATGCGGTCCAATTCGTAATCCATTATCGGCCGGCCACCGTGACCACCGCACGAGACAATACGGTTATCCGGACTGGAACCGTCTTCGGTGGTCACAAAGAAGCCATAGGCTCTTTTGCCCATGGCGCGGGCCACGAATTTCGGCACTGCCGCCGGCAGCTGGGTCGCCATGATCTCGCCGTCCAGCCAGCCCAAGCACTGGATTGTGGTATGAGGGAATTTGTCGTTAAAGAAGATGGCCGTTTTGCGCAAGACATCATGGTGCACGAATGGCGAAAAGGCCACCAGGGCGCTGTTGATATGTAACTTGAAATTGGCGCCCACTGCCAGAGCCGACGGCAACTTATCATCCAGTCCAGTCTGCTCCAGATAATCCTGCAGCAGGCGGGGCGAGGTCATGGCGCCGGCCGCCAATACAATTTTCTTGCCCCAAAAAGTACTGCCGTCCGCGCAGCGCACGCCGATCATCTCAAGTGGGTCTTCCTCAGCGTGCAGCAGCCCGGTGACCGCCTTATCTGTCAGCAGCCTGAAATTGGGTTGATCTTCGATTCGTTGCAGTATACTCACTTCGGCATCGGATTTATAGCCGCACGAACTGGCAAACCCGTCAAAATGCTTGGCCTCATTCGGATCCTGTAATATGGCCCGCTTCAGTCCCAAGGGCAGCAGCTCCGACCGCCAATCGGGATCGGCGGCAACTATATTATCGACCAGCTTCTGCAGCTCAGGTTCGTTTTCAAACAGGTGGACATGCAGCAGCTCTTCGGCTTGATCATAAAATGGCTCCAGCTCATCGTAGCCAAAAGGCCAGGGCAGGCACTGAAAATCAGAATCGGCTTCGAACTCATGGGGTGCAAAGCGCAGCAGCGCGGCACCGTACCATTTGGTTTTGCCGCCCAAGTTGTAGAACTCGGAGGGCACAAAGGTGTTATTCCGGTTGTCCACCCAGGCGGTCTGGTTCTTGTAGCGGCCCTCTTTGAAGACTGTTTTGACGTCTAGCGTGCTGCCGTCCCGTGGCAAAACACCGCCTTTTTCCAGCATGAGAACCTGTTTACCGGCTTGCACCAAATTATAAGCAGCCGCAGCGCCGCCGGCGCCGGAGCCAACGATAACGGCATCATAGGTTTCATCGGTCATTTTCTTGTCCTCCACATTGATAGAGTTAGCCCCACTTTGTGGGGCGTAACAGAGCCGGTGCTCCAAGCTCGGATTATTCGATTTGTTGCAGAAAGCCTGGTCTTCTGGGCCCGGATCTTTACTTTTTTAATAAGACTTCCATAGCCGTATCGATAAAAAGGGCAGCGGTCCAGCTGAAATTATCGGTACCGTAACCGGTGCCTTGGTATGGGTCGAAATACTCGTGGAATCCCCATTGCCGCACCAGTTCGATGATATCTTTCCGCACGGATGCCGCCTTTTCATGGAATCCGTAACGCTGCAGACCGTTCATCAGCAGCCAGTTGGTGTTAATCCAAACCGGCCCCCGCCAGTAGTTATCCGCGTCAAAATCGGCGCCATAAAAATCATAGTTGGGTATTGAGAAACAGCTTTTGTCGTGCATTTTGCAAAAGCTGGCTGATTCAAGCTGCTCATAAATCGCGCGTGCCTGGTCATCGTCAGCGGCCTTACACAGCAGCGGCATAAAACCAGAGGAGGTCTGCACATCGATCTTACGCCCGGCGCGTAAATCGAACGCGTCAAAGGCGCTATGTTCGGCATGCCACAGCTTGCCGGACAGGGCCTGGCGTGTCTGCGAAGTCCGCTCTTCCACTTCCCGGGTATCCTGACCCAATGCCCGGCCGATCTCGACCAGGTCCTCATTTGACTTGCCAAGGATGGCGTTGAACAGCGGATCCTGAACCAAAAAGGGACACTCCTCAAATATGGCCTGCTCGTCATAGGCATGGCGTCGAAACAGGTCCACTAGAAAAACATACTTGTCATACTCATCGTCGCTGGGACGTTGCTCGGGCGGCACGCCCTTCTTTAAATCCTTGCGCTGGTAGGGCGGAAGCGCTGCTTTGTCGACCTGGAAAGATTGTAGGGGTGTATCCCAGGTGGGCGAGTTGTCGAGTCCCGTCTCCCAGGGGTGGCGAATCCAAACAAGCCCTTCGTTGTTAGGGTCGCGCTCACGGTAAAAATAGCGGTGCAACGCCAGCAGTTTGGGCCACATGCCATGCAGCCAATCAATAGCGGCTTTACGATCTGAGGCCTTCTCAAGGATTCTGCGTGCAGCCATGCCATGCACCGGCGGCATCGTGATCCCGGAAGTCAGGACACCTGAAGGCGCATTCGGGGACCGCTCGGATTGCCAAAAATCCGGCTCGGGAAAATAACCGCCCAAGGCATCCGGGTTGAAGACGATCTGGGGCAACATGCCGTTAGCCCATTGGGCCTTGAAGAGCGTGCTGAGCTCCTGCTGCGCTCTTGGTTGGTTGTAGTTGGCGTAGCCAACCGCAATAAAACCCGAATCCCAGTTCCACTGATGAGGGTAGAGCGCCGGTGCCGGCTTGGTGGAGGCACCAATCCAGTTGCCATCCAGAACACCCTTGGCTGCTTCGACCAGCGTCAACAGATCTTTGTTTTTATCCATGTCATCACTCCTTTTTGATTGCGGCCAATGCGGTTTAAGGCTTGATAAAACCGCCAAATGCCAGGAACTCGACCATTACGAGGTCCACGCTTCTTTGAAACCGGGATACAGCACGAGGCCTCCATCGACAAAAATCGTCTGACCAACGATGTATGCCGCCAGATCCGAAGCCAAGAACTCTACAACCGCAGCGATATCATCGACGGTGCCGGCGCGTTTCATGGGAATATGGCTTTCGATGGATGCTTTCTTTACAGGATCATCGATCCAGCTTCGGTTTATTGGTGTGATGACCGCCCCGGGCGCAACGGAGTTGATGCGGATATATTTGTCTGAATATTCCAAGGCCAGCGTTTTGGTCAAATTACGCATTCCGCCTTTGCTGACGGAGTATCCGATGTAGCCGGGCTTGGGGATCCGCTCATGCACGCTGGAGATGTTGATGATGATTCCGGGTTTCGATTCTGCTAAAAAGTGCCTGATAACCTCCCGGGAGCACATATAGGCCCCGCGAAGATTAATATCCACCACCCTGTCAAACGCATCCATGGTGATTTCGTGAGAGGACCCCTCAATTTGGATGCCGGCGTTGTTTATGAGAATATCGACACCGCCAAAGGCTTCAACGACATCTTGAAACATTCGCTTGACTTCCGCTTCTTTGGCCACATCCCCTTTTACCAGCAGATCCATGACCCCGCAGTCTTTGACTGCCTGGCACGTTTCCTGAACCAGTCTTTCGGTTTCTCGGGCCCCTTCGATACTACGAGAGTAATTGATAGCCACATTCGCTCCACTTTTTGCCAAACGCACCGCGATTCCCTGGCCGATGCCTGATCCGCCGCCGGTAACCAGCACATTTTTGCCTTTTATGCCTTCCATTGGTGTTCCCTCATATAGTTAGTGCCTGAACGAAAAGTGGCCGTTTTTCCAGTTAGCCCGGCCGCTAATTATCACTCATTAAATTACTGCCGTTCAAAACGATGGCGAACAATAGCAAATCAATATTTAGCAGCGTTTTCTCTAAA
>Ga0209678_1000334_pt1 | contig 16979 bp, 11 predicted proteins | sample WorMetilvaeELBA1_FD_187404 | JGI IMG/M metagenome (GOLD analysis project Ga0209678, IMG submission 187404) | Marine gutless worms symbiont microbial communities from Max Planck institute for Marine Microbiology, Germany - Olavius ilvae ELBA.1... ...
TTGTTGCTATTGAACGCCTATAGGAAGTCATATGCGCTCTATCGAATGATGACATTTTCAATGACCTTCACGGACCCTTATCCCCGTTTTCAAGGTCACAGCATACTTATGTCGAATATCTCAAAAACTTTTTAAAGTAATTAACTACTAAATGACCCGCCGCCGACCAAACGGACTACTTGACTTATATGTATGGCCATACCTGTCTCTCCATTTTGTCGGCCGTTTCTCAGGTGAACCTGGGTTAGCTAACCTGGCGTTTTTTACTGTTACTGTTACTCTTAATTGCCAAAGCCGTCTTAATGTGTTTTGGGGGCCCTGGGCCCGCCGAGCTGATGGGGCCCCTCCCTCTCCTTTCCCTTCCTTCCCTCCCCTCCCCTCTCCCTTTCTCTCCCCTCCCCTCCCCTCACCTTAGAAGTAGGCCCCTTAACTCCAGCTAGGGGGAAATCGAATTTGGTGCATTTTAGCCTTAAAATCTGACATCTGGTGCAACAATTTTAATGATTTTCCTGAGAACCAATTGACTGAATTTCGTGCAATTTAAACATTAAATGCAAATTAGGACCACGCGTTCTTTTCTTCAAAGCAAGATTTTTTCATTACTGTTTATACTGTGAATGCATAATATACGTACATTTTAAAAACTGGTACGTAAATCGTTAAAAAGTCGTCTACAATTTGACCAGCCATGTGCCAGTAGGTCCCAATCAGGGTCAGACATGTCAAATTGCGAAATGGGGCTTCGGCTTAAGTTGCCAAAATCCATGAAGAGTGCAGAATGGAGACTGAATTGGAGAGACAACCACATTGCACAAAAATTATGAGACTCGATCGCCGTCTCAATTCAAACCCTGGTACCAACATAGTACTTAGTGTAACTGTAGGCCTATTTCAATGCAAACAGTTAAGTTAAAGTCTATTGTCTACAGCTCAAAGTACACAGTTAGTTACGCTTATTTCACGAGATGAAAAAATTAACGCATCGGCTGTTTGGGGGCCCCCTGAGGCTTGGGGGCCCTGGGCTGTTACTTTTAGTATTTAATAAAAAACACCCCCATAAACACCCCCTGATAACCCCCTTTGAACTTCAGATGGTTGGGGGGTGTCGCATGAAAACTGGGGGGGGGTTATAACCCCGCCTGGGGGGTCTGGATAAATCACTGCTCCTTATCGTAAGTTTAGTAATAGTAATATTAATCTAACAAATTATGACGTACGGCCCAACGAACAGACGCAACTGCTCTTGGGATGGTGTAGCAGTGAATCATGATTGTGACTGTGGCGCTGAAATTAATGATTGCAATACTGCTCCAATGTCATGTATGAGTACTAGTAGCGATTTGTTAACAAACCTCCAAACAGACCCCGCTGGGGGAGCTTACAGCGCTCCCCCAGATCCCCTAGCTGTTTTAAGGGGCCCTACTTCTAAGGGGAGGGGAGGGGGTGGGAGGGAAGGGAAGGGAGTGAGGGGGGCGGGGAAGGGGGGCAGGGGAGGGACCCCCCTGCTTTTGGGTTACACCCCCCTGCAATTGAATCCTAGATAAAACCCTGTGCAGTACTAGTTGAGTTGCGACGTTAGTTGTCTTTTTTCAGTTTAAAACTGTTGTTACTTTAGTGTGTAGAGTAATACGGTATTGATAGTGGCACTCATTTGTACTTACAGTGAGTTACTGGACCAAAAAACGTAAAGTAAATGCTGCAGTTGCAAAGCAACTGGCTGAGCTTTCTGATTATTCTTGGGATGGTGTAGCAGTGAATCATGATTGTGATTGTGGCGCTGAAATTAATGATTGCAATACTGCTCCAATGTCATGTATGAGTAGTGAGTACTAGTAGCGATTTGTTAACAAACCTCCATGCAGACTTCATGGAGGGTAGGCCTAATAATAAGGATGTGCTAATAAACACAGGTACTGAAATTGATGAACTGTTCTCTGACTGTGGGGATTCAAGTGATGAATCCAATGAATTTGAGATGTATGACAACGAAGTTGATTCATTGCATACTTGTGAAAGTCTTGTTGATGAAATAGCACAGTGGCGAGCAAAGCATTCAATAACAGTGGATGCTATGTCCGATCTACTAGTCATTTTGAAGCCCCATCATCCCAATCTGCCCAAAGACCCACGCACATTGATGAAAAATGTTGATTACACTGAAATTGCTGATAAGATACGTAATGTTTCCGGTGGAATGTACTATCATTTTGGTATAGCTTCTGAAATACTTGCATATCTTCAAAATCTACAGAACATGCAAACTGTTAAAGAAGCTGGAGTGCTATCACTGCAGTTAAATGTCGATGGCGTGCCTGTTTCCAAGAGCACTAATGGGCAGTTTTGGCCTGTGTTAGGCAAAATTGATAAGCCATTAATTTTATTGGCCAGCCCTTTACCATTGGTTTGTTTTATGGTACAACAAAACCATCATCTTTGGAAATTTTGGATGATTTCTGTAATGAATACACTGAACTCAGGGAGAATGGTATTGAAGTTGATGGGACAGTTGTTAGTTTGAGCATTTCAGCAGTTGTCTGTGACGCTCCGGTCACGGCTTTCTTAAAAAATATTAAAGGTCACACTTCTTATTCTGCCTGTGAACGGTGTACCGAAAGAGGAGTTTGGGTTGGAACAATGACTTTACCAGTTTCAAATGCTGAACGCCGTACAGATCAGTCATTTGTTCGAATGGATGACAGTGAGCATCACCGTGGGGCCACACCGCCACACCACTGGCTGATCTTGGGTTTGGCTTGGTGTCAACCTTCGTGCTGGATTATATGCATCTGATATGCCTGGGTGTAGTTCGAAAGCTTGTCTGGCTGTGGCTTTGTAGTCCACTAGAGCTGCGTCGTAGGCTTAGTGCACATCAGGTAGCAGAAATATCAGATAATCTTATCAGCATGAAGCCCTTCATTCCAAAAGAATTTGCACGTAAGCCACGTTCATTGTCTGAGTGGCAGCGCTGGAAAGCCACTGAATTCAGGCAGCTGCTTCTGTACACAGGACCAGTAGTTTTTGCAAGTAAATTGCCAGATGCAGTCTATCACAATTTCTTGCTTCTCTCAGTGGACAGAGCGAGCAAAATCCTTGTAGTTGCCAGTATGGTCTATAAACAAATGACTTTGGTGGCGGCATTTTCCCCCAAATTTTATGATGCATGCAATAAGCAATTATAGCTGTGATTCGTAATACTGTCCAGAAAGATGGGCAAGTTTTATTGGTTTATCAGAGATTTTCGTATTTGCAAGATTTCTTCACATATCCCATAAAATCATCTAAGATAGGAATTTTCCGGGCTTCACAGTTAAGTAATGAACTATTAATTGGCAGTTTAACCAGCTTTAAGGCAAAGAACGTGATGCTGCCTTTCAAGAAAGATATTGCCGTGTATCCTCTTCTAAACTGCTGAGTAAACTGTAGTAGGGCTACTGCACTGTGCCTGCTGCACTGTGCTTGTATAAAAATCCTTGTAATTGCCAGTAGGCACCGCGCAGTGCAGACTGCCAGTATTTTGTTTACTCGCCTGGGGATTTTCTGGCTTTCTTGGCGTGAACTGATGTACATTGCACTGATCAAGGTGAAATTGGATAAAATTTCACATTCATCGGTGCAAGGGTACACGATTAGGGCCCCCAAAACCCATTAAAATTGAGGATTGTTTTAACATTTTTGCCCCATACTGGCAAATCCCTTGACCGATCTTTATGAAATTTCATGCCTTTCCATAGGCTATGTATAACGGTTTAATTTTGTCACTTTAGTGACACAGGTTACGGGTCTATAAACAAATGACTTTGGTGGCGGCATTTTCCCCCAAATTTTATGATGCATGCAATAAGCAATTATAGCAGTGAATCAAAGGTACAAACAATCCAAGGTGGTCTGCAAACTTTAAGATCAGCAGTTTGTGAAAGTAAATTTTTACTTACGTTGGCAATTTATTCTTTTGTTGCTGAGCAAGTTAGGCAGTTATGAGGGCATTTTGTGTTTCTTGGATTGCTGTCAATTAGACTTATTTGATATTGATTATTGAAATATCGAATGTGTAATGCGTATCTTATCAGTGCCAAACTACCGTGATTGTGCTTCAAATGTTGGTTCATAAGTAATGTTGCTGTAGGTATTTACTGCAGTGCAGAATGTCTGCATCATCTGTGAAGAAATATGCAGTTGTTGTCTTTGAGTCAAATTGTGCAGAAGTTGTGCCAATTAAATGGACTTATGTTGATGAGAATAAGATCAGTTTCTGCTACTTCCCGCCACGTTCTGTTAAAAGTTCAGTGTTTAAACGACTGCTTACTCACTGTATTGAGCCTAATACAACAACATGGCAGCTATTTCCGTGCCGGATACTGTACACGACAGGTTTGTTTTGTGAGATTATTCATATTATATAGCACGTCTCTCAGAGCATTGAGGTCATTAATTTAGTTTAGTAAGTAAGTCTGAATATTTGTAAATTTGTATTTGTAAATGGCGCCGAACTCGCTGAACAGTCACAACGGCGCCGGACGAACGGTGCTGAGCCCACCTGCCAGCAGCAGCGTAGACTAACTGCTGAAACAGGTGGGCCTTGAGATGACGCTTGAAGGAGCAGAGCGTCGTATCTGGTGTTCTAAGATCGGCTGGCAGACTGTTCCATATTCGTGGTCCATTGATGGCAAAGCTGTGCTGACCGGTAGCAGTCCAGGCACGTGGGACCAGCAGAGTCCCAGACGCCGTGGAACGTAGTTGCTGGGGACTATGCATGGAGTGGGCCGGCACACACAGGTCAGCCAGATAACGAGGGGCTGCAGACAGTATGCAGCACAGTCACCAAGGATAACACTAGGGCCATTTCAAATTTGGCACATGACAGAGTATGGGCACTGCTTGCCCACGGATCCCAAATTGCCCACTAAGTGGGGTGGAATGTTTCGTATGACCAAATTTCAAAATTTTTGGACTCTCCATACTTCTGGAATGGGTGTGTGCTGTTTAAAATCTGGTACACAGGTGAGCTGAGTGTCATCCCGATGGGGATGATTATTTTTCTAACGGAATGCCTGACAGATATTACTTTTGTTATGTTTGTATTAAACTTGTCATAAAATGCATAATTTAGCTTCGATGGGTTGCTTGTATTGTTGCAGTACTGGCATCGGAGGGCTGATGAGAGGCAGGGCAAACCTCCCCCAGTTACCCAGGAGATATTAGTGGTCAAACACAAAGTTGGAAGACCCCCAGGTGAGCTTGGGGTAAGCAAGTCCATGGAATGTGATATTTTCCCTTCAGTGCTTTGACACTGTTGGCTGGGCAACAGGAAGGGCATCCGGCCTGTAAAAAACTGGGTGTTGGTTTATTGGTCGTGACATTTTCACCGGAGCTTTGCACGTCTATAGCTGCAGTTGTCAGTTTGTCACCACCACTTCCATCATCCTTTGCTTCAATAAACACTGGTTAACCCAGGTTCACGTGGAAAAAATGGTCGTTAAAACGGAGAGAGGGAGGTTGTTTGTATTGTATTGGTTTCGTAGCTATACAGATATACTGCAGTAGTTATCCTGTAAATTGGATCGAGAGAGGTGAAATAGATGCGACATTGTAATGTTGTCTTGTAGCAATTTAGCCTGTGACACATAAATCACATTTGCTCTATAATAATTATAGTAATTAATATTACTTTGCAAAATCAGTTTATAAGTTGTGTAAGGTATGAGAGGTGTAATTCATTCTGTCTGCATTTCCACAGCAAAATCTGTCGCTTCGGATCATGTGCATGTCATACAGGCTATACTAAAGAGATTATGAATATGCTGGCTATGTTGACCAATGACCATTTCACTTGTAACAAGCTGTAGGTGGGCACAATATGCCCCTGCCTCACATTTGACCTTGACCTTTGACTTTATGACCTTGAAAGTGGTGTCCGAGTCAGGTGTGACATGGGCTACCTCTGTGCCAATTTCGGTCTCCTTTGGCCTCTCTGTTCTCGACTTAGACCCGGTGTACGCGACAGACAGACGTTGTCAGGCAGCATCATCGCTTAATGCCCCCTCGGCAGGGGCATAATAATAGAATTCAAGCTTGAATGATTGTGACATTTCAGCAAATTCTTGCAAAATACAACTACAGCACAATGGTTGTCAATTTTGCTATTGTACGAGTTCAAGCCTCTAATCCATTTACTGTCTGGCACAGCTACAGTCACAGCACTGTTTGTTATGAAGTACAATGTGTTGATCAACACTTACTGAAGCAGCTGATAAGATTGTCGTACTATTTAAAGTTATGACTTGTATTTTTCTGACAATGCAGATGACTACTTGAAAGCTCGTCAGAAAGCCAAACTAGCTGAGGATACGTCAAATCTTGAATCGGAAGTGGAAGTTGATGGTGCTAGACCGAAAAGAAGAAGGTACGTGTTAATTGTACTTCCACCAGTTATTACCTTAATCATTCATATGGGCTTAGCACTCAATTTGCTACATGTTTTTGCTACAGCAGAGAGTCCGTGTATCACAGATTTGCCCACAGTAATAAGTCGGTCTCTCATCATCATCATCATCGTTGACTATGGACGCAGGCGAAATGCCTCTGTGTCCACATCTCTTGCAACTTGTTATTATTACATACACGTATTACCTATTATGTATTGGAACAGTTTTTGAAAGATGGTTATTGTTACTATATAATGTTATAATAAGAACATCGTCAGTTATAATATATTGTGTATGGGGGAAAGATATCTCGTGCTATACCTGCATCACACTATGCTGTCAGCTATTAGCGCATTGCTAATACATTCTGCCACCTCCTACTACTGTCAGACTGGTGCTACCAATGGTTGGTGATGGCCAACTCAGCAATCCATCCCTCAGGGGTTGGTAAATTGGTAGTGATCCATGTAATTAGGTACATGGATTACAGGGTGAAGGCCTAGCTTGGCTGATTGAGGCGTAGTATGCCTGCTGGCTGCATACTGTGGGCCCAATAGTCCGTTAGCGTGGGCTCTGGGCAGCTGCCAGCTTGTGCCATGGTACTACAGCCAGTGCCAATCAGCTGCCACTTCTGAGGTTGTAAAGTGCCGCTGTTCAGGATTGTAAGTGGTGCTATATCAAGTGAGTTACCTTTACCTTTTTTTAACCATCTGGGGACTGTCTCAGCCCATTGGTAAAAATTGCCGTGGCAATCAACTTATTAAATTGGGTCCCCCAAAAGTCTCTCTAAGAATGCCAAATTGCTGAAGTGAGATTTTTGTAGGCCAGGTGCTGTTGCTGATGCAGAACCAGCAGCATCATACCTGTTTTATCATGTAATTGTGTGGCAGTTGATAACTCTCGGCGTGTTGTACAGCTGGCTGGAGGACAGCGATTCAACATTAATGTTCCACATCGTTTTGCTGTCCACAATTTTATGAGATTCACTTTCTGCGATCATTGTGGCTCACTGATTTATGGAATTATGAGACAGGGTCTACAGTGTGAAGGTCAGTGTATAGTTACTAGTTTAACTTTTTACTGCAGGCAGTTTGCCATACTAACACAGACAGCATATTTATATTTTAAGCAACCCTTGGTTAATAAACATAGCCATCAGCATTGTGATGTCATCTATTAGAGTAATGTTGTGTGAAAGTGTTGTAAAATCTTGTTGAGAAGTTATGGGTGCATGTTTCACGTAAAACAGTGTCGGCAGAATAAAGTGTATGGACATAGACATCAGTTTAACAATAACATTAGCCAAGAATGTGATTATCCATTAGTTTGCATGATAATGTGTGGTAGACTCATGCGTATAAAGAAGAAGCTAAATGTTAATACCAGTATCACAAAAACACTGCATGGATAATCTGTAACTTGAAGGGAAGCTCACATTTATTACACTGCACACTAAGCCTAGTGGCACAGTGTATTGTTATCGGTCCTGTCTGCAGCGGGCTGGCGGGCGTTGTATGTTTGTGGCTTTGTGAGTCTGTTACCACGATAACTCGAAATTGCATGCATTGATCTTCACCAAACTGGGTTTGTAGGTGAAGGTAGTGACCATCTCCAGTTGATTATATTTTGGCCATCCTGCGCCCCTGGTAATGGGGTCTGTGGCGGGGCAAATTTTTTTTAGCTCTGCAGTGTTTGCGTCTCTCCGAGCGCTTTTTTCATTAATTTCTGACATACTGTGTCCTGAAAGTCTAAGCATCTGTATGCATGCTTACAGAATTTTCCAATTCCTTTGGTGTTCTTACATTCCTGAGATTACATTAACAACTAAATATGTATGTTATCTGTATTTCCTCCATGGACGCCTGTTAGTACGGTGTCATTAAGGTTTATTAGCGGCTTATAAAGAATTAAGCAGATCACAAATTTTTAATTAAAACGTGTCTCTGTTAAATAACATAACATAATAGTGGCATGTGATATTGCATCATGTCCATGACGTCATAAGTTACAGAGTAAAGTAAGTAAGCACATGGTAAGATGGCAAAGCGATGCATACATTTAAAAGCTAGTACTTTTAAGCTTATAAATTGCAAGAAATTGTGAATTTGAATAAGATCTCTTCAAGCTATGAAAGATTAAAGGTCACTGGTGACATTTTATTGAGACATGGTGTGCAATTAATGACAAGACATAGTTGTTACATGCACTGGTCATTACTGATTACCCCTTACAGTAGAAATGATTACTTAAAATTTGAGCCTGTTAAGGTCTTTGAAAGCAGCTATTCAGCACTGTAAAGATTGTAATAATCTGTTTTGTCTGCTTATGTACGTGCAGCTTGTAAGATGACAATACATAAGAGGTGTGAGAAAAATGTGGCCAAGAACTGCGGAACCAATACCAAAGACTTGGCTGAGAGACTGAAAGAACTTGGTCTGTTTGGAAAGAAGGTGATTGCTCTTGTCCTAGCTGTTGTTGTTTGCATAAATTTCTATTTTTATTGCATATAAGTTGGACACAGACATCGGAAATTGGCCGTGTGAATTGTGTGAAAATTATGGATAATGCCACATATGTCATTTTGGTAACATCAGTTTTGATGTGTAACTTGAAGACGCTGACGCTTTTGGCCGGTACTTGTTTTACAGAAGTTGTCATTAAGCCACGGCTTGATTTGAATAACCTGTTGTAAAGTTGTACTGTTCAATGCTGATTATTTGCATCATTTGCATGGTTTTGCGACAACAGATTTCAGGGGACGTGCTAGGTTTAATTCCAGTTTTGTGTGCAGTTTATTTCTGAATTAAAAAGTGAAATAATTTTAAAAAGTGGCTTGTATTTGTTAGTTGTCATAAAAAGTGGCACATTTTTGGACCCATGGTGTATATACTAGAGTGATTGCAGCACATGGGTGAGAGAGCAGTATTGATCTTATATGAAGTATATTTGCTGAAGCCAAAATATATCTAAACATATACACGAATATCACAGAGAATAAAAATCTTTGTAATAAGGCAGTGATTTAAGTTGATCATATTAACAAAATGCTGGTTACATAGAGTGATAGTAGTGTGTCTTTTTATTCCATTTGTTCACCGTAGGAACAAAAAACAAGAAGCTCAGCTGATGCATACAAACCCGCGCAACGCCTTTAGTGGTCAGTCAAGGTCACCAAACATAGTACCATTCCATATGTTAGATATAGTTTCCTATTGTGCAATAGTAACTTTGTCTTTAAAAGGTGCCGTTTTTACGATATTCAACTTCAAAAATATGTTGTGTTTCAACACCTTGAAATCGGGTCAGAGGGCACTCAAGGTCATTGAAAGTGGCACCATTCGAAAGATTGTGTATGGTTTCCTATTAGTATTCTTTAGTAACATTGTCCCTAAAATGCACGGTTTTTGAGATATTCGACTTCAAAACTGCCGTGACCTTGAAAACCGGGTTAGGGGTCCGTTAAGGTCATTGGAAATGTCACCGTTCGATAGAGTGCATATGACTTCCTACTGACGTTCTCTAGTAACTATGGCTCTTATCTAGTGTCGTTTCTGAGATATTCAATGTCTGAAAATGTTGTAACCTTGAAATCGGGGTCAGAGGTCACTCAAGGTCATTGAAAGTGGCACCATTCGGCAGAGTGTGGTTTCCTATTAGTGTTCTTTAGTAACTTTGTCCCTAAAATGCACCGTTTTTGAGATATTTGACTTGTAAGTATACAGTGACCTTGAAACCCGGGTTGGGGGTCACTCAAGGTCATCGAAAATGATACCATTAAATCCGGCACCCATGATTTCCTATTAACGTTCCATGGTAACCATCGGCCTATCTCGCACCGTTTCCGAGATAATCGCCAAATTTTCCCACCCCCATGTATTTAATGCCCCCGCTGAAGGGGTTCCCCTTGGAATTTGGTATTGGTGCAAGGGTCACAAAAGCTTAAATGATGGAGCTGCCAGATGGTCAAAAAAGTTTTGAGATAGGTTTAGTCGTTTAGACACAATACCGGCTGTGACAGACAGACACCCAGCCAGCCACATCGCCGTAGCATATACTGCGCTATGCTATGCATTGGGTGGGTAAAAATGATAAAATTGCATCTTTTAATTGCTATGCTCATTGCTCAGTACTGTTGTGTACGGTCAGAAACACCGTGCAGCATACAAGTTAATTTTACCGTATAATAATTTTTCGCCCTGCGTCTTCATTTGTAGCAATTAGCAAGTGGTGCATCGGCTTCTATGGCAAGCAGTGGAGCTGTAACGCCACCGACAGAGTCGGCAAAACCATTGAGTAAGTGTGCTGATGGCATGCAGTTGTATAAAACGTGCTTTGATGTACTTCTGTGTTTCTGTCTTGTCCTGCTGGCATAGTGGATAAAGCGTGTTACATGCTGTGCTTACATGATTACTAGCTCAGGCCTCTATTTGATTCTAAGTCAAGTCAGATAATTATATAATTTATTGACGGCCAAGCTTGGCCGTGCTCTGTTTTTACTTAAAAACAGGTTTTTGGCCTTTGTACTGCCAAATCTCAACAGATCTGGATAAAATTTTGCACACACCCATTGTTGTATGGAATGCACTTATGGGCCGACTTAGACTGCGCGTGGGCGGTTCCAGGCCAAACCAAAAACAATTATGTTTTTTACTGTAATACTTGTAACGCACCCTAAGTCCTATATAGAGACGACGGATCGCCGCGATTTCAGCAGCAAACCATCAAAGTGGAGGTGAGGACGGGTGTTATCATGAAAAATTCCGGAATTTTATAGCATGGGTGGAGCCAGATCCAAAAAACAGCATTTTTGTTTTTTTTAGGGTACCCTTCGACTATCCTGGACACAGCCCTACAGGAAACAGTTGTACCCCAAACCAATGGTACTGATGGAAAGCCGAGACTCTGAGTGTGTGCCTTTTGCTAGCTGGAGAGTCTGTGACCAGACATTTGGCAGATAATATGCCCCTGAAGGGTGCCGAAAGGTGGTCACATGACCATCACGAAAATTGAAAAGTTGCATATAGGCATTCGTAGAAAAATTCACTGATTCCAAAGTGCCATTCTTTTCAATCTATGCCGAAAAATAACGAAGTTATCACGGAAAAACCGTTTCCAAATAGTGGCGTCACCAGGCGCTTGTGGACGCTTGGCCGTCTTGAATTGACGCTCGTCATCAATACATGCTTCTAGTTTTAGGATTTGCAGTTCACTTGCTGCATAGCATGCGTACTGTAAGTCCTAACAAATCGTAAATTTGTTTCTTGCAAAATTAGTATGTGGGACAAGCAAAGCCAGACCAACTCACCTTCAGTCTTTTGTCCTCATGGAGTCAATAGGTGAGGAATGGCCTGTGTATATGGGTCACGGAAGTATGGCAGGTCATGGTAAAGTAGTGACCAGTGAAAAAGAGATGAGCACTGGTGCTTCATGTAGTAGACTGTGAGAAGGTTTACTGGCTGCTGATATGTGGCTCGGTGGCCGAGTGGTTAGAATGCTGGACTTGCGATCAATAGGTCACGAGTTCGAATCCTGGCCTCTCCGCTATCAAGTGCAACCCTGCGCAAGTTGTTAACACACATGTGCCTCTGTCACCAATCAGTATAATTTGGTACCAGCCAGTGGGCGGTAATGCCTTGCATCTGGGAAGGTAACCGTAGGTCTGGCGTCGCACTGGCCATGTGTCACAGACATTAGTGGTTCTCCACCTATGGGCTCAAGCCTCAAGGCCTAGGAGAGGGAGATGAGCACCCGCCTATGCTCTCTTAGTGGATTATGGTGAACTTTGTCTTTTTTGATAACATTACCTTTGCTAATTTTGTTATGAAATGTTGGCTAATAAAATATCTATCTATCTATCTCTATGTGCATCGTGTTAGAAATGATGCCTTTGTCATGTTAGTTTGTTTCACTAGCTAACATGCGACTTGTCAGTACCGGTGAAGTTGATTGGCATTGTTCGTCTCTGAAACGACTTGTTATGAGACACCCATTGACCTGACTAATGTGTGAAGGTAAAAGTAAAATAAAATATCTGGACACTTGCACACATGACGAGTAACTGGTGGTGCTTTAACCCTTAAGCTGGTGGTGGCATATGGGTGTCCTAAACGGGCAGAGGTCACGTTTTTGACACCAATAACGTCAATTTCCACTCGCTAGATGTCAGCACTGGTTTCTGTATTTGTTCAGTAACAGGGTAGTGGCAGCTTGCTTGACACATTCGTGGATTTTGTCGTTCCCCGCTACAACACGAGCACGTTCGGCCGTCGGGCCTTCTCTGTCGCTGACCCAACGGTCTGGAACTCACTGCCAGACAAGCTCCGTGACCCATCGCTATCGATAGACAGTTTCCGTCGCCAGCTTAAAACATTCTTGTTTGCAGACTAGGAGTAGTGTACACAGTGCATTAAGGGATTTTTTGTTGATGCGCTATATAAATCTACATTTACTTACTTACTTACTTACTTACTTTCATGCATGTCGTTCCCGGCCAGTGGCTACGGCTTTGCCACTATCTCTGTCACTATCACACTTTGACTGCAGGGCTGGTAGTGGCGACATGTTTGGCTACTTTTGTCTGTTGTGCAATAGCCAAACACCAACCTTTGACCTTTCATACTGTAGCCTAGGTCTATTCAAAACCAGTATTCATGATAGTCACAGTTAACCGGAGCACTTCTGCCCTTTTAAGGGTTAAACTCTTGGACATGACAACTGATTGCATGGATTAGTTCCACTGCAGCATACCATCCAGTCTCATCTGTTATGCAGCTAACAAACGTAACCATTCCTCCAGTTAGCCACGTTAGTCCTTCATCCTGCCGCCCACACTGGACAACCTGCTACTCATTTTCCATACTGCAAAGGGTAGGAGGCTGAGTTGCCGTGAACACAGTGGGTTATTGTCAATATAAAGGTAAAGTCGACCATGCTCCACAAGAGACCATAGGCAGGTGCTCCCCTCTTCTAGGTGTTGAGCTCATAGGTGGGAACCACTAATGTCTGTGACATGTGGTCAGTGCGACGCCAGACCTACGGTTACCTTCCCAGCCACAAGCCATCGCCGCCCATTGGGTGGTACCAAATTATGCTGCTTGATAACAAGAGGCACATGTGTTAACATCTTGTTCGGGATTGCACTCGACAATATGGGAAAGCAGTAACATGTAATGGTTACCAACAGAAAGAACGAAAGAAGTTTATTTATGCGCTAGGTGACAGGAAGCAAACCGCAGGTGACGCAGGCAATATACGCCAAGAAGCTGAACGTGAGCGAGCCAAGACTGACGCTGGACGTGCAGCAATGGAGACCAGTGCACACCGCCATCTCAGCAGCTTCACTTTCATCAAGGTGCTCGGCAAGGGCAGTTTTGGAAAGGTATTTGTTAAGTCCATTATTGACTGTTTCACTGATTTACATCACAGTATATTACAGATGGTGCACTTGTAACATTGTGCGGTTTATTTTTGTCGCTATCTTGGCAGACATATGTCATCATTGGGTGAGTATCTGCATCCCCAGCTGGACGGCATATGAATTTGAAGGTTTGAGGGTTCCTCGTGAAGGTTGGGAAACAGCCTGCAGCACTAGCACTTCATTTGAAGCAAAACATCAATATACAGTTTCTTTGAAACAAAACATCATGGTACGATAAAGAATTTGAATTGCTGATGTTGAAATCGCTTTAGTGCTTTGACGTCGCTGGTTGGATGGCAGGAAGGGCATACAGCTTGTAAAAAGTCTCGCACCAGCAATCTCAAAGTTCTTTTTAGAGAGATCTTTTGAAGATTCAGCCTAACCCACAGTAATTTATGAAAAAGGGCAGTTTAAACGGAAACTGAAAGTAATGGTGATGGTGGTAGTAATCCAGTGTTGTGATCTCGAGACCGTAGTCTCAAGACTCGAGTGCACTCGAGTTCATTTTGTTCAGGTCTCGGTCTTGGTCTCAAGACCTAGAATAGGTCTTGGTCTCGAGACAGCATGCTTGGTGCCTGTGCCTGTTTGGGACCAAAAGTTCTGTCGGAACTTGTGTATGCTAAGTGCAATGTGCACTTGATGTAGACAGAATACATGATTGCTTGGAGTAAACTAGCTTTGGACTTATTGGAGTGGATTACCAACTTATTGAACAGAGTACAGACTGCACTGATGTGATGTTGTAGGGTTAAAACAGTGTTTATAAAATTCTTTGGTGTTTGGTGCTGAATGTCCACAAAGGTCTCGGTCTTGGTTTCGAGACCTGAAGGCCAAGGTCTCGGTCTTGGTCTCAAGACTGAAGGCCACGGTCTTGGTCTCGATCTCAAGACCTGATGGCCAAGGTCTCGGTCTTGGTTTCGAGACCTGAAGGCCAAGGTCTCGGTCTTGGTCTCAAGACTGATGGCCAAGGTCTCGGTCTTGGTCTCAAGACTGAAGGCCAAGGTCTTGGTCTTGGTTTCGAGACCTGATGGCCAAGATCTCGGTCTTGGTCTTGAGACCTGAAGGCCCAGGTCTCGGTTTGGTCTAGAGACCTAAAAACTAAAAAGTTCTTGATAACAACACTGTAGTAATCTGAGTTTTATACAGGAGTATTGTAATATGTTCCATGATACACGTTGCTGTGGTTGGCAATGTTAGGTATTGTTAGCTGAACACAAGGCAACAGGAGAAATTTATGCCGTAAAAATTTTGAAGAAGGATACGATACTGCAAGATGACGATGTTGAATGCACCATGACAGAGAAGAGAGTATTGGCGTTGTCAGCCAAGCATCCATTTCTCTGTGCTCTGCACTCATGCTTTCAGACGGCTGTGAGCAATGCATTTTATTAATGTGTAATTATTTACAAGTTTCATTTTTTTTACAAATTTGATTTTTCTACAATATGAATGTCATCATTGACGGCCAAGCCTAAGTGTAGGCTTGGCCGTGCTCTGTTTTTACTGTAAAAACAGGTTTTTGGCCCTCATACTGCAAAATCTCAACCGATCTGGATAAAATTTTGCACACATCTATTGTTGTATGGAATACACTTATGGGCCGACTTAGACCGCGATCGGCATGTGGGCGGTTCCAAGCGAAACCAAAACAATTATGTTTTTTCTGTAATACTTGTAACGCACCCTAAGTCCTATATAGAGACGACGGATTGCTGCAATTTTGGTGGCAAACCACCAGAGTGGAGGTGAGGACGGGTGCTATCATGAAAAATTCTGGAATTTTGTAGTGTGGGCGGAGCCAGATCCCCAAAACAGCATTTTTCACATTTTCAGGGTACCATTCCGATATCCTGCGCACAAACTACAGGAAACAGTTTTATCCCAAACCAATGGTACTGATGGAAAGCCGAGAGTCTGAAGGTGTGCCTTTTGCTAGTCTGGAGAGACTATGACCAGGCATTTGGCAGATTTGGGCCCCTGAAGGGTGCAGAAAAGTGATCATGTGACCATCACAAAAATTAAAAATTTGCATATAGACACGCGTAGAAAAATTGAAGGGCTCCGTGAAAGAACAGAATAAGTTCCACATGTATGAAACTGAGAAAATCACTCGTAAAGCCAGTGACATGGCAGAATATATCGAGTTGTTCGGTTCTTTCACCCGAGATCGTCATGCACAGCACGACACATTTAATGTTATTCTCTGAACGTCCGCCAGTATATGCGTCGTCGTCGATCTCGAGTGAAAGAACCAAACAACATGTTGTAATAGGTTTTGGTGAGCTGGCTGCAGTTGATTAGAATACGTAGACATTCGTTTAGTATGTTAACCGAATTTAACTAATATTATTTTAAAACACTAAAATCTAACACTGCCCTTCCACCAGTAAATAGAACATGATTGAGTGATGGGCAGAAAGAAGAAATATATAAATATATTTGGTTCTTTCACGGAGCCCTTCAGTGCACTGATTCCAAAAATGCTGTTTTTTCGATCTGCGACAAAAAGTAACGAAGTTATGGCAGAAAACTGAGAAAACAGTTCCCAAACAGTGGAGTCACTAGGCGCTTGTTGACTCTTGGCCGTCTTGAATTGACGCTCGTCGTCAATACATGCTTCTAGTTAGATTTTAGTCTAATACGGAGTATGCTCGGCAATGATGGATAATAAAAAAAACTGAGCACACAAACTGTGTGTGCTCATGAAATATACTGTGCGTATTGTGGTGATGTGTTAGGAACGACTGTTCTTTGTTATGGAGTACATCAACGGGGGAGACCTCATGTTTCAAATCCAGCATGCACGACGCTTTGATGAACCAAGAACACGTTTCTATGCTGCCGAAGTAACACTGGCTCTCATGTTTCTGCATCAGCATGGTGTTATCTACCGGTATTTGCGCTATTAATACATTGTTATTTAGTGATGTGTGTGATTAGTGATTTCTTTCTTCGCACTCGGCGTCTTAGGTGGTACGGGCACGTACAGCGTGCCACTTCGTGCATCAACTCGATCACGCGATTGGAGCTTCCAGGCACCAGAGATCGTGGGAGGCCAAGGAAGACGTGGTCCGCATGTGTGAGAAATGATATGACTATATGCAACCTGGATGGTGTCAACCCGTTAGACAGGAATTCAT
>Ga0209678_1000335_pt1 | contig 16963 bp, 8 predicted proteins | sample WorMetilvaeELBA1_FD_187404 | JGI IMG/M metagenome (GOLD analysis project Ga0209678, IMG submission 187404) | Marine gutless worms symbiont microbial communities from Max Planck institute for Marine Microbiology, Germany - Olavius ilvae ELBA.1... ...
AAAATTCATGCGAATTGTAGAACAAGTCGCTTCATCAGCTAAAATAACCTGTAGACAAATTAAAAATGGAATCCAGGCTGATTTACTTCTACGAAATTAATTCACTTGGGCTTTCTATATAACCAGATTCATTAATTTTCAGTTTAGGAGACGGGATTGTGGCAGCCTGCTCATTGGAAAAATATAGTCGGGGTTCCCGGACCCGAGTTCTTCTCTCGCCCACGGTTTATAAGGCGTTGCGGATAGCCAATCCGTGGTTATGTTAAATTTCATATGACAAATTACTGAAAACATGCGAGCCGCCGGACAGCCGCCTCCCGGCGGATTCTGCGGTTCGTGAATCACCCGGGGACCAGGGTGCAAGGAGATAGACATATGAAAAGAGGACTTTTGGAAAGATTGGACTCAGAAGGAGTCGTTTGTGCCGAGGGCTACTTATTCGAAATGGAGCGGCGCGGATATTTGACTTCCGGAGAATTTGTACCGGAGGTGGCTTTGGAAAATCCGGACGCCTTAAAAATCCTGCATCAGGATTTTCAGCATGCCGGCTCGGATGTTATCGAAGCCTTTACTTATAATGCTCATCGCGAAAAAATGCGGGTAATTGACAAGGAGGATTTGCTCGAGCCCCTGAATCGCAATGCACTGAAGATCGCCCGCGAAGTGGCTGCCAACGTAAAAGAGGGCCAGGAGCCCAACCTGTTTGCCGGCAACATTTCAAATTCGAACATCTGGGATCCAAACGACCCCAAATCCCGGCAGCAGGTACAGGAGATGTTTGAGGAAATGGTCGGATGGGCTGTTGACGAGGGCGTGGACTATATTATCGGAGAGACGTTTTACTATGCCGAAGAAGCATTTTGCGCGCTTGATATTATCAAACAAACCGGTCTGCCGGCCGTGGTCACCATCGCCCCAATGGCTGAAAACATCATGCGTGACAATTGGCAGATCGAGGATACCTGCAAGGAACTGGAGCAGCGCGGTGCCGACGTTGTCGGGATGAATTGTTTCCGGGGACCGTCAACCATGATGCCGTATCTGAAGAAGATTCGCCGGTCCGTGAGCTGCCACATGGCGGCGCTTCCCGTTCCCTACCGAACCACCGAGCGCCAACCAACTTTTTTTAACCTAGATGACAACCACGGCTGCACGGTGCCGTCTCCCCACGGCCGGACATTTCCAACGGCACTTGATCCGCTTTACTGCAATCGCTACGAAATGCGGGACTTTGCCGTTGAAGCCTGGCAAAACAACATCAGATATCTCGGTGTCTGCTGCGGCGCGGCCCCCATCCACATCCGTGAAGTGGCGGAAGCCATGGGCCGCAAACCCGCGGCCAGCCGGTATTCGGAAAACATGAAAAAACACTTCATGTACGGTGACGACGAGAAGCTGGCGGAGCATATTACCGATTACGGGGATCGGGCGTGATGGGAGCCGGATTCTGACAGCTTCAACCTGCTCTGCGGTGATTATGTCATTGTGCCGGACTGGTTTTCCGTTGCCGGAGTGATGGAGTAGTGGAGTATTGGAGCGTTGGAGTATTGGAGTATTGGAGTACTGGAGTATTGAACCTGCATTACACCAGATGATGCAGATCGCTCTGATTTCGATTTATCGAAAAGAATCTCGAATTGGTGAATACGTTGATGGAACAGCTATATGGTCAATTCCGAACCTTAGATCTTAAGCCGCTGCTTTCGAAACACCCCGCATTTTCATTTTTGCCGAGCGCAGTTTTGAAAGAAGGCAGGGTACTTGCACTTGCTTTCCATTACTCCATTACTCCACTACTCCACTACTCCACTACTCCATTACTCCAAGAATTTTCTCCCAGCCCAGCAGCCTCATGACGGCACTTTCAGTCATCCGACAGGAGCGCGGCCTGTTCGCGTCCCTTTTCTTCATCGACAAAATAAAATAGAACCGCTCCGATGGCAAAAAGAAGTAGAATGGACCCAATGCTCCAGCGTGAGGCCGTCTGACCGATGGCGATCAGCTGCTCCTCGGTGGCTGACGGCGGCATCATAAGACGACGCGCGATCAAGCCGACGATCGCCATCAGGGCCGGCCCGATAATCGCGGCAAATTTGCCCAGCATATTGTAAAAACCGTAAAATTCAGCGGCCTTATCCTTGGGAATGAAGCGGGAATAGTAGGAGCGGCTGAGGGCCTGGATGCCGCCCTGGGCCAGTCCGATCACCACGGCCAGAATATAAAACTCGTGCTTCTGGGTCATCATGGTGCCGTAGACCGTTACCGCCATATAGATCGCGATACCCAGATAAATAGCTTTGCGCACGCCCCACATCTGCCCCAGCTTGCCGTAGGCCAGGGCCGCCGGAAAACCGACGAATTGTACGATTAGAAGCGCCTTGATCAGATCGGAAGATTCGAAACCCAGTGAAAGTCCGTAATTGACCGCCATGCGAATGATGGTGTCGACCCCGTCGATATAAAACCAGTAGGCCAGCAGAAACAGCAATACCACTTTCATGTGCCGCAGTTTTCTAAATGTCCCCATGAGCTGCTGAAAACCGGCGATGAATACCGACTCACCGCCTGCCGCCGACCGGACGGCTTTGGTCTCCTTCACCCAGGCGATCGTGAATATGGTAAACACGCCCCACCAGGCGGCTACGGTTAGAAATGATACCCGTACGGCAGTGGCCGCATCCGGCAGTCCGAATTTTTCGGGCATCTGGGTCATGAGGACATTGACCAGAAACAGCAGCCCTCCGCCTAAATATCCCATGGAAAATCCCAAGCTGGAGACGTAATCGATCTTTTCTTCGTCGGCCACGCTCGGCAGCAGGGAGTCATAAAACACATTGGCGCCCGAAAATCCGATAATGCCCATGGCGTATACGAAAATAGCCAGTCCCCATTGACCCTTCTGGACCATAAACAATCCGAGCGACATCAATACACCCAGGTAGGCGAAGAGCAGCATGAATTTTTTCTTGGCGGAGCCTTTGTCGGCCACCGCCCCCAGCACCGGCGCCATGAGGGCCACAATCAGGCTGGCGATGGAGTTGGCGAAACCGAGCCGGGCGGTCGTCACGGTGACGTCCGCCCCCAAGCTCCAATACCCTTCAAAAAAGACCGGAAAGAAGCCGGCCATGACGGTAGTGACGTAGGCCGAGTTGGCCCAGTCATACATGGCCCAACCCCAGACGGCTTTTTTTTCTATATTCAAAATGTGACCTCCCTATCGAATTGATCTGACTGTGCTGAAGCTAATCTATTTGCTTCTGAATTTTGAACAACAAACATCAAGCTCCCACAGGAATCGTTAGCAGTTGCTCAAAATTGATAAATCCGGCGAAAAAATCGGAGTCCATTATTTCCTGATCCAGTTCACCCACATAGATGAGTATCGGCCGCACTGTGAATCGTTTCGGGAAAATAAGATGTTTCATTTTTTGGGAAACTTCCGAAATGACGGATTTATGAATCCTTTGCCGGAATTTGATTTCACAAACATAAATCGTATACCGGGTTTCAATTAACAGGTCAATTTGGCAGCCTGGTCTATTGCGTGTTTTTTTCTGGAAATACGGTCCTGCATTTTTTATGGCGGACATGCTGATTCCAATAGACTCGCATACAGATCGAATGTTGTTCAATACCAGGCTTTCAAATTGGAAGCCCATGATAGTTTCCCATCCGGGAAGGGATTCCAGGTTCACAAAATGATAAAGCCCTTGCTCAATCTGTTGCTCTACCGGCTTTATATACTTAAGGTAAAACCTTATATAGTTATCAGAAAGACGGAACCGGACGTTTTTCGGGGATGACTTTACGCCGGGATTTTTGGGGATGTGCCGGGTGATAAACCCTGATTTGCAAAGATCTTCGAGATAATCACTAACTCTTCCGCCTCTTTTCCATCCCAGGTGCATCGAAATGGCATCGATGCCAGAAAAACCCGTACTAAGTTTTTCGATAATTTTTTGGTACGTAGATGCTCGTTTTCCAAACGAATCATGAAATATTTCACCATACTCTTTAAACAAATAGCCATCCGTCCGATAGCAAAGCCTCTTAATGTTGTCTTCGGCAGATTGTTTTGGATTAATTTCTTCCAAATATTTGGGTACGCCGCCTGTAATCGATAACAGCTTCAATTTTTCAAGCGCGGATATTTTCCCCGGTGCTCGATTCCAGAATCGATTGCAGTAAAAAAGGCTCAGTTCCTTAACCTGGAGCGAAGCCGAAACGCGTCCGCGAAAGCCGGTATTATTTAATATATTATTGTCAATCCAGGATGAGACTGAACCGCACAGCACTAGAATCAGTTTGTGATGTTTGGAAAGCTCAGTATCCCATGCAATTTTCAGCAGGCCGGGGAAATCCCTGTCGCCTGCTGCCATCCAAGAAATTTCATCCAGGAGAACGACGGTTTTTGGCTTGCGGATTACAGAGCTGAGGAGATCGAATGCCTGGGACCATGAATCGGGGATTAAACGGGGTAGGGACGTGCTTTTAGACAGCTGGGATCCGAATGCGGCCAGCTGATCTTGTTTTCTGGTGCCTTGACGGGGAGCAAGACCCTGAATGTCGATAAAATTGGAGGCATACCTGCCGAATTCCTCAATCAATCTGCTTTTCCCAATACGCCTCCTCCCCTTGCAGACCGCAATTGACGATTTGTTCAATTCGAGCAGCATTCTGAGGGATTTAATCTCATCATGCCTGTCTAAAAACATATTAAACTCCCCATCTTCATAATCTCTTGTAGCGTGAACGACACCGGAAGTCAATAAGAAGAGTCACGAAAATTGGAAAATCGAAATTACGTGACTCGAAAGATAGGAGGGAAAAGTGTCACGAAAGTAATAAAACGGTAAAAACGTGACTCTAATTATGGATAAAAAATGAGTCACGAAAATCCTGAAACCGGGACTCAAATCTCAATTCTTCTGCATATTCAAGATCCGCTGGTGCAGCCTTTCCGCCCGCAGGCAGAATGTTTCCAGCTTGGCATTGATCAGTTGGGGGAACGGTGATCCGTCGCTTTCAATCGCCAAAAACGGCAGTTCATCGATATCCGTCAACACGGTGCGAAGTTCGCGGTTGTCCGGGTCGGTGGCAAGCTTGTCATTGCTGTTCATGGCTTCGTTCAGGATCGATTCGGAAAGCCGGTTGGGCATGCAGCCGAACGGGCCGATGGCAATCACGCCGCATGAATGGGATACGACCTCGGTTAAGGCGCCGCCGACCGTCAGGACCGCTTCTCCCGGAAGATCTTTGGAGATGTAGGGTGCCGCGTTTTCGATAATCGCGTCCATATCGAGGGGCTCGGCATGGACCAGACCTGAAGCAGACAAGAGGGCTTTGATCTTTTTTTCATAGCGGGCCTGGAATTTGTTGCGGATTTTAAATTTAATTTTTTCGAAAAAGGACAGGTCTTCGGGGGTCAACCCGGCGTTGACCAGGTAGTTGCAGTACAGGACCCATTCGGCCACCGGCGAGCAACTGGTGGCAAATCCCATGCCGGCCAGGCTTTCCGTTAAATACTGGCGGGACAATGCATCCCGGCGGACAAAAATTTCACCGGCCAGGGTGACGACGGGCACTTCGGGCACCGGCCGTTTCAGGGCGATGCTCTTGAAGCGGGCGGCACTTCGGGTAAGCTGACGTTCCAGGCCGCTGAATTCCCCAATTTCCATCTGGTTTAATATCTGCTGCCACTCTTCTTCAAACACTTGCATCCCGGCGTCGCGGTCCGCGGCATTGGTTAAAATCATGGACCGGATGTCTTCCATGACATCCGACACAACGACCGCCCACCAGGCCCGGGTTTCAAAATCGTTGCCCAGGCCGACATAGGAATTTTCGGAGGTCAGGGTCAACAAGGCAACATCCGGGATTTCGAGTCGTTTGACCAAATCTTCCATAAAAATAGAATACTGGCCGAAGCGGCAGGGACCGGAGCCGGTGGCAAAAAAATACACCAGGACCTCGTCGTCACTGCGGCCGTTGTGGATATAGCTTAGCAGCGTACCGGTGGTCAGAATCAGGGGCAGACATTCTTTGCAGGTGGTGTTGGCCCGGCCCAGCTTCAAAACGGCCTCGTCCGACGGCCTGTGCGCCAGGGCGTTGAATCCGTACCCTCTCAGTACGGCGGCAAATGCTTCGGAGCCGTATTTGCCCATGGAAGGCAGCAGCACGGTCACCCGGGGATCGTTCATCGGCAGCATTTCACCGCTGGAAGTTATGACGCTCGTGGTGCCGTTGTTGAGCACCGTTTTCGCAGGCTGGAACGTTTTCTGCCTGGCGGTTATCTTATTTCCGGCCACCAGTTGGCGATAGGCATTGACGATGTCCAGAAATGCCTCCACCCGGGTTTCGAGGCCGGCGTCAGCCGTATGACTGTCGAGTTCTAGGGTCAACGAAGGCTTGCGGCCCATGATATCGCGAAAGTAGCTGACCACGAACGAATCCGGTCCGCAGGAAAAGTTCGTGATATAGGTGCCGAACAATTGGGGATGGCGTTCCACCAGCCGCGCGGCTTTCATCATGAGTTTGCCCATGCCCCAGTACATATGGCGTTTGGAATGCTCTTCTTCCAAATCAAGAAAGTCAAGCGGAATTACGGGAATACCCCTCGAGGCAAATTTATGGGGGATCCCCATGTGGGCCTCTTCGACAAACCCGTTGTAGGGCCGGGAAAAGATGACCACCGCGTACTTTTGCGGGTCTTCGGCCAGCGATTGCAGCATTTGCCGGCCCAACGCCTTCATCTGCGCCTGACAGGCTCTTTGCTGCTGCAGGGCCATATCGAAGGCCCGGCGGGCTTCCGCGCGGCTGATGCCCATTTTAACGGCCGTCTTGACCAGCGGCCGCCGGGCATCATCCAGGTCGATGGAAAGATCGATCAAGGGGGTTAACAGCCGGGTCCCGTCCAGTTTGAGCTGATCGATTTTTTTGCGAAAGGTGGTTTGCAGGTAGAACGTCTCGCCCTGGACCAGGGGGCATACCTGGGACTGTGAGCTTGATTCCGAATTTTTTTCACCGGGCACCGCTTTGAAATGCGGCAAAAAGATATAATCCGGTGGATTTTCCATCTCCAGCAGCGTGTAAAAGAAGCCATGGGCCAGTTCCACCGGGTAGCAGAAAGAGGCGTTGCGTTGATCGACGCCTTCCTGGGAAGCGCTGTCAGGCATAACGATGTCATAGCCAAGTTCGGCAAAAAAATGCGAATACAGCGGGTAGTACGTGTTGACCAGAAAGGAGCGGTTAAAGCCGATACTGCCGCGGCGCGCAATCCCTTTGTCCTGCGGTCCGCCGGCACCATATTGATTGAAAATGAGATCTTGGCGCATGCGCACGAGATCCAGTTTTTGGATATCGTAGTTCACCTTGTGGCGCAAATTGTAATAGCGGTTGCAGGCCCCGCCAAAGGGATATTTTTGCCCTTCGATTTCGATCATGGCGATCTCACAGCGCCGATCACATTTTTCTTTGCCGCCCCTGCAGGTAAAGGGCTTTTTATAGACGACGTCCCGTTTGGCCAGGGTTTGCAGGTCAAAGCGTTCGGGGGGCATCAAACCGCTTTCAATTCTGTTTTTTACCTCCAGGGCCACCCCGAAGGCACCCATCAATCCCGGCTCCGGCGGAACGATGATGGGTTTGCCGACTAAAGAAGCCATTGCCAGCGGTACCGCTTTGTTGTAGCAGACGCCGCCTTGCATGAATACTTTTTCACCCACCGGCCGGTTGCCCTTGACACGATTCGAATAATTCATGCAGATTGAATACACCAGCCCGCCCACGATGTCTTCATGGGCAATTCCCTCATGAATCGCATTTTTAATATCGGAAGCAATAAAGGCGGCGCACTGGTCATTGAAATTTGGCGGGCGCTTGCCGTCGAGCGCTATATCGGCGATATCTTCCATCTGTACGCCCAGGGTCTCCAGGGCAGATTCTTCCAGAAACGATCCGGTACCGGCCGAACAGGCCTCGTTCATGGCATAGTCGGAGGGCACTGCATTGGTGATATAGGTATACTTGGCATCCTGACCACCGATTTCAAAAATAGTGTCGACCTTGGGATCAAAATATACCGCGGCCGTTGCATGGGCGATGATCTCGTTGATGACACCATCGGTTAACCCGTGCAGGCCGGCAATCTGTCGACCGGAGCCGGTAACGCCCAGACCGGAGACCGAGATTTGGGCCGGATCGACCTCTTGCCGCACCTGATCCAGGATGGACTCATAGCAGCGGCGCGAGGCCCCGATCGGATCGCCGCTGGTGCGCAGGTAGACCGACGCCAGCATGGCATTGTCCGACGTGCGCATCAAAACGGCCTTGGTGGTGGTGGAGCCGACATCCAGACCGAGGATGCAGTTGTCCTCCGGCTGAACCTTACCGGTAGCCATGGTTTTGAATTCCACCTGCTCGGCGAATTCTTTGAGGGGCGGCAGGTTGTCAAAGGTTGCGACTTCGTTCAATAGCAGGTTGGCATGGCCCGGATAGGCGGCCGTCTCATGATCCAGCGCCCACAGCGCAGCCCCGAGTGCCTCGAAGTAAGGGGCTTCATCCGGCACGATCAGCCCCGGAATCTCCTGCTGCAGGTATTCGATCATCATACGGTTGCGGGCCGTGCCCCCGACCACCATGATGTTGCGCCGTTCCACCTTTTTCAGGAGTTCCAGGATCTTATTGGCCATCATTTTACACAGGCCGGCCGTTACCTGGGATTTGGGAATCCCCTTGTTGGTGGCATGGGTGCAGTCCGATTTGCAGAAAACCGAACATCGTCCGGACACATGATGCGGCTGCTCGGCCGTTGCCCACTGGGCGGCTTCCTCCAGGGATGCATCCATTCTGCGCAGCTGCTGCAGAAAGAATTCTCCGGTGCCTGACGCGCACTTATTGCCGGTGATGACGTTGGCGATGCTGCCGGTACGATTCAAGGCATAGACCATAAATGTTTCACCGCCGGCCGACACCACGGCCGGGCAGTCTATATCCGGGGATTTGACATGCGGGTAGGCATATTCGACGGCCTCCGGTTCGGAAATGGAGGATAGATTGACGAATTTGCGAAATTTGCGGCCGGTGGCCGCGATTCGGTCAAATGAATCCGGTTTCAGCCGGTTAAAGGCGTTCAGCAGGGTTTGTTTGGGATCCCCCTCGTGGGGATGGAGGGCGAAATCAATTACCCGCGGTTTCTGGATGGTGGTGGAATCCTCGTGAATGCTTCGGTTCAGTTCCAGCTGAACAATGGATACCGTCGATGCACCCAGACACAATCCAAGTGATCTCAGTTTCTCAGCCATCGGTAACTCCTGTTAGCAGGTCCTGTCTAAATCGACGTGATGGGTTCATCTCGCTAATTTAACGGATATACCATGGGCACAAAAAATTCAACACCCTACTATTATCATAAATAAAAACTGCAAAGAAAATCCATTTGCCCGTCTTAACTTTCTAAGAAATTTTGCTGCAGATCTCCCTTGTGGAAAATTAATCTCAATTACTCTGGGGATTCGTGTAGTCTTTCCCTTGGCGGTTATTCATTCAAGATTTACGTTCTAGATTGTATGCGTTGCCGACCACCAATATCCGACCACTAATTGGTTGGCGCAGTGAAGCTTGTTAATATCTGAATGCTGCACGTATTCTTAGCTACATGGCAAGGTGCTGATCAGCAGTTGAATCGAAATGAAACAGGCACCCATGATTCAGATAGGAATGATTCCTACTTAACTAATTTTCTGCAATTTTGCAAGGTCATAGTTCACTATAGATTCCGGTAAGATGCAATAAGATCTAAGTTAATTCCATTTTTGGATTTTGTCCATTAAAAATTGATATTTTTCGCTTGACTATTAAACGAACGTTTTATACGAACGTTTCAATTGACTCCTTTGAATCGAGGTAAATATCATGAGCCGCAAAATTACCAACAGCAATTACCATGGCTACGAATTGACGCGGGACCGCCTGCTGGATGAAGCCGAGGATTTATTCGCCCAAAGAGGCTTTCATGCAGTCAGCGTCAGAGAAATAACCAAAGCGGCTCAGAGCAATCTGGCAGCGGTGAATTATCACTTCGGCAATAAACAAAATCTATATCTGGAAGTTTTCCGTTCACGCTGGCTGCCCCGGGCCAGCCAAATCCAGCAACGCTTCAGACAATCACTGAATAATAATGGAACACCAACCCCCAATCTGGTGATTCAATCTTTTGCCCGGGTTTTTTTGGAAGGTCCGATGAGCACTGAAGAGCGGACCCGGCATCTCAAGCTGATTTCCGGTGAACTGGTGCAACCCACCGAGGCCTTTGAACTTGTTGTCGAGCAGGTTTTCCGACCCCTGTTCACTAAACTGCTGCAAGATTTCAAAAATGTCATGCCGGATACACTTGATGAAAAGCAAATGGTATTGAATGTTTTCAGTATCCTGGCGATGGTGTTGTATTTTAATTTTGCCCGTCCTTTGATTTATAGTTTCGTAGGCGGCCGGGAAGAAAACGATTTGGAGACCCGTTTGGTGGATCACATCGTCCAATTTTCATTAAGCGGCGTCGGCACCGGAAAAGAGGAGATCGGCCAATGAAGCATTGCCTAGTTTATTGTCTGACGGCAGCTGCTCTGATCCTTGGTTTATGCAGCTGCATTAATCTGGGGCCCGATTACGAGCGGCCGGACCTGGGTGTCGAAACACCGCCGACTTTTGAATTTACGCCGGCCGATACCGGGTTACTGGTGGTTGAGGACCGCTGGTGGGAAATCTTCGGCGATGGTGAACTTAACCGGTATGTCGAAGAGGCGATCCTAAACAATTGGGACATCAAACAGGCCGCTGCGCGGGTTCTGGAGACCCGTGCCCGGTATGTCGGCGTGCGGGCCGATCGATTGCCGGCCGTGGGTGTCTCCGGATTGAGGGATCGCAGACATGTCAACGGCGGCGCCGGCAATGACGGTATTATTGTAGACACCTATGAATTGGACGCACCGGCATCCTTTGAGCTGGATCTGTGGAGCAAGCTGAAAAAAGCCTCCCAGGCGGCCTGGGCGGATATCCTGCAGGAGGAGGAAGCACGGCGGACCATCGCCCAGGCGGTGGTGGCCGAAACCATATCACTGTACCTGAACATGGAGGCCCTGGAGCGGCGACTGCAGATTGCAGAGCAAAGCATTAAAGCGTTTCGTGACAGCTTGAAATTTGTTGAAACCCGCTATCGGCGCGGTTTGACATCCGTTTTGGATGTGCGCCAGGCGCGGCGGGTTCTGGCCCAGGCCGAGACCGTCGTTCCCCAGTTTGAGCAGGAACTGGGGATTGCTCAGCAGCAAATGTCCGTACTGTTGGGACGCTATCCGGAAACCATGGCGCCCCGCAAGCAGCCTGAAGATTATTACAAGCAACTGGCACCGGTGCCGCCGGGACTGCCGTCGGATCTGCTCTGGCAGCGTCCGGATCTGCGGGCGGCCGAGGCCCGTCTAAAATCTTTAAATGACCAGGTCGGAGTAGCCAAGGCCAGTCGGTTGCCCACGATCACCCTGACGGGCAGCTACGGCTGGTCCAGCGACGATTTGAATAAATTGCTGCGAACGGAAAATGTTGTCTGGAACCTGACGGCCGGCATCGTCCAACCGGTATTTGACGCCGGACGTCTCAAGGCCGGACAGCGGGCGGCCGAAGGGCGGTATCAGCAAGGGGTGGCCGAATATGTACAAACCGTGCTGGATGCGTTTGCCGAGGTGGAGCAGACGCTTTTAACCCGGGAACTGCAGCTGGATCGGCGTACACGGGAGTTGAGATTTCTGGAAGAGGCCCGCGCGACCCAACGGGTGGCCGAAAACCGCTACATCAGGGGGCTGGTTATTTATTTGGATGTGTTGAATGCGCAGATTACCCGCTTCCAGGCCGAGGACAGTCTGGTTCTGGTGGATCTGGCCATCTATCGCAACCGAGTTGCCCTGCATCGCGCCCTGGGCGGCGGTTGGGGGGAGCCGGAGCCGGTCGAAGTCAGGGAAGATGGGATTTTCTTTGACTTTAATTAATTAATCCGCCCTGAGTAATTCGGCATTCGGTATTCGGCATTTTACGATTCGTTTATCCGCGGTATGCAGGCGACAGATCCCACATTCAACTTGAAGCCTGTTACGGTTTGAACTACGGGAATCGATGGTTATTTTACTAAGTGACATTTGCAACTGGTAAAGAGAGAGCATTTATGGGCAAAGCAAAACGGCATATCATTCATTTTCTAGTTATGGTGGTGGTGATCGGATTGGGGGTTGCCGGATTTCTGGCGTTGACGGCCAGTAAACCACAACTCAAACGCACCAAGCCCCCGGTTCCGGTTCCCATGGTTCGTGTAGCCAAGATTGAAACCGGTCCGCAATCGATCACCATTCGGGGTGAGGGAACGGTCCGACCGCTGCGGGAAATCGAACTGGTGCCCCAGGTGGGTGGTAAAATCGTCTATGTCTCGCCGGTAATGGTTGACGGCGGCGAGTTTCGCTCCGGAGACACGCTGCTGCGCATTGACCCGCTGGATTATAAGCTGGCGGTCACCCTGGCCAGGGCTCGGGTCAAAGATGCCGAGAGCCGGTTGAAAGTGGCCGAAGAAGAAGCTGCTTCCGCCATCGATGAATGGCGTTTGATTTATCAGAACAGCAAGGACGTGGACAAGGAACCACCGGCCCTTGTGGCTAAAGAACCCCAACTGGCAGCGGCCCGGGCCCGGCTGGCCGCTGATCACGCAGATCTCCAGAAGGCCAAGCTCAATCTCATGCGCACTGAATTGAAGGCGCCCTTTGACGGACGGGTCAGCGATGAAAGTGTTGATATCGGCCAGTATGTGACGGTCGGGAAAATGGTGGCAAGCCTCTTTTCGACCCGAGCGGCGGAAATCGTGATTCCTTTCGATGATGAATCGCTTTTCTGGTTCGATGTGCCGGGGTTTACCCCTGGAAACGGGAGCGGCTCGTCGGTCAGGGTTATCGCCCGGATCGCCGGGCGCGATTTGACCTGGTCCGGCAAAATCATGCGGGCCGAAGGCAAACTGGATGAACGCACCCGGATGGTCAATGTGGTGGTGCGGGTGGACAAACCTTATGCCACCAAACCCCCGCTGGTTGCCGGGCTTTTTGTTACCGTCGAAATCAAGGGACACACCCTGGAAAATGCCGCCGTGATTCCACGCTCGGCTTTAAGAGAAAATAACATGGTATGGGTCGTAGACGACAGCGGGCAGCTGATGTTTCGCGAAGTGGCCGTTGCCAGGTTGGGGACCGATCAGGCCGTTTTACGATCCGGACTCGAGGATGGCGACCTGGTGGTCACCTCCGGTCTTAAAGCTGTAACGGACGGGATGCAGGTGCGAATTTCGCAGCCCAACGAGGAACAGAGATCATGAGAACTGCCGTTGCCTGGTTCGCCGACAATCATGTCGCGGCCAACCTGCTGATGTTTTTTCTATTGCTGGCCGGCGCGTTTACCGGCTGGAACACGAAAATCGAGGTCTTTCCTGAAACCGATTTGGATATCATTACGATTTCCACCCAATATTCAGGAGCTTCCCCGGCCGAGGTCGAAGAGGCCATTTTGCGCCGGATTGAAGAGAAAGTGGCCGGTCTGGCCGGCATCGATCGAATCGACTCCAATGCCCGGGAGGGGATCGGTACCGTGACGATCGAGGTCATGAAGGACTGGAACGTCAATAAACTGTTGGATGATGTAAAGTCCGAAGTCGATCGCATTACGACCCTGCCGGACGAGGCTGAAAAGCCTGAAGTCCAGGCCCTGACACGGCGCAGCCGTGTGATCAATGTGGCGGTTTACGGTGACGCCCAGGAAACCACCATCAAGCATCTGGCCGAAAAAATCAAAGACGACATCACCAACCTGCCCGGGATAACCCTGGCAGAATTACAAGGATTGCGAAAATCGGAAGTCGCCATCGAGATTTCGGAAGAGACCCTGCGGCGCCATGGCCTCACCCTGGGACAGGTGGCCCAGGCGGTGCGCAAAGGCAGTCTGGATCTGCCGGCCGGCAGAATCAAAACCAGCGGCGGGGAAATCCTGATTCGGACCAAAGGCCGTCGTTACCAGGCCGACGATTACCGGGATGTGGCCGTCATTTCATATGCCGACGGCCGCAAGGTGACCCTGGGTCAAATTGCGGATTTAAAGGACGGTTTTGAAGATGTGGATCTCAATTCGCGATTTCAGGGCAATACCGCCGCCATGATCCAGGTTTTCCGCGTGGCCGATCAAAATGCGCTGAAAGTGGCCGAAACCGTGAAACAGTATCTGGAAAAAGTCAGGCCGGGGCTTCCGGCCGGCGTCAATGTGGCCTATTATTCGGATCGATCCGAGATACTGAAAAGTCGCCTGAATCTGCTGCTGAAGAACCTGGCGATCGGTCTGGTGCTGGTCAGCATTATGCTGGGCCTGTTTATGAATTTGCGCCTGGCCTTCTGGGTGACCCTCGGCATACCGATTTCCTTTATGGCGGCCTTGCTGGTGTTGCCCGAATTTGACGTGTCCATCAACATGATTTCCCTGTTTGCCTTCATCATGGTCCTGGGCATCGTGGTGGACGATGCCATTATCGTCGGCGAGAACATTTACCGCAAGCAGGAGGAAGGCTATGGTTCCATCAAAGCCGCCGTGGAAGGCACACTGGAGGTGGGCCGTCCGGTCATTTTTGCCGTATTGACCACCATTGTCGCCTTCTGGCCGCTCACGATGGCAGCGGGTACCATGGGCAAGATCATGCGCAATATACCCATCGTGGTGATGCTGGTTCTGGCGGGATCCCTGGTGGAATCATTGTTTATCCTACCGGCTCATCTCGAGCGCAGCGCCAAGAAAATGCAGCAGCGAAGATCCGGTCCCGTAAAAGAAAAGCGCTTTGCACGCTGGCTGAGGCTGATCATCCAAGGCCCGTATACCCGCCTGGTAAAACTATGCGTCAATTGGCGCTATGCCACCATGGCTTTCGGCCTTGTAATGCTCCTGCTGAGCTACGGCGTTTGGCAGGCCGGCTGGATCAAGTTTGTCTTTTTTCCGCGGGTTGAAGGCAACACCATGCGCTGCTACGTCACCATGCCGGTGGGTACGCCGGTGGAAAGAACCGAGGAAGTGATTCGCCATATCGATCAGGCGGCCCTGGACGTTATCGCGGAGGCCGATCGCCAACGGCCGCAAGATGCGCCCTCTCTCAAACGATACAGTATGATGCTGGTCGGCCGTCATTCGGGCCGGGGGGCAAGCCGGGGCACCGGCGGCCATTTGGCCCAGATCTGGGTCAATTTGATCGAAAGCGAGAAGCGGGATGTGAGCACCGCCGCGCTCACCCGGCGCTGGCGCAAAAAAATCGGCAATATACCCGATGCCGAATCGGTGACCTTCCGCAGTGAAATTCACGGCGCCGGAAATCCGATTGAGATTCATCTGTCTTTGGACGAACAAGATCAGCTCGTGGCCGCGGCAGATGCCCTGAAGGCCGAATTGCGCCGCTTTCCGGGCGTTTTCGATATCGGTGACAGTTTTTTGCCGGGCAAAAAGGAAATGCAGTTGAAGCTGAAGCCGGCGGCCCGCAGTCTGGGTTTGACCCTGGATGATCTGGCACGCCAGGTGCGGCACGCCTTTTACGGAGCCGAGGCCCTGCGCCTGCAGCGCGGTAAAGACGAGTTGAAGGTCATGGTCCGGTATCCCGAGTCGGAGCGCAACTCCCTGGGCTCGGTTGAAGATATGCGGATTCGAACGCCGGCCGGCCTGGAAGTGCCTTTCAGCCAGGTGGCCCAGGTTAACATCGAGCAGGGCTATGCATCGATCGAACGCGCCCAGCGCCTCAGAGTCATCAAGGTGACAGCCGACGTCGAGGTCGCCGTCACGAACGCCAATGAAGTCAGGATGGCACTGGCCGACACCGTATTGCCCCGGCTGCAGACTTATTATCCGGCCTTGCGCTACACGGTGGAGGGAGAGGGCAAAGAGCAGAAAGAATCACTGGGCGATGTGCTCAAAGGCTTTGCGATCGCCCTTTTCGGCATTTATGCCTTGCTCGCGGTTCCGTTTAAATCTTTCAGCCAGCCGGTTATCGTGATGGCGGCAATCCCGTTTGGTTTTGTGGGTGCTCTGGCCGGTCATTTGATCATGGGATTCAACATCAGCCTGTTGAGTCTTTTCGGCATGGTGGGATTGGCCGGGGTGGTGGTCAACGATTCCCTGGTTCTGGTTTATACCGCCAATCGCATGTACCGGGGGGGCGAGACCGCCTATAATGCAATCATCAAAGCGGGATGTCTGCGATTTCGGCCGATCCTGCTCACTTCGCTGACGACTTTTGCCGGTCTGTCGCCCATGCTGCTGGAACGCAGTGTCCAGGCCCAATTTTTAATTCCCATGGCGATCAGTCTGGGATTCGGCGTCCTGTTCGGCACCATCGTGACATTGTTGTTGATTCCCTGCGGATATATGGTTCTGGAAGATCTGAAACGATTATTCGGCCATCGCCGCGAGGAGACGGAAATCGGAAGCCCGAAGGTGGAGGGCGCTTAGGGCAAGGTATTCGGTATTGGGTATTGGGTATTGGGTATCTGGAAGTGGGAATGCGGCCTTCGACGAGCTCAGGCGAGGCAAAGTGGGAAATTGGAAGTGGGAAGTGGGAATCAAGTAGAATTGGGTATTGGGTACTGGGTATTGGGTATTAGACAGTTGTCAATTCAGTTTTGCGCAAAAGGCGCAAAATATTTTTGAGTTTCTTTGTAAGCCATTGGTATACAGGTGTTTACGAAGATAAATTTTGGCGTCAACTTATTATTAATTCGGCGGTTAAATAAAGTATCTTTTAGTTAGTGCCTGAACGAAAAGTGGCCGTTTTTCCAGTTAGCCCGGCCGCTAATTATCACTCATTAAATTACTGCCGTTCAAAACGATGGCGAACAATAGCAAATCAATATTTAGCAGCGTTTTCTCTAAA
>Ga0209678_1000338_pt1 | contig 16903 bp, 28 predicted proteins | sample WorMetilvaeELBA1_FD_187404 | JGI IMG/M metagenome (GOLD analysis project Ga0209678, IMG submission 187404) | Marine gutless worms symbiont microbial communities from Max Planck institute for Marine Microbiology, Germany - Olavius ilvae ELBA.1... ...
TAGACGCTTTACGGAAACTGTTATCAGCCGAGATCTGCCGTTGCCAATAGCAGCATAGCTGCCATGCTTTGTTTGTGAATTTTAAATTGCCAAATTTAGCGACAAAACTTGTGAGACATCGCACTAGTTTATTCAATAAAATTGGAAAAGAATTTGTCGTGATGAACTTTCGGATTTTTCCAGAACACAAGAGCACATTACAAGGCCAGTGGAGCAGACGGTGTGTAGATAGCGGTTTCACGTGAAGGCCTTGCAAGTTTGGAACTTATTTAGGCCGCTGCTCACCGGCGGACGTTATGCTTACACATTTTTCTCGGAGAGTGTATGATTATAAGAGATTATTTTAATTTAGGTTGTAAATTATTTGGCGTATATTGTATATTTTTAAGCATCCCGCACTTCATTAATGCGTTTGCTAGCTTCTATCCTATTGAAGGCAGTGGTGATGATTATGAAAAAATCTTCTTCTTTTACAAAATCACAACAAGAATTGTCCCTATTATCTATGTCGTTATAGGATACCAGCTTATCCGCAATAGTGAGAAAATATACGCCTTTTCTTACAAAACTTCAGCTACCGATGATTTCGCAAGTGATTCAGATAAATTTCGTTTTTTCTTAAAATTACTAGGCATCTATCTGATTACCGAATATTTTCCTGATCTTATCAAATCAATATCGAGTTATTTTACTTACACCAATGCACCACAGGTTTGGGATCTATTCACTCAAAAGCAATTTACTACAATTAATTTTCTGCCGAGTATCGCAGCGATTGTTCTTTGGTTTTATTTGCTTCGAAGTGGCGATGTTTTTGTTAAACTTGGTTTTCAAGAAAGCGCGAAAAACAAAAATTCAGAGGGATAGCATAACAACCGCTTGCACTCTGACCGGCGGGGTCGTGCGGCTTTACAAAGCTCTCAGTGTTCAAATTTTTGATCATTAAGAATGCTTCAAGTCTGTGCCGCCGTCAGGTGAAGCGGATCGTTGTGCAGTAATTCTATGGATAAAGATGACACCAAAAGATCAAGCATTCTATGAGTTTGAATTGATCTGGCGGTTTAGTGATTCGCAGAGATATACACAGCTAACGTCGGATGAATTTAATCGCTTTCGCCCAACTTCTGCAAAGGATGGTCTTAAACTTTGGGAAAAATATGTTTATCCAGGTTCAAAAACACGAGAACGCCATCTTACAGAATTGTATGTTCGAAAGCGCATTGAATTGCCGGATAGCCCAACGTTCAGGTCTGGTACAGAAAAGGAAGAAAAGCAAGTTGTACCTACTCTTAGGCAAGAGATTCCAGAGACAGAAACATCAGAAGTACTTTTTTTTTGGCATGCAGAAGTTTGTGTAAAAACTGATTGGGGTCTATTTTTTAACCATTGGGATGATTTCTGTTATCCGAGTGATGATAGTAATGTAATCGTGCTGCCAGGAGTTGAAAAGGCTATAATTTTTATTGAAGAAAGCTGGCACATATTGTCCAGAAAGCGCGGAGAAGCTATATTCGCGTGAAAAACAATATGGAAGAGTGCACAACAAAGCAGTGCAGTAGACAGCCAGGGCCGTGCCGCTTTTGTGCATTTTATGAATATCATTCTTTTAACCTCTCTGGTATGCTGTAGATGCCCTGGCTGCTACTGACCGCTGGCGTTAGCCCGAACCATAATGGAGACCATTTCATGGGGAAAATACTCATTCCAACATCGAGTCCAGAGGACTGGAAAAAGTTTCTTGCTGAACCTGATAAACACTGGAAACGCGGTTACTCGGCCCGCGCTATTGCCAATTGTTGGCAATCTGCCAATGGTCTTCCCTCTAATGTTAAAGCTGTGTTAACCAAGACAGCCGCTTTGGAACAAATTAAAACCCTTTTTGCAATCCCAGAGCACCAAGTCCCATTACCAGGCGGCTCCCGTCCTTCTCAGAATGATGTTTGGGTGCTTGCGCGAACACCATCAGATTTAGTTTCCATTGCAGTTGAAGGTAAAGTTTCAGAGCCCTTTGGCCCCACCATTGCAGAATGGAATCCGCAATCTTCGCCCGGTAAGGAGAGAAGGCTCCGGTTTTTGTGTGCCGAGCTTGGTTTGGCGTATCCACCGCCTAATGATATTCGCTACCAATTGCTTCATAGAACTGCGTCGGCTATAATTGAAGCTAAACGTTTTCATGCGAAACATGCTATTATGTTGGTTCATTCATTTAGCCGAACTGACGAATGGTTTTCGGATTACAGTCGGTTTCTGGCCGAGTTTAACATAACTGCGGCAGTTGATGAAATTGTCAGTTCAGGTGAAGTTTCGGACATCGTTCTTTATTTTGCATGGGCACGTGGTGAAAAGCAATATCTTGATGAATAATTCGGCTGCTATGGGCTAACAAGACGCATGCAGCTGACGGGATGGGGGTGCGGGGGAACCCGTAAAATTATTAGGTTGTCTGAACTGTCTTTGCCCACAGCTGATGCGCAGGCGTTAGAATTTTATGGTTGATTTAATAATCAAATTGCAACGGACTGATTTCGTCATATACGAAATATTTTTTCTTATCACGTTAGGCCTATGGTTATGGACGTTTTTTTTTGATGGTGCAAAGAGATGGTCTGATGGATTAAAAACCTATTACGAGAGCATAGGTTTTCCGTTGCTCGCTAAGTTAAATTCCCCTCTTTATCTCAAACTCATGGTTACCTTTGCACTATTGGGTGTCCTTGGTGGTGGATACGGCATTGTTCTTAACAAATTAAGAAATTTCTAACATGTCAGTACGGAAAATACAGGGCCGAGGCGTTTTTGCAAGATTAATTAATGTTGATAGTTTATCATATTTTGTGGAAGTCAGTGGTAGCACAGGCTGTACCTGACTTCTTCGTCAGGACTTTAGGACTATCCAATAATGAGGATGAAACACAAAGCAACTTTATTTTACCTGAGCTACTTGGTCGTAATGCTCGTCCTCGGTATATCCGGTGTTCCAGGGCTTCTATTATTTATCATTTTTCTTTTATTTGGATTTTCCCAATTTTTATTTTTCTATGCCCGAGTTGTAAACTACTTGCTATAAAAACACACCCAGGTTTGTATGTACCTTGGGTGGGCGATAAATGTAAATTTTGTGGCGAAAAGTATTGATCGCTTCAGTTTAAAAATTAACTTTTGATATCCTAACCATGGCAGTGCAGTGGACATCCAGGGTCTGGGCGTTTTGCAATTTTTCCTAAAATCGGCCTCTATAATTTCTAAGGTGCTACAGAGGAAGCCCTGGTTGCCACTGCCCGCCGACGTTAGCCCCTGTCTGTGAAAGCATGTTGGTACTAAGCTTAAAAATATGAAGGTAAGGAATGAATAGGGAAGAAGATTTTTTCATCTTATTGAGTTGGAGCAGCGAAAGTTTCGTGTCGGAGTATCCCGTCCCCCATGAATTTGTCTACGAGACTTCCGGCGATCTCTTTGTTTTAGGTGAGTATGAGGGCAGAGAATTTGTTGGAAAATTTCGAGTCTACTATGTCGACGTTGAACGGGCCATGAACCAAAGAGAACCCATCTATAATGTTTTTGATAGTCACTCAGCTGAAGTAGAGGAATATTATGAACCAATCTTCGGATCGGAAGGGTATGAATTCAACGAAAACTTATTGGAGGTCGTTAGCCACGAAGTTTCCGGCCACAACCTTTTAATTTTAGACAGATTGGAAATATTACCACAGTATCGGAGAAAGAAACTTGGCCTTACTATTTTGTGCCACATGATCGAACGTTTTTCAGCCGGCGCCTCTATTGTCGCGATGAAGCCCTTTCCTCTTCAGTTTGAGCCGATAGGAGACGAGGACAAAAAAAAGTGGCACGTTAAGATGCGATTAGATCAATTTCCAAAAGATGAAAACATTGCCAGAGAAAAGCTTTACACCTACTATCGCAAACTTGGATTTATTAATCTTACCGGTACCCCAATGATGGTTATCTCAACGGAGTGGGCACTTCCGACGAACTGGCAGTGACAATACCATCATTTTTGGTACCAACATCATTTTAAGCAACATCCCCTTCCCCTAAGATTGTCTTGGCGGTAAAATAATCATTGGATTCGTGATCAATAGGGGGATGCAGGGCTAACAAAAGCGTCGAGCAGACGGCGTGAAATTAGCGGGTTTTCGTAACGGCCATGCAAGATCGGGGCTCATTAGGGCCGCTGCTCACGCTCAGACGTTAGCCCGGAATAACTATGAAGCGTTTTCTTTTATTTATAGGATTTGTCGCAATTGCTGTGACGGCTTTTTTCATTGGCCGATTTACGAACTTTTGCCCTGATTATGAACGAATTGCACGAGAAGTTGAGTTAATTCGTTTAGTAGACACGCAAGGGGGAAAAATCGATTGGGGGCACCCAGCTCCAAAGCAAATTACTCTTTCACAGGTCCTAAAAAAGAGAAGAATTTCACTGGATACAGTGACTCATATTAAATTTGTCGGTGACGAGGCTTCCTTAACAGCTGGTCGTGAGGTTATATCTCGTGATAAAGAGGAAATCGAATGGCTGTGGAATTTGATTTTCGATTACGCAGAACCTTAAAGCTTTTGGGTTCCTTCAGGATACCGGAGGTTACAGATTTTCACCACCAAGAACGGTCCACCGGCGGCGTTTCTTTATGTAAATGAGACAGATGCAACAAATGTCGATGGAGTCTCTGGGAGGTTTATGTGTCACGGTTTAGAAAAGTATATTCTTCAACGTTTAGACGCCCCAGAGAAGGGCTAACAAGAAGCGTGGAGCAGACGGCGTGAAGATAGCGGTTTTACGTAAAGGCCGTGCAGGTCCGGATCTTATTAGGGCCGCTGCTCACGCATTATGTGTCCGAGCAATTGTGGAATAATATGAAACCAATATTTAAACCTGGGAAAAATATCGCGATAAAAGTTCCTCCTCATGAGTATGAACAGACAGTCGCTTTCTACAAAGACGTTCTTGGACTCATTCTCAAGGAAGCATCATCGCCCGATAATTTTGAATCTATAACATTTGAATTTGGTGGCAAAAATCTCTGGATAGATAAAAATTCGCGTATCAGCCAAGCTGAAATATGGCTGGAAATTGAAACGGATAATATTGAAGAAGCGGAAGCTTACTTAAAGACAATGGGTTGCGTACGGAGAGATGAAATCGAATCTTTACCAAGCGATTTTCAGGGATTTTGGATAAGAAGTTCATCTAATATCATTCATTTAGTGAACCACAAGCCCACATAACCTACCAGTGGAGCAGACGGGGTGAAGACCGCGGTTTTACGTAAGGGCCGGCCGTGCTAAATCAGAGCTCATTTAGGCCGCTGCTCACCGGCGGACGTTGGGCACAAAGGAACATCATGTGAAAATTAAGCGCATCGTGGCAAACATCGCAACCCCGGATGTAGAGAAAGCCAAGGCCTTCTATGGTGGCGTTTTTGGCCTTGAAAAACTTATGGACCTTGGCTGGATTCAAACCTATGGTTCGGAAATGAAGACGACCATCCAATTGAGTGTCGCTTCGGAGGGAGGCTCCCGCACGGTTGTGCCCGATATTTCAATTGAGGTCAGTGATATTGATGAGGCACTAAAGCGAGTAGCGAAAGCAAAGATACCAATCGAATACGGACCTGCAAACGAGCCTTGGGGTGTTCGTCGGTTTTATGTACGAGATCCGTTCGGAAAGCTAATTAATATTCTTCAACATCAGTGAACGCGCCCAACCAGTCGCTTAACCTAACCGGGTGATTAATGCCGATTTGCGTGAATTTCTGTGAAGGTCCAAAAATCCAGCGCCGGTAGGTTAGCTCAACCGTTAGCTATCCTCGGGAAATTAAACGTATGATGAAACTCAAAAAAAAATTTGCCTCCATGACCGTGCGGTTAATGACCGCACCTCAGAGTTATGGAGGCAGATATGAAAAGAGCGACAAGAAGACATCATTACAGCAGACTTAAACATTTTCGAAAAAAAAGATGGGAATATTGGGATTGGCACATGCCAAAAAATCTTGAAGGGCTATATGCAAATACGGCATGCGTATGCAGTTGTTTGATGTGTGGTAACCCTCGCCGGAAATTTAAAGCCATTACTCGTCAAGAGTACATTGCCAATTTCAAATATTTGGAAGGCTGCTCGGAATCTAACAATTTTTGCTCATTGTCACGTAACCGATTGGGCAAAATGGGATGGTAATCGTAATTAATCGCACGGGATAGCTAACAATGCCACTGGAGCAGACGGCGTGAAGACCGCGGTTTTACGTAAAAGCCGTGCAGGGCCGGAGCTCATTTAGGCCGCTGCTCACCGGCAAACGTTAGCCCCTTTTGCACAGATACCGGAGGAAAAAACCCCATGGCGAAATCGATTCTCTATCATTTGTTTGGATTTGGGAAGATCCCACGACGGTATCGGAGTGACATCGATAAGGAAGGCGTGATACTTCAAGACGAGGGTCTGGCTATTGTGGTTAGATACAGAAACTTCCGTGCCCCATACGTGTACTACGGCCGTAAGATCTCATTGGTAATAGGTTCGGTCGTTCTAACGAAGAACAGCTTTGCGTGCTTCCGGGGCAACATCATCCCGCCTGTCTTTCACGTGCCAGTTGCACACAAATCGTTTAAAGCATTTGAATTTAGCTTGGATGAAAAGGCAAGGCTTCGAGTTGTGATAGATGCTCCCGCATTTCAAGAGGGATGGAAGGGCACCATCGACTGCCGTATTCCCTGTGAAAACGCGGGGGACTTTCTACGAGCACTTACGATTGCCAAACCGTAGGGTATTAAGAAGCCCTGTTGCCGAGGAATACTGAACTAGAATAGAGCTAACCAAGCGGATGAACCAGACGGGAAAAATTGCGGCCTGTATCGTAAAAGATCGTGCTAGCTTGGAAGTTCTCAGGCCCGCTGGTTATCCGCAAACCGTTCTGCAGAACCATTACATCCCGCTTGAACAATATTACATGGTATGGTATATAGTACCACATGAAAATTGTCATTGATACGAATGTTATAGTCGCAGCGTTAAGATCCCGCCGGGGTGCATCCTTTAAACTCGTATCGTTTCTACCAAGCGAGATGTTTTCGATCGTTATTTCAGTACCTTTGGTTTTAGAGTATGAAGATGCGTTGAAACGGCTGGAATCGAATGCTATCACAGAGCAGGACATAGGGGATTTAGTCGATTTTCTCTGCGAAATTGGTCATCATCAAGAAATATTTTTTCTCTGGCGCCCTTTTTTGCCAGATCCGTATGATGATCATGTGTTGGAAGTCGCCGTCGCAGCGGGATGCGATGCAATTGTCACTTACAATAAACGTGATTTTAAAGGTATTGAACGGTTCGGCATAAGGGTTCTCGATCCCAGAGAGCTTCTTTCCGAGACAGGAGTCATAAAATGAGTACATTAAGTTTACGACTACCAAATTCTTTGCATGAACAAATACGACAACTGGCTAAACGAGAAGGGATTTCAATTAACCAGTTCATCGCCTCAGCGACTGCGGAAAAAATGACGGCATTGCTGACTGAGGAATATCTAAATAAAAGGGCTAACAGGGCATCACGGAAAAAATTCCAGGCGGTGCTGGATAAAGTGCCTGATGTTGAGCCTGAAAGCTATGACAAGATGTAGCTTAGTCCCAATAATTTCAGAACAAAGCGCTGCACCTGACCGGGAGAAGCTGGCGGGTTTATCGTTAAATGCCCTGCAAAAACGGTAGGCATAAAGCCGGCAGGTGAGCTCTACGTTATACGGTTTGACAGAGGACAAAATTAATAAATCAAGTGGTAACCTTGACATGGTATGCAGACTTCACTGGCTTGGAAAATTCTTCTTTCCATTTTTATTCATCAGTCTTTCGATCTATGAAATTATTGGTCTTGCACAGGATAGTCTTACATTTCAGTTCATGGTATTATTTGATTGGTTCATGCTTTGTCTGGGAATTATAATCCTATATTTTATGCTATTCATGCTCACAGTTCGGTACGAGATAAGCTACGAAGAACTTATAATACAAAGCTTTATCATTAGAAAAAAAAGTTATCCTTTTACAGATATTCTATTCATTGAAGAAAAAGGAGTGTTTTCGAAATTTAGCAATTCTTCTATTGGACCGGATTTCGACACGTTACACCTTAAAAATGGAAAACAGTCGTTATTGGTGGTCTTTCTGAACAATTTAAATTTATTCAATTATTGAGAAGTAAACTTAGTTCCTAAATGATATTTTCGCAATTTGGGCCTATATCCTATAACAAAACCGATGGAGCAGACGGCGTGAAGACCGCGGTTTTACGTAAAGACCGTGCGGGATCAGTATTTATTTAGGCCGCTGCTCATCGGCAGGCGTTGGGGCTTCAGATTGCAGAGCACTACTGGAAGGTGGTCACAATCCGTGACTACATATTTGAGGAACTGGTGAAATTAAATGGCGAAATCTAAACCAGTCGTAAAGGTTGGAAAGATTCAACAACGGATATTGCTGATCCGTGGTGAAAAGGTCATTGTTGATGCAGACCTCGGCGAATTCTATGGCGTACCGACGAAGGCACTGAACCAGGCAGTCCGCAGAAATATGGATCGTTTTCCAGCAGATTTCATGTTTCAGCTGAACAAGAATGAAAAGTTGGAGGTTGTCACAAATTGTGACCACCTCAACAAACTGAAATATTCCCCGGTCAATCCCTTGGTGTTTACTGAGCACGGAGCTCTCATGGCCGCAAGCATCTTGAACTCTGCCCGTGCTGTCGAAGTAAGTCTTTTCATTGTCAGAGCATTTGTTGCACTACGCCGTGCAATCTCTGAACACAAGGAACTGGCCCGGAAGATTACACAACTGGAACGAAAGTTGGCCGATCATGACGACCAGATATTAGCAATTATCCAAGCTATAAAGAAACTATCTGGACCGCAACCGGTGCCTAAGAAACGGCGCATAGGTTTTCATTCGAAGTAGCCCTAACCAATCGCTGAACCTGACCGGGAAAACTATGCGGGTTTGCGTAAAGACCTGTACTGGATAGAACTTATGATGGCCGGCAGGTTAGCTCAAGATTATATTTACCCTGATTAATATGAGAGATAATTACTCTCAAAGAGGTGGAGTAAGACTTGGTGCATTCAACGCCACATGGCCCTTTGCAAAAATTGACGTGGATTCAGACAATCTAAGGATATTTGTATTTTCAAAAGAATACCATTTTAACAAAAATGAAATTGTTGGCCTGCGTAAATATGATGGTCTTATCTCTTTAGGCCTCTTGGTTGAGCATAATAAAGCTGATTATCCGCATCATATTGTATTCTGGACATTTAATTTTCCGAAACTTAGAAAATTCATTGAAGCGTTAGGGTATTCTATTGGTGAACCTAAAAAATCTGATGCGTGGTGGCGTGGAGGCCCGTGAGTTTTTACATTTCATTTTATGGGATTCACCTTTGATCATATAACAATGCCACTGGAGCACACGGCGTGAAGATTGCGGTTTCACGTAGAGGCCGTGGTAGCTTGGTATTCTTTTAGGCCGCTGCTCACCGGCGGACGTTCGCCAGTCAGAAATCAACCGGAGATCAGCTGTATGTCCGCAAAAGCGTTGTTCGAAACAATGATGGGAAAATGGAGCGGCAGGTGCCGGACGTGGTTCGAGCCGGGCAAGCTCGCTGACGAATCCAACGTGACGGGCGATATTACTGGAGTTCTTGATGGGCGATTCTTGCGTCACACCTACGTGGCCACGATCCAAGGCAAGATGCGACGTGGTGAAGAGCTGATTGCGTTCAATTCGGTGACAAATACGTGTCAATCTTCCTGGGTCGATGGCTTTCACATGAACTACGCTATAATGTTCTCCGAAGGCAGTGTGTCAGATAGTGGATTCATCGTCCATGGGCAATACGATGCCGCACCGAATCAACCCAAGTGGGGCTGGAGGACGGAGTATGAACTGCTTGATGAGAATCATTTGACAATTACGGCGTACAATATCCACCCTAAAGGAATGGCGTCTAAGGCAGTGGAGACTGTTTATCGTCGAATCGAATAGGGGCGGTATAAACTGGCGATGGAATAAATCGCCTCCGGCGAACCAACCAGTGGAGCAGACGGCGTGAAGATTGCGGTTTTTCGTAAAGATCTTGCCAGCTTGGAATTTATCCGGGCCGCTGCTCACCGGAAACATGCATTATATGGCATCGAATAGACGGACAGCATATTCTGGATAAGGAGGAAAAATATTGTGAGAAATCTTGCTATCTTGACGTTTATGACTCTGGACGGAGTGATGCAGGCGCCAGGCGTCCCAGAAGAGGACTTTTCTGGCGGTTTCACACAAGGGGGTTGGGCGCGCGATTGTTGGGATGATGTGATGGCACAGGTTGGTCGAGAGGCAATGGCTGAAACCTACGACCTTTTGCTCGGGCGAACCACTTACGAAATTTTTGCGTCAGCGTTTGCCAACTCAGATAACAACAACCCCATCGCAGAAAAGCTCAACAAAGCCAAGAAATTTGTTGTGACTTCCACTTTGAAGGATCTTCAGTGGCAAAACTCGGAGCGAATTACTGGAGATATCGCTGCGGAAGTGTCTCGGCTCAAGGAACAAGATGGCCCACTTCTGCAAGTGCACGGTAGTTGGCAATTAATCCAAACCCTGCTCACTCATAGGTTAATCGATGAATTTCGACTTTGGACCTTTCCCGTTATCGTAGGCGCTGGGAAACGCCTCTTTGCTGACGGCGCTGTCCCAACAAACCTAAAACTCACCAAATCAGAACCTTGCGCTTCTGGCGCATTCTTGAGTTTTTATCAACCAGTCGAAAGGTTTGCCATATAACAAGGCGGATGAACCAGACGTGAGAAGCTGAGCGGTTTTTCGTAAAAATCAGTGCTAGCTTGGCATTTATTTGGCACGCTGGTTATCCGAATACGTTCGGCAAAAGATGCACATCACACTTAAGATAGTAATCCTTCTAGCGGGAATATGGGCTGCTCTGCGTCCCGCGGTCTATGGCGCTCTTTCCATCTTTTTTGTGGATTCAAGTGCCATGATCGACTTGTTGGTACTGGGGAGTTGCATAATTATCGTGTGGGATGCATTCAGGTCTTTATCGCCGGTTGTATGGATATCATCATTCGCAGTGCTGTTGATCGCAACAAATACTGGATTTTTTCACCATTTTCGTGATTCTGGTGAATCTGGACCGTTACCATACGAATGGCTTAATGGATATTATCAATACACTTTGCCTTTGATTTCTTTAGCGATTTTGAATCGCATCGTCCGACGGCGATTTGCTGGTTCCAAAGGGGATGGAAGCGGAAATGCCGAACAAAGCTAGTGGAGCAGACGGGATGGGGGTGCGGGGGAACCCGTAAAATTATTAGGTTGTCTGAACTGTCTTTGCCCACAGCTGATGCGCAGGCGTTATGATTAAACACAGAATTGAAAGGAATACGGAGTGCCAGTTTTTGTTGTTGATGTAGAAAGTGACGGCCCAATACCCGGAGATTATTCTATGATTTCTTTTGGGGCCATCATTGTAGAAGAGGAACTAGGAAGAACCTTCTATGGTAAATTAAGACCAATTAGTCAAAATTGGGTACCAGATGCGTTAAAAGTCTGCGGTTTTTCACGGGAAGAAACCCTTCAATTTGATGACCCTAAATCTGTAATGGAAAACTTCAATTCATGGATAATGGAACATGCCAAATCCAGAGCTTTGTTTTTTAGCGACAATAATGGATTTGATTGGCAATTTATTAATTGGTACTTTATCCATTTTATTGGCAGAAACCCATTTGGGTTCAGCTCTGCTAACATTGGCTCCCTTTATAAAGGCATAGTCAAAGATATGTTTAAAAATTTCAAGCATCTGAGAAAAACCAAACATACACATAATCCAGTTGATGATGCCAAAGGTAATGCAGAGGCTCTTTTATATATGAAAAATGAAATGGGTCTAAAGATCAGTCTAAAATAGACATAACCCTTTTGATAGAGCGGATTTTATGTGATTTGAGAAATATTTCAAATTCGTTGAGCCTGGTGGTTAAAGCTTGGATGGATCGGATTGAAAAATCCGCCAATCTGCAATATTCTAAAAACTGGTTGATAAGGCGACGAAGCATGTTGGCACCTCCGCTGGTACATGCTTCATCATGAAACACCCGTCAATAAAAGGCAAATTGCGCTAACTGCGGGGTTTGTTGGTTCGGCTTACGGGAATTGAATTTAACACTTCAAAGAGGTCCCATGGTCAAGGAAACAAAAGCTGAGTTCCAATCCAGTGTTGATAAAGGACTGGTCGCTATGTTCCTAAGGATGTCTCCTGAGGAGCGTTTGCGGGCCAACGATAACGCGTTACGTACAATTCTGGAGTTGAGATATGCCTATAGGCAACGGAGAATCAACGAACGTAAATTTAGGCGCAATCCTTGAGGGGCTATTAGAGGCGGGTATCGACTTTATTTTAGTCGGTGGCCTCGCCGCCGTTATTCAAGGAGCACCTGTCACAACAATGGACGTGGACATCGTTCACAATCGATCTCCTGAAAATATCGCCAAATTGGTTACATTTCTTAAATCGATTAAAGCTTTTCACCGTCGTCCGGACGACAAAATCATTGAGCCTAAAGAGGGCGACATATCAGGGACGGGTCATGCGCTTTTTACGACTCGGCTCGGTGCGTTAGATGTTTTGGCAGTTATTGAGGAGGGTAAAGCCTATGAAGACCTCCTTGAACACACAGTGGGAATTGATTTCAGAACCCACACTATTCGAGTTTTGGATCTTGAAATGTTAATCCAACTCAAGAGAAATTCCACAGACCCTAAAGACATACAGCGCCTACCTGTGTTTGAAGAAACCTTACGGCAATTGAGGGATGAGTCTGACAACGAGTAGGACTATTCCAATAAAAGTTGAGGCAATCAGTAAAACTGCCGAACAACGGCATGAAGGTGGACGGGCTATATCTTGCGGTTTTGGCGGATTTGGTTGCTTTACATTGAAGGGGTTTTTACAATTTACGAAGTTGTGTACGCCCGCCACTTATGCCCAGCGTTAAGTGATGATGACCATGTATAAATTGATTCCAATAGTCAGCTTTCTCCTTTTTACATTCTCTTTTAACTCGTCAGAGGCACACCAGGACAAAATAATCGAGTTGAATAACGGCAAACTTGTAGGGCTTCCAGATCAATATCAACCCGCGTACTTCGATTTGGAAAAAAAGTCGTTACAGATTGGAACAAATAGGATTATCTTTCCTCCCTGTGTGACAACTTATTTTCCAAATAGCGAAAAATATAAACTTTTAATAACCTCTTCTTGGTATCATAGCTCTGAACTTTTGCCACCATATATTGTGTTTCACATACGACCTCAAAATAGAGATTATAACTACGAACTTGTATTCGAACTGGATACCCTAAAGCCATATCACTTCTTAATTCACGCAAAGAAGTCCAATTCTGTTTCAGCAATGAACAAAATAGAGATCAATGAATCTTGTGAAAAAAGCATAGCTACATCAATTTTGAAAGTGACCAATTAGGCATGGACTTGTCAACACTTAACAAGCGAGATGGAGCTGACCCGTCTTCGCAATGCTTCACCGCGGCACGGCAGGAAAAGCCGGGCGGTTTGCGTAAAGTTAAAGTTATTTGGTTCTCAAAGTATGGTGGCCTGCAGCTCATCTCGGTTAGGCCCATGGTCCGGAGGAGATAATGTGTAGAAATATTAAAACACTCTTTAATTTTGAACCTCCGGCAACGGACGAGGAGATCCGCGCGGCCTCGACTCAGTTTGTGCGAAAAATCAGCGGTTCAAACAAGCCGTCGAAAGCTAACGCAGCAGCTTTCGAACGAGCCGTCGATGATGTGGCAGCGGCAGTTCAGAAGCTATTGAATTCACTTACTACCTCAGCACCAGCTCGCAATCGTGAGACCGAAGCGGCAAAGGCTAGGCTCAGGGTTGAGCAGAGATTTGCTACACAAAAAAGTGGAAGTGACGCCTAACCAGACGGATGAACCAGACGGGAGAAGCTGAGCAATTTTTCACAAAAATCATTGATAGCTTGGCCTTCATTTCGCCCACTGGTTATCCGCAAACGTTAAGTGGCAAATGCGACAACGAACTCACAGGTGGACATTCGGCGTAATCGTTTTTTTTTGTATTATCGCCCTTGGATGCACGGCACCAGCCAGATACCGCGAAGTACCTATTGGAACAACATCTGAGGAGGTCTTGACGATTTTAGGCGAACCTTATTTGAAAAAACACGCTAAGAAGCAGGCTCCGAGTGTTGAATACTTTGGTCCCAAACCTTCTGAGGCATACCTTGATTTGCCCGAAGGCGCGCCGATTGAAGTTTGGTCATATCGTTATTTCAGAGAAACGTGGACATACACATTCAGTCGTGAGGGGGAAAAGTCCCGGCTTGTTGATACAGGCTACTACCATCCGGATATCGTATATTAAAGAGCGCCACCTAACAAGAAGCGTGGAGCATACGGCGTGCAGATAGCGGTTTTACGGAAAGGCCGTGCAGACATGATACTCATTGGGGCCGCTGCTCACGCTCGACGTTGAAGGTGTAGAAAAAGCTTGAAAGACCCATGGATACGGGATAATATTTGCTTCCAGATTAAAAGGGCCGCTCACTAGTCATTGATAAAGGGAAGCAAATGGCAAAATACAAAAAGTACTCATACAGTCAGGCAAGATTTATCCCGGTGCATTTCTACAAGCAGATTATTCCCGGCACATTTGAGTACACCCTTAACCACTTGATCGACAACGAGATTGATCTTTCGCTGTTTGACAATCGATATGACAACGATGCGACTGGAGCACCCGCTTACGATCCCGCGATTTTGCTTAGGATAATTTTATTTTTGTCTTGCTGTCCAGACAATTGGAGGTTGACAGTACCAATATAAGGTAGTATGTTCGTGGTATGAAAATCAAGACATCAATCACACTATCAAACGAAGTACTTAAGGCTATCGATTTGTACGTCGGTGAATACAGAAGTCGGTCGGAATTCATTGAAACTGCGGTGCGGAAGTTTATCGCCCAGTTGGCAAAAAAAGAGGCAGAGCGGCGGGATCTTGAACTCATTAATAGCCATTCAGATTCCCTTAACGCTGAAGCAGAAGATGTACTCACCTATCAGGTCCCGCTATGAGACGTGGTGAGTTGTATCGAGCCAGGCGACCAACGTCTCGTGACCCGAAAAAGTTTCGAGTATTTGTTATAGTCAGCCGCCAAATCCTAATTGATTCCCGATTCTCGACGGTAATTTGCGCCCCTGTTTATACGATTTACAATGGTCTTTCAACCCAAGTTGCAGTTGGAATAGACGAAGGTCTTAAACTTGACAGTAGTATCCACTGCGATGAACTCATTAGTTTGCCGAAATCCATGTTGACGGATTACGTCGGAAATCTCTCCTCTAAAAAGTTGGATCACCTTGAAAAGGCATTAAAAATTGCCCTTCAATTGAACGATGGATAGGTGAACCAAACCACGACAATGTACCTGACGTTAAGAACTGCGACGATTAGAAGTGTAGTGGTTTTACAAACGCAGAGGCTGTTTCAGAACTCAGCGGAGTCATTTGGCACAGGTGACCGGCATTAGGTGCTTAAATATAAATTAAGAAATTGAATTACATGATTCAAAATGATCAGTACAGCTTTTCAAGCATCAGGGAAGATTGAGGTTGTATTGGTTACTCTCTGGGGATTACATGAAACAAATTATTAGAGCCGGTATCATTGGAGATTTCAATCCTGATTATCCTTCACACATTGCAACAAATGAAGCCATAATTCACGCTGGAGATATGCTGGGAGTATCTGTCGATACACAGTGGGTGCCAACCAAAGCACTTGAAAAACAGTCTGCAACCCTAGCGCAATTTGATGCCATATTGTGCTCCCCAGGTAGTCCTTATCAAAGCATGGAAGGAGCACTTCAGGCCATTCGTTTTGCCCGCGAACATGATTATCCTTTCCTTGGTACGTGAGGGGGATTCCAATATACTCTGGTAGAGTATGCACGCAATGTAATGGGGATTGAAGATGCCGATCACGAAGAAAGCAACCCGACAACATCAAGACCGTTAATTAGCAAATTGAGTTATTCGCTTGTGGGAACAAGTGAATGTATAAAGCTCCAGGCTGACACTTTGGCGCATCAAGTGTATGGCAAAGAAGAAACGGTAGAAAGATATAGCTGCAGTTACGGTCTTAACTCGGAATATCAGGAACAGATTAGCCAAGGCGAATTAAAATTTGTTGGCCATAATGATGAAGGGGAGATAAGGGTAATTGAGTTAGAGGGGCACCGTTATTTTATTGCAAGTTTGTTTCTGCCGCAGATGAATTCAAACTCGGGCAACCCCCATCCGATGATTATGAAATATCTGGAGGAAGCATTGATATTTGGGGGATCAAGATAAGCTATTGAAAGGGGAAGAACCGCATATCAAAGCTAATTCAGCCGACGAAAAAATTCGCACGGCGGATTAACAGCGTTACGCAGCTGAAGTAATTTTTCGAACCTGCTTCTCGAAATGTGTGAAATCTGGTCACTAATAAAAATCCACGATCGGCAAAGCATCGTCCGCTCGCGCAGAGCGATGGACTCTAATTGACAACTGCGCTGCAATTTATGAATCCCTATCACTATAGTATGTTTGGAACAGAACACCTGGTAAGCCTCATAGTTGTTTCTCTTATATTGAATTCCTGCCTTCGCAGATATTTTATTGGGCCAATTTATTTTACATGGTTCGATTTTTTCAGCAAAGTCCGGCCGATTTTCTCGCTTTGCTTTGCACAGAATCTCGAAACAGATTTAGTTAAACAGTTAATTTGCTGTGA
>Ga0209678_1000339_pt1 | contig 16880 bp, 14 predicted proteins | sample WorMetilvaeELBA1_FD_187404 | JGI IMG/M metagenome (GOLD analysis project Ga0209678, IMG submission 187404) | Marine gutless worms symbiont microbial communities from Max Planck institute for Marine Microbiology, Germany - Olavius ilvae ELBA.1... ...
TTTAGAGAAAACGCTGCTAAATATTGATTTGCTATTGTTCGCCATCGTTTTGAACGGCAGTAATTTAATGAGTGATAATTAGCGGCCGGGCTAACTGGAAAAACGGCCACTTTTCGTTCAGGCACTAGTTATCAAGAATTTATGCATTATTAGTATTAATTGGTGGAACAGGCCGGAAGGTAATAAAACGTGAGAATCAGTCTGAAGCGACGTTCAGTGCCGCCCATATGGCAGCGGCTTTTGCTGCCAATCAGTGCGATATTGCTGGCTGTCCTGCTGTCGTCTATCCTGATTATATGGGCGGGTGCGGATGTATTGAAAGCCTGGTATCTTGTATTCAGCGGATCACTTGGCAGCCGGTATGTATTTTTTGAAACACTGGTCAAAATGTCTCCCCTCGTTTTTACCGGTCTGGCCGTTGCCGTGGCCTTCCGCGCCAAGTTCTGGAACATCGGCGCCGAGGGGCAACTTTATGCGGGGGCTTTTGCAGCTGCGGCTTTAGGCGTTGTACCCCTTGACCTTCCCAAGGTGGTCCATATTCCGATTCTGCTGATAGGCGGTTTTGTGCTTGGCGGTCTTCTTGGTGCCTTTCCCGGCTATCTCAAAGCAAGGTTCAAAGCAGATGACGTGGTAACGACCCTGTTGATGAACTATATCATAATTTATCTTCTCGGTGCGTTGCTGGATGGGCCATGGCGTGATCCGGCGACCATGTGGCCCCACTCACCGCATATTGCAGAATCTGCTATTTATCCGATCTTCTTTGCTCGCAGCCGGGTTCACCTGGGAGTTCTTCTGATGTTGGTGGCCGCTGCAATTATTTACGTCATGATGGAAAAGACCACTCTGGGTTACCGCATCAAGGCCGTAGGAGAAAACCCACGGGCATCTGAATTCGGTGGAATCCCGGCCAACCGGGTTATTGTCACGGCTGCTTTTTTGAGCGGAGGACTGGCCGGTCTGGCCGGGGTTGGAGAAGTATGTGCCATACAGCGCTATCTTATCATCGGGATTTCTCCCGGATATGGCTTTTTCGGAATTGTGATTGCCATGCTGGGCAGACTCCACCCCATTGGGGTGGTTCTGGCGGCCTTCTACTTTGCGATGATCATCAGCGGGGCCGAGTCAATGAGCCGGATCACCAAGGTGCCGGTTTACCTGGCAGAAGTGATCCAGGGAATCACCCTGCTTACCATGCTGTTGGCGATGGTGTTCGACCGGTACCGGTTGAAGATTGAATTCAAGAAGCGGTAATATCTAATCCAATATGGAAATCCTGGTCTTCAGGGCCGGGTCGTCAATAATTGGTTTCGCCGGTAACAATTACCGAAGTGTTGGAGTACTGAATTATTGGAGCAACTAAAACAGGTTTCTCCGGACCCGGAAAATATTCATTATGGGCGATATTTTAAATATAACATTTTTCGTCGGCTTGTTTGCCGCAACCCTGCGCCTGGCGACACCTTTGATTTTTGGTACCATTGGAGAGTTGTTCATCGAGAAATCGGGCGTATTGAATTTGGGAATTGAAGGCAATATGCTGCTGGGGGCACTGGTGGGGTTTGTAACCGTCAGAGTGACCGGCAACCTCTGGCTGGGAGTCCTGGCGGCCGGCCTCGCCGGATCACTGATGAATATTATCCTGGCTTTTTTTGCCGTTACACTGGGAGTGAGTCAGCATGTAACCGGTCTGGGCATCACCTTCCTTTCGACGGGTCTGGCCATGTTTTCTTATCGCCATGTTATCGGGTCGCCCTCCATTCCGCCAACCATCGAGCCATTTGATGTAGTCCATGTACCTTTTCTTGCCAAGATTCCCTATATCGGCGAAATTTTTTTCCAGCAATATGCCCTGGTCTATATTGCCATCGGCATCGCCGGACTCTCAGCTTTTGTTCTCTACAAAACCCCCTGGGGTCTAAGGATACGAACGGTTGGTGAAAATCCGGCTGCGGCGGACACGGTTGGTGTCAATGTCAGCCGGGTCAGATACCGGACCCTGGTCTGGGGAGGATTTCTTATTGGCGTGGGTGGGGCCTTTCTTTCCCTGGCCCAGTTTAATATGTTTATCTTTGGTCTGGTATCCGGTCGCGGCTGGATTTGCCTGGCTCTGGTGATTTTCGGCGGATACCGAGCCGGGCGCTGCTTAATTGGTGCACTGCTTTTCGGAATGATTGATGCACTTCAACTCAGGCTGCAAGGTTTGGGGTTTGATATTCCCTATCAGTTTTTTTTACTGCTGCCATATTTAATCACCCTGATTGCTTTGATCCTGGTTGCCCGAAAAGCTATTTATCCTGCAGCTTTTCTGGAACCCTACCGGAGAGAAGAATAAGGAATACACCATGAAAAAATTGAAAACCGAGATGTTGGGCATGTCTTTTCCCAATCCATTTCTACTCTCTGCCGCCCCCCCGACAGCCAACGGGTCGATGGTCATCAAGGCATTCAAGGCGGGGTGGGGCGGTGCCGTATTGAAAACCATCGGCTTGGTGCCGACTCCTCACACCAGCCCCAGGGTCCATACCATCCGGTCCGGAAGAAATAAGCGCGGTATGCTCGACATCGAGCTAATCAGCGATATTCCGATTAAACAGTGGGAGAATGAGATCGACAGGATAAAAGATGCCTTTCCGCATAGGCCGCTCATTGCCAGCATCATGGGTGGCGGCAAACCACACGATTGGCAGGAAGTGGTCCGGCGCCTGGAGCCCCACGGTGTCGATGGATTTGAAATGAACGCCAGTTGTCCGAACTATGCTGAAGAGCGCGGCGGCAAATTGGGCCAGGATCCAGAGTCGTTGGCTGAAGCGGTCCAATGGGTCAGGGCGGCAACCAGACTTCCCTTGATCGTAAAGCTTACGCCCAATGTGACCGACATCGTATCACTGGCACAAATTGCGGTACAGGCCGGTGCAGATGCTTTAACTGCCTGCAACAGCCTGACGGGTCTTGGCGGCATCGACATAGAAAATTTTACACCTCTACCCGCCGTCAAAGGCCGGGGAATGATCGGCGGATACGGCGGCCCCGGTTTAAAGCCGGTCACTTTGCGATGCACTGCCAGCATCGCTCAAACACTGGATATTCCGATATTCGGCTGCGGCGGGATTGAAAAATGGCACGATGCTGCTGAATATCTTGCGGTAGGCGCGTCGGCTGTTCAGATTTGTACGGCTGTAATGTGGAACGGTGTCCAAATCATAGAAAAACTTTCACAGGGACTTGCCGGCTACCTCGAGCAGCAAGGGTTTACCGGTCCGGCTGATATGAAAGGGCGGGCACTTTCGTCGATCGGCACCTGGAATGATTTGGATTCATCGTGGAAAATGCTGGCCGAGATTGATGATCAGCGATGCAACGGTTGTGGATTTTGCGTTAAAGCGTGTGACTCAGGCGGCTACCAGGCGATTGAAATGGAGGGCAAACTTGCTCGAATTGACTATCTGAAGTGCGATGGATGCGGACTATGTGTAGGCGTTTGCCCTCCGGAAGCAATTATTATGCAACACCGCCAAGATTAATCTTGACAATACTTGGAAGCCAGAGTATATTGCGTATTATGCAATTTATTTTCATATTATGCAACAAATAAGAGGCGTTCCAATGACCCATAAATCTGTGGAAAAAGCGATCGCAGTGTTGAATTGCTTCAGTACCGAAAAACAAATTCTTGGTGTTGGAGAAATAAGTCATTCGACCGGCTACACCAAAAGTACCGTATCGCGGCTGCTCTCGACCCTCGAAAAACATGGTTGTGTCGCCAAGGCCGGAAACTCGAGAAAGTATCAACTGGGCTATCGAATTAATTTGTGGGCCAGCATAAGCTCGCGCCAGAATAATCTTGTGAATATAGCCAAACCAGCCATGGAAGCGCTTAGAGATGCATGCGGTGAGGAAATTGCCCTGTACGTTGTCGAGGGCCATCGGCGGGTGTGTGTCGCCCGGGTTCAAAGCGTGTACGAAATCGCCAAGGTGGGCCCGGTAGGTACTTACTACCCGTTGCATGCCGGGGCATCCGGCAAAGTTCTGCTGGCTTATCTCCCTGAAGATCAAAGAAAAGAGATCCTTGGAAAAGAGCGCCCGGATAAATATACTTCCCTGACCATTACAGATACCGAAAAGCTCGAAGAAGATCTCAAGGGCATTCGTACCAGGGGATATGCGGTCAGCAGAGGCGAACGCGAACCGGATGCGTTCTCGGTAACAGCTCCGATCTGGGACACCGACGGACACATTGCGGCGAGTATCTCGATCTCGGGACCGAATTTTCGGCTTACCGACAAACATTTGAAAAAATTTATTCAAGGGATTCTATCCGCATCGAAGGAGATCTCAGATAAACTTGGCTACAGCAGCCAGTGAAATTTTAGCAGAATAGCAGCCTAGCAAAATTCAGGTACCTGTTTTTACTCAAATACCAAAAGAGAGGAAATTAACTATGTCTTCATTCAAGATCACTAACATTCACGCCAGGGAGATAATCGACTGCCGAGGATGGCCGACCGTACAGGCAGATGTCTGGGTCGACGGCCGCTTGATGGGGAGGGCCGATGTTGCCTCCGGCCGCTCGACGGGAAGTCACGAGGCCCATGTTCTTCTTGACGGCGATCCGGATCGCTACCGGGGGCTCGGCGTTTTGAAAGCGGTTGAAAATGTCAATAAGGTAATCGGCCCCGAACTGGCTGGATGGGAGGTCACCGAGCAAAGAAAAATAGATCTGGCCATGCTGGAAAAAGATGGCACACCCAACAAAAGCAATCTGGGAGCCAACGCCATTTTAGGCGTCTCCCTGGCTGTAGCCCGGGCGGCGGCCAATGCTACCGGCGTCTCTCTCTACCGTTATATTAATCCGAATGCCCACGTGCTGCCGGTTCCCCTGATGAACTGCATCAACGGCGGCAAGCTGACTGCCAATGATCTGGAAATCCAGGAATTCATCATCATGCCGGTGGGGGCTAAATCCTATGCCGAAGCGTTACACATGACCACCGAGATAAATGAATATCTGAGGGAACTGGTAATCAAGAAATACGGTATATTGGCCACCAACACCGGTGATGAAGGCGGATTTGCCACGCCCATGCGGGGGATCTGGGAACCCTTTGAATTTATGGCCAAGGCGGTCGAGCAGGCGGGCTTTGTCGATGATATTGTTTATGCCATGGATCTGGCCGCCAATTCCTGGTTCAACGCGAAAACTGAAAAATACGAATTGGACGGCCAGGAATATGACCGCGATGGAATGATTGAACTCTACAAAACGGTTGCCGAGAAATATCCGGTTGTATCGATGGAAGATCCGCTGCAGGAGGAGGACTTCGAAGGTTTTGCCGCACTGGCCCGTGAACTGGATATGCAAATCGTGGGGGATGACCTGTTTGTCACCAATGTGGACCGCCTCAGGCAGGGAGTACAGATGGGGGCGGCCAATGCCATGCTGTTTAAAGTCAATCAGATCGGCACCCTGTCCGAAGCACTGGATGCGGCAGAATTTGCCTATCGCAATAATTACGGCGTCCAAGTATCTGAAAGATCCGGCGAAACCGAGGATCCGATCATATCGGATCTGGTGGTGGCGCTGAACAGTGGCCAGATAAAAACCGGGATGCCGATTCGCGGCGAGCGTACTTCCAAACACAACCGGCTGCTGCAGATTGAGGAAGAACTCGGGGTGGCGGGTGTGTATGCCGGGAGGAACTTTGCGCGGCCGGCCTAGTGATGAAGCTCAAAGCTCAAAGCTGAAAGGTGAAAGCTCAAAGGAAAAAGGATGAAGGGTAAAGGCAAAAGGCATTCGGCTTTCGGTTTTAGGCAAAAAGTAGCAGTGGGATTTACCCCCACCGATTCTATGACGGGGTATGGAAAATTCTACTAGTTGGTGATCGATAAGGAAATGACCTACATAAAAAATCGAGAACAACTGCTTTCCCACGGCAATATCAAATTGCGCGAGGCGGCCCTGGACATAATCGACCATGCCCTGGTGCAGGCCGACCCCTACGGAGCGACTCACAATCTGGTTCGCCTGGCCGGTAATATTCTTACGGTGGGAGAGTTGCGTTACAATTTAGACGAGCATCCGCGCATTTTTCTGCTGGGCGGCGGCAAGGCGACTTATCCGATTGCCCGGGCCCTGGAAGATATACTAGGTGACCGGATTAACGATGGTGTGGTCATCTGCAAATACGGGCAGGAAGGTGGGCTATCCCGGGCCAGATTGTACCATGCCAGCCATCCCATCCCTGATGAAACCGGCTTCGAAGCATCCTGCCAGGCCATCGCACTGGCCCGTCAGACCCAGCCGAGCGATATTGTATTCGGCTGTGTCACCGGCGGCAGTTCGGCCTTGATGCCCCTTCCGGTGGACGGGGTCACCCTGGAAGAGAAAAAAGAAGTCAATCGGCTGCTGTTAACTTGCGGCGCCAATATCTATGAGATCAATGCCGTGCGCAAACACCTCAGCCAGATTAAAGGCGGGTGGCTGGCACAGGCGGTTCATCCCCGGGCACATTTAATCAATCTGACGGTTTCCGATGTTACCGGCGATGAGTTGGACTACATTACCGATCCTACGGTTCCCGATTCGTCCTTTTTGGCGGATGCCCGCACAACCCTGTCAAAATACGGTCTCTGGGACAGGGTGCCGGCTTCTGTCGGAAAATATCTGAAAACGGCCGGACCTGAACATGAAACGCCAAAAACTGAAGACCTATCCGACCACAACCTTCACAGCTTCATTCTTATAAAAAGCGCCAGTATCTGTGAAGCAGCCGCTGAAAGAGCAATCGAACTCGGATTTAAGTCGATGGTCATTTCCACGGTGCTGGAAGGTGAAAGCAAAGAACTAGGCCGGACATTCGCGGCGATCGCCAAAGAAATCGTATCGAACCACCGGCCATTGAAGGCGCCCTGTGCTGTCATTGGCGGAGGGGAGACCACTGTCAAAATAGACGGATCGGCAGGTGAAGGCGGTCCGAATCAGGAGTTTTCGATCGCTGCAGTTCCCGGCCTGGATCGACTTGGCAGTGTGGTGGTTGTTGGGCTTGATTCGGACGGCACGGACGGCCCTACGGATATTGCCGGTGGCATTGTTGATAATCAAACTTTAGCAAGAGCCAATGATCTTGGAATGGATCTTTTTGCGGCCCTTGCGGGACATAATGTGACACCGGTTCTCAAGAAGCTTGGGGATGAAATTGAGACCGGGGCCACCGGAACCAATGTCAATGACTTGAAGTTCATGTTGATCTCGACAAACTGATTTATAAGCTTCCGCTTAGGCCGGCTAGAAATAAAATGATTTTCCCGAAAATGATGCGAATCAGGCAAAATTTTGCCGCTCCTGTGCTTAAGGATGTCACCGAGGAAGTTCTTCGCCAGACAGCCGCATTAAAGCTGGAAGAAAAGGTCAAAGCCGGTGAATCGGTAGCCGTCGCCTGCAGCAGCCGCGGAATCGCTAACTACAGCAACATTGTGAGGGCGGCTGTCCAGGTACTGAAAAAATTGGGCCTCAATCCTTTCCTATTTCCTGCCATGGGCAGCCATGGTGCCGCTACCGCCGAAGGTCAGAGAAAAGTCCTGGAAAATTGCGGTATAACAGAGGGCAGCATGGGTGTATCAATATCCTCTTCTCTGGAAGTTGTTCAGATCGGTGAGACCGAGGACGCCATACCGGTTTATCTGGACAAACTTGCCAGCCAGGCGGATTACATCGTGCCTGTCAATCGCGTTAAATCGCATACCGAGTTTGAGCACCGCATCGAAAGCGGTTTGATGAAGATGCTGGCCATCGGAATGGGCAAACAAAAGGGTGCATCGATTTACCACCAGGGTATCATGGTTCACGGTTATCCTCACGTGATAGAATCCGTTGCCCGGACAGTGCTTGAAACCGGAAAAATATTATTTGGAGTCGGCATTGTTGAAAACGGGTTGGGCCAAACAGCTAAGTTAGGTGTGATATCGCCTGAAGAACTGGAGAATAAAGAAAAGGGATTGTTGAGCCTGGCCAAAAAGCTGGCAGCCAGGCTTCCTTTTGATGACGTCGATATCCTGATTATTGACGAAATGGGCAAGGATATCAGCGGCACCGGATTTGACACAAAAGTGGTCGGCAGAATTGGCATGCCCCTGGTCGCCAGCGAACCGGAGTCGCCTAGAGTAAAACGGATTGTGGTATGCGATTTGACCGACAACACGGAGGGAAACGCAGATGGGATCGGTTTGGCAGACTTTGTGACCCGGCGATTGGTGGATAAAATTGATATGGATGCTCTCAAAGTCAACGCCATAACCGGTGCGGAGCCGGAACATGCCAGAATTCCAATGGCGCTGGATAATGACAGAGAAGCACTCAAAGTTGCTATCGGAAGCGTCGGCTTGATACCCACTGATAAATTGAAGATCATTCGCATTAAAAACACCATGAAACTCGCAGAAATTGAGATATCAACCGCTTATAAAGAAAACTTGGATCTCAGAAAGGATTTGGAAGTAATTGCGGATGAAAAAATTATCAAATTTAACCCTGAAGATAATTTTGAACCGCTCTAATTCTGAAGTTTTGAAGACGGTTATGTGTCTGATCGATTAACACTTTAACGAGGGAGGAGAACGAGATGATTCCGACTATGTTTTGTATCTTTATGGTTGCAGTTTTCTACCTGGCCTTCAAGGGCTATCAGCACGTTAAAACAGCTGAGGATTTTATTGTTGCAGGCTGGAACCTGCCTCTATCCATGGCCACCTGGAGCCTGGTTGCGGCACTGATGGCAGCACCGTTTTATTTTGCCGCCGTCGGCTCCGGCTATTTTACCGGTGGATTCGAAGCATCGGCCACTATGGGCGGACTCGGCTCTTGTATGGTTCTCGGTGCCTTTATCTGGGTCAAACCCGTCAGGCGTTTAAAAGGTTGGACGATCGGTGATTACTATGGGCTGAGATTTGCCGATCGCAAACTGGGCGCGTTTGCCGGAACCATTATGATCATTGCATTCGGTATGTTCAATGGCGGCGCCCTGGCGGTGGGCGGCGGCTACATCATCCAGACCATTTTCAACATCCCTTTCTGGGCCGGCCTGCTGGTTTTTTGTATCCTGACCCTGATTTACACCCTTTTGGGCGGTCTCTGGTCCATGGCCTATGCCGATATATTAAACGGTATCATTTCCGTGGTCGGAATTCTGGCGATTTCGGCAGTTATATACTTCACCCACGACGATAAAATATTTAACCCGGAATGGTGGGATGTCGGCAAACTATTCAGCAAGGGCGGAACCGAATTCTGGACGCTTTATCTGGTGCTGGCCATTGGTGATATTCCGGCCGCGGACCTCGGCCAAAGGGCCTGCGGCGCCAAAAATCCGCGGGTGGCCCAGTGGTCCATGGCGATTGCCGGCTTAATCGTTCTCTCCATTTGCTGGACGCCCGGCATGCTCGGCGAAGCATTCAAGACCATTTTTCCGGGTGTCGAAAATGCCGAACCGTTGACGCTTGAATATGCCAGGACATACTGGCATCCTGTTTTTGCAGCATTTTTCCTGACCGCCATGGCGGGTATGGCCATGTCGACCCTGGCAGCCTGCTTCGTATCCTGCGCCGGGATTTCATCCAAGAATATTTATCTCGACTTCATCAAAAAGGATCCCACCCTCTTCTGAACTTTTACTGGTATCCCGCGGCGGTGTGCTGTTGTTTACGATCATTTCCATCGTTCTGGCATTGGCGTTTGCCAAGGTTCTGGATTTGGCTTATCTGGCCTGGGATATCATTTTCGTCACCATCACCTGGCCCCTGATCATTCCACCCTTCTGGAAGGGCGCCTCGCGCAAAGGCGTTTGGGCCAGCATTATCATCGGTTTGGTTTCCTACACGCTAACCAATAATTTAGGGGTTCCCGGTGCCGATGAAGGCGGTCTGATCTGGAATATTTTCCAGGTGCCGGTATTTTTCAGTGCCGGTATATCGTTGATCGTATTCATAGTCGGTTCGCTTGTCTTCCCGCCCGGTGAAGCAGAATTAGCGGCGCATGCGGTCGAGACCAACGCAGACCTGGATGAAGTCCACAGTGCCGAGGATTTGAAGGCGGCTTAAAGCGCGACCGGATTGGTCTTTGACGAAGTTTTTCTTGCAACATGTTGATAGAAATTGAAGGCTTTAAGGTGTCAGTGTTCAGCGCCGCCGCTGATCGCGAGCGTCCAGTCAAATCGAAAATGAAACTAATGAACATCGAATCCTCCTCCGGCGGACTGTAAGCATCGAACGTCCAACATCGAATGTCGAATAATGTATTTTGTCTATTTTATAAAAGACTGAGCGAAGCGAATCCACCCTTCGACATTCGATATTCGATATTCTGCGGTTCTGCGGTTCGCTTTTATCGTAGTTTCACTCGATGTTTCCGGATATAGTACCTTGACGACCTGACACCCGAAACCTGATCCGCCTGCGGCGGAAAACCTATACCTAATCTATTAGGGCTGAATTTCAGTCCCGGAGGATACACTAATGGCTGAGTTAAAATTGAAAGACAGGGCTGCCGTCGTAACCGGGGGCAGCCGTGGAATCGGTAAAGGCATCTGCCTGGCGTATGCCCGGGAGGGCGCGCATATTTTATTTTCCTATGCTTCCAATCAAAAAGCCGCCGAGCAGACGGTAGAAGAAGTCAAGGCATTGGGTGTCAGGTGTTTTGCAGTTCAAGCCGACGCCGGCCGGGAGGCGGATTTTGTCAAGCTGCAGAAAGTTGCGCGCCGGGAAATCGGCAGCATCAACATCCTGGTGGCCAACGCCGGCACCATTGGTAAGGAGCTGCCCGTGAAGGATATGCCGGTTGAGGAATGGGATCATCTGATCTCTGTCGATCTGCGCGGGGTTTTTCTGGCGGCCAAATATTTTATTCCGCTGATGGCGACCGACCCGGTGGGCAAAATTATCAATATCACCTCCGAGCTTTCAAAAAAAGGCCGGGCCAACTATGCCCACTACTGCGCCGCCAAGGGCGGAATCAACGGTTTGACCCGCAGCCTGGCGCTTGAACTGGTGCCGGACATCCTGGTCAATGCCATTGCTCCCGGACCCATTGAAACCGACATGATTATGGCGGACATGGAACCGGAATGGATTGAAAAGGAAAAAGACATCCCCATGCGACGTTTGGGGACCGTCGAGGAAATTGCAGCGACTGCAGTTTTGCTGGCCTCTGACGGCGGAAACTTTTACTGCGGACAAATCTTAAGCCCGAATGGCGGTGCGGTGTTCTTTTAAATAATGCGATACAGGAAACAAAAAAATGTCTAGCAATTCTAAATCAATTCCCCGGGTGGCGTTGGTGACCGGGGCCGCCGGCGCCATCGGCCGAACAGTTGTCGGGAATCTGGCAAGCGAAGGCTGGCAAGTTGCCGGGATCGATCTTAACCCGGCGGATGCCGATCTATTTCTAGCGGTCGATGTGACCGACCGGGCGGCTATGCAAGCAGCCGCGGCCCGGATCGCCGATGAGCTAGGGCCAATCGAACTGCTGGTGACCGCTGCCGCCGATTACGCGCAAGCTGCGTTTGGTGATATGGCGCTTGCCCGCTGGCAGCGGATGCTGGATATCTGGCTGGGGGGTACCGCCAATGCCTGTGCCGCTGCCGTACCCCAAATGATCGAAACCGGCTGCGGCACGGTCGTCCTGCTTTCATCCGATCAAAGCCCCCACGGAAAGCAGGACTCCTACATCGCGGCGGCATCCGGCACGGTTGTAGCCTTTGCCAAAAGCTTCGGTTGTGAAGTCGCGGCAGACGGCGTGCGCGTGAATTGTCTGGCCGTCCGGCCGCCGGCCAATCCGAAGGCGATAGCCCTGACGGTCAGCTTTCTGGCAAACGACGGGCACTACTATGCCGGACAGGTGATGCATCTCGCATGATTTTATGCTTCATATTTTCATTCGTTTATTCGTTTTAACCGCGATAGGGATCGGATCAATCATAAATGACTCAAATAAAACGGTTTGAAAATAAGGTGGCCCTGGTGACCGGGGCCGGCCAGGGGATCGGCCGGGCTGCTGCAGTTCGCCTGGCCGAAGGCGGCGCTAGGGTCGCTGTCAATGATTTGGCTACCCACCCCGATCTGCAGGCAGTCGCTGCGGAAACCGGTGGAATCGCAGTGCCTTGGGATCTGTCGGATGCCTCCCGGATCGAGGCCATGGTTAAGGAGATTGAAAGCCGACTGGGTCCGGTGGAAATCCTGGTCGCCAACGCGGCTTACATGACGATGGTTCCTTTTTTGGAGCAGGACCCTGCAGGTTGGTGGAAACACCTGGATGTAAATCTTACCGCGCATCTTTGGTGCATTCAGGCCGTGCTGCCCGGTATGCGGAAGCTCGGGGGTGGTAAAATAGTTATCATAAGTTCCATGTTCGGCATCGAGGGTTGGAAAAATGCATCCGCCTACGGCGCTTCAAAATCGGGTTTGACCGCACTGGGAGAAGCCCTGGCAGCGGAGCTGCGAGCCGACAATATCCACGTCGGCATCATTCATCCCGGTGTTGTCGACACCCCGCAGCTTCAGGTCGACGCCGAGGATCTCAACCTATCGCTGGATGAGGTCAAGGCCATGTACGCGAAAGACATTCCCATGGACCGTGTCGGCGATCCGGAAGAGGTGGCGGCCACGGTTGCATTTCTGGCGGCTGAAGGCGGGCCAGTCTTTTCGGGCCGGGTCCTTCAAATCAACGGCGGATTGAGCCGCTGTTCCAGATAGTACCTGCAACGATGTTTGTGAAGGGCTCCGTGCAGTGACCTAATCTGAAAATCATTCCCGCTAACAATTTAAACAAAAATTCAGGATGGGCCTGCCAATCCGTGCTGGCATATCGGCCGCCCGGCCTTGAGGGATACGGTAAACCAAGTTGATATCTTTCCGAAAATGTTTATCCAATTAGGATGGTTTAATTATAGTCGGATGATGCTTTTCCTGATAATTCTGCTTATTGAACCTGTTCTTTAAATATTCTGTAAAGGAGAGCCTAAATGGAAGCTTCAAAAGATACCCAACACTATGAACTTGATACGCAGTCAGATCCGCCGAAAGTTAAAATGCTCATCAACGGCCGTTTAACCGATTCTGTATCTTCTCAATGGGCTGAGATCCCCAATCCCGCCACTCAGGAGGTGCTGGCGAAGGTGCCGTATTCGACTTCCGATGAGATCGAAGCGGCTGTGGCGGCCGCCAAGGACGCTTTTGCATTCTGGAAAAATACACCGATTTCGACCCGGGCCCGCCTTTTTTTTCGATTTCAGGAATTAATTCGCCAAAATATGGATCAGCTGGCCGCATCAGTGACGGCCGAACTCGGCAAAACCGTTCCGGATGCCGAGGGTGATGTTTTTCGCGGTCTTGAAGTGGTGGAACACGCCTGCGGCATTGCCTCGCTGCAGATGGGCGGGTACGTGGAAAACGTTGCCAGCGGCGTGGACACCTACACGGTGCTGCAGCCCCTGGGAGTTTGTGCCGGCATCTCGCCTTTTAATTTCCCGGCCATGATTCCCCTGTGGATGTATCCCATGGCGATTGCCTGCGGCAACACGTTCGTTCTAAAGCCGTCCGAGCTCGATCCGATCACTCCACTGAAGATTGCCGAACTGGCCCAGGAAGCCGGAATGCCCGACGGGGTGTTGAATATTGTGCATGGCGGTAAGGATGCCGTTAACGCTCTGTGCAACCATCCGGATATCAAAGCCGTTTCGTTTGTGGGTTCAGCCGTGGTAGGCACCCAGGTTTATAACCGGGCATCGAGCACCGGCAAACGGGCCCAGTGCATGATGGCCGCCAACAATCACGGGATCGTGCTGCCGGACGCCGACCGGGAATTTGCCCTCGATGCCATGATCGGCGCCTGTTTTGGTGCCTCAGCCCAGCGCTGCATGGCCATTCACACCCTGGTGCTGGTCGGTCCGGCCAATGAGTGGCTGCCGGATTTCGTTGCGAAAGCCAAGGCCCTTAAAGTGGGGCCGGGCTGGCAGAAAGACACGGACATGGGACCTGTGATTCGCCGGGCTGCCAGAGAACGGATCATGGGCTATATTGAAAAAGGAATTGCCGAAGGTGCCAAACTCGAGCTGGATGGCCGGACGGTTTCCGTGCCGGGCTATGAAGAGGGCAATTTTCTCGGGCCGACCATTTTTTCCAATGTCACCCCGGACATGGCCATTTACCGCGAGGAAATCTTCGGCCCGGTTTTGAGCGTCGTCAGCGTGGATACACTGGACGATGCCATTGCCTTTACCAACCGCAATCCTTTCGGCAACGGTACGGCCGTCTTTACCTCGAGCGGTGCGGCGGCGCGCAAATTTCAAAACGAAATCGATGTCGGTCAGATCGGAATTAATTTACCGATCCCCGTGCCATTGCCTTTTTTCAGTTTCACCGGATCCAGAGGATCGAAGCTGGGTGACCTGGGACCCTACGGCAAGCAGGTGATCGAGTTCTATACTCAGACCAAAACCGTAACTTCCCGTTGGCCGCAGGATGGTGCCGGTGCCGGAGGTGTGAATACGGCGATTACGTTGAAGTGAGAATAGCTGGTAGCTGGTGGCTCCTAGCTCATAGAAAGAGGCTTAGAAGCTGGGAAGCTTGAAGGTTGGGAAGCTGGGAAGCTTGGAGGCTGAGAGGCTGGGAAGCTGGGAGGCTAAGACAGCGGGCCTTTGATGTGCTGGCTGATAGTTCAGGCTAATAGCTCGTAGTTCATAGCTCATAGCTCTTGGAAAAAGGCTTGGAAGCTGGGAAGCTGGGAAGCTGGGAGGCAGGGAAGCAGGGAGGCTTGGCAGCTTGGAGGTTTGGAAGCTTGGAGGCAGGGAAGCTGTGAAGCACAGGTGCATTGAGTTTGAGAAGGTGCTTAGTCAATTAAAAAAGGACTTGATTGTTCCATCAGCCTTGGGATATTAGCAGTTAGCCGGCACCGAAAGTGACCTGCTTTCAGCTTTCAGCTTTGAGCTATCAGCTATGAGCTATGAGCTTTCATTCCGGTTTGAAATTTAATATATCGATGATACATCAACTATCAATTTGAAGATATATTAGGAAAATTCAAAAACAGGAGGAATGAAACTATGGACACCAGGGAAAAGTATCGGGAATTCGTTAACACGGCCTTTGTCGCCGCCGTCGATCCGCTGGTCATCGAGCGGGCGCAGGGCGCCACCTACTTCGGGGAAGACGGCAGCAGTTTTATCGACTGCTGGGCGGGGATTGCCGTGGTCAACAACGGCCATTGCAACGAAGCGGTAATTGCAGCGGCCCGGGACCAGATGGAAAAATTGGTGCATTGCTGTTCCTATACCTTCCACAATAAGCCGATGGCCGACCTGGCCGAAAAAATGGCTGAGATCACCCCGGGCAATCTCAAAAAAAGCTTTTTCGGCAACAGCGGGGCCGAGGCCATCGAGGGCGCGGCCCGCCTGGCGAAACGCTACACAAAGAAAAACGAGGCCATCGCGCTGACCCATTCCTTTCACGGGCGAACATACGGTACGTTGAGCCTGACCGGAAACGCGGGCCGCAAAAAGGGCGGGGGACCGTATATGCCGGGCGTGGCCTTCGCCCCGGCGCCCTATTGTTACCGCTGCCCGCTGAAACTTTACAATCCGGACACCTGCGGGATGGCTTGTGCTGAAGCCATTGCCGATGTGATCAAATTCGAGACTTCCGATAATGTGGCCTTCTTCGTGGCCGAGCCGATCATGGGCGAAGGCGGCATCATCGTGCCCCCGGCCGACTATTTCAAGACCGTCAAAAAAGTGTTGGATGAATTCAATGTGCTTTTCATGGCGGATGAAGTCCAATCCGGCTTCTGCCGCTCGGGCAAACTGTTTGCCATTGAACACTACGGGGTGGTCCCGGACATTATTGTCATGGCCAAAGGGATCGCCAATGGGTTTCCGCTGAGCTGTTTCATCGCGCCGGATGAGATCGCCGATGCCTTTCAGGTTGGTGACCATTTGTCGACCTTCGGCGGCAACCCGGTGTCCTGTGCGGCCTCTCTAGCGAATATTCTTTATATTGAGGAAAACAATATCGCTGAACAGGCGGCTGAAAAGGGAAAACGGGTTTTAGCCGCCCTGCAGGCGATCAATCCCAAACAGGTGGCCATCGGTGAGATCCGCTGCCAGGGACTGATGGTCGGACTGGAAGTTGTTGAGGATGCCGCCGAAAAAACCCCGGCAACGGCTGCGGCGGCCAAAATCAAAGGGGCTATGCGCGACAAGGGTGTATTGCTCGGCCTGGGCGGTGTTTACGGCAACGTTTTGCGTATCCAGCCGCCGTTGACCATCAGCGACGATGAACTCGATAAGGTGCTGGTCGCGATGAAGGACGTCATGGAAGCCTAGCAGTGAATATTTACATCGTAAAACTGATACGCCTGTGGTGTGCTGATTCGCCACAGGCGTAATTTTTTGCCGAATTTTAGGTTTCAGGTGTCAGGTTTCAGCCCAGCCGCTGGTCGCCAGCGTCCAGTCTGATCGAGGATAGAAACAGAGTTCATATGCCAACGTAGGATCGGCCACGACACGACTGAGCTCGTCGCAGGCCGTGCCGACCGGTTTCGGCGGGCACGGTGGCCCGCCCTACATTTCTGAAATACGCGGTTTCACTCGAGTTTCCTGGTGTTAGAAAATTAGGGCACTAAATCCTGACACCTGACACCTGACACCTGACACCTGACACCTTCACTGTAGTTTCACACGAGCGTTGCCGCTGTTCTGGAAAACGGCCAGTCTGATCAAATAAAAAACTCTATAATTTGAAAGAAAGAGAGGAATGGATTCTTATTTTTAAAAAAATAATTGGACAGGATCAACAGGATCGTCAGGATAATTCGGCCTTCGGCCGAAAGGCCCCTC
>Ga0209678_1000341_pt1 | contig 16804 bp, 10 predicted proteins | sample WorMetilvaeELBA1_FD_187404 | JGI IMG/M metagenome (GOLD analysis project Ga0209678, IMG submission 187404) | Marine gutless worms symbiont microbial communities from Max Planck institute for Marine Microbiology, Germany - Olavius ilvae ELBA.1... ...
TTTTAATTATTTTTATTTAGACAGGATTTACAGGATTATCAGGATTTTTTTCGCCTGCGGCGAGGGGCCTTTCGGCCGAAGGCCGCATTATCCTGACGATCCTGTTGATCCTGTCCAATTATTTTATTAAAAATAAGAATCCATTCCTCTCTTTCTTTCAAATTCTAGAGTTTTTTATTTGATCAGACTGGCCGTTTTTTCAGGCCAGCGGCAGCGCTCATTTACAAAATCTGTCAGACTGAGTAAATCGCGGTTGAAAACCGCTCCCACAATCTATAATAGCGCCATTAATCTACGTAGTTTCTTTTTTTTCGATTTGACTGGTACCCGCGGCCGGCGGTCCGCCTCCGGCGGAACACCTAAATTCTTTTAATTGCGCTGCAGGCGCGCCGCAGGAGCCCCTTTTTCCGAGCGCCTAGTCTTGGAAAATGCTTAGTATCTTAGCTGTTAGTTTTTTGCATTTTATGTCAAAACAGTTTCATTTGGATTCCTTGCTTTACTGTTGCGACAGTTTCGCCGAGCGCGGATTTCTCAGTCTGACAGGCTCGAGTCTAGGCCTGCGAATTCTTAAATTCAAAAACTCGACAAACGTTGAAAAGGCCATGGCAAAATAAATATAACCTTTGGGGATATGGAGATCCAGCCCTTCGCCCACCAGTGAAACGCCGATTAGCATTAGAAAGCTCAGAGCCAGGATTTTAATGGTTGGATGGCCTTCAACAAATGCACTGATCTTACCGGCCAGCAAGATCATCACGATCACCGCAATGATGATTGCCGCAACCATGACACCGATTTGTTTGGCAAGACCGATGGCAGTAATCACCGAATCGATTGAAAAAACAATGTCAAGCAGCATAATTTGAAAAATCACGCCCCCGAACGTGACATTTTTGCCGGCCCGTGCGCCGTCGCTATGCGATTCCTCCCCTTCAAGATTGCCGTGAATTTCCAGGGTACTCTTTCCCAGCAAAAATAAGCCGCCGACAATCAAGATAATATCCCTGCCTGAAATGTCGAAGCCTAAAATTGTTACCAGGGGTTGGGTTAACTTCATTATGAGGGTGATCGAAAATAACAAGGCGATTCGGCTTATCATCGCCACCAGCAGACCTAAGGTGCGTGCCCGAGCCTGCTGATTTTGGGGCAATTTTCCGGACAAAATCGCAATGAAAATGATGTTATCGATGCCGAGCACAATTTCAATCGCACTCAATGTCAGCAACGCTATCCAGACATTGGGATCTGAAAGCCAACTCATCTCAGATTTCCTTTCCTTTTTTGCAATTTGATGACGTTGTGGCGGCACTTTCAAGTGCTGTAACCATGTGACCGCTTAGGCTTGCGTAAATCCTGAAAAATCATCAATACCGCAATCCGGTTGCGGGATCAACGGTCAAAGCTATACCAGGCGAAAAAAAGAAGGTGAGAATACCGGGCAAGCCGCAGAGCCGATGTAGGGTGGGCTTTGCCCACCGTTAACAGACGGGATCGGTGGTATTTGGTGGGCGGAGCCCACCCTACAAAAAAGACTCCTTAAATAGGCTGGAAAGCTATGAAGCCGGGAGGCTGGAATGCTAGGTAGGTCATCACCAGATCTGCCTCCAAGCTTCCCAGCCTCCAAGCCTCCAAGCCGCCAGGCCGCTCCTATAGCGAAGCGCTCCTCAAACGAAGTGCTCTCCTCAAGGGCAGCGCAGAACGAGAGAAAAGCGAACCGCAGCCAGCGACGAGCTCAGGCCGAGTGGAATATCGAATCCGCCGGCGGAAATGATGAAGTGTGGAATCGCTTCAGACTTGGGGCTTCGCTCTTCGGGCTACGACCCCACAAGACGACCCGACAGGTCGCTCAGTATTTTTATAAAATAGGCAGAATACACCCAGATGCTGCATAAATAATGATGGAAATGTTCATCAATCCCCGTAAATACAGGGCTAAATCGAAATTGGAATGGTATAGCTGGATATCACCCTTGGTTGATTCCTGAGTTTTTGGTGTAGGGTGGGCTGTGCCCACCTTCGACAGCTATATTCAGCGCTATTTGGTGGGCACAGCCCACCCTACAATAGGGAATTTCTGAAACGTTAGGGTACCTTCCTTCGACACTTGTCCGCCGCAGGAGGATTCGTCATTCCTCGTTCGATATTCGATATTCGTTTTTTCAAAGTTTCTTTTTCGATTAGACCGGCCGTTTGTTTTGCCGGCGGCAACGCTGACACCTTGTATGAAACTTCACCTATTTAATCCCAACAAAAGGGTATTTAAATCGTGCTCGTCGTCGTACTCGGTAGTACTAAAAACGGCTTGAAAGCCTCGAGGACGAGCACGAGTACGAGTACGAAACGTCGGATGCGCTTATGTGATACTTCGCCGATTTGGCACCGTTTCTTTTTTCGATTTAACCGGACGTTTTTTTGGTTGACGGCGTGATGAAGACCCAAACCTCTGAACCCCGAACCCTGAACCCCGAACCCCGAACCCCGAACCCTGAACCCCGAACCCTGAACCCCGAACCCCGAACCCCGAACCCCGAACCCCGAACCCTGAACCCCGAACCCTGAACCTCTGAACCTCTGAACCCCGAACCCCGAACCCCAAACCCCTGAACCCCTGAATCACCATTCCGATCCGCTTACAAAATTGTAATTGACGCCTCCGGTTGTGACGATTTGCGCGCTTGTTTCGGACGATTTTTGTCAATTTCAAGATCTTTTACCAAGGGCAATTATTATAACCATTTGATTATGTGTCATGTTTTCAAATTTAGCTTTTTGGTACGAAATTTGCGTTAATTCCAACACGGGAAACACGAATCAGTAATTCAATTTTGTAATTCGTCTGTTTTATTTTTCGTTTCGGGGCTTAAAGATAAATTTTTTGCGGGGAATAGAAAAGGGGGATTGTATAAGGGGGTCAGATCTTTGAATTTGACAATTCTCCTACTTGGCCCAGGATTCGGGCATATTGTTTCTTCAATTTAAAGTCCTGAGTACCATGGAAAACTGCGCCAGGGATATTTTTTAGATAATCGCATTTTTTTGAAAACTCAGCTTTTTCCAAGTGACGGGTTCGGAGTTGATAAGGGAGAGTCTTTTTTTAAAACATAAACTGGCATAAATTTTGCTTTAAGATGTAGCGCGATATTTATAATCTCAGGAGCTTCAGACTAGATTAATGAATCGAAAAGGCTTCACATTACTTGAAATTCTAATCGCCATGGTCGTTGCGTCGATTGTCATGGCCGCGATTTATTCAGTTTACCGCTCGCAAACCCAAACCCACCGGACCCAGCAGCTGGTGGTTCAAATGCAACAGAATATGCGGGCGGCTTTGTACCTTATGGAAAGTGATATAAGGATGGCGGGCTACAGCTAAAATCAAATGCCGCAATATGGGTTATTGATTGAGGAGATTCTGGACGGACGGGGAAACGGGGTGTGGAAATTTTGATCAAAAGGAGCAGCAGGTCGACCTTGATTTTATACGAGCCAATATCTAGGGAGAAAAGAAAAATGATTCAAAGGACAGCCATAATCAAAAAGAATGACGGATCCATTGTGGTAGCGGCCCTGTTGATGTTGGTGCTGCTCACAATCATCGGCGTCTCGGCCACCACTATGAGCAATACTGAATTAAATATAACAGCCAATGCACAATTGCATAAAATGGCTTTTTTGACGGCTGAAAGCGGCTGGCATGTGATGGTAAACTGGCTCGATGATCAATATCCGCTGCCAACGGTCAATCTCGGCTCGGATGATTTCGAAGGAACGGATGGCGATGATAATGACGGCGACGGATCGACCGACGAACACGACGAGTACTTCAATTTTACGACCTTCCAGTATGATCGGGGCTCGGATATGGCTGATAACGATGCTGACGGCGACACCGATGAACCCGATGAACGCTACGATATGCTTCCGTTTTCTGATAATAAAGCGGATTTTCGATATGGCATAACGGCCGAATATGTCGGGGCCGGCATCGCTGCCGGATGGGATCCGACCCAGTTTTTAAGATACGGCTATCAAATTACCTCGACCGCCAGGGTACCTGCGCGGCAAGGAAATGCTGTATCCCGGATTAGCGTTACCGCCGGGAAAATTGAAAAAGTGGGGAGCTATAATTATGAAATTATCAGAAATTTATTATAGAAGTTTCAAAGGTTTTCTGACTGTATGTTTGCCTAAATCCTTTTCAAAACGGACCGTACAACTAGCGGCAATTGCACTGCTGGCCGCCTTTTGTCTTGCCGGCCTGCCGCATGCCGCGCATGCCGCACTTGAGGTCAAAACCGGGTGGTTTACTTTAGATTCAGGCACCGGGAATCAGTCCATAACCGGTGTGGGTTTTCGGCCCAAGGCCTATATTCTCTTTTATACCAAAAACGACACCCTCGATACCGATTCCAACGGCCGGGGCAGCATCCTTTCAATTGGGATGACCGATGGAACCAGCCAGTTCTGCATGGCTTCCGGAGTCGAGGACGGTGAGGGATGGAGCGATGTCGGCCGCCGGGGATTTAATGACCGGGTGCTGGCCACCCATGATGCCCATGAAAGCCAATCCGTGGAAGGGGAGGCCGGCCATGTCAGCCTGGACGCCGACGGCTTTACCATTGACATAACAACCGCTTTTAGCGCGCCGGCGGAACCGATCGTAAGCTATATCGCTTTTGGCGGCGATGATCTCCGGGTGGATGTGGACACCGTTGACCTGGCCAATTCGGAAGACACGGCGGTGGATGTCAGCGCGCCGGGTTTTGAACCGGACGTGATTATCACATCCTATATCGGGCATTTTAAAGATGCTCATGGCGACAATAACAATGATGATCACAGCTTTTCGCTGGGGTGGGCGCTAAATCCGGAACGGCAGGCCGCCAACAACCAGTACAGCATGATGGTGGCTAGCAAGGATGCCTGTGACACTGCCAATACATATTCGCGCTTTGATGATACCCGCGCGGGGACCTCTATCCGTGACGACCAAAATGATGCCGGCTACCAAATCAGCGATTTCGATTCAGACGGTTTTAGCGTCACCACCCGTTTGCAAGACGCCCCCGATGACTATTTCATGGGGTACTTGGCGCTCAAACTGGGATCGGAGCCAAACGTGTATACCACCGCCGGAACCAGCCGGACCTCTACCGGGAACGATGTGGTCGCTAGTGCCGGGTTTGAACCCATATTGCTATTGGGTATTGGAAGTGCCGCGGTTACCAGCGCCAATACAAGAACAGACGGCGGCTCAATGGCCATCGGGTTTTCAGATGGGACCGACACCTTTGCGATCATGCAACATGATGAATACGATGCGGGCACGAGCAATACGCACAATCGTGTATCCGATACCCGGTTTATGGCTGCCTACTCTCATGCGGGCGCTATCGATTGGACGGCAGCGCTGGACTCCTTTGATTCCACTGGTTGGACCCTCGACTACCAGGACGCGGCCGGCGCCGCATACCTGAACGCCTTTTTGGCCTTCGGCGTCGGTGGTGCCACAGCGCTGTCGGTCAGCCCCGGCAGCATGGATCTCGTCGTGGGAGACATTGAAAACGGCGTGATTTACGGTGGTGACAGTCCTTACACGGCGAGTACATCCGACGCTGCAGTGGCGACGGCAACGGTTACTAACGGTACCGTTACCGTAACTGCCGTGGCCGCCGGAACCGCAACCATAACGGTCAGGGATTCTGCCGCTGCCGGCGTATCGATTGATGTTGTCGTTACCGCAGCGCTGGCGGTTTCTGCGGAGAACGTGAGTTTTTATCCGGGTCAGACGATCGATGTCACCGTCAGCGGCGGTACACCCGGATACACCGCCAGCTCCGGTAATCCGGCTGTCGCCGGCGTCGAGGTGGCCGGTGGCACAGTGACGCTGACTGCTGTTAGCGGGGGTAGCATAACAATCACCATCACCGACGGGGCGAACAATCATGTCTTTGTGGCCGTCACGGTCGGCGAAACGATTGCACCGGGTTTGGGCACCTGTCCGCAGCCGCCGTTTACGATCGGTGGCGTGGGACCGAATGTGCTTCTGGTTTTAGACCATTCCGATACGATGGGGAGCGGGGCCGGTTCCAGGTGGGAGACCGCCAAAACAGTGTTTAAAAATATCATCAGCGATAATCCCAATATTCGGTTTGGCCTGATGCGGTTGGATGGCAGCAGATTTGTGCCGAATAACAATAATCCAAAAATAACGCAAGGGGGCAAGCTGCTGCGCCCTTGTGGTACGCCGGGTACCGAATTAATTGATTATATCGACAATTGGGGGAGTCTGCAAGCGGATGGTTATCGGGATAGTAACGAACCCTATACCCAAACGGTTTTGGCCGAAACCCTGGTCTCGGCCGGTCGCTATTTTGCCACCGTGATCGATGGCGACGGAAACTTCGCCGGTATGGGGCCGGCGGGCTTTGGCTATTACAAAGAGGGGATCGATTATACCTATGGTTTGAACGGTACTGATTATGATCCGAACGGTACTGATTATTCTGCTTCCTTAACCGATGATTTGGGCAATCTCATTGAAACCGACAGTCCGATAAGCGCGTCCTGTCAAAAAAACTTTGTTATTTTCTTGACCGACGGCGATGCGAATTATGATTCGGACTGGGATGTTGTCACCGATTTCATCGGCGATTATGACGGGGATGGGGCTGCCCTTGATTGCGGCTATCAGGACGCGGGTTGCCATGTCTCCGGCAGTTATCGGTATGATACAGGCCGGACTGAGTATTTTGATGACGTGGCCCAGTACTTGTATGATAAGGACATGCGCTCGGATCTGCCCGAAAAACAAAATATCCATACGTATGTTATCGGCTTTGGATTTGACGAGCATAATGTTCCCGATTACCTGGAGGATGCCGCCGCCCAGGGCGGGGGGCAGTTCTTCCTGGCGCAAAATGATATCAGCGAGCTGACCAATGCCATGCAGTCGGCGATTCAGGACATCATGGCCAAGATATCATCGGGTACGGCGGTTGCCACCATCACCACATCCTCCAGTACCGACGACCATCTGATCCGGGCCAAGTTTCTGCCGGGCTCTTCCTGGCGGGGTTATCTGGAGAGCTTTACCATGCCGTACTACACCGGTGCTGACTCTAATTGGGAAGCCGGTGCGCTGTTAAACACCAGAGTTGGCGCAGAAGGCCATGCTGATCGCAAGATCTATACATTCATGACGAGCAACAACCCGAATAAACAGGCGTTCACAGCCAGCGGTGCTGTTAAAACTACTATGAAGAACCTCTGGGGGGTAACCCCCGGTGAAGCATCCGATATGATAAATTATATCCGCGGTGACACCACCGGTGACGGGGATAAATACAAAGACCGCAACAACTGGCTGCTGGGCGATATCGTCTATTCCACGCCCATTACGGTCGGCCCGCCCAAAGGCTGGTATTTTGATCATCCGGCTAAGACCGAACCGCCGGAATATGCCGATTACCCGGACTTCAAATACGATCACAGCACCCGCCAAACCATGATTTATGTGGGGGCCAATGACGGCATGCTGCACGCTTTTGATTCAGACACCGGGCAGGAAGAATGGGCCTTTATCCCTGAAAACCTCCACGTCAAGCTTAAGGACCTTACTGTGGCGGATTGTCATAAGTATTATGTGGATCTGACGCCTTATGTGACCGATGTCTGGGATGGCGACGAATGGCTTACCCTGTTGATCGGCGGCAACCGCTTCGGCGGCCAGGAATACTTTGCGCTGGATGTGACCGATCCGGCCCATGATGAATTTGCCACCCTGTGGGATGTGATCCCGTTTCCGGGTAAAATGTCGTCCACCATACCGATGGTGGGCAAAGTGAAAGCAGGCGCCGGTTCGGTCGATACCTGGGTGGCCGTCATTACCAGCGGTTACGATAGCTCGACCGTTGAAGGGCAAATCGCGGCCTTGGACATTACAGACGGAACCAAGGTCGCCATTTGGGATGACGCCGGCTCTTACGTGGACGAGTTGACGACCCAGGCCAAAGCGGCCCGGATTGCCGACAGTCCTTATTATACCTTGTCTTCCCCGGCGGCGCTGGACTCGGATATGGACGGTTATCTGGACCTGATTTATGCCGGTGACACCGAAGGTTCACTGTGGAAGTTCTACTATGATTATGTGGCTGACGCCTGGAAAAAAGTTGAGCTTTTCAACACCGGCGGTCAAGCCATCACCGCCACACCGGCGGTCGCGTTTGATCCCGCGGGTAACCTGCGGGTTTATTTCGGCACCGGCGCGTACCTGGAAGAAAGTGATAAAGACAATAATACCCGCAATGCCTTATACTGCCTGGTGGAAGAAAAGCAATCTCCGGGCAATGCCAACGACGGGCATTATACCGGGACGTCGTCCTTTACCGGTCAGCTGCAAGATCTGACAAACACCGTAACCAAAGACGAGTTTGATAATCTTGGCGCCGCCTTAAAAGCCAAAGCAACGGGTAAGGGCTGGTATTTCCAGCTGGATAATCCGGGAGCCTATCCGGCCGAACGGATGCTGAGCAGAGCACTGGTCGTCTCCGGAGTTGTTTTCTTTACCTCTTTTGTGCCGAATCAAGACATTTGCGGCTACGGCGGCAATGCCAGACTATATGCCGTCGATTACATATATGGTGTCGTAGATGAGTTGGTCTTGGATGAAATGCAAGTCGACGAAAGACATATTGATATCGGTGTGGGAATTCCGTCCGAGCCGGTGTTTTATTTCGATCCGGGCACGAAAGAGGTCAGTCTTATCGTTCAAAAGAGCGATTCCAACATAGTAACTAAGTTGCCCAACCTGAAAGAGAGGCCGATTCTTATTAAATCTTGGCGGGATCGATAATAATCGATTAATTGCAGGTCAAACCCGCAATCCCCGGCATAGACTTCAGGGGCGTGCGGGTTGGTTTTCTGCTTAGAGATTTGTCAAATTCAAAGATCTGAGCCCTTATTTATTTAAAGTTATTACCAATTTAGGCCGATAATAATAATGATTCATTGGTTTGATTTAACTATAAAATTTAAATAAGAACCTTAACTGTTTATAATTACGTGATATTTTGACACTACCGCTATGAATTGAAAATCGGCGGGCGGGCCTGAATTAAGCATCGACCCTATGATGGCACATAATCTGCGATATTTACGACAAGGAAATTTACGGTGCAGAAAAACTCCGGGTTTACCCTAGTGGAAGCTATGGTCGTCCTGGCAATAACAGCCATTGTGGCGACGATTGCAATACCCAATATGCTTGGATCGCGCAGCGACGCCAAACTCAGGGGTGCCGTGTCCAATTTAAACGGAGATTTGAACAGGGCAAAAATGATGGCCGTGCGAGAGAATGCCTTTGTGGTCGTTAATTTTTTTGCCGACCGCTATGAGATATTCGTCGATGATGGTGCCGGGGCCGGTGCCAACCCCGGAGATTGGATCAGGAGTGGGGACGAACTTGCCATATTAAACAGGTCGTTTCCGGCCGGTGTTGCCATCGACCTTGGGGCCACAGACTTTGACGGCAATCGAACGCGATATAACCGAAGAGGCTTGCCGGAAAACTTCGGTACAGTTGTGGTTGAGGCTTCCGACGGCGAGCAACAGCAGGTTCGACTCAATAGATTGGGTCGTATCGATATCCAGTAGTTTCGGAAGCAATAACGGGGGATTTGGTTGCAGAACAATCCACAAAGTTACCGGCTTTTTAACAACGAGCGAGGTATAAGCTTAATTGAAGTCCTGATTGCGATGGGAATTTTCAGCATCGGAATTTTGGCCATTGCCCAACTGCAGTTGTGGAACATCAGAAACAACGCGAACGGCAATTTCAGGACGATGGCCTCCATGCTGGCCCGCCAGCAAATGGAAACATTAAAAAACGAACTGGACGTAACCACGCTGAGTTCGGGCTCAGATCCCGATAACCCGCTCGATGCCGACGGCAATCCCGGGGGCATCTTCACGCGGACCTGGGTCGTTGACAATCCGCTGGGCGGCAGCACTTCGCGTCAGTTAGAGGTGACGGTCAGCTGGACCCGGTATGGGCAAAACCGCAGTGTGGTCCTGACTTCGATTACAAGAGGAAATGGAACCTGATGAACCGGCAATCGATATTTTCCATCATAAAGCCTGCGCGAGATTCGCGTGGCATCAGGGTCAAGGGGTTTACGCTGGTGGAACTGCTGATTGCTATGGCCGTGGGAGCAATCCTCCTAACGGCAATATACACGGTCTATGGGGGACTTACCCGGTCTTATACCGCCCAGAATGTGACCGCCGATATGCAGCAAGTGGTGCGGGCCGGCATTGATTTTATGGTGGAAGATATCATCCTGGCCGGTCTGAATCCCGAAGAGGCGGCCGGTATCGGGGTCGCAGTGGCCACGTCCACCTCCATTCGCTTCCTCGCCGACCTGAATATGAACGGCACGGCGGATGCGGGCAACTCCGAAGAGATTAGCTATTCGTACAACGCGGCCGGCAACCGGCTGGATCAATGCCTGGACGAAACCATCGGCGGTGCAGACTGCCAGCCCTTCATCGACGACGTCAGCAACATAAGGTTTACGTACCTGGACGGGGACGGCATCGATTTGGGTGACCCCGTGACGGCTGCCGATCTTGATGATATTCGCACCATCCTCATCTCGATGACGGTGCAGAAGCCGGCCGGCCGCCAGGGGCTGATCGCCCGGACCTACCGCACCCGAATCAGGTGCCGCAATCTGGGAATTTGATCGCACCGCCAGGTTTATCCGGCAGGACCCCGGCCGGAAGTCGGGCGGCCGGGTCAAAAAGGAGTCCGAACCATGAGACATGCAACATCGATTCTGAAGGACGAAGACGGGGCGGTTGTCATCACGGCTGCCGTCATGGTTTTGGTGATGCTGACCATTATGGGGCTGGCATCCGTGAACCTCAGCAACACCGAGGTGCGGATTTCCGGCTATGAGAGTGTTTACCTGCAAAATTTTTACACCGCCGAAGGGACCGCCATGGAATGCATCGAGATGCTGGAGGCCGTTGACGCTCCAAAAGATGCCGGTTTGGCCTGGCTGGAGACGACCGCCGGCGGCATCACGGCTGACCATCTTGTCGATAGCTCATTCTGGACTGCCGGCAATGGCAGCGTTACACCGCAGCCGTCGGCCGCGCTGCCTGACAGCCAGTTTGTGGTAGCCTATGAGGGCGTCATTGCGGGCTCGCTGGGCATCGGCCGGAGCAAAAAACATGCCTACACCATATATGGCCGATCAGCGACGCCCGGCAGGGGCGAATCAATCATCACGATCGGATACCTGGTGGCATCGAAGTAAAAACCCGGCAGGCGAAAGTCGGGCACGCAGGAGGTTACTAAAGTGAAAATCACAAAAACAAGATTAATCCGCATTTTACAGATAACAATCAGCATCGGTTTTTTGTGCCTGCTTAATCCCGGCAGCCTGTTCGCTACAGTTACGCTGCAGGCGCCGGGAGACTACAGCTTAACAAATTTTTCAGTCGGATCCACATATTACTTTGACAGAACCTATAAGATCGGAAGCCAGCCGGCCGGGTTTGAAAATTTCACGGCGATTAAAACAAGAAACAGAGATAAGGCTAATACCAGTTCAAATCTTCTCAGATTTACCCTTTCAGCAAATTCGACGGTTTATGTGGCATTTGACCGCCGGGCCACCGGTTTGCCAAGCTGGCTTAGCGGCTTTACGGCAACCGGTCAACGGGTTAACTCCAATGGTGATGGCAACGTGGGTTATTTTAACCTGTATAAAAAAATTATCCGGCCGGCCAGGTCACTCTTGGAGGTCCCAAGTGCTGCGGCGGTGCTAATGTCGGAACAAATTATTTTGTCTATATTGAAGAAGCGGCCTGGACCATCACGGCCAGCGCCGGTGCCAACGGCAGCATCGACCCGGACGGGGCCATCGCCGCGGCCAACCACGTCAACAAGACCTTCGATATCACCCCCGACCATTGTTACAGCGTGGCGGATGTGCTGGTCGACGGTTCATCCGTCGGGGCGGTCACGACGCATACCTTCTTCGATATCACCGCAAACCACACCATCGAGGCCAGTTTCCAGGTCGCGTCGACCTATACGGTCGATGTCACCGCCGGTTCCAACGGGAGCGTATCGCCGGGGGACACGACGCTGAACTGCGGCGCCGCTCAACCCTTCACCGTTACGGCCGACAGCGGCTACAAGATTCACGATGTCCTGGTGGACGGGGTCTCGGTGGTCGATCCCGCGACGGTCGGCAGCAGCTACACGCACACTTTTAGCGACATCGCCGCCAATCATACCCTGGCGGCCACCTTTACCGGTGAAAATGATTGTATCGTCACCACCGTTGCCGGTGCCAACGGCAGCATTTCGCCCGCGGGCCCGGTAGGTGTCGCCCCCGGTGCAACGAGAACCTTTTACATGAACCCGGACGCGGGTTATGACGTGACGGAGGTCCGGGTGGATGGCTCGTCGGTGGGCCTGGTGGGCGCCGTCGATGTCACCTGCGCGGGCAGCGATATTGAGATAGAAGCCAGCTTTGACTTCGGGGCGCCGGCGCCGGCGCTGGCAACCTGTGTCGATATTTCGCAGACGCCGCTGAATACCAAGGCACAACCGGCCGCGCCCCTGATCATGTTCGTTCTGGACAACTCGTCGAGCATGTTTTTTGAGATGATGACCGACGATAGCTCATTTGAGTTCGGAGGCAATAGTTACAGAAGATTGTGGGATCTCGACGGTGTGGGCGAAACTGTCCTTCCGGACAATCACCGCGGTCGATGGCTAAGCCAGTTCTCACCCTACAACAAAGTGTTTTACAATCCCCAGATGACGTACGAACCCTGGGTGAAATACTCGGACGCCGACACCGCGACCCCCCGGACGCATCCCATATTATATTCAGGCAGGAACGACCCCGACGGCATCGCCGGCGGCCGGATCGATCTGAGGCATGAGTTCACCAAGCTGGGCAACCGCACCACCGTCATCGTCGATAACGCGGACGACGGGTTTTCGGTGACCGCCGGCACGTTTAACAACGCCTATCACGACGACGCCTTCGCCGGCATTTATAAAGTGTCCGAGACCACTACGGATGTCAAATCGGTCCGCTGGACCCCCGGTCTCGAGCCCGCCCGGTATGATGTATACGTGCGCTGGGCCGCCGACGATGATCCCAACAATGTCCCGCAAAATGACTATTACGTCGTGCCGGACGGCGCCACCACGTACGGTCCCTACCGTAAGAACCACCGGGAGGGCGGCGGGAGCTGGGTCAGGCTGGGCGGGTTTAACTTTACCGCCGCCGGTTACGTCGGCCTCCAAAATGACGATGGCAACTTGGGATTTATGACCGCCGACGCCGTCAAGTTTGTGCCCCAACAAAATATCACCAGCATCAGCGTCAAAAACGCCCATTACTACACCTGGCATGACGCCGACAACGACGAGGCGCTGGACAACGGCGAAACCGTTTACCTGGTGAACTTTGTGAACGGCACCCGCCACTGGTATATATACGACGACGACGGGGACGATGTGGTCGAAAACACGGAGCTGACCCGGGTCTCTGAAAACAGCGTCCCGGCCGGGGTCAGGCCCAACGATGCGGCCGACGACCTGCAGAACTTTGCCAACTGGTTCAAGTATCATCGCCGGCGGTCTATTGCCGCACAAGCAGCCATGGCCGAGGTGATCAACGACGCCGAAGGCGTGCAGATCGGCATCGTCACTATCACCAGAAATATGACCGTACCGGTAAAGAAAATCGGGGTCGACGGGGTCGACGCGCGCGATTCCCTGCTGGATGACCTTTACGCCATTGAATTCCATAACGGCACCCCGCTGCGGGAAGGGCTCGAGGTTGCCGGGCAGTATTTTCACGCCAATGACGGCATCAACCCCGCCGGCCTCGGCGCTTCGCCGTTTGCCTCAAAGGCGGACGGCGGCGAATGCCAGCAGTGTTTTGCGATTCTCATCGGCGACGGTTCCTGGAAGGACAAGGGTCACAATCGGTTTCCATATACCGACGTCAGCGTCGGAAACGCAGACGGCGATAACAACAGCCCCTGGGACGGCGGGGTTTACGGCGACAACTATGCCAGGACCCTGGCCGACGTGGCCATGTATTACTACGAAAATGACCTTGTCGACGACGCCACCCTGGCAGATCACGTGCCGACCAACGCCCGCGATTCGGCCACCCATCAGCACATGGTGACCTACACCATCTCCTTCGGTAGAACACCGAATATCGTGCTGGACCCGGATTACCTGGAAACCGGCAATTACCCGACCTGGACCAATCCCTGGAGCAACCAGGACAATGTAAAAATCGACGACATTATTCACGCCGCGATCAACGGCCGCGGGCGTTATTTCGAGGCCCAAAACCCCGAAGAGCTGACGAACGACCTGCTCACCATTCTGAAAGAGGTCAAGCAATTCGCCGCCTCGTCCGCGTCGGTCGCGGTCAACGGCGATGAATTGTACACCCGGATCAACGACAGCGTGGTGCTGCACCAGTCCAAGTATTACAGTGGCTTCTGGCATGGGGACGTGCTGGCTTACAGCCTGGACTTTACCACCGGCCAGCTGGTCCAGCCGGCCCTGTGGTCGGCCGCCCAGGCCATGAGCCTGCAATCGGACGACGACCGCATCCTGGCGACCTTCGACGGGACCTCAGCCGGGATCCCCTTCCGGTTCGACAGTCTGGAAACGCATCACAAAGACCTGCTGGACGCGAGCTGGCAAACCGATGACGGCAACGCCCGTGACATTGTCGATTATGTGCGCGGCGATGCCGGCAACGAAATCGACAACGGCGGCACCTTCCGCAATCGCACCTGGGCGGTTCGTGATGACCTGCACCCCTACAACGGATCGGTGATCACCTCATCCGCGCTGGGCACTATCGTTCACTCTTCGCCGGTCCATCACGAAGGGGTCCTGTATGTCGGCGCCAACGACGGCATGCTCCACGCCCTGGACGCCGGCACCGGCCGGGAATTATTCGGATACGTTCCGTTTCAGGTATTCGGCAATCTCAAAGGGCTGCCCGAAACGCCTTTCACCCATAAATACTTCGTGGATCTGACGCCCACTGTGGCCGAGGTCGAGCTGTCCGGTACGGATGCCACCCTGCTGGTGGGCGGCCTGGGCGGGGGCGGACGCGGCTATTTTGCGCTGAACGTGACCGATGTCGAATCATCCGGCACCGTTTTCCCGGCCAGTGAAAGCGACCTGGCGGATATGGTGATGTGGGAATATCCGGATATGGCAACCGAAAACGCTGAATACGCTGATCTGGGTTACTCCTACAGTCAGCCTGCCGTGGTGGCGACTTACGATCCAAGCCACCCGTATGTGGTTATCTTCGGCAACGGCTATAACAGCCCCAACAAACAGGCCGTGCTGTTCATTCTCGACCCGGAAACCGGCGATCTGCTCAAGCGTATTCCGACGGTGAGCGTCGCCGACTGCAACGGGCTCTCGACACCGCTCGTCGTAGATGTCAACGCCGATAAGAAGGCGGACTATGTCTATGCCGGCGATCTGCTGGGGAACATGTGGAAATTTGACCTGACCGCGGACAGTATCGCCAACTGGGATGTCGCATTCAGCGCGTCCGGCACCAACAAACCGCTGTTTACAACCGATAGCCAACCGATCACAACCCGCCCGGATGTGAGGTTTCATTGCGACAAAGACGGCTATCTGGTTATGTTCGGCACCGGCAAGTACCTGGAGGATAGCGATGCCGGCGACACCAGCCCCCAGGCCATTTACGGCATCTGGGATTATGGCGATGACGAAGACGACGGCGAGTATGTCGGGGTCCTGAGCAGCGGAACTTTTGCACCCGCCGCGCAGTTGCCGGGAGGCTCGCAATCGCTTCTGCAACAGGGTGTCGACGAACTTCAAACAGCCAACAACGTCAACTACCGGGTGTTGACCGCCGGCGTTCCGGATTGGACAACCACGAGGGTGAACCCGGACACCGGCGATTGCGGCGACTTCAGCGGTGTCGGCGAGGATTGTGACCCGAACCCACCCGGCACCCGGCCCGATCCCATCCGGGATATCGGGTGGTATATTGATCTGCCGGAACCAGGGGAGCGGGTGGTCAGTAACGTCATCGCGCGGGAGGAAAACCTGATCGTCGTCACCCATACCCCCAGCGATGACAATTGCAACCCCGGCGGCTCGTCCTGGGTGATGGTTTTGGATGCCTGCACCGGCGGTCGCCTGGGCGAAGCCAATTTCGATGTCAATGGTGACGAGGAGATTGACGATCAGGATAAATTGTTGATTAAGGCCAACACGGCCGACGAAATCGAGGCTTCGCCGACCGGAGTTCAATTTGGCGGTCAGCTCCAGTCGCCATCGATCATCATCCAGCCGGGGGGCAAAGAAAATTTATACCTGAGCTCTTCCGAGGGCGATGTCAAGTTGCTGCTGGAAAAAGCGCCCAGACTGGGTATGTATTTTTGGAATCTGTACCGGCCCTAGTGCTCAACGAGACGAGGGACCACGGTGTTATTGAAGATTGAAGATTGAAAATGCCGTAAAAAGTCATTGAAGTGCCTGGATACCCGCCTTCGCGGGTATGACGCGATCTATATCTATCTGAAATCAAATCACTTATCGTCATTCCCGCGAAGGCAGGGATTTTATGGAGCTAAATAATTTAACATTTTTGTGTTGGTTATCAAAAATTGGTTTCTGTGTCCATCACTAATAAATATTTTCGGTAAAATAATGACAAATAAAATATGGCGGTTTTATAAT
>Ga0209678_1000342_pt1 | contig 16791 bp, 15 predicted proteins | sample WorMetilvaeELBA1_FD_187404 | JGI IMG/M metagenome (GOLD analysis project Ga0209678, IMG submission 187404) | Marine gutless worms symbiont microbial communities from Max Planck institute for Marine Microbiology, Germany - Olavius ilvae ELBA.1... ...
ACAATCCATCCGTACATATGTCGCAAAAACCATATGACGTATTTTCTACAAGGTTATACGCGCTTGTAGTCATTTAATTAAAGGGTACTAGTGGTAAGCATTGGGACAGTCTATATGGTCAGCATTGAGACTGTCCCAATGCTGACCATATAGTGGGCTGCTATGGGACAAAACATTGCGTTTCCTACACTCTTGTCGAAAATGTGCATGGACGTCTGCACATAAATTGTGTACCTTGCCTGCGTGCACAAACAAGTGCACGGAAGAACCGGAGAACCAGCTTAAACCAGCTTGAACGATCAGTCGCAAAGCATCACGGTATTTGTTGTTGTTGATTTGTTGTTGAATTTGGCGGTACATTCGACAGATTGTTATTCATATTGTTGTTCAGTTCATCTACAACTTAATTGTAAGTATTAAACTGCTACATACCAGTAGTTTGCCAGTATAGTGGATGAAAATTTGATGTAAATAGCGTTACAATTAGCGACGATCTTGGAAAATGGACAATCCGACACCGGCGTGACAAGCTGAGTCATAGATGTAGCGTTTTGAATTTGGCTAAATCTGCGGCGGTAAATACCGCCGCACTGAGTGCCGATATTTGCTAGAGTGGCGGTAAACCGCCCTCTATTGAACAGGGGCCACATGCTGGCTGCACTGCATTCAATGCCATTGTGATTGCCCGTAAGTAGCACAGGCACGGCCAGTTGAAGTCTATGTAAAATGCGCCGCACTACCAACACCTGCTCTTGTGTTGGCTAAAGCATATTTCCTGTTTAGGTCTATTACTGTTGGCCTTACATACAGAACTTTTGAGCTGCTAAGATGTAATTGTTATAATATGTACAGACTGTAAAATTAACTGGCCTTAGTAGTTACTTTTATTAGTATATGCCGGGCAGTATAAAACCAGACGGAACAGCAATTAGCAGTTTAAAGGGCGATTGTTAGGGTTAGTGCAGGCTTCATGTGTCTTTTAGGGTCAGTGTTTACGGTTAGGGCCAGTTTTACACAGACGGAACAGCCCCAGCTAGACGGAACGACGGAACGCACGGACGTGCTTGTTCCCTCGTTCCGTATACCTGGGGCTGTTCCGTCCGTTCCGTCTGTTCCGTCTGGTTTTATACTGCCCCGTATATGCTACAATAAGAAGCTAGACTGTTATATGGAACTAATTATCAATAATGTTTTACTGTGTGTTTTACCGCCGCAGAAGTCATCAAGACTGCAGCGTTTCTCATTCTGTCTGTCATTTCGTCTGTCATCACCAAGCCTGCACTGGCATAAAGCGGGAACGATGCGGGCAGACACCCCGGGTGCAGTACAAGTCCACCTGACCCCCTGACAAAAGCCTCCCCCAGGAAATATGCCCCGGACATACCCCCCCCCCAGATGAACTGGCGATGGCGACACCCGGGTTGCCGGGTGCGGTGCTAGTGACCGCTGCAGAAGAAAATTAAAATCCAACTTTCACATGCGTCAGCAGCTATCTGCTGAAAGCATGTAATAGCTATGGAAGTCCGTCCGTCTGTCTGTCTGTCACACGCTGGAATTGTATCAAAACGGTTAATCCTATGATCATGGGGTTTTTGCGACATGATAGCCCCAGGACTCTAGTTTCACAAAGTCCAAACATCGTCCAAAAATTCGAAGGGGGCCACACCCGCGAACCCGTTGAATGGGTCGGGTCTGAAAATTTTGTGAAAATCAGACTTCGCTATATCTCGGAAGGGGTGCATCGTAGTGTCATAGTTAGTATTATTCATGAATAGCAAATCGCAGTAGCCGATTCAGAATTTGCAATCGGATTTCAAAACGGAAGTAGAATAACGCCGGAAAAGTGCATGCGTAGTGAAAATTTTGCAAAAATCGGCCGAAAACGTTATCATATCGCCAAACGGTTGAATCAAGGATCATGGGGTTTCACCAGATGATAGCCCCAGGACTCTAGTTTCAGAAAATGCAAACAATGTCCACAAATTCGAAGGGGGTCACCTGCCTCCCTGAGCGAACCTGTTGAATGCGACAGGGGTGCGAAAATTTGGCAAAATCCGGACTGAGTCGATATATCTCGGAAACGGTGCGATGTAGCTTCACACAATTATTGGCTAATAGCAAATCGACATCGCTGATTCGGAATCTGCAATCTGATTTCAAACTGGAAGCAGAATTACGAAAATTTGCAAAAAATAGCCGAAAACGTCATCGAGTCGCGGAAGTTTGGACACTTTTATACGATATCGAGGTCGCCGATTCCGAATCTGACATCGGATTTACTACCGAAAGTAGACTTATGCCGCAATGGCACATGCATGGTGAAAATTTCACCAAAATGGCCCTAAACGTTCTATCGGTGAAATTTGAACACTTTTATAGGAAATCGGGGTCAGTGAGTCCGAATCTGATGTCAGATTTGTCACCCAAAGTGCAAATACAGCGCAATCTCAATTAACCCAGCACCCGTGTAACACAGTGCTGCTGATGCACTTCCAGTCGGCGGTAGCAGACCTTCTTGTTTTTGATTGGCGATATTTACCACCATGTGCACTAGTGACCGTGTGGCAGAGTGCTGAAACAGCGATTGCGTGGTCATCGGTTCAAATCTCGGCCACAGCTACTTTACACCTACACCAACTCAGCGTTCCATCCCTCTGGGGTCGGTAAGTGAGTAGCTAGCTGCCCTCAGGTGTGTGACAGTACTAGAAATAGTGGTGACGTGGCCTGGGGAATGCCGGCAGGTAAAGGCAGGTGTAGTATAATTTGCAGGTAACACTGTGTTATTCTCGCCTGAGCACTTTGAGGTGCATTGCTAAAATGCACTATACAAATACTCACCCTTTACCGTTTACCTTTACTCGCTGCCAAACCACTGTTTTACCAGCAATTCACCACTTCCAGAGGGCGGGGGCATATTGTGATGGCCACATTCCACATAGCTTGTTGAGAACTATTTTGTTTTGTCAAAACAAGGCTGATGCCAGAATATACCAGGGGCCATGTTATTTGAGACGTAGTGCAGTATACAGATAGGATTTCACAACTTTGACATGTTAAAAGTAAAACAACTTTGACCTTGAAGCTTTGCACTGCCTGTTGTTGTAGGGTGGTGAATCATTCAGGGCATACACATCATGTTTGTGTGCTATGTATGTTCCAAATCTGAGCCAACTCTGACTAAGTTTCGGTCTCATCTACAGCGGCATCATGTCGTTGGAGAGCTGACATACCCTGCTCTCTGTTGTTTTTGCAAAAGTTCTTTTGCCACAGTATATAATTTAATACGCCATGTTAATAGCTTTCATGGTTCAGTGGAGAATGATATGACGGTGTGTGGTGTTGTACCATTAAACACAGTTGAGTTTTCTTGTAACAACGATGACATGGAGTGTATTGATGATGCTGATACACATGTTGCCACAGAGTGTGATCTTTCTGATATGCATGGTGATTTGCGCGCAGAAGGCATATCTTTGGTTGCTGGCTTACGGGCCAATAGCAGCATACCATTCAGTGTGGTACCTGGTGTTGTTCAGTCATTTAATCAGATGTCAAGTTCTCTAGTGTCTCTAGTACAGGCAGAAACACTGAACTGCCTAGTGTCATCTGGTGTCGAGAGTAGTTTGATCACTGATGTGAAAACGCACTTGGATGCAAAACTTTATGACTGTAGGGAGCCTCTCGAATTTCTGTCTTCACGATACAAGCAAGACGGTTTCTTTGACAGTCATGAACTTGCTGTGAAACCCGAGACAGTTGTCTTCGGAACTAATTTTTGCAGTCGCGGGGGAACAAGCAGACTCGTTTATGACTCATTTCAATATGTCTCTGTGCAAAAGACATTGCATAGCTTAATGCAGAACAGGTCATTTGTTGAGATAATGCTGGAGGACAGATGTGTGCCAGGCATTATAGAAGAATTTGTGGATGGGGACAAATATAAGACCCACCCTTTGTTTAGTGACTCCAGCAAACTCTCCGTCATGATTCAACTGTTCTACGATGGATTGGGTGTCACCAATCCATTACGAGGTCACAGTACATTGCATAATGTTGGAGTGTTTTTTTACACGATAAAAAACATTGCTCAGCAGTTTAACTCGTGTTTTGCTAACGTTCACTTACTTGCTTTGTGCAAGTCAAAAGACTTGAAGAAGTATGGTTTTGAGCCTGTGTTACAAAAATTTGTTGCCGAGATGACCTTACTGGGCAAGAATGGATTCACAGGCGAGTTTCCAGTCATTGGGGAACAAACTGTTTACGCCAGCCTGTGCCAGGTGACGTGTGATAATCTGGCACTAAATGGCATTCTCGGATTTATCGAGTCTTTTTCTAGTGACCACTACTGTACTGTTTGCTATGCAACACAAGACGAAATTCAGGTCAACTTTCGCGAGGAGTTATTTCAAAGGCGCACTCTTCATGAATATAATGAAGACGTCAGTACTCTAAATCAGGGACCACCACATGGCAAGAATCATGTGAGGGGTGTAAAATTTGATTGTGTGCTGAATGAAATTGATGGCTACCATGTAACTGAGAACTGGAGTCTAGACATTATGCACATTATACTCGAGGGCATAGTACCACTGGAAATAGGCTGCATTTTGCATGGTTTGTGTGTTGTTGACAAAGTCATTTCTTTTTACAGTGTTAATTGCAAGCTACAGTTGTTTTGGGGAAGGATTACTGTTGAAAAAACTCACAAACCTCTGCAGCTTGCTAAGCTAATGGAACCGGGACAGGGATTGAATCCAACAATGAAAGCGTTGCAGTATTGGACATTGCTGAAATACTTACCACTGGCTTTGGGGGGATCTGTGAGTGATGACAATAAACACTGGCACTTTTTATTGCACCTGTCACATGTCGTTGACCTGATATTTGCTCCGAAATTCACACACGCCATGGTCTGCTATATGAGGTCCGTCATTGAAGACCACTTGACGCAATATGTTCAGCTTTATGGCAATAATGACGGAGTTCGAGTTCGTCCAAAACACCACTTTTTGGTTCATTTGCCAAGCATTGTCTTGAAATCAGGACCACTAGTTGGCATGAGTTGCCTTCGCTATGAACTCAAGAATTCTTTCTTTAAACGATCTGCTAACACTGTCTGTAATTTCACCAATATATGCCGAACACTGGCTCATCGACACCAGCAGCGGGCTTTGTATTCTCTGCTGTCAAATGCTCACTGTCGCAAGATGCCAGTTGTTGCACGCCAGAACCTGGCTGTTGTTAGTAGTTTGACATTTGGCTCACTGCTGTGTGACAAGCTGGGATTAATGTATGAAGAACAAGTTGCAGTAGCAGTTAAGCTTTGCATGGCCAGTGTGGAATACAGACAAGGGTCATACATAGTGATAGACATCTGTGCAGAAACCGGTGATCTGATTTTTGGCCGAATAGTTAACTTTGTTTCATGCAGTCACAGTGATGAGTGGTACATTGTGGTGGAATGTCTCAAAACACTTGAGTTTTGGGCTCATTTCCATGCATATGCTGTTAGACATTTGCTGCCTGCAGTGTTCAGGGTGTTGGCTGTTGATGAAATGCTAGATCATCATCCACTGTACTGCCACTCAGCTGTGACAAATGGCGTACAGCAGAGGTTGATTCGTGCTCCTTACCACATATTTAAGCCATAGTGAGCTAGTTGCTAGTGTGTGCCATCGGGTGGAGCAGCTATTTTAATCGCTGCTGTTTGATTTTCTGCCTCTGTCCACAAGATATCTTAAAAACGGGTTAACAGATCTTGCCCAAACTTGATGGGGGGGACAAGGGGGTAATCTGCTACAGATCACTAACTTTTGATTTTTACCAACTGTGTAGTGCATGCATTATGTGATAGTGTGGACTGTACAGTTTTCTGTTGCACTTGGTTTGTTGCACAGTTGGCTACTGCGGTTCAGACAATATGCTGGTTTCCGTTTATGAACTGATGTACATAGTTCACAAGTTGATTCTGAAGCCTTTTGTGACATTTCTGTATAGTGCGACATGCACATGGTGTTGCTGAATGTGTAGTTGAGTAGTTGAAAGATGAGTGACTTTGATGAGCTCTTGTCTACCCTGGCAGCTGTCGTTGGACAAGAGAGACTGCCAGAAGAGGTTGAAAGCAACCTAAGAGGTATATTTGTGTGTTTTCTTCTCATTACTGCTACCACATAAACACTTATTTTTTTCTGAGGCATAATACGCCGGAGAGTTCAAGCCTAGTGCACCAGCATCGATGACGTTATTTGCACGATAATGATTATTTTCAGCAGGAAAAGCATGCGAATTTGTCAGGTGGCTGCCATGGTAATGTCATAGGCATGCACATATGGCTTGGTCAATCGGTATTTTGCTATTGTGTGACAGCTGACTAGTACTGTATATTGTTCTTGTCATTATCCAGTATTACTATTATACAATGGTAATATCTTACAGATCAGCCAATAACTCCAATGAGATACGTCAGTGCTGGCATAGTATCAGTCCAAGCCACTTGTGGCGAAGACTGATACTGCGTCAGCACTGACAGTCCTGTTTGACTTATCATCGGTGGATCCATAAGATATTACTTTTACTGCTGGCATTTTTGAGCTCGATTCTACGTTATCAGCCTCTGAAGTTATCATCAGCTGAATAAGCGATAATATAATAATGACAGTTTGTTGCGAAGACACGACATATACAGTGCATGGTGCCCGACCATCAATATTTAACTTTGTGTTTACGTTACTGCAGATCAACAGATTACAACGAAGCAGCGTGTGCTGCTATTAGATGACAACGATCTTAAGGAGTTGGGCTTTGTAATGGGCCCTCGAAAGCTGCTACTTCATTGGATACGTTGTGAGAATGGGCCGCAGACTCCCAATGGTAGCTGCAGTACTCCAAGCCGTGGTACTAACAGTCCTGCGTCCAGTGCTAGCAGAAGCTACAGCAGTACACCAAGCCGTACCAGCAGTCCAGTGCCTAGCACGTCTGCACAATCTACTGACAGCCCAGTAACAGCCACTCCTGTTTCAGCAGCTCGTGCAGAATGCCACGTCAGGAAATTTCAGGTAAATTTCAAACTTACTGTCATTATGCGACAGCGTTGAATGTGACTATGTACACATGTCAGCAGTAAGCCTGCTGACGTCACAGGGTTAGAATTCCGTAAGTCCGTCTGTCTGTCCATCACACCCTAGTATTGTGTCCACCTGGCTGACCCTGTGAGATAAACTGGTTTATACATTATGCTGTATTTATATCTTGTTATTTCAGTTCAGTTTTCTGAGTTCCAGATGTGTGTGACAACTTTTGAACAATATGATAATTATGGTGGCAATGACTTGAGTGGCCGGTCAGATGATCATTTTTGCCTGTCAGTATGTCAGTTTGTCAGTTATTGCAGTACAGAAACACATTGTGGATTGACATGAGACTAGGTGTATGTAATACGTGTTACCCATCATTCTTTTTGATTGCATCAAAAAAACCCTGTTTGTAGTAGGATTTGGATATTTGTAGTGGAACTTGCATACTTCAACTTCAAGGGATGTCAGTGTGATTGCACTAACCGCTAATTGTATGTGTGAAGAACTTTCGAGTCGATGACCTGCTGAGAGGGAAGTCAACACAGAAGTTTGATGGAGCCAAACTGGTGGAGCGACTGCAGGCCGGCGTGATGTACTGTAAGGAAGAACGATCCTTCCTCACCAAAACAGTCTGCAGATACCTCATGGCACATTGTCAGACGTAAGTGTTGTTTCACTAATATGCCAAACACTGGCACATCGACATCAACATTGGTCTTTGTAATCTGTGATGCACTTAATTATGTGACATTATTGACTTCTGTTCTCTGATAGCTTTTAAACGATCTTTCCATACAGTGGATCTCTCCGTCTTCTGCACTGGCTCTGTCTAATTGTCTCAATGTAAGTATGTTGGTGTGTATTTCAATCTCCTGGGTATTCTAGACTTTAGGCAGTTTTAGTCTCACTGTCCTTGTTTATATTGCTTACGCGGTTTTGTCAGCATCAGCTGTGCATCTTTTCGACTTGTAATCACACACTCGCACGGTAGTGTTATAAGGCTGACGATCAAAGTCAATGGGCAAACCTGAAATTCCATTATGCGCGAAATTGCGCGTTGAAATGTTTACTCGGCTTCTTATTTTTTGGGGTTCTTCCAACTCCCCCAGCCAAAGCCCCTGGACCGATTTTCACGCAAAATACGTCATTGTAGTTGCTGCTGCCCTTTCTTACGTATGTGCGGTTTAATTTGATCGCGTTAAAAGTCAGTGAAAGTCTGTCTTGGTAGCTGGAAAAGTCAATGAAAATCAGGGAATTAAATTTTGGAAGACCTGTATGAACCATGTGATGACGATAATAAGTGCCTTCGTTGTGTTGTAATACTGCAGCCAGGATGACCCCACCATGGAAGAAAAGGTCGACATGGCGCAGTCCATTGTCAACGCATTTCCTGTATTGAAGGAGGCTGGAACTGGTGGATATGTATGTATTTTTGAATTTGGGAAAAAAAATATTTGTTGTTGAGCCCCTGGAACATAGCTTCAAATTCACCCATGGTCAGCAATAAAGACGTAGGTCAAGACAGTATATACGGTTTCTGTTTCATTTGCCATATTAACTATATTTCTGGCTTGTACTGTTTCTGTGATATTGTATCAGCATATTAAGGACACCTTTATAGGAAATCGGGGTCTGCAAGTCCGAGTCTGATATCCTGGCAGAATTCTGCTCAAAAAAATTGAAAATTCTGCATGCAAATTCTGCACAGCTTTTCTGGCTGTTTTTCTACGGTAAAAACCGTAAAATTATCTGTCATATTGCTGTACTACACACGATACACAACACTGTTACTCGAGAAGCCGGCAACTGCTAGTTGTTAACTATTAATGAATGACTTTGACATAAGTACGGACGTCACTTCCGCTAATGCAGTCTGCAGCACCAAGTAATAATTAAGTAAACGCACACTGGAAACTGTGGCATGGAAGTGTTTAGGCCTAAAGTTGGCCTCCTTGTTACTGCCAGTTGTCAACCCTGTGGCATAGCAAGTTTCTTACGGATCTGTTTGCATGTCAGGGAGAATTCTGTGACCCGAAGTCGCACACGGGTTACATCAACTACTACGTGCGGACAGTGCGGTCGCGGTCAACAGACGTCACGACACGCTGGACACATCCGAAGAAACGCAGACTGTAAGTAGACCATTTGAACCTTTGTGTGAAGTAGTGTGGAAATTAAGCTAAAAATCTGTTTTTGTGTATGTATGTCTGTCTGTCTGTCACCGGCATAACTCAAAAATGGGTGGACGGCTTTGGCTGAAATTTTGGATGCAGGTACCACTTCGGGCAAGGATGAACTGATTAATGTTTGGGGGTTCCCCGCTATATATTTCCCCTTGATAAATTAACCCGCCCCCACTATGAACAATTATTCCCCTCGGCGCATTCGGCTGAAATTTTGTGTGCGGATCCAATTTAAGCCAATGAAGAACTGTTTCGCATTTGGGGATTCCCCGTGAAAAATACCCCTCCCCCACAGAGAAGCTACATCCTTGTCAGAGGTTTGCATTTGAGCACTATCTAGTTAAGTCTGTGACACTTCGGAGCATTGCCTATGCACTACTTACTGTGTAATATCTGGCTGTTGTGACAGTCCATCCTTCTGTGTTTCTTGTTCAAGAATTTTGGCGTATATGTTGAACAGTGTTCAAGGCACAGATAAAGATACCAGATATGAATCATAGGGACTCACACGTAATGCTTTGAGTGCAAACATTGGTGATAACCTTGAGTAATCTTCAGAATACAGGGGTAGGCATAATATTGCTGTTAGTGACTTTTCATCTATATCTCATTAGAAATTCAAGTTATACACAAACTTACGAGAATTTGTGATGTGCAATGACTGTAGTCCACACATTTTCGTACATTTTGAATATGTTTCTGATGTTTAGTATTGTATAGCTCGGCTTCTTACGTGGTAGCTAAGTTTTTTTGTGTGCTGCAGGGATGAATCAGTGCAGCCAGATGATGGTGATGACGTTCGTAACCTTCGTGAAAGACGACCAAATGCGAGCAACCGTGTGGAACTGCTGCAGCTAATGGACACCACTCGTGATGAACGACGTATGTGGATCAGCTCTAAAAAGCCGTCCATCACTGAAATTCTGCAAACATATCCTCGGTTCCAGGACATTGATACAGCTGTAAGTTGTCTGTCCATCTAGTTCGGATCACGGAGTTTAAATCTGACGTTATGGTTATTACAGGAAGTAGAAATGTAGAACAATCTTACATGAGAAGTGAAAATACACTGAAAATGGCCTGAAAAATGCTGTCAGGGGTCAGAGAATGCGAATCTGGAGTCAGATTTGTCACTGGAAGTACAAATATAGCAGAATCACGCATGTGCACTGTACAGGTTAAATGTAGCCAAAATGACTACAGACTTCACTATATCGCTAAACTTTGGCTGAGTCTGTATGTGAATCTGTACGATGAAGTTTTCTTTATTGTGTGACAACCATAATGCCTGCACACCACAGCACTGCTGGCGTGCAGTCTGTTGGTGGTAGCTGGCTTCTTGTTATTTTAGTTTTAGTTGCATCCATTGGTCTTGGTCTGAGGAGGCATGCTGTCAGTTTAGTCAAGTCAGTAGAAGATTGAAAATTGTTTTTATTGATAACTCTGCAAAATGAAATGATTTGCATTAAACCACTCACAGTAACTCTTAACGATTGTTAGTAAGGGTGTTGTTCTGTTGTGATTGTCACTGTGCAGTTGAAGGAAGAGTTTGCCTCCATTGTGCCCAACAGCAAGTCGCTGATGGCCGAGTTTCAGCCGCTGAAGTCAAAGATACTGACTGTGGCGGCAAACAGTTCACCAGCGTCGACAGTTCTGAGTGTGATTGACAATGATTTGGATGAAGGTAACAGTGTTTGGTTTTTTGTGCACTACTGTACACGGTGTGGCTTTTGGTCATTATGTACTTGTTATCAGTATCTACATTGGATTCTAACATTTGAAATGTAGCACAATCGTGTTACCAGATATTGCAGTATGAATGGTTGAATGACTGCATTTGGTGGTTAACTTTGTTGTTGCATTTGGCTTTACTGTTCACTGTGACTCGAGAAACTGACTTTTACCTTTGACTGCTAGCAGTCTGGAGTGAAAATGTACGGTTTCTTGCAGTATCGAACCACTTAGCAAATTAGAAGCATTGCAAAACTCAAGTCGTACAAAGCCAAGTTGTACGTATATGACTTAACTTGACTAGTGCTTTGTAGGGGGACAGAGGCATTGGTGGAACTATTATGCCATGAATTGAATGCCTATATTGTATATATAAGTTGTATTAAATGGCTGAGTTGTTGTTGTTGTGCTTGATTTCAGACACAAAAAGTGAGGTTGCCTTTAAGTGCTTGGTGGTGATGTTGCCGGCGCCACCAAAGAGAGGTGTACGTACGCCGAAGCCACTGCCGACCACGTGCATTGGCTTCTTTTTTAATGACTGCAAGGTATGTAGTCTTTGCTGATATTTGGACCAGTTATATGCAGGGGAGGCACCACGAGGGGGCTTTAGGCGTTGGTTGGTGGCGTAGTACAGTGGTTAGAACACCGGTCTTCAGCCGGCGTTCTTTCCACGAACTGCGCCCGATTTATAGCGTCGATAGCTTACCACTCGAGGGTAGGCCGTCCGCTATAGGTCAGCCAACCAGGTCAACTCAGCCTTCCATCCCTCCGGGGTCGGTAAATGAGTAGTAATCCATGTAATTAGGTACATGGGTTACGGAGGTGAGGACCGTTGTACGGCTGATGGGTGTGTCGTGTCGCGGTCCCGTGTTATGCTGCAGGTCTGTAGCCTGTTAGCGCAGGCTGCAGCTTGCGGGCTGTGGCATGATCTCCTCTCAGTGATGAGAGCGCGTTAGAGGCGTGGTTCACGCGACGACGCGCTATACAAATCCACGTTACCTTTACCTACCTTTAGCCCCCCATCGGGGATGGCTTGCCCCCCCCCCCCCCCCCCCGTTGGGGAATTTAGGTGTTTGTGTTGGGACTGCTTGATTGCCATTTTAACAGAAGACAGAAGAAAACACTCATTTCGCTTCAGTATTTTTATTTTCCTAGCTATTTATCCTCTTAATACAGTTTTCAATGTGTGAAACAGCCAAATTTCCAGTACTAACATTTGCATAATATGAACTAGATGAAATGTGGTACAGCGACGTCGCTTACTGCTGTTGCATGCTGGCTGCAGTTGCGGCTGTGACAGCGACGTGTCTGTCATTTTGTATAGCCAGGTTGGACATGGACTGTTGGTTTTCTGTGGATGGAAATTAATTAGTTGGTCAACTGTTGATTACTGTTGTGCGTGATTCATAGGACAGCACAGTGGAAGAGGCCGTGGTGCAGCTGCGAGAAGCTGGATGCCTGCAGCCATGTCTGTTTCGTGTCGGTACTCAGTGCTACATAAAGGCAGACAACACGGCTATACCACTGTCCAGTGCAAGTTGCTTCACTGAGGCGGTGGAGTACTTGCTGATGGCCTTCTGGGTCTTCAACGTCGAATACCCAGCTCCTCTCCGTCTCTTTTACCAGTTCGTTGAGGGTCTGCTTGGCGTTGGCACTAAGAAGAATAGTGCTGTTCTGCGTGATCTACGCCGTATGCTAGATCATGCAGAGTAAAGCACAGATCATGCGGAACAGCACTGGTACATTATATCGTAGTCCAGTATGTTCTTTGTAGTTTAAATTGTGGGTTTTCTTTGTGCATTGTATGGTTCAGTTTGATCATTGATTGTGGCATTGTTAGTGCTTTGATCATCTCCTATTATTTACAGAGTTGTCTGGTTGTGCACTTCATCTATGTTGTAGCTGCAGTCGGTATGAAGTCATATTCACCTTCAGTGTTGCCAACAAAGTTTGAGAAAAATTGTTTTCTGCAGTTTGATTTCTGTTAAAAAAGATGATTAACACATTTTTGTATGCTCTGTATCCACGTTTGTGCCTACCTTTTGCGATAATTATCATGTCATCAGCAAATACTCCACTGCCTCTGTGTTTTGTCTTCACTTTTAACTTTTTTTCATTGTCATCGTAGGCCTGTATGTTGAGATTTATATGTTTACATTGTCAAGTAGACCCCTCAGCCATAGCCGATAGCTGGATTAGCCGCAACATTTCTATATGCCGAAAATAATCAGCCGGTCCACGAAAATCTGATATTCTGATTATTAGATTGATAAAACTAGTGATGTAGTTTTGACCAAGGTTTATACAGACATGACTTGTTCGTGCACTTTTTATTAAAGTGAATCTGCTGAGGCTGAGCTGTACAAGTAGAAAAGCTGCAATGTTATACATCATTTCCTACTGTCTGCTTTTTCATCCGTATTTTATCTGCAGTTGTTCACATTCAGCCATAAATTATCCAAATTTTCCAATTTGCACATAAATTTGGCTAATCCGAATTGGAATATCAGTCGAAAATGTGTGTAATCCATCTGAATTTTTAGAAACATTTGGCTAAGGGTCTATTGTCAAGTGCCGCCATCCATGTCTTATAGGGGCACTATAGAAATTGTCGTTGACTGATTGATTGATGCTGCGTGAATATTTGCAATATTTACACTGACAGTATTAATTACTTGCATGTGGTGCTACCACTATACTTGTGTTACATCACATGAGTCATTTGCTCATGTTATTTTGTAGTCTGGTTTTTACAGTCCTGGTATTTCTTCAGAATTTTTTGCTGTATTGCATCTGTTGAGAATCAGTATTCTGTTGTCAGGTGGGACAACTTTCGTTGCTTGAGTCACGTTGCTGTTTGTATTGTATGGTTGTGCTTGCTGGTACTGAAGTGTTGTGCAATATGGACTTGGTGCTAATTGTTGGATCAGTTTCAGTTGCAACAGTATTATTTTTTGACTTCATTGGTATGTGCAAAATGTGAAGGATATTGATGTGAACATGAATATTTTTACAAATTTACCTTACTACAGAATGCTATTCTCTTTCAATGCATGTAGAAGGATGTGCTATGCACCACAGCTCAGTTTTGTGACGTAGACAATATTTTGCACCAGTAGCCATAAATGTATAGATGGTGGTCGGTTCATAAGATTCATTGCCAAAATAGGCTGGTTGCACAGTTTTAAGTGTATATTAAGTAGCGAAAGAAGAGAAATAGAGCCTTGAAGGCTTCTGCTTCCTTCTGCAGATTGTGAAATTAAAACTCAGTTTCTGTTTTCATCAGCCTTTTGCATTGTTGTTACATATTCATATTTCTGTAAGTAACTCAGCTAATTTGTACATAATCTGTTAGCTGTAGAATACTCATGTCTAGTAGGTGAATTAAGCTGGATAGTACAAATGGCAACCAGAAAAGCATGGAGAGGCCATTCCCCCAAATTTTTAACACTGGCTCAGATCTAATGTATGTGATAACATTCTCTAACAACTCGGTATGGTTGTTGGAAATTAGCCAAATATTTCATGGGGATTACATTTTTGGCATACCCTGTCTAGAAGTGCATCAGATTTGTGGCCAGCCTCTGCCTCGACCAGCTGATGGGTGCTCACTGGGGAGCTAGCTGGATCTTGGGAAGAGTTTGGGTATTGAGTTGGGAGCAGAGAGGGAGTGAAGGGTAGAATGGAAATGAATGCGTAAGGACAGACGGTAATGGAAGCCTGAGAGATAAGATGATGCTTAAAGATCGGGACAAGAAAGGATGGGAGGCGGGGGTGGATAGCAGGTTTGCCCAAATGTAGACGGTACGTATGCCCCATGCAAGCGTAATGCACACTTTTTTGGGGATACACATTTTTGTGTATCAAAAATACACAATTATGTGTAGCCATAACAACATATTTTGTGCATGTACGCACCATGCACATTTTTGTGTACCAAGTGTGCACAACATTGTGGATGAGTGGTAGGTACACATCGATGTGTACGGAATTGTGCATTCGGGGTACACAATTGTGATAAGAGTGTACGCCGATCGATTATCCAAACTTGGACTTTGCAGTTTGGAGCGGAGGCGATTACATCTGGACCTGATTTTATGTTACAAAATAGTTCTTGGCATGGTTAATGTCAGTTTTAACGATTTTTTCTCATTTGGCACGCTCTTAAAAACAAGGAGTCATGTGTACAAGCTGTACAAACCACAGACTACAAAAACTGCACGTAAGAATTTCTTTGCAGAGAGAGTTATAAACGTGTGGAACTCTCTACCCCTGTTGTAGATTTTTCGTCATTAGCATGTGTTAAACGTACCATAATAAATGTAGATGTTACAGAGTTTTTGAAATGCTAAATGGATTGTATGATTTGTATCTGTTGCTGTGTGATTTAGGCTTAAAGGGCAACTGTTAGTGCCGGTTATCTGTGCCTTGTTGTTCCGCTGTCTGTGTACATGGCAATTTTGTATGCAACGTTTTGTGAGCAAATAAATTATTAAAAAAAAATAAAAAATAAAAAAATAAAATTATCCTATAAAACTGTTCAAAGAAAACAGTGTTTTCCGGATGCTTGACACATTAAAATCTACATCGATGGGCTTAGATGGCTTGCCAGGTTGGTTCATTCGGCTCGCTGCTCCAGCCTTTGCTCAGCCACTCACACACTTGTTTAATCTGTCGCTACAACAATCTCTTGTGCCACATCAATGGAAGTCCAGTTGCATTACACCTTTGCCAAAGGTCAGCTCCCCGTTCACCTGTCAAGATTACCGCCCTATTTCTGTCACTCCCATTCTATCCAGCTTAATAAAAAAATCTGGAACGTTTAACTAATTGTTAGACAACTTCATTACCCGGTATTAATTAATCCCCATTGCAGCCTCTCATTCTCAGATCAGTTTGGTTTTAGGCCAAAAACCCACATGGGTCCACCACATACGCACTTGTTTACTTGTTACATCAGATTTCCCAGCTCTTACAAGATCATCATTATTATATGAATGTAGTTGCATTGGATTTTTCCAAAGCCTTTGATTCTGTCAGGCACTAAAGCCTCATGTCGAAGCTAGGCAGCTTTCCTATACCTGACTGTTTTCACAACTGGATAATCGACTACTTCAGTTTCCGTCAGCACCAGACAAAGTCTGGAGACCAGACATCAACGATCTTGGCCATAAATGCTAGCATAATTCAGGGGTCCGGCCTAGGACCTGTCTCTTTTATACAGTACTTAATGCCAGTGACCTCCATCCAGTGCATCCTTCCAACATACTTTTGAAATATGCGGACGACACTTATCTTTTGGTTCCGGCAACAAATACTAGCTTAATTTCTCACGAACTCAAAAAAGCATATCAGATTGGCAATAATAATTTGAAACTAAACTCAACGATATGCTACGAAATGGTAGTATCTCTTTCAAACAAGAATCGTCCACATATACCTCCCCACTGCAAGGCTTAACCAGAGTTGAAGAAATGGCCGTACTTGGTATTACTTTTACTCATAGTCTGTCCTTTGCTCCCCACATTTTAAAAATTACCGGCAAGGCAGCTGCTTCTCTTAATGCGCTCAAGACACTTAAGGCTCATGGCTTACACGGTCAGGCCTTATGCGACGTCACGCAGGCAACACTTGTTGCACAACAGTACTGCTCTACTAAAGTCCAGCATGGTCCGGGTTCATCAAAGCGGATGAAAAAGCGAAGCTGCAGTCTGTTTTAAATAAAGCAGTCCGCTATGGATTTCTTGCAAATTACAAACCGGTTGAATTTTGTTTGAATTATCAGATACTACTTTATTTTCGGC